>Ga0208134_1000011_pt1 | contig 98601 bp, 105 predicted proteins | sample VirMetDEL_Mar_31_FD_184515 | JGI IMG/M metagenome (GOLD analysis project Ga0208134, IMG submission 184515) | Aqueous microbial communities from the Delaware River and Bay under freshwater to marine salinity gradient to study organic matter... | ecosystem: Environmental > Aquatic > Marine >...
AGTACCTGAGACTCCTCCTGACTATAATTCATCCTTCTCTCCTTTAGTCGTTAGGGTTAAGTGGTGCTTCTAAGGTAAAGTTACCTTCTTCATCTGAATAAACTGTTACGACCCCGTACTCTAGGTATCGTGCTTCCGTATTCTCAAGCCCTACAATTTTTATATACCGATTCAGCAAATGCTTATAGCCTTCTTCAACTTCTAAAGCTTGCTCCTCAAGGGTATATGCTAGCATCTCCATTCTGCCAAGAGCATCATAGTACTCCTCTAGCTGAGAAGATGCTACGTCTAGTCTGTTTTTTAGGGTTCGTTCGATAGGAAATTCAAGTATATTGGACATAATTTCTCTCTTATGTGATTTGGATTACTACAATACCTTTCTCTACTTTAACTTTAAAAGAAGAGTCAGCTACCTCATCCAAAATCTCTGCGGGTACAATAAAAGCAATATGCTCATCGTCCCCAGGAATATCTTCAAATAGCTCCTCATAGGAGTATGAATATTTCGTAGTCATAAAATTTTCCAAAAATATTTTTCAGGTGAAAAATGAATTATAAGAGATTTTGGATTGAATGTCAAGAACTTTTTACAGATAGGTGGCATAAAAAAAGACCCTCAGAGGAGAAAACTCCAGTGAGGGCCATAAACATAGTTCAATGAGCTATTGTTTTAAAGACTCTTAGCAATTACTAGCAATTTATCGAGTCTATCTCCTCTCTTTACGAGAGGGTTGTATGAACCCCATCCTACGATCATACTTGCTACTCCCGTCACACTTGGTAGGGCTATAATAGGAGTAACCCACCCGGAACTTTTTTAATTGTAGGAGGTTTCCAGTGATGCATAACTCCTTAGGGACTCAAAGTGTCCTGCAAGACTTAGGGATTAATACATTATCGAGTCCCCAATCCTTAAGGGGCAGACGTCCTGTTTATAAAGCCCATAAACAAGATACGGTTTTTATAGTCTTCCGAGTGACCATCCAACCATATTTCAGGCATGGAACTATCTTTTGAATAAGTATATATTATACTTCGACTAACCATATTTGTCAAGAAATATTTTAACCAAAGGTTAAAAAATTAAAAAATAGGCAGGTCCGTACGGGGTTGCACCGCAATTTCTAGTTTTGGAAACTAGCGTGTTCACGTAGTTACACTACAGACCTAGAGAAATCAATACCTCGTTTTGCTAGTTCTACTCGTGCTTTTGCTCGGGTTTTTCGTTCCCCTCTTCGTAAGTCAGATTCAGGTTTTGCACATAGTTCTAGGAGCTCAGAAGCTTTAACTCCTGCTATAGGAAAAACTTTCTTTGTCTTTACTTTCGTAGCTCTATCCAGAATAATTTCATTTGGTTTAAATTTAACAGCCATTAAGCTTCTCCTTATTTAATTTGTTGGAGGTTTTTTGATATTCAGAAACCTGGCCTAAAACTGAGCAGTAACACTACTTACTTATATAAAGCATATGTGGATATATGATTTATATAAATATTAGTGCGAGGCCCTTTTTTGTGAGGCGGCCCGCTACTCCCCGAGGCCTTAGCCTCTGCTGTCAAAAAGATCTAACTGTACAAACTCATTAAAAGGGTATGCGATAGTCGGAAGCTCACAAGCTTTCTTTATAAGTGATCTCCATGTTCCTTCAGATTCTCCAATAGTCAAAAAACATTGAGACTGTTTAGTAGCTACCATATATGGCTGCCCTAGATGAAAAGTTATCTCTCGAAGAGATAGTATCCCGTCTTCTTCAATAACTCTAATTTCCCACTGTCTTTCCATTACAGTTCCTTTTTCCATGTATTGATCACAATATACTGAACCGAGGGCCGATCCCATACTGATAACACCTTACAATGCACTCTAGAGAGGTTTCCCATCTGGCTAGGAGCCTTATATGCTAACTGCTCTAAATCAAACTGAGGTATGTTACTCCAAAAGCATACGTTTGACACAATGGTATCTCTTGCATGATGCTCCGAGGAGTCAATATCTCCCTCAAACTCTATTTGGAAGCCGTAGCCTTTCTGACGTACAGCTTCCTCTAGGTCAAAGCTCTTTAGAGAAGTAGATTTTCTAAGCTTAGTTACCAATGGAAAGTACCAAGGCCTCTAAATCTACTTTGGAAGCTTTTGTTAGTGAAGGCAGTTCTACACCTAATTGAGCTTCAATAGTTTGTACTAAAGAGTCTTTAGTTACTCCACTAGTCTTTTTTACAGCAACTTGTGCTTGATATACGCCTTCTCGTGCTAACTTAGCAATGATACTGCGGTCTGTCTTTTCAAATTTCTCTGCGAAGAAAGAAACTGTTTCTCGTGAAGGGTTCTCGCTATATGCTGCTACCATTTCTTCAACTTGCTCTACTGTGTAATTACTCATCATAAAATTCCTTGTTTTTTGTTTTTTCTTTAATTTATGTAAACTATTATAGTAGCATTTTAGTTAAATGTCAAGAACTTTTTTTTCTAAGCTTCTTAACTTTTTTATTTACTAACCATACGAATGCTCTCTCATACCCACGTGCCTCTATCTCATACTCACAAAACCAATAAGGATTACCACTTTTACCACTACTAGGAAACTCTTCTATAGCTTCTCTAGTTAGTTGGAAGGCATGTACACATTCATGCGCTACAATACCTACTAGAAGTTCTGTGTCTAAATCTTTCTCAAGCATCCACAACTTATTCAGTGTAACTGTATATTCGTGAAATGCATCTACTGTATCTAGCTCTGCATATCTATCAGCATCCATTTCAGATATTGCTAAATTAATGCGAGGCACTTCGAACTGTTGTTCTTTCTGCCATCTATCTACGCTTTTTTGGAAGTAATCGTTAACTACATCAATAGTTAATAAACACAAATCCATCTTGTCCATTGTATTCATATTATCTCCCTATCTCATGCTTAAATTCACGAACCAACCAATACTTGTATTTATTAAAGTAACATTTTTTACTGTAGTTGGGCATTGTACCCTCAAACATATCAACTTCATCAATATGTTCTTGCCACTTACGCTCCAACCAGCTACGAAAAGTTCCTGGTTTCATCTATAATTCTCCTTAACATGGGATATATTATAATACCTTTTGTTTTTAGAGTCAACAACTTTTTACCCTACAATGAAATATATTAGCCCAATTAATATGGTCACAACTTTCCAGAAATCAAAACTGGTAATCATAGTTCTCCCCAGCCCGCAGAGCGGAGCCAAGCATTATCAGCTTCCATATCATATTCATGCTGGCTTCTAGCCAAATCAATACAGCTATCACACAGACGCTTATCCCCAAAGAAATCGGTACGACCGCACTTAACTGTAGTTTCTTTATAGTCCCACCCTGCTGGTCGGAAGTATTTTATCTCATTTTTACACATATAATTCTCCTTAACATGGGATATATTATAATACCTTTTGTTTGGGTTGTCAAATATTTACTTCTCTTTTGGTCATAAAAAGACGCAAATTAATTCCCGGGGGCCGCTCTTGCCCTTTCGGGGTCAAGAATTATTTGCAGACTCGGCGCAAAATTTTTTCAAATTAAGTGTAACCCCGTACGGGGTCTTTTTGTCCCCTGCCCACCATAAATCTCTTGCAATTTGCTGCAAAACCCGCTATAATGTACCTACTGGGAGTCCGTGTTCATGCTCGGGGCGAGCGGGGTTGGGGGCTATTTGCTTCAATTAAGTTCAATTAAGTCAAATTAAGTTCGGTTTGCCACATCCCCGCGCGGTAGCTTTTACACTTCGTTTTTGCACTCGTGGAACGGCGCACGGGGTCAAATATAAATCGCTTTTTCACTTTCGGTCCGGCGCTGAAAATCAAAAAGAAATTTTCGCAATCGTGTGCGGAGACTAAGGTTCTCACACCCGTACTCGGACCCGCAAGAGCGTAACACCAATCGGATTTGCACTTCGCTTTCGCACTGGCGCCCCCGCGCCGAAATTTTCGGCATGTCAAGCTTTTTTTCGTTTTTTTCACAAAAAATGTTTCACGTGAAACGCGCCAAAATTTTGACGCTAAAAAATGTTTCACGTGAAACGCGGAAAAAGTTGGCACGATTATTGTTCTCCTAATGCAAATATTAATTCTCGCAAAAAATTCTCAATACCAGTCTTTTTATTATTGTAGTCAACATGAATCCAATCGTCATCGATGCAAGCATTTTTAAGCGCGGTCATCTCATCATAGTAGGAAAGCGCGCGCTCATCATTGGGCGAAAATTTCCAATAGGTCAAGGGTGATTTTTTGCGCTTTTCAATTCGCCGGTGTTGTTCAGCTTCAGTAATCGATAACCACATTTTTATCATAGTGACATTCTGATCACGTTCCCAGATTTTGTGTGATTTGATAAAATTGTCGTATTGCTTAGGTGAGCACCAGCCATTCAAGCGCTGAACCATCGCCCGAGAATACCATGAGCGATCATAAAAAACGATTTGATTTCCGCGTGGCATTTTGTGCGCCCAATAAGCAAGCCAATTTTTCATGGTGCGCTTGCTAGGCTTTTTGCTCAAATGAACAGAAAAGCGATTCATGGGCAAATAATGCGTGGCCTCGCGAATCGTGCTGGATTTTCCGGCAGTGTCGCGCCCTTCTAACAGAACCGCAACCGGCCCTGTCAACCCTTCGACAATCTCATTTAACTCAGCCTGTAAAGTCTCAATTTGATTCATGTTAAGCCCCAATGATTAAGTAGATAATGCCACAGATTAACAGAAAATCGGCGGTGATGGAATAGGCAATATAAAGTTTAAACGCAAGTGCTAGAATTTTCGTTTTCATATCATGCAACCTTTTTTGCAGTAAAATGATTTTTTGCTTGGTAATCTCTCCAGCTATAGCCCACACCCGAATCGATAATATCTTGCATTTTGCCGCGCTTTACCAGCGCATTTAAAATTGGCAATTCATAATCGATAATATCTTCCAACGCCGTGTGGGGTTCATCTGGCAAGTCTTGACCTGTAACGAATCGCGCCATCACCTCGGCATTGGTTTTATAGGTCATGTTGCCGAATTTTGTGGGCGCATTAAAGGCATGGTTTTGCATCACAAAATTCTTGTATTGATTTGTTGAAGCCCATTTAACGCAAGCCGTCTGCCAGAGGCAAAAGCGGCGAGAAAAAATAGTATGATCAATGCCAGTATTTGACATTTTGCCAGCATCGAAAGCAAGATTATACGCGGTTAAAATCGGGTCATATTTTCCGACGGCACGTTCAAGCCAGCGATTAATCGCCGCGACCGAGGCGACCATCCGCGAGCCATCTGCGACCATTTTAGAATATTTGGCATAACGACGATCCGCCGAAGCCTTAGACCATAGAGCATCGCGAGGCGCTGATTTATCAAAAAAGAGCGGATGATTTTCGGAATCGGTAAAAATACCGTCAACCAAAACAGCGCACTGTGCATGAATGCGGCCTTTCCGGTCGGTGATAACGCAAGCAAAATCCGCAACTTTTTCGTTTTGAGTTGTCTCGCTGTCGATTGTAGCAAAATATTGTTTAGTCATTTTTTTATACCGCCTTATTTCGTGAGTTGTAGTTTACCGGATTAATAACGCGGAGGCTATTGTTTTTTAGCGTATCAATAACGTCTTGATTATCATCGAACATCATAGCCGTTCGACAAAAGCGCGCCCATGATATACCTTGACGTTTTGCAAGGCCTTGCAACAATCTCAATTTTAGAGATCCTGGGTTTTCATTGCCATCTAATAGACTGCGTGAAAGCATGTTATCGAATCGTAATCCCAAGGCTCGAAAGCTATCAAAATCGTGGTCAGATAATACCCTGCTAGTGCAAACCGTCACGGTGTGACCAGCATCATAAACTTTTTGCATCTGGTCGGCCAGAGGCAAAAGCGTATCCTTAGCCACATTTTCGGGAGTGTTTAAGGCTATCCATTCCGCAAGCGTTTCACCTTGGCGGTGGCTTGAGTCGATAACCGTTTCATCTAAATCAAAAATAAAGTGCATAAGAAAATCCAAGTATTGAAATGAGATTTAAGCATACCAGATTTATTGTCCGGTTGCAAATAGCCTGCACCGTTAAGAGTCCAAGCCCTACAATTGCCAGAGCCTTACCTGCTGGCGTGTCGATAATGAAAGGGGCGACTGACATACAAGCCGCCCCAATCCAACCGCAACCTATTGCGATCTTATCCAAGATTAGCTAAAACCATGTTAAGAGCGTCAACCGTTAAGTTTTCTCGATCTGACTGAGGCAGTCCAAGAGACTTTTCGATAGCACCAACTAGCTCGCGCTTGGTTGGGCCTTTGGGCCGCTTTGAAGCAGGAGCTTTAGCGATATAGTCAACGCCCTCGCTTTTAGCCTTTGCGATGATAGAGCGATAAGATACAGAACCGAATTCGTCGGCAAGTTTTTTAGCCTTATCAAGATCAAGCGGGGCCATATCGCGCATTCGCTTGACCATTTTATCAGTGTAAGTAGACATAATTTATTTCCTTTCTAGTAGTGTTATGCTTGATTGCATGGGTAGGATTTTACAGGGGTATCCTGTAATTGTCCAGTCTTTTTATATACCGAAATAGCATAACGATATGCGATTAAGGTATAAGGTTGAGCAGGAGTAACCCTGCAAGTGGCAAGATAATTGCAAAGGCAATTATCATGCCAAGAATACCGAAGCCTGCTTGAACAGCGGCTTCAGCTATCATAGCGTAATCTCGAAGCCGTTAGCCAGCGATATTTTATCGCCTGCCTTGACATTGTAGCCAGCGACCGCGGCCGCATCTATAGCATCGAATGAACAGGCAACAACATATTGCCCGATTTTGCGATAGCTCTTGCCGTCTTCTGGCAAGAAATCAGCGCGTTGTACCTCACTCCAGAGTGTATATTTTGTCATGATTTTATATCCTTTAATTTTTCTTTCTATCTATATATATGCAGGAGTCGTGCCAACTTTTGCTTTCCCTTATAAATCAATAGGTTACGCGCGCCTGCCCAGGATAGAGCCTTATTTTAGGGGTGTGGCTGCACCATAATGGAGCACGATTTCAATCAATATGATAGTAATTTAGAAAAACTCTAACAATATCAACAGGTTAGGGCCGCCCTATTATGGTGCGTCGTTGCACCATTGTGGTGCGCCCCCTCTATGCATAGACCGTGCCAACTTTTTGCTACATCATTGTGAATGATAGTAGGCGGGGGCGGTTATAAGACCCAGTGATAATGGTCGCGCTCGCGCCCATCCTCACGTAAACCACAAAGAGAAATCCAAAAAATCGAAATCGAAAAAGCTGATACGGGTGCGTTTTTTCGTATTTTTTGAAAGTCCCCTGGAAAAAATTAACCAATTTCGAAAAAACGAGAAAAAACTATCTGGAAGAGGGAAAGAGACTTCGGAAGATTGGAAAAATTGTTCTTGACTTTCGAAAAATTTTATTATATACTATTTTTTAATAATAATGGAGAAACTATGAATTTCTCGAGAAAGTAAAAAAGGAGAAGTTAATGAAGTATTTAATTATGGGACTGTTGATTTTCGGAGGCGAAGCACTTGCTGAAGTTTCTGGAAGCATTGGTTTAAGTTCACAATATGTTTTTCGAGGAGTAACGCAAACGGAGGAAGACCCCGCGCTCCAAGTCTCTCTTACAGCGAAAAGTGATGCCGGATTGTATGGAACTTTCTGGGCGTCAACCTTGAAAGGTGTTGAAGCTTCTACGGAGGCAAACTACCTCGTTGGTTTCGCCCCCAAACTTACGGATTCCCTGTCGGTTGACTTTGGATACCTACAGTATGACTACTACGGTGACGCGGTAGAGTTGAGCGACGAAGCACAGGAGCTCTACTTTGGCGCAAGTTATGGTATGTTTTCTGCATACGTCTATCATGACCTGGAAACACAGGCTGAATACTACGTGGGAAGCGTTTCTAGAAAAATTGCGGACTTCGATGTTACTGCCTTCGCAGGTACTGACCATTCCGGTGTAGGAATTGCACGTTCATTTGAGCACTTCTCCCTCGGATACAAGTTTGATACTGGTGTAGCGGAAGAAACACACGTTGTAGAACTCTCTTACAACTTCTAATTGGTCTGGGGGCCTTCGGGCCTCCACCATCTTAAAAATATTTCTTGACAACGGATATCTCCTACTGTATAATTTATGTCATGTCAAAAGAAGTTTCCACAATATCTCCTGAAGGAGTTGAAGTAGCTAATTGTTACCTACAATACGGTAACATTAAAGACGTATGTGCGTATATGTCGGTACCAGAGTCACGAATTGTAGAAATTTTAAATACTCGAGAAGTAAAAAAATACGTTGATACTGTATATCTAGACATGGGGTATCGAAACAGAGGGAATATAGCCTCAGTACTTGATGAAATTATTAGTGCAAAGCTTGAAGAAGCTCAAGAAAGTGGAATGTACACATCAAAAGACCTTGCGGATCTTATGATGATGGCACATAAAATGAGAATGGACGAGATTAAAGCACTCGCGGAGCTTGAGAAAGCTCAATCAACGGCTATTCGTAGTCAAACCAATGTTCAGATAAATGAAGGAATCCCTTTTGGGCAAGGCAACTACGGCAAGTTGATGGAAAAACTATTAAATGGAGCTGGAACTACAGAATAACCGTATAGACCGCATAGAGAATAAAATTGATAAGCTCACAGAGCTTGTAGTTGCTTTAGCAAGGATAGAAGAGCAAATTTCAGACCTCGGAAGTTCAAGAGACAAAATTGAATCACGACTTACCGACTTAGAAATTATGCAATCGGTCACTTCACGAGACCTTGATTCTCATGACCGCATTCTGCAGAGCATTACTAAATTATTATGGATCGCTGTGACAGGATTGATTACCGCTGGAATAGCAGCATTAGTAATTACTGGATAGAAAATGGCTTTAACCCTCCGCCTTGTAAAAGGTACTGAACTTACTTTTGATGAGCTCGATGAAAACTTTACTTATTTAAATGCAAATAAGTATGAAGCTAACGATGACGCTCAGTTTGGTACACTCACTTTTGGAACTCTTACAGATGGAGTTCTAGATGTAATCGCCTTTACAAATGATGTTACTCTATCCTCTCAAACTCCTGAGCAGGTAGTTCCTACTGAATTTGCGATCACTTCATACATTGCCGCATATCATGCAGCAAATCCTTATTCTACCAGCGACCTCACAGACGTTTCTGCGTCTGGAACATATACAGGCGTATTAGTTTACGATGGCTTAGGTGAGTATATCCCTACAGTTCCTACCATGTCTTTTCTTCAAGATGTGGACGTATCTTCCGTTTCTGACGGTCAGATTCTTGCTTACGATGCTGATAGCGAGATGTGGACGACTGTCACTACAGGCGCACTTAGTAATATTTACCTTGCAGGCCTTACAGATGTAGACCTTACAACTACTCCTCCCATTACAAACGATCTTCTTTCGTTTAATGGCTCTGAATGGGTACCAGCAACTCCAATTTTAAACCTTGATGGTTTACAAGATGTAGATCTTACAACTAATCCTCCTGTTGATGGTGAAAGCTTAATTTATGATGCTGGCACTTGGGTAGCAGGAACTCCATCTACTGTAGGAAAAATGGAAGTCTATGCTGCGGCTGGAGAAACTATTAGTGCAGGTCGTGCTGTTACCATCGGACTTCAGGATACTAGTAAAACTGTAGCTTTTCCAATTCAATATGCTGATCCTGAATTTGGGCAGAGTATAAGTCTCGGAGCCGCAGTAGGCTCTCAATCTCACTCAATATGGTGCACAGCCCAAGAAAAGTATATTATTGCGTACATCAATGATACTACAGGAGACGGAGAGTTTCGAGTAGGGGAATTAGATGACCAAGGCATAGAAATAACTCTCGACCCTACTATACACTACTTTGGTGAAAACATTGGTGGAGAATTTTCAGTCTCTTACGATATTGCAACTACACGAACAGTATTTGCATGGAGAGACTCAATTACGAATATAGGGTATGCAAGAGTAATTACTCTCGCAGGCTTCTCAGTAACTATGTCTGAGTTTCCAATTGACTTTTCCTTATCTTCCCCTATTGGTACTCATTCAGTATCTTGTGATACAGCGAGTGGAAATGTTGTCTTTCATTATGCGGACCAAGAGAGTCTTGGTACTGGTGTGGGAAGATTGGCAGAACTCGATGGCTTAGACCTGCTTTTTCAGCCGCCTATTCCATTTACGACAAAAGAAGTATATCAGATTCATACTGTTTACAATAGTATCGGAAATCGTCATGTAAGTGTATTTATTGACGAGCTTGGTACTGGGTGGTCTTTTGTCACTATCGTCAGTGGCTTGTTCCTCACTTTTAGAACTCCGCGCGGTATTTGGGATAATATGACTACCCCATTTGTCACTCTCATGAAGGGTGGTTCAGAATGTTGGGTAGCCTATAGAAGAACAAATACTGTACCTGCTCAAGGATGGATAACTCGATTTACTAACTCAAATAATGGTACTACTAACACAAACTATACAGGCGCGCAATACACTCACTATCCCTTTGAAAATGGCCAGGATTCTGTAGAAACTCCTTATAAGATGAGTAATATAGATCCAGCAATTATAGGGTCTCAAGACACCCGAGGTGCTACTATTGTATGGGGAAGAGAAGACCAACTCGGGAATGTATCTTTACATTCTACGCTTCTTACTTTCTCCGAATTCGGTGGCTACCCTATTGTAGATACGGACGACGCAATTAAAGCTTCTGATGACTCTAACGTTGAATTTTTGATTACAGACCAACTATGGCCTGTATTGCTAACTAATAAAGAGGAAAGCCGTATGCTTATTCCTCTAACTCAGCCAGGCGGTATTAAAGCTATTACTTTTGGTACTAATCCTATAACTAATATTAGAGATTGGTTCGGCATAGCAGACGAAAGTTTTAGCTCTCCTATTAACCCGCAGAGTGGCTTTCCTGAGTGGAATACTGGACAAATTACTATTCTTGGTGGAACCTCCGAGGCAACCTCTTTTGCAGGAGGTATTGGGGGAGTACTAGTACCAGGAACCAAAATTTATATTGATAACTCTCGTATATATAGAGGGGCTCTACGTACTAGTGATGTGGGCAGTGGTGCTATAGGAATAGCTGTTGCAGGTAATAAAGTATTAGTTACTGGAGATATTGAGCCAAACCCAGATGTTAGTGGTGTACCCAAAAGCTTAAATGAGCTTGAAGACGTAGACACAAAATCTGTAGCTCCTCAGTCTCAACAATTTTTGCAGTGGAATACTAATAAACAAAATTGGGTTCCAGCCTACGCAGAGGTACAGGGAGAAATTAATAATCTTTCTGATGTAGATACTTTTACTAATTACAATACGGGTATTCCAAACTCTCATTTATTTGCATGGGACGACTTTAATACAGAATGGGTTCCAAAACTTATTAATGATATTATTGCCGAAATCGGCGTAAGCATTAATGAGCTGAATGACGTTAATATCCTAATTCCGCAAGATAGACATGTGCTTACTTATTCAAGCGAAGCCGGACAATGGTTGTCTCAGTCCCTCGAATTAACCTCTAAACTAGAAGACCTTTTAGATGTTGATATGGATGATCAATCGTACCCTAGATCCACAGGCCATTTTTTGCAGTGGCAGGGTCAAAAATGGGTACCAAATGCGCCCTCAATACCTCCAATCTCCGCGCTCCCAGATACAGTTATAGGGGCCAGCCCTATAACAGGTCAGGCACTGGTATGGAACGGAACCACTCAAAAGTGGGTAAATAGTTTTATTTCAATTGCAGGAAACTTAAACAGTCTTTCCGACGTAGATACAACAGCTACTGCTCCAATAAATGGTCAGGCACTAGTATGGAATAGCGAGGCGGCGAAATGGGTACCTGGTACTGTTTCCGGAGGCGGTAGTGGTGGTGGCAATAATGAGGGCTCCCCCGTAGGGCCTCTTCCTGGTGGAGGAAGTAGTGAGGGAACTGTTGAAACAGAAGATGGCGATACTATTGTAATTCCTCCTCTTGAAGAGGGAGATAGTATAGACGACGCAATCTTGACAGGGCAAGGTATTGTTGATCAAACTTATAGTAATAGTACAATAATTGGGTTTACCGACGTAATTTCAGGAAATGTTCATCCAGGTGACATTGTAGATAACGTTGCCTTACTACCGAAACCTTTTCCAATTATACTATCAATTGCTGAAGATCGCCTATCTGTTACGGTTTCCCGCTCAGTGTCAATCCCTCAAGGAGCTGTTTGTGCTTTTGGTACCCCTCCTGTTATTCAAAACGTAGCGGGTACAGAGGGAATAGTAGTATCTCCTACTATGTCTCCAGGAGAATATGATACTATTCTTACACAACCTGCTCTTCCCGAAGGCGTGGTACCGGGCGTTGCAGTATACGTATCAAGCATTACAGAATATCCTGTTATTACGGGTATTTCAGCAGATCGCTTAAGTTTAACAGTATCCTACCCAATTCAAGTAATCCCCGGAGAAGTAATAACTTTTAATATAGTTATACCTGTAAAGACCACAGGAGGGGAGGGCACTTTAGTTCTTGATGACCAAGACGCGGGTCCCATAGGCCCTATGACTATTGCTTCTTTTAGTGCTGGCGGAGTAACAATAAATTTCACAGAGGATCGTCTTCCCTTAGTCGACTCGGGTATGAATATTATAGCATACGATGAGCTTGGTGAGGTTGAGTATGTCTATATATACGGGGTTGACGGCGGCAGTACTGACTCTGTTAATATTACCAATCCCACTCGCGCCGCAGAGCTTTTATCTGTAGGACAGGAAGTATACTTTGAAAATCAAGCCTCGAAGGGGCAAACAAATGGGACCCTTATAAGAGTTCAGTCCGAAATTGATGACGAAGTAAAAATTGGTGATTATGTAATCTCACCAAGACTTATTGATGCGCCTAAAGTTACAAGCATAGATATTAATCTTTTGTATGTTACTGTAAACAAGAATATTGATGTTTTAGAGCACGGGGATTTTGTCACTTTCGGAGAAAGCGTAGATAAAGCGATAGAAGTAAATATTCGCTTAGATGAATTAAAAGATACAGCTATTGAACCAGGATTGCTTCGAGATGGAGAGCTTTTAGTATGGGATGCAGAACTTGAAAAATGGACAACTAAAGATCTTCAACTTGCAACTTCCCTTGATTCACTAACTGATGTTCGTATAGACAATCGTGATACAGGTCAAATTCTTCGATATGTAGATAATGTAGAGTTTGGTATTCGAATGGAGAACATAACCCCCTCCTGGACTGCTGACGATTTACAAGATTTTGATTATAGTACTGTCGCAGAAAATTCGGTACTAGCAGGCAATAACGGACAGTGGATACAAAAAGATATAGTTGAGACTATCAAGAGTGTAAACACTTTAGAACTTACAGATCTTTCTAATGTTAGTGTACTCAGCGCTACTTCAGGCCAGGGTCTTGTTTATAATGGTTCGGCGTGGACTGCTCAGAATTTTCCCGATGAGATTGGCGATTTATTAAATGTTAATGCCGCTAGCCCATCTACATTAGATGCTCTGATTTGGAGCGGTAGTAGCTGGAACAGTGCTGAAATACCAAGAGCCTTAGAAGATCTTAATGCCTTAAATGTATTTGAGTTAGATCAATTTCCTGTTGGAGGTTTTACGGATGTTCCTATTGGAACAGCAAATACTTCAAGATTTGTAAAATGGACCGGTAGTGGTTTTATAACAACTCGATTTAATAATGATGACGGTTATGGAATTGGGCTTAAACTAGAAAATCTAGACGATGTTAACCTCGAAAATCCGTATACTGCGGACTTTATATCCTGGGATCCAGAAACACAGATGTGGATTACTAGAAGCGTAGAAGGGGCAGTAATTGATATCGGTCTAACTGTCTTAAGCGATGTAGACCTTCAAACCGTTCTTCCACAGAGCAGAAATACTTTAGAGTACGATGAGCCTACAGGACAGTGGAGACCTACAGAGCGCCAAGGCTTGGCACACTATGTACCTCACGAAGACTTAGTTCTAGGAGATTTAGTTGCTCTTCGGTCAGATGGAAAGGTAGAGAAAGTAGGAGAAGTTTCTAGTTCTGAATCAGTCTTATTTACCACAACAGCTACTCCTTCTTCAGCTTCTGACTACTATGGAAAATCGGTATACGTTTCAGATAACTACTATATTGTTGGAGCTCCCGGGTTTGAAAACTCAACTACTGGGGGTAAAATTGAAATATACGATACTTCTACTAATTCACTGTTACAGGTCATTACTAATCCAACTCCAGGGCTTGCAACAAAATTTGGTGAATCAGTATCTATCTCAGACAATTTCTTTGTAGTAGGTGCTCCTGGCTATAATAGCAATGCTGGACGAATTTACATATATGATTTACCTGGATTTACATTATCAGAAACTATTGAAAATCCTAATCTATCTACGTCCACTCTAGATGACCAATTTGGTAATAGAGTACAAATTACCAACGATTATATTGTTGTCTCAGCTATAACTGAAGAGCCTATAAATTTATCTGATAATAATACGGGGGTTGTTTATATATTCAATCCTGCAACAGGCAACCTACTACACTCTATTCAAAGCCCTACTCCTTCTATTACAGGATGGGGCCAGTCTGTAGCTGTAGGTGCTTCTGGCTACATAGCTATAGGCCATCCCTTAAATAATGAAGTCAGAGTATACCAAGCAGCTACAGCCGGATTACTCTATACCTTAACCAGCCCGAATAACTTTGAAGGGAACTTTGGTAATTCGATGGGTATATCAACTAGCGGTAGGCTAGTTGTAGGAGCCCCTAATTCAGAAGGGGGTAAAATATTTGTATATAACCTTGTTACCGGAGACTTTAACTACACTATAACAAATCCAGATAGGAATATATCAGGAGGAGCAGATAAGTTCGGTAATACAGTAGCTATATCTAACGACTATATAATAGCATCAGCTACTGATGAAAGAACCATAGGCACTAGCTGGGGTACTGTTTACATATTTGATGTAAACACTGGGAGATTCTTAAATGAGTTTAAAAATCCTACAGACACTAATATTAATTGGGGCTACAGTCTTGCAGTAACTAATGACTATACTATTATTGGAGCTCCTCGCTTAACTATTGCAGGGGTAGGAGAAATTCATACTTTTTCAAGTTCTTCATTCTTAACTAGTAATGCAGACAATTGGGTAGGTATAGTAGAAGAAGATAGACTAGTAGCAGATAATAAAGATGTACTTGTTACAACAGTAGGTTCTGTTAATAAATTTGTATCAGGGCTGGAAACTAATAAAAACTATTATTTAGATGGTAGAGGCTTTTTAACTCTTACCGAAACAGATTACGGAGTTTTGGGTAAAGCTACCGCAGAAACTGAGCTTTTAATTACAGGTAACGTAGTAAGCGCTGAGACCGGTGTAAGCTACTTAAACGATATTCGAGATGTGGATACTGTTTCTAAGCCTCCGGCTAATAACCAAGGATTGGTGTGGGATAGTGCAAATAATAGATGGTCTCCAAAAACAATTGGATATAGTAATATTACTACGTTTGGTGGGCTATCGGATACTTCTGTAGCCTCCCCTACTCCTGGTCAAAGTATACAATGGACTGGAACTCATTGGGCTCTTGCGAATTATATTCCTCAAGGATCTTTTGTTCTTAATGAGTTAAGTGATGTTAATACTGCGGGGTTAGAGCACGGAGACTCTTTAGTCTATAGTTTTATTTTAGATAAATGGATACCTCAACAGACTGGAACTTCAAATGTATTTATACTTGATGATTTAACAGATGTAGACTTACAAGAGATTACGCCAGTAAGTAACGATGTTTTAGTTTATAATCTTGAGGAGGATAAATGGATTCCAGGGGCGGTATCTAGGGTTGCTTCACTTGATGATTTAACAGATGTAGATTTACAAACCCAGGCTCCAACTGAGGCTGATGTAATAGCTTATAACTCTATTACAAGTAAGTGGGAACCTCAACTCATTGCCAACATTACAGTAACAAGTTTAAGCGGTTTAGATGAGGTAGACATTACGAGTCTTGGTAATAATCCCTTAGAGGGTGAAACACTAGTATGGAATGCTATTGATTCCGTCTTTAGACCGGGGTCTCCCAGTCTTGATACAATCAGTTTAGGCTCTTTAGGAGATGTAGATACAACTACGGGAGGAAATGTACCTGAGGCTGGCGAAAGCTTATTTTGGGATGGCAGTAACTGGGTTCCTGGACCTACAGGGGATGCTGTCGCAGCTTTCATTGGCGATTTAGTAGATGTCAATGTTATTTCTTACCCTCCTAAAGAGTTACAAGTACTTACCTGGGATTCCTCCATTAATAGATGGTATCCTAGAAACGGGCACTCAGGAGGCATTGAAGACTTTATAGCCGAAGGAGACATTCTACAGGGAGAGGTAGTTTCTATCAATTTGAATGGCTCTGTTAGTAGAACAGGCCAGTCTCCTTTTCAGCCTGCCTGGTACAAAGAAAATCCAACTCCTTTTGGTACTGCTTCAAATGACTTTTTTGCCTATAGTCTTGCAGCAAGTACTGATAAGCTGCTCGTATCGGCGGATAGAGAAGATGAGACAGGCGAGATCGACTCGGGTAAAGTATATGTATATGATGCGCTTGGATTTCTAGAAGCAACTATTAATAATAATAATATAAACGCCTCCCCAGCAAATGATAGATTTGGATTTAGCTTAGCAATACATGGTAATTTATTTGCGATTAGTGCGCCTTTCGAAGATTCAGGACTAAACTACCAAACTGGAGCAGTATATCTTTATAATCGTACTACTAATGCTATAACTAGCCAAATAGTACACCCCGGCCTAGCAACATTTGGGTCCGTACAGTCTTATAGCCCCAATAACAGTCAATTTGGACATTCAATATCTCTTGGAGGTGAAAGATTAGCAGTCGGAGCTCCCTTTGATTCTGGTAACATAGCTATCAATAGCGGAGTAGTATACATAGTTAATCCGTCTCCTGCTGTTGGCGAGGCCCAATTTCCTCATATTATAACAAATCCTAATGAGACCGGCGGCTCATATAATGACCAGTTTGGTACGAAAGTAGCTTTAAATAGTACTGGACAATACCTTGCAGTTGCTAGCAAGAACGAAGGGCCAAGTTCTACCAAGGGTGGCGTATATATATTTGATATTTCTAACGAGGAAATCGATCCTGTACAAGTAGCCTATATAGCAAATCCTGGATTAGGTGGCGGCTTTAGTTATAATTTCGCAAGTGCTTTAAAGTGGGATCAAGTTTATCCAAATCTTTTAGCTATAGGATCTTATGATTCGGATACAGATTACCCTGAGGGGTACGACCAGGGCAGAGTATTTATATGGGATCTGAATACACTAGATTTCCGAACTGTAATTACTAATCCTAATAGTTATAATAACCCTACAACCGGAGATCGATTTGGTTGGTCCGTAGATATGAAAGAGGGCAAGCTCTTAGCTGGAGCAACTTATGAAGAGCAGGGCTATGTTGGCGGGAAGTATACTAATGCTGGTAAAGCTTATTTACTGGATGCTACTTCAGGTCAATTAGAAGCTATCTTCTCTAATCCTAATATATATGGGGACTCTACTAATGAGCAGTTCGGTTACTCAGTAGCTATTGGAGGTCAGGGCTTTAATGACTTATATCATGTAGGTACTCCCTATGTTAGAAATACAATTAGTAGTGATTTTAATTCTGGCGCTGTTGTAACTTTTGATTCTCAAATTACCACCAATGCTGACGCATGGATAGGTATAGCGTTTGAAGATATTGCTGATGGAGAGGTTGGGAACGTTACGCTATTCGGAGGAGTAGCAAAAAATTTATTTGGGCTGGAAGCAGGCAGTAATTATTATTTGCAAGTAGACGGAGGATATACCCTCACACTTTCTCCTTATGGAATTATAGGAAAGGCGCTTAGTCCAAATACACTACTTATAACAGGTGACGTAGAGTCTAATACTGCTGATCAAGTAAATGTACTTAATGATTTAAACGACGTAACAAGTGTTACCCCACAAGTTGGAGATGGATTAGTTTGGAATGGTTCAGGCTGGGTAACAGGCGCAGTTTCTGGCGGGGTCTCAAATATTGGAGAGCTGGATGATGTATTTTTACCAGTACCTAATTTACTTCAGTCAGGGCAAGTTCTAACTTGGAATGGAGTAGCCCAGTCATGGGTTAATGCAGCTACGGGGTCTAGTAATGTAGCTATAATAAATGATTTAACAGACGTAGACTTAGATACTATCCCACCTTTAGAAGATCAAGTACTACAATTCGATGGGGCAACATGGAGACCAACAGATTTACCCGAAGGACAGAGAATTACAGGAGTAGCTTCCGAAAATATAACTGAAGGAAGCATAGTACTATATGGAAATACAGGACAATTTAAAAATGTAGAAATATCTATTGGCGCATTCCTTGCAAGTATACCTGCATCTGTACCAAGTAACTATGCGTTATTTGGCTCAGTTATTACACATCAGGGTGATTATTACGCAGTCTCTGCTCCAGGAGCCTCAGCACAGGGTGTTGGAAGTTACTTCGGAGTTGTAACTGTATATGATGCAGTTACTGACGCTCCTGTTAGAACTTTCTATCCCCCGCGTGAGGGCTACCAAGTTATTGCAAATGTTTCCAATCAATACTTTGGAGAGTCTATAAGTATTTACGGAGATTACCTAGCAGTAGGTGCGCCTAAGGGAACAATAAATGGAGCCGTGCAGACAGGCATAGTATATGTTTTTAGAATATCTACTGGTAGTTTAGTATACATAATACCCTGCCCTTTTAATCAAAATGCAAATGACAACTTCGGAGCGTCTGTATCTATAGATGACACTGCCATTTTAATCGGATCACCAGGCTACGATAGCCCTACTAGCTTTAATACGGGAAGAGCCTATTTATATGATTTTAATGACCTTGATGGTTACTCATATGACGTAGAAGAGGAGGAATGGCCAATTATTCCTCCTAGTAAAATATTTGAAAATTCTAACGATGAGGGTACCCCCGCTGGAGATGCTTTCGGTTCTGTAGTTAGTATCACGCCTTCGTCCGTAATTATTTCTGCTCCCTCCGAGGACACCGGAGGTACTCTAAGTACTGGTAGAATCTATATAAGAAATCGTGTAACTACTGCTAGTATCGCAACTTTAGTAAATCCTAATATTGATTCAGAAGGCTTCGGAACAGTACTAGCTTACTGGCCAGAAAAAATAATAGTCGGAGCACCTGGATACAATGCAAATCAAGGCATAGTTTATATCTTTTCAGCTACTACAGGGGCCCTACTACATACTATTCAAAGCCCAGAAGCAATAGGTGATAGGTTTGGCGTTTCCGTAGCTATTGGGGAGTACCAGATAGTAATAGGCTCAGAAACTGGCAAAGAGGGTTATCCTGATTCCGGAAAAATTCATGTATACTCTAATGCTGCTCCCCCTGTTTATTATGGAGGTTTTGATAACCCTGGATACAATGTATCTCCTTCCGGAGAAAGAATGGGAACGGCTGTTGCTATAACCCCCGCAGGAAAAGCTATAGCAGGCGCTCCTTATAGTGATCTCAGCGCTGGTAGTCAGCAAAATCCTGCAATTGATCGTGGAGCTGTACATCTATTCGATGTAAGTGAATCTGCTATTAGTTCTGATGCAGGTGAGTGGATAGGTATCGCAGCGGGTACTATGACTCAAGGAGAGACTGGGGAAGTTGTTATTCTTGGGGGGCTTACTCCATTCGTATACTCAGGATTAGTTCCTGCTACCTATTACTACGCGAACTTTGACGGTACACTAACGACAAATACAACTGATTATGGCTTAGTAGGTATTGCAACAAATAGTCAACAACTATTAATACTCGGCAGTATTTCTGGCGTAGCTACTATGCCAGACCTTAGCGACGTAGATTTTTCTAGTGGTCTTACCCCCTCCCATGCTTTAACATGGAATGGTCAATTCTGGGAAGGTAAGTTCGTATCTACTATAACTAGTATAACTGAATTAGATGATGTATCTTTGATTGATACACCTCCAGAAGATACCCAAGCTTTGGTATTTGAGTCTTTGAGTGGAAAATGGAAAGCTACCGATATTGGGTACTCTAATGTTTTTGCTTTTAATGACTTAAATGATGTTAGTATTTCTAATGTAGCTGTTGGGCAAAGTCTTTCTTGGAACGGCTCACAGTGGGTGCCTGAAACTTTTTCCCAAGTATCAACTCTCGATGAATTAACTGATGTAAATACAAATGTATTTAAAACTGATAGAGATATTCTTGAATGGGACGGTGAAGCGCTTGAGTGGACAGTAGCTAGAAATGTTTTCGGAAACTTTATAAATATAGAGGCTGAAGGCTCTATTGCTGCGGGCGAGCCCGTCTATATAACTAATAACTCTAAAGTAGCTCAAATACGGGGTACGGAGGAAATAACAGGGACTGCAGTATTCGAAAATGACTTCTTTCAGGATATTTCTCTCTCAGGCTACGGTAGATCAATTGATATATATGAAGATTTAATAGTAGCAGGTAATCCTGAATTTGACCTACCAGGAATTACAAATACAGGAAAAGCATTTGTATATAGTGCTAGTTCCGGAGAATTGTTACAGGTACTATATCCTCCTACTAGCTATACCTACCAGCAGTTTGGTAATACTGTTGCCACAAACGGGGACTTAGTAGCTATTATAGCAGCTGAAAATCCTTATGCTAATGGCAAGGGTAAGGTTCATATTTATAAAGGTACTACTGGAGAGTACTTAAGATCAATTGAGCACCCCGATCCCTCTAGAACTACTTCAAATGGCTTTGGCTACCATCAAAAGTCTATAGATTTTCAAGGAAACTTCCTTTTAGTGGGGGACAAAAACTATAGAGATCCTATTAGTAATGCATCTCTAGGTAGGGCGTTCTTATTTAATGCGTATACAGGAAACCTAGTACATACTTTTGAACATCCTAATTCCTCTGCCGTAAATTCTAGAAGTTTTGGCACACAAGTAGCTATGCTTGATGACGGTAGTAAAATTCTCATATATGATGTCTTACAGGACGGGCTTAATTCTGCAACTGCTTATATATATGATTATGCCTATGATTTAGTAAGTACTATAGAAGTACCTCATTACAATGCAGATACTATCGCGATAAATAGTAATTACTTAATTGTAGCTAGTACTTATTCAGGCTACCTGTACATTCATAGCCTGCTGGATGGCACACTTTTATATACTTCTGGGTCTGCTTACTTAGATTATGGGCAGAAGTCTCTTTCTGCGAATGAAAAAACTTTAGTTGTAACATACGGGTCTAATAAGGGTTTCAGAGTTTTTGATATCGCATCGAGAATTCTACTAGCAAGTGAGACTACTTCAAGTGTAGGCAGCTGTGCATCCCTCTTTAAAACTAGATTAGTATACTCTACAGGATATCAGGCAATAACTTATAATTTGAATGATATATCTATTTCTAGCAAGGCCGCAGATTGGGTAGGTATTTCAGAGGGTGCTTACTTAGCTGGAGATACTACTACTATTATTACAGGTTCTGGTTTTGTTTCTGCACTATCAGGGCTTATACCCGGGGCTAATTACTACGTAGCTGTAGATGGAACCTTATTCCCTGGAGCTACAGGCTTCGGAAAGATAGGACGAGCTGTATCTGAAACCGAGCTTTTAGTAAGTTCTAATACTAGTAATATTGACCTTGACTCTGATAGCACTGCGTCACTTATTGCAGGTATCGGAGATTTAACAGATGTAGACACTTTTACATTATTTCCTACAGATGGACAATACCTACAGTATAATAGTGTTACTAGTACTTGGTCTCCTGGAGATGTGTCTCTTCCCAGTCTAACAGATATTAGTTTAGCTGACATTGAAAACAACGATCTTTTATTATACTCTGAAGGAATATGGTCAAATGGGACTTTAGCAACTACTAATCTATCAGATATAGATACTACTGTAGCTCCTACAGCATCTCAAACTTTAATTTGGAATGAGAATACCTCTAAGTGGGAGGCGGGTATACCTGAACGAGCTCTTGATTCTTTAAGTAATATGGGTAGCAGTGTATCTACTCCAACTACAGGTCAGATACTAGTATACAATACTATTGGAGATCAATGGAGCGCAGTAGATAATGAGTTTAGTTTAGATGGCTTAACCGATGTAAATCTAGAGGGAGTTACTGATAATCAATTCCTGCAGTATAATTCCACAAGTAGTGAGTGGGAGCCCGGAACCGTAGCAACAGCCGTATCAGAATTAACAGACGTAGATTTGACTGGAGTTACAGAAGGACAGTACTTAGTATACAATGATCAAGATAAGTGGGTTCCTACAACTATAGAGTTCGCGGCTGCACTAACAGACTTAACAGATGTGAATGCTGTAGGAGCTACTCAAGGTCAAGGATTAATATACGATACTGGAACAAATAAATTTGAATTAGCAATAGTAGGTACATCTAATGTGGATACATTAGAAGACCTATCTAATGTTTCAATACCAACAACCCCCAATAATGGGGATGTATTAAAATATAACGGGAACACAGATACTTGGGAAGCTACGCCTACTCCTAGTCCTGCCGTTGTATATGCAACTAGAAACTCTTTTCCTGCAATAGGGAACTTAGGGGATTTATCTTTTGCACAAGACACAGGCGTTTTATATGTGTGGGAAGGAACTATATGGTATAACTTAAAGAGAACCAATGCGTTCTACTTGGTTAGAGCCGGACAGTTTACAGGACCACTAACTGGAACACAGTTATTTCAACCTCAACAAACGATAACATTACATGAGATACGAGCACAAGTTGATCAACCTTCTGGTGCCTCTCTAATATTTTCTGTGATGCGAAGTGGTGCTGAGGTTCAGCAATTTGTTATACCCCCCGCGGCTCCCTTCATTGAAGCTGCTTTTACTGCGGGAGTTGTAGTGGGGCCTGCGGATGAAATAACTGTTGACATAATATCTGGGCCAGGTACTAACCTGTCCATTAAGTTCATTTACTCATAAGGAGATCAATTTTGAGCAATTATACTATAAGTTACCCTGTACCAGTCCTAGGAGAAGATGGACAAGTACAGATATTAGAGGACGGCAGTGCTGCTATAGAGCGTTGTACTCACGACCATTTAGCAACTGTAAGTTTAACCGATGGTTTATGGGAGATACATTTTAGTCCTTTAACAGAGGCCGATGATGAAGAGCACGAAGAGCATACCTGTCCTTTTGGTTCGATGCAAGGATTTATGTACGATCCACGTAGAGGAGCAACCTATAAGAATCCTATCACATCAAAAGAGCAAGGAGTAGAGATTTTTTTAGATCTTTTTCCAGATGCTGAATTAGAGGAGGTACAATAAAATGGCTAAAATTTATGATTATAAAGGATCAAGCGCCGCGTTCGTAATCCTAGAAGACCCACGAGTTTCAAATGATGGTTTATATTTATTTGATTATAAGCATGACTTTTCTACTCTAAGCCCTATCTACAATAAAAAGTTTGCAACCACCACCTCTAATTCAAATGGTATAGCAAGTAGTAACAGGCAGTCTTATAATAGGCCGGGCTACCAGATGGCTCTATCAAAAGACTACGTGGGTTTTGATAATTATACCAACACGACCCCCACGACCTATCTAAATTTGCATCAGCATAAGTTTTGGATGTCTATGGATAGAAATTATAAAGCTAAAGCTGACGTATTTGTTATGAATAATGGGTCCTCTGATGCAGTTTTCGCCTGGACCGGCACTGAGGCCGAGAGCGCCACGGTAACCTTGACGAGTCTCGGAGTATCTGAGTCTCAAGACTTAACTGATATTGCTTTTTCCGGAGGCGTGAGTTATCAACCCTCTCTGACCAGCATCGTTCGACCGGGAAATTCTTCTTATTGGTTATATTATCACAGTCCGGGTAATGAGATAGGGGGTCTATATAGGTTCTATAATACCACTAATCAATGGTACACCGATAGGATAATGAGAGGGTACAATATTAACTGGCCAGGCGTTCAAAACCTCACCTCAGGCTATGCTTTTACTAACTATACCTCTACTTCTTTCCTAGGAATAAGCAGTGTTGATGCTCAGCCTATATTTGTGAACGTTTATAACTCTTATAGCCCCGGCAGCAACGTGAGCAGCGCCTATCGGACGACCATATATAAGTGTACGGGCACGAACCAGCAGACCGTGACTACCATGATAACTGGTTCTGCGATGTCGGCGACGGCCAGATCAGCCGGAGGACTAGATGTAAATGATTTAACGAGTGATGGTACTACATCCGGAGGAAACTTTGCTAACTCCAGCCCATATCATGTGCCTACTAAACCTAGTAGAACTATGACTGACCCTAGAGATGGTACAGGAAACACAAAACTTTGGTACGCCGTTTATATTGACGATAATAGTGACTATCACCCCGATCTATGGACGTGGGATACTACGGATGATTCCTTCACTGTACAAACTGATGTTATAATGCAGGCAGGAGCAGGACAATCTGTAGGATTTACTGGTAAATCCAGCGGTGTTGATGCTTGGAATGCTGTCATTAACAATAGTCTATATCCGGGGATGTTTAGGGAGAACAATTCTTATAACAACACTTCTATCGTTACTCATCATTTATTTGAATTTAATGGGGAAAGATATATTACGCTTATCTGGGTTGATGCTCCTAGGTATTATGCCACTAATGATACAATAAAAACCCTATTAACTTGGAAAATTGATGCTGCAGATCCTCGGCTCTTTACATTTCATAGTAAGAAGGTATTACCATTTCCTTGGCAGTCGCATATATTTTTAAACGATGAAGAAACGCTTATAGGTCTTAATGACGATTATAGTTTTTTAATTATTTCTTTTAACTCAGCTACTGGATGGGAAACAGCAAATACTTTATCCTATAAAATAACCAGTATTGGTAGAGACAGTACTGATAGAATTTGGTACACTAAAGATAGTACTTCTTTAGGTAGCACAAATTATCCAGAACTGCACTTGCTAACTCCTAGTTTGCCTCTTACTGTAACAGTAACTCCGGCTGCTACTAGCTACACGTACGCAGGAGCACAGATTGCGAGTACGGTAGCAGTTAGTGCGTACAATGCACAAGGGGCTAGAATTTCTACAGATGTTAAATTGCTAATTGAAGGAACTGGTATGACTTTCACTGGAGGTACTACTATTACTACTGTTACCACGAGTGCATCTGACCCTATCGATGTTGATATATTTATTAATAGTGCAGGATTCTCTAACATTACTGCAAGTGTGGATATTTAATAAATGACTATTTCAGTAGCTACTTCTAAAGTAATAACTCAAATCGATATTCTGACGGAGCAATACGCTCCGTCAGCTCTTGATCGCCCAAATACTTGGAGTAATACGGAAACTACGATATTAGTAGTTCCAAGTCCCGATGCGAGAGAGTCAGTTCAGACAGAGTTTAGTAGTACAGAAGTAGTTACTGGAGCAAGTTCTATTAGATTTATTAATTCTTATTCCACCACTGAAGCTCAGATTAATGTGCTTAGTTCCGCAAGTACTCAGACCCCAATTGAGGTAGAGTTCGACACTATCTCACTTGGCTATGGCTATGCTCGTCACGGAGTATTTTCTCCTTATGCTTTTAAGTCAGGAGAGTCTTTAGTAAATGTAAGAGATGTTTTTGCAGATGTATCTTATACTGCTTGGAATAATCAGTACTCTGATATTATTACACAGAAGGATCCTACTAGATTTGTAAGTTTCTCGGTCTTAGAGTTTGGGTCCCCAGAAGCTATTCAAGGTTTAACAACTATTCAGGTTATGGATGGAGAATTGATACCCCCTGATATTACGCAATCATTTCCCTCAAGTGTAAATATATCTGTTTCTTATGACGCAACGTGGGCTCAAACAGCAAATCCACAGCCTTCAGGGTACGTACCAAGTGCAGCAGTAGGAACTACTACAGAGTATTATAGAATAGTAGAATTGACTAATAATGCAGACATTTTTGGTACGACTTATCCTAATGGAGATTATTCGTGGCAGGATGGTCCTGTATCCCTTCTATATGATAATATTCAATTTGCAGTAGAGCCCTTACTTAGGCCTAGTAGTATTGTAGGAGGACTAGAATACACTATGTCTCGTCAGAATCCAGGGGCGAGGCCTTCGAGACAATATCTTGGTACTGGGTACGGCTTTAATACAGAGGAATCTGGACAATATGGAGTACTTTTTATTGGTAATACTTCAACTTACCCTCAAGATCATGGTATGGGGGTAAAAATTCCGGGAGCTGCTATGAGGAGTAGGTACCTTAGAGTAGCTTTCGATCATTTGAAAACTACTAATACCTCATCCCACGAGGGAGATTATCCTTTTACATTTGATGCTATCATAGGTATGTCTACTACGTTTTCTGGAATTCCTATCCCTCGATTAGGGGATGTGCCTCAATCTTTCCCAGATTTAAATCATGATGGGAGGGCTCAACTAAGGCGAAGAGTTAGAGATACTGGTCAGGTTGAGAGAGAAAGCTCTGCATGCCTCCTAAGTACAGGAGTACAGACTTCTGATATAAGGGCTATAGAGGATAGTAATAATCCTTTTAATAATATGGCTGTCTTTGATGAGGCGACTGTATCAGATATAGATGATTTTTTCCCTCCTGTTACAAACTCTAAAATAGCTAAGACTATCTATATTCTAGACCTTCAAACAGGACTACATTATTTTTTCTCTAAGAATCTTGAGTTAAAGACTACTATGGAACAGATCTGTTCAGCAAATTCTGGAATAACTAACTATGATCATAATAAAGATACTTATTTATCCTGGAATATAAGCCCTTTTGTTGAAGATCGTGAAGCAATGTGTCAGAATCTCTATATGAGTTTCTTTAAAATAACTATAGCGGATACTTGGGATACTTCTGATATATTGCTCGACCCAGAAGCAGAGCCTACAGGACAGTATCAGCAAATACTTAGAAGCTGGGAAAATAATGAAGATCAAAACACTAATATTTTAAGTGATAATCAGCAAGCAGGAATAGAGATATTCGGGCAGTTAGATCTTCCTACTACTCCCGCCATCGATTATGACCTCTCTAAAGCTCCGGAACCAGATCTTGGAAAAGTTATAATGCTACAACCTGTTAAATTTGAGATAAAGGGACCTTGGCTAGGAGATCAATTAGGCTCAAACAAACTTAAATACGATTACTTACCAATAGCTAGTATTCCTGTGCCTATTGATATATCTCATCGAGCTACTCATATTGGAGAGCCTACCAGTATAGATTTTACAGTACTTCGTCCAATTATACCTATGGGAGAAAGCCCAGAGCTACAAAACTTAAGGGTAGCCGTGTCTTCAAGAGAATTTTTTAGCCCCTCTCCTCTACAGAGTAGAGTACTAATAGAGACTAAAGTTCGGCCTACATATGAAAGAAATTTTACAAATAATATACTACCTGCCCAAATTGAAATTCAAATTGAAAATTCTAGTACTTACTTAGGTGGGGGGTCTGGGCAGGATATAATTAATAATAATGCAATATTAGATACTAGTAAAACTTCCATAACTACAGGATTCGATAGATATTTTTTCACAATACTAACTCAATTTAGCTCTGTAGATATAACAATACCTATCGAAAATAATAATTTTGAGACTCTAACTCTAGGAACGGTAGATTTTGGTACTATAGATATAATTATAGGACTAGATAGAATATCGTATTTTAGAACAATTACTCAACCAAGGGTGGCAGAAACACTTATATTTACACAAGAGCTTTCAAATCTTGTATTCTTTCAAGACTCAAGTGGAAAGACTCAATTTGGTATTGAAAGCGATTTTGTTATATTCCCCATATTTGGGGGCGGAATCGGCAGTTATGAATTGCTGATAAGTGAATAAGGACTTTGATATGAAAAATATTCAAAAAATTAGAAATAGATGGCATGTATCAGATGGTAAGGGCTCCACTGTATTTTTTAAGTCTGAAGAGGCTGCGAAAGAATATGCGGGGCATCCCACTGAGGAAGCCTTATGTGAAACGTGTGCTTGCGCACCTTGTGAATGTTTTATAGAAAAAGAAAAGCCCAAAGCTGTTACTAGTGATGTTAATATTAATATCGGTAATAATATTGACTTTGGTAAAGGAAACATTTTTTAATGACCTTACTTAATAAATATCATAATGGAAAACCTTGTGGTAAAAAGAAAAAACGTAAAACTAAAAAAAGGAGAAAATAGATGGCTTCTCGGGGTTTGTACGCAAATATAAATCGTAGGAAAAAGAAAGGAATAAGTAGATCTAAAAAGAAATCTACTATATCTGCTAAAGCCTACTCTTTTATGAAGGCGGGGTTTAAAAAAAGGAAAAAGAAAAATGGCAAGAAAAAAAAGAAGCGTTAAAAAGAAACACCCGGCATTAAAAAGAGCCGGAGTAAGTAAATTTAATAAAGCAAAAAGAACTCCAAAACACCCTAAAAAGTCTCATGTAGTTGTTGCTAAAGTAGGTACCAAAGTTAAAACAATACGCTTTGGTCAGCAAGGAGTTAGTGGTTCCCCTAAAAAGAAAGGGGAAAGTGCTTCTTACGCGGCTAGGCGAAGATCTTTTAAGGCTCGTCATGCTCGTAATATAGCAAAGGGTAAACTCTCCGCAGCTTACTGGGCTAATAAGGTCAAATGGTAAACACCTAGGTATGCCTAAAGGTGTTCAAAAATATATATTGACAATTATGTCAATAAGTGATAGCATAGCTATATAAAATAAAAAGAGAACTAAAGAGAGATAACTAAAATGACAGTACAGGTCAGTAGACAGGATGTAATAACAGACTCAATAGTTGAACTCGAAAAAACAACTAGGTTTCTAAAACTGCCAATAGATCCTTATTTAGAGATGTTGGGGGTGTCCGCATTACCCTCACAAATGGCAATTATTAATGCTATAAATAATCCTAAGTATCGATTTGTTTGCGCAGCTGTTTCTAGGCGCCAGGGTAAAACTTATATAGCTAATATTATTGGGCAATTAGTTTCTTTAGTCCCTAGCTCTAATATATTAATTATGTCTCCTAACTATGCTCTATCTCAAATTTCTTTTGATTTACAGAGAAACCTTATAAAACACTTTGATCTCGAGGTTACAAAAGACAACGCAAAAGACAAAGTTATAGAACTATCAAACGGCTCTACTATTAGAATGGGGTCTGTAAATCAAGTTGATTCATGCGTGGGTCGAAGTTACGACCTTATTATATTTGACGAAGCAGCGTTAGCAGATGGCAGGGATGCCTTTAATGTCGCACTTCGGCCCACTCTTGATAAAGACAACTCTAAAGCTTTGTTTATTTCTACCCCTCGGGGTCGTAACAATTGGTTCGCAGAATTTTTTGATAGAGGGTACAATGATGAGTTCTTAGAGTGGGCCTCCGTAAAGGCTACCTATCTAGATAACCCCAGAATGACAGAGAGTGATATTAACGAAGCTCGAAAAAGTATGTCTGATGCAGAATTTAGACAGGAGTATGAGGCAGACTTTAATACTTACGAGGGTCAGGTTTGGAAATTCGATTATGAAAAATGTACAGTAAATCTAGAGGGAATTAATACTAGATATATGGATGTTTTTGCTGGATTAGACGTAGGGTACAGGGATCCTACTGCTTTTTGCGTTATAGGATATGATTGGGACGAAGAGAAATATTACCTACTAGACGAATATATGGACGCTGAAAAAACTACAGAGCAGCATGCTATTGAAATTCAGCAATTAATTCAAAAGTGGGATATTGATTATATTTATATAGATTCAGCTGCTCAGCAAACTAGATTTGATTTTGCACAGAATTATGATATTAGTACTATTAATGCAAAAAAATCATTATTAGATGGTATATCACATGTAGCAGCTATAGTAGATAATGATAACTTATTAGTATCTCAAAAATGTTTAGAGTCCTTAGCTGCTTTAGACCAGTACCAGTGGGACCCTAACCCTAATTTACTTAGAGAAAAACCTAAGCATAATAGGGCTTCTCATATGTCGGATGCTATAAGGTATGCTCTCTATTCATTCGAAACTAGCAATTCGGGGTTTTAATGAGCACCTGCTTAAAAATAGTAGTTGACAATGTACCTGGTACACGTTATAATTTCGGAAGTAAAAATTGGTATTTTATAAAATGGAGAAATTAAAAAGAGACCCGATAAAATATATTCGAGATAAAGCCAAAGCTAGATATGATAAAGGCTCGGAGTGTTATATTTGCGGGGATACTGTAAAATTAGATTTTCATCATTTTTACAGCCTTAGCCCTCTATTACAAGGTTGGATGAAGGAAAAAGGGTACTTCGAAGAAGATATAAGAGAGTTTAGAGATGAGTTTATTAATGAACACATTGAAGAATTATACGATTATACTGTAACTATTTGCCACATGCACCATTTAAAGTTACATAGTATATACGGTAGAAATCCCCCTCTGCACACGGCAAAAAAGCAGCAGAGATGGGTAGAGATTCAAAGAGAAAAAAATGGCTTGGTATAATAAAATTCTTGGTCGGGAAGAGGTTGAAGAAAAACTTAATCCTGCTCAGCCATACTACGATCATAAAGTAGAATCCTCACGTGAAATGACATATTCCTATGAGCTCGCATATGAGCAATTAGAAATTGTCAATAGAGGAGTAAATATGATAGTTGATGATGTGTCTGAGATTACTACCAAGGTTGGCCCGCCCATTCCTATTAATAATCCTTATAAGGGAGTAAAAAGAGCCAAGCTGACTTTGCTTTTGAATAAAGAACCCAATCTTTTTCAGGATATTAGCTCCTTTAAAAGAAATCTAGTTACAGACTTTTTATTAGACGGCAATATATTTATTTATTTTGATGGCGTACACATGTATCATCTACCCGCTAGCAAAATGATTATACACTCTAGTGAGACTACTTATGTAGACCACTACACATTCAACGAAAATGTTCGCTATAACCCAAATGAAATTATTCACATTAAAGACAATTCTTTCTATTCTATCTATAGAGGTATTTCTAGACTGAAGCCTGCTTTACGTACTATGGTATTAACTAAGTCTATGCGGGACTTTCAAGATAATTTTTTTAAAAATGGAGCAGTACCAGGATTAGTATTAAAAAGCCCTAACACTCTATCCGAGAAAATTAAAGAGAGAATGCTAGCTTCTTGGCAGCAAAGGTACAGACCTGATGCAGGAGGCCGACGCCCTCTAATTTTAGATGGAGGAATTGAGATTGATGCAATTTCAAATGTAAACTTTAAAGAATTAGATTTTCAGTCTGCTATTTCTGAAAATGAAAAAATTATTTTAAAGGCTTTAGGTGTACCCCCTATTTTACTAGATTCTGGCAACAATGCTAATCTTCGTCCAAATATGCGACTATACTATCTAGAAACTATACTTCCTATAGTACGCAAAATTAACTTTGCTTTTGAAAGATTTTTTGGATTCGAAATAACAGAAGATGCAACTAATATACCTGCATTACAACCAGAGCTGCGTGATTCAGCTCAATATTATTCTTCCTTAGTTAATACTGGCATTATCTCTCCTAATGAGGCACGAGAACATCTAGGATTTGAAAAAGTAGAAGGATATGATGATCTAAGAGTACCCGCAAACATTGCGGGAAGTGCAGTAGACCCGTCAGAAGGCGGAAGACCTGTAACACAAGATGAGGAAAATTAATAATGGCTACTAGACGACAAACAACTGCGTCCTTAGACAAACTCTATGCTCATTTTATTCAGCATGGGGTAACAAAACCTATTACGTATGACGAGTATCTAGCCCTAGGGACTAGCGGTCCTATGACACGAAGAGAATTAGCTCAAATTTTTAATGGTAGGTGGGCAAGAGTATTAACTGCTCTTATTAGGAGACACCCTTTGGTATATGATCAAGCTAGCATTGCTCATACTCCTGCGGAGACTCCAGCTAAGCCTGCCCCTAAAAAAGCTCCAGCTAAGCCTGCTCCTACTAAGCGATTTACTGCTAGTAAGAAGGTGGAGAAAGATGATGAATAAGATTTTTAATTTTACATCTACGTTTAAATCTTTAAGCGAAGATGACGATGGCGTTCACATTTGTGGAATGGCAAGTACAAATGATACTGATCGTGCAAATGATATAATTGATGCGAGCGCTTGGACTAAAGGGGGCCTTCATAATTTTGAGAAAAACCCTATAATTTTGTTTAATCACGACTACAATAAACCGATCGGGCGTGCTACTGGTCTTAAAGTTACAGACAATGGTTTGGAACTTAAAGCGAAAATAAGTAAGTCTGCTCCTGATAATGTAGCTATGTTGATTAAGGAAGGCATTCTTGGAGCTTTTTCTGTTGGTTTCCGAGTCAAGGATGCGGATTACCTAGAAGAAACCGATGGATTACAGATTAAGGACGCTGAGTTGTTCGAGGTATCGGTAGTTTCCGTACCTTGCAATCAGGCAGCTACTTTTTCGCTAGCGAAATCATTTGATTCTATTGATGAATATGATGAATTCAAAAAAACTTTTTTTAAAAATAGTGTGGATCTAGCCGGTCAGTCTCTGGCTAAAGACGAAGTTAATACTTCTAGCGTAGCTAGTGACACACCGGAACCCGCGCAAAGCGCACAAAAGGAGATAGAAATGTCTGACGTTAAAAACTCAGAAATTGACTTGGAAGCTTTTGCTAAAAAGGTAGCGGAAGAAACCGCTGCTAAAATTGCAATGAAGCAAGCCGAGGTTAAAGCTGTTGAACAAGAAGCAGCACAAGAAGCTGCAGAAAAAGCAGCACAAGAAGCAGATGCTAAAGCAGCACAAGAAGAGCAAGTTAAATCTGCTATTACTTCCGGTGTACAGTCTGGTGCTGAACGATTGATGGCTGATTTTGAAGCAAAAATGGCTTCTTCAGAGGCTAACCAAGCTGAAGTTATTGCTAAGTTTCAAAAAGACCTCTTAGAAAAAGAAGAAGAAATCACTAAAATGCGTGAATCAAAAGGCGTTTTTGCTGATCGTTCTTCTAAGCAAGGTCTTGAGCCCCATGCTAAAGAATTGATGCAAGCTCATCTTGTTGGTGTTATCACTGGCAAGGGCTTTAACACCGACTATGGTAAGTCTGTTCTTGAAAAAGCTGGTGTTACTTACACAGCTACGGGCGGACAAAATGAGCCAGGTATCGATGTAGTAGTTTCTACTCAAATCGAAAAGGAAATCATGTTAGAGCTACGTACTGCTGCTTTATTTAAAGAAATGCAGGTCGAAAGTCAATCTACAGTATTGCCGCTTCAGACTGATACTAATTTGGCTAAGTGGGGCAATGCACGTGATGCTGCTGACAATGGTACTGGTAGTGATATCGCTAACCGTGGTAACTCTAACAATACTTACGAAGCAAAGCAAAAGGTTGTTCAAGTAGATCGTTTGATCTCTACTTCTTTCCTCGATAACTATATCGATGAGAAAGTACTGATTAACATTATGCCTATGTTGACTGCTGGTATCGCACGTTCACATGCTCGTTCTGTTGATAGTGCCATTATTGGCGGTAACGGCGCAAATATCGCTGGTTTGAAAGCTATGGCTGCACCTGGCGCGAGCTGGGGTGCACAAGTTGCTGCTAACCTTACTTTCAGCGCTGATGTGCTTGTTAAGTGCCGTCGAAATATGGGTGTTTATGGCTTAAACCCTCAAGATGTAGTTTATATTGTTTCTCAAGATAAATACTATGACCTCTTAGAAGATCCTGACTTCCAAACTGTTGATGAAGTCGGTTCTGATTTGGCTGTGCGTTTGACTGGTCAAGTTGGTCGTGTGTATGGTTCTCCTGTTGTACTTTCTGACAACATGGGCGCTGATGTTGAAGATACTTTTGGTGGTGCACTTTGTGTTAACACCTCTAACTTCATTATTCCACGTCTTCGTGGAATCACTGTTGAGCAAGACTATGAAGTCTCTGCACAGCGTCGAGTGCTTGTTGCTACGCAACACTTGGGCTTTGATGAGTTGTTTGCCTCAACTGGTGGTAAAGCTGCTGTTACTAAAGCAATTTTTAACGCTGCATCTTAAAACTAAAATTAACTTTTTACTTCGGGGGACAACTATTGTCCCCCCAAGTTTTTACTAATTGACTATATATTATGACTGATTTAATTACTATAGATAAATATAAAGAAATTGAAGGCATATCATCAACGAAAGAAGATGTAAAGCTGGAAATTTTCATTCCTTCTGTGAGTCAATTAGTAAAAACTTACTGTGGTAACTCTATTCTTGACTATTTTACAGTGAACAAAGTAGAAGACTTTTCTTTAACATGGGATTCTACTTTTCTTCAACTTACTGAAAGTCCTGTTAACACAATAGTTGAAATTCAAGAAAGGAGGCGTCCTACAGAAAATTACTCTATTTTAGACTCTAACGAATATTATTTAGATACTAAAACAGATAGTGTTATACGTATTCCTACAAAGTACCAATACTGGCCCCAAGGTCCAGGATCCGTACTAGTCACTTATAGTGCTGGATATGCAGCTACTCCTGCTGATTTACTATTAGCAGTAGCAGATTTAGTTACATACTACTTGAAAGATGAACATAAGCAACGACAAACATTGCAAGGGGCTAGTATTGAAAATGCTCGCTCTGGGGGGAATGCAAACAACCCAGCATTTCCAGATCATATAAAAAGAGTCTTAGACCTATATAAGAATTTTTAATGGCTACGCAAACTTTAAATCAGCTAGTTGCCCAAATGATAGGGGGTCGCTATATTAGAGCTAAATACTGGCGAAGAGCTATTGACCAAAATAAGCTAATAAGACAAAAATTCGAATTACAAGAAGAATATGTAAAGAGATTTAAAGAATTTACACTTGCGGCTAATAAAGCGCATAAGGCGGGTGCTAATACTTTTAAATTTGAAGGTCAAACGTTCCAACCTAGAAGCGCCCTTAGAACGGCAGCCTCTGTTAACAATAGGTCTCACTCAGAATTTGGTAGAGCTAATTTTAAACAACAAGCATATACTTTAAAAAAATTATTTCCTGAAATAGCGGAAGGTCAGGAGTTGGGGCATAAAAATATAAGTGTTCTTAGAGCTTCTTTATCTGCTACATTAAGCGCTATGGATAAGGGTGACCCAAGAAGGGACTCTGTAAAAGCTCTATATTTTGTAGCAAAAGAAATTGATAGTTTAACAGAAAAAGGTGAGGATGCGTGGGATACTATACTTGATAAATTAGAGAACTCTATTAACTCAGGGTATAATGTAAAATCACAATACACTAAAGACGTACATTTACTAACAGGTATTAAAGGCACTTTAGAGCTAGAGTTTGAGCCAAAAGATATAAACCAATTTAAAGGTAGACTAGCCGGTATGGTAGGGGATTTATTTAGAAAAGTAGTTACAGACGCTTCTTTTGATCTTACGTCTAGCCCAGGCTTTGAGAATATAGCAAATCTGAAAGGTTCTCCTAGTATTATCGAAGAACTCACAGAACAGAGTTTAGCTATGATTGACCCTAAAAAGAAAATAAAAGGCAGGGTGAGAACTAAAGCAAAATCTTCCGTTAAACAAATGACAGGCGGAAGAACTAAAATTAAAAGAGTTAAAAAGTCTAAAGCGAAGGCTCCCGTCGCTGGCAGAACAAAAGGAGTCTCTAGTAGTCCTTTGGAGATGTTAGGTATTTTAAATCAGCAACTTCCAAAAGTAGTTGCAAATAATATGGGGTCCCCTAGACTAAACTACGTTTCGGGTAGATTCGCCAGTAGTGTTAATGTAACAGATATTACACAAACTGCAAAAGGCTTCCCCAGTATAGGATATAGCTACAGAAGAAATCCTTACGAAGTTTTTGAACAGGACCCCGATAGAGATCCGCGAAAGATTATTGATCTTTCAATTAGAGAGATTGCGGCACAATTTGCCATAGGCAGATTTTACACTAGGAGGGTATAATGGCATACCCACGCCAATACGCAACGAGAAGACAGTCTATTGTAGAAGCATTAGTGATTGCACTTAAAACTATAGATGGTACAGGAGAGTTTTATACTAACGTATATAATAATGTTAGTCCTAGATTGAAATTTTGGGACGAAGTTGAAGACTTCCCCGCTATTCATTTAAATGCAGGATCTGAACGACGAGAGTATCAAGGTGGAGGATATAGAGATAGGTACTTAGCTGTTATTGTACGATGCTATGTTAGAGAAGAAGATGCTGTATCTGCATTAGATAAACTTCTCGAAGACGTAGAGACAGTTATAGAAACTAACTCTAGATTAGAATACCTCGATAAACTGGGGTCTATACAATATACTCATCAAATCTCAGTCATCAGTATAGATACTGATGAAGGAGTATTAGAGCCTTACGGAGTTGGAGAACTGCTCATTGAGGTTCGTTATTAGAAAATGCTGACACGAATAAATATTCAAGTTCAAGCCTTTTCAAGTTTCATAGGAGATTACAACTATGGCATCAGTATTACAATTTAGTAGAAATACTAAAGCATACTTACAGATGGGCAATGACGTTTGGGAGTTACCAATCCTTGATGGATTTTCTTTCTCTCAAGCAACTAACGCATCTGAAATTACACTAAACGAGGCGGCCAATGCTGCGGGTATCTCAAGACGCGCTAGACAAATGTTTACTGACTCTTATGCCCCTGCAGAATGGAGCTTTACTACGTATATTCGACCTAACGGTGGAGCAGATGGCGCTGGCGGTTTAGGAGCAATCGAAGAAGCTCTTTGGGCTAACATGATTTCTGGCAACCAAGCGTACACTGATACTACGGGTGCTTTTACAGAGGGAGTTTCTAAAGCTACAGCAAACACTACTGTATTTGACTTCACGAGCTCTAACAAAACCACTTTAGGTACTTTTACTTTATGGATGGTTCTTGGAGCATGCGGCACTGATCCAGCATCTGCTTCTTTTTCGGAGGCTTCAGGTCAAACGGTATATAAAATTAGTAATGCCGTTACTAACTCTGCCTCTATCGATTTTGATATTGAAGGTATTGCTCAAATTACCTGGGCAGGCTTCGGTTCTCTAGTAGAAGATAAAACAGATGTAGCAGAGGGCTCGGGCGGATGGCCAGACGTTACTGGAGGAGGCTCTAATAATCTTATTACTACGGGTATTGATAATAGTGGAAACTTCATTAGAAATCGACTAACTAGTTTGGCTGTAGTCGGTGACCTAGGCGGCGGGAATACAACTTATAGTTTAGTTCTTACAGGCGGTAGTTTAACGATTGAAAATAACTTAACATTTTTAACTCCGGAAACTTTATGCTCTATTAATCAACCTCTGGGTCATATTACAGGATCTAGAGCTATTTCTGGTAGCTTTACTTGTTACTTAGATGCAGAAGGAGATTCTAGTGCTCAGCTGTTCCAAGACATTCTTGCAGCAGATACTGTGGTTACTAATCAAATGAGTGTTACTTTTGGCATCGGTGGGGCAGGAGCTCCTTCATGCACTATAGGCATGCCTAGGTGTCACTTAGAAGTGCCCGCGCATAGTATTGAGGATGTTATTTCAGTAGAAACTACGTTCCATGCGTTACCTAGTAGCTTAGACTCAGCAGATGAAATTACTATTACATACCTTGGGGAGTAATAGTTAATACTTTATAAAATAAGTAAGTAAAAGGGGCGTTCAGCCCCTTTTATTTACTTCACCCTCCAAAAATTTTTCTTGACTTTTCTCCTGGTATACTTTATACTATGTGATAAGAAAAATCAATTTACTTTCTACTTATACAAGGAACTATTTAATGACAGATAATGTTAAAGCGCCAATTTCTCTTGCTAGTTTAATGACCCCTAGTAAGACCGTATCTATTGAATTTCCTGGGTGTCCAGGAATGACAGTAGACTTATGCTATTTAGCCCGAGAAGAGCTATTAAAGCTTAGGAAAAAATGTTTAACTACAAAATTCGATAAAAGAACCCGACAACCAGAAGAAATCCTAGATGATGATAGGTTTCTACATGAGTATGTTAAAGCTGTAATTAAAAACTGGAAAGGATTTAAGTACTCATATTTAGAAGAATTACTACTAGTAGATATCAGTCAGCAAGATCCTAACGCGGACTTAGACTTTACTCAAGAAAACGCAGAATTATTAATGAAGAATTCCGGAACATTTGATACTTGGGTTACTGAAACAGTGGGTGATTTGGAAAATTTTACTCAGAACAAGTAACAAGAATAGTCTCGTTACTTGAAAGATATACGAGAGAAGCAGATAGTGTAATAGATATAGATAAATATTATGCTGTTTGTGAACAGCTAGGGCAAGAACCCGATCCAGATAAGTTACCTATAGAGATAAGTGAATTTCCTGTAGAGGTACAATCGGCTCTGTATATATATAATCTATTATCTGATAGATGGGACGGAATGTCAGGATCTTATTTAGGTAAAGAATGGTCCTCGGTTAATTTCTTGCTTGACACTTACGATGTAGTAGACGAGCGTAAAGAGATAGTATACTTTTGTAAGGTATATGAAAATATAAAAGTGCGGTATACAGCTGAAAAAGCTGAAAGAAAACGAAAAGCCGAAGAACGAAAAAGTCAAGCGGCAGGAGGCGGTGGTAAGAATTTCGCCCATAATGTAACCGGATAATGGCTAAACGAAATAAGATATATATTGACGTTGTTATTGACGACAAAGGTACTACTAAAAAAGTAGCACTTAGTCAGAAACAACTTGCAGATGCTGCACAAGCTGCGGGTGTGCAAGTAGGTACGGTTGATCGTAGACTAAAAGGTGCAGCACAAGCTTCTTCTAATAGCACTAAAAACTTTTCTAAAATGGCACAGGGGATCTCGGGGGGTCTTGTGCCTGCCTATGCTACTTTAGCTGCTCAATTATTTGCTATATCTGCTGCATTCCAATTTTTAAAAGATGCAGGTAATCTACAAACTCTCCAGGCTGGTCAAACTGCCTATGCCGCTTCAACTGGTATAGCAATGAGAACTCTTACTAACGATATCATTGCTGCTACAGATGCTCAGATTTCCTTTCAGGATGCTTCAAGCGCCTCTGCAATAGGGGTTGCTGCAGGACTAAGTGCAGACCAATTAACTCGTTTAGGTGCCGCAGCAAAGTCTACTTCTATTATTCTTGGAAGAGACGTCACAGATTCTTTTAACCGCTTAGTTCGCGGTGTAACTAAAGCCGAGCCAGAACTCTTAGATGAACTTGGTATTATTCTTAGGCTTGAGACTGCATTCGATAACTATAAAAAGCAGATGAATATTACTAGTGGAGAGTTGAATAGTTTTCAAAGATCTCAAGCTGTAACAAACGAAGTGTTAACTCAGGCTGAGGATAAGTTCGGTAGAATATTAGAAATCACACAAGTAGCTCCGAATAACTTCAATAAACTCGGAAAAGCTTTTGATGATATTTTAATTACCGTAAAGGGATTTGCTGCAGCCGTAGCGGGGCCTTTTGCAGACGTACTTATTAAAAGTCCTAAACTTGCAGGGGCCGCTCTTGCCTTATTGATAGCAGGCCCTTTAAAGGCTGCTATTCCTGGTCTGCAAAATCTAACTGAAAGGACAAAAGATCTAGCAACTGCCTCCAAAGAATCTTTTAGATCTGCAAAGCTGGAACTTGAGCAGTATTCAAAAGCGGCAAAAACTGCTAAACTATTAAATAGAGATGAGGCAGGAGAGTATAAAAATCTTGCAGCAGGCGATGCAAGAGGAGCTCTAGGCTCAAAGAATATTAGCATAAGAGGGAAAAATAATCCCTTTAAGGCTTTAAGCAAAGATTCTAAAGACATAACCAATCAAATGGTTAATGATATGCAAATTGCTGCAACTAAGCATAAGCAAATATTTAAGCGTATGACCGAAGAAGAGCGTATGGCCTTTCACCTGATGCTTGAAGATATTAAAATTGCAAATAATGTAGCCGCAGGACAAGTTAGTGGTAGATGGGTACAGACGGGTAAGACAATGTCGCTAACTTTTAAATACATCGAAGTTCAGTGGAAAGCTGCAATGACGAGGATTAGAGTTGCCGCGGCCTGGGCGGCAGTTTTTGTAAGCAAAGCTTTCTCTGTTTTAGGCTGGGTAGGAATAATATATACACTCTATGAAGTAGCAAAGAGCTTCTTTACAGTTCAGGAAGCAACAGAAAAAGTAAGTGGTGAACTAGAGCTCCAGCGAAAAAAACTAGCTAGTCTTGTAGGGGATTATAAAGATTTTGCAGCAGTACAGAAGATACTGTCTGAAGAAGGAGGAGACCTTCTTAATACGTATCAAAGCTTTGGACAGTTTATAGGCTCCACAGGTAAGAACGAGTTTGAAACTTATGGAGCAGCTGTTACAAGTTCTGTTGCAAAATTCGCTGAGGAGTTGCCAAAGGCAAAGAAAGAACTAGAAGATATCCAGGCCACAATAGCTAAAGGCGTAGGCTTTAAAGACTTCTCGCTTGCATTGATTCCTGGGGTAGTAGGAGTAAGTCTATTGTCCAAAAAGCTATATACTCTCGGCAAGGCTTATTATGATCAGAGCGACGCTACTAAAAGAGCAGGAGAAAGCTTAGACGAGTATGTTGAGCGTACAGGAGATAAAGGGCTCGCAGATTATTTAAAACTTCTTCAAATGCAGAAAGAGGCTTGGGCAGGGCAAACTGATTCTATAATTACAGCTTCTGCCGCTGGTAACACGTATATGCAGTTTGTGGACCAGCTGCTAAAGGGCACGTTTAATCCAGCAGATGCTGAGGCTATGGAAAATGCTAGAGTGAGATTCGTAGAGGTAGGTAGAGCGGCTGGGCAAGCTCGAAAACTATTAGATGATTCAAACGATAAGTTTACAACTTTACAAAATAAGCTCGCTCCTACTACAGAAGCGGACGCATTTCTAGCTACAATTAAAGAAACGCAGGAAGCACTTGAGACTATCGAGAGGGATAATAAAGCCGGATATGATGAGCTAGTCAAACAGACAACGGAGCTGGAGCGCCAGAAAGGTATTATAGAGAACATTGTAACAAGAGAGTCCGCAGCTGCTGTGGCGGCGGCGCAACGGCAAACTACCTATACCCAGAATCTTGTAAATGCAAGCGCTTTTGAAAAAAGCATATTAGATATTAATTTTAAGAAGGCCAACCTACAAGATAAAATTACTGAAAAACAGGACGAAAATAATGATCTTCTAGCTCTTGCAAATAAGAAATTTGAAGACTTGACTATCTCACAAAGAGAAGCCTACACAATACGTTTAGCTGAGACTAAAGAACTTCAAGCACAGTTAGCACTGGAAGATATTAAAGAAGATAAAATAAGACAACAGAATAGACTTCGACTTTTAGGTGTGGATTATAATCTTCAACAGTTAATAGCACAAGAAGAATTTTTAACCCTTACTAAAGATATGAGCCAAGCTCAGCAAGGTATTGCAAATATAGAAGAACAAAGAAGAAAAAATACTGATGAGATACTTAACAAAGAAGCAATACTTAACAAAATACGTGTAGATGAAAAAGGACTCCTAAGACAGCTAAGTGAGGAAGAGCAGGAGAGCGTAGATATCCTCATAGCAGAAATAGCTATAATAAGGGCTAAGAATCTTCAATTAGAGAATACGGGAGCTATATTAACTAGGAATAATAAGCTACAAAGGATATCTCATAGGCAAGCTGTTGAAGAGATACTTCTTTCTACTCGAAGCAAAAAAATTCAGGCAGGACTTACTGACGGACAGCAACGAAGAGTTGATGTATTACTTCAACAAGAAAAACTTCAGATGTCTATACGTAATTACGAGTCAGAGATTCGAGAACTTAGTACAGCCATAAAGGCTAACAACACAAATAGCTTGGATACTGATCGCGAGAGTCTTGAAATTGCCAGACTTAAAAAACAGGAATCAGAAGCAGAATTAGGAATTATATTACAAACGCAAGAGGCATTTGAACAGTATAGGCAGGCTATTGCTCAAGGTTTTGAGTCAGGACTCCAACAGGCAATAAATGATCTAATAATCGGAGCTGAGTCTAGTTTTAAAGACTCTTTATTAGGGCTAATAGACGGCATACTTAAAAGTCTTGCTAAGAAAGTATCAGAAACAATTACAGACAATATCATTGATGCAATAGCAAGAACTACAATTGGCTCTAAAATTTTCAAGGGAATGACTCTTACAGATGATATTGCCAAAGGACATAAGAAAGGGGCAGAGGTAGCAAAGAAAAAAATAGAGGATGCTGGAGTTTCTGTAGCAGATAGGTTAGATAATTCATTTCGAAACGGTGGAATAACTCTTGCAGAGGCTATATCAGCCGCATGCCAAGCTTGTAAGAAAGATGAAGTCCCCGGAGGCGGCGAGGGCACCCCAGAAGAGAAGCTTAGGTCTTTATTTGAAAAGTCTAATGGAGGTAATGGAGGTAATCCAAAGGATGAGGGGTCGATTGTCCGCAACACCAAGAAGTACACCAAACGGGAAAAATTCGAGCAGAATTCCTCTGATGCGATGAATGATTTTGCAACAACTGTTTCAAATATGGTAAACAAAATTGTGGGGGCGGTTAAGAGTTTTGGTTCCATGTTATTTAAATTTGTTTCATCAATTGGTAGTATTTTTCAAAAGTTCATAAGTATTTTAGTCAGCGCAGTCTCACAGGTTGGCTCTGCTGGAGGTAGTGCGCTTAGTTCAGTTATAAGTGCAGGGATGAGTCTCTTTACTGGAGGAAGTCCAGTACCAATGGCAAATGGAGGAATAGTAAGTAAACCTACGTATGCTTTAATAGGGGAGGGAAGATATAGTGAAGCTGTTATTCCAATGCCAAACGGTAAAAGTGTCCCAGTTGACTTAGGAAATTCAAGAGCAGGATCTAATCAAAATAATAATGTTACTGTTAATGTAAATATGGGCGACGGAGACTCAAAAGGGCAATCGTCTTCTAGTAGTAATGCTAGTGGTCAGGATAGTGCAACTCTTGGTAATGCTATAGCGAAGGCAGTACAAGAAGAGCTACAAAATCAGAAGCGTTCTGGAGGGATACTTAATCCTTATGGAGTGGCCTAATGGCTGTAGGATTTGATATTGGGTTTCTAAAAGTTGTCAGTGATATATCTTTTACTAGAATATCAAACACACTAAATGGGACTATAGATGCAGAAACAACGGATTTAAGTGTTTTTAAAATTGGAAATGTGGTAACTATTCTTAATAGTGATTCTTTAGAGGCAGGCTATACTAATGATGGCACGTTTTTAGTTACGAGTTCGCAGAGTAATAGTTTATCTGTTACTAGACTGACGCCTACTGATAACGAAGGTGTTTCAGTGCCTGTTGTTCCGATGACAAAAGAAGCCAGTCCTAATATTAATATAAGCTTTGAGGATATAGTATGTCCTGATAGAAACGTTAGAAAGATAATAACCCCACAAGTTCTGACAGCAGAATTTGGAGATGGATATGAGGGCAGAATTAAACAAGGAGCCTTTACTAGGCAAGAGGAATATTCGGTAAAATTTATTAATAGACCTCCCGAAATTATAGAAAGTATAATAGAATTTTTTGAAAGAACTGAAGGAGTTAAATCATTTACGTTTGTAGTTAGAGAAGACCCTTATTATGCAGTACCTGTAGTATGTCAACAGTACTCAATATCGTACGACAGTGATTTTCATGCAGGCTGCGAAGCTAAATTTAAAAGAGTAAAACAATAATCCTTATAGGATAAGCACACGACGTGCATGGAGAACCTTGTGACAGCTTTAGAAGTAGTAAATACGGGATGGCCCATAGCCGTAGGGTTTATAACCTTAGTTATTGTGCTAGCAAAAATGCATGCTGATATTGAGCAAATTAAGGAAAAAGTTAAAGTACTTTTTGAACTTTGGAATAAAAGAAGCAATGACTGAGATAAATGAAAATACTACTCTAGAGATACCTGTACGAAATCTTATCGGGTTAGGTGCAAGTTTAGTTATGGTTACTGCCGCCTATCTTACCTTAGAGACTAGAATTACTAGTATTGAGCATGATATTAAAATGCAAATGAAAACTATAGAAGCAAATGAAAGTTTTGTAAGAGAGTGGCCCTTAGGGCTTCGAGGCGCTCTACCCGACGATTTAATGCAAAATGCACAAATTAAAATGCAAGCAGAAGAACTGAAAAAAGTTACTGATATTGTCAGGCAAATCAATAACTTAGAAATAAAATTAGGTAAGTTAGAGGGTCAGGTATCTGAACAAGATAAGAAGCTAGAAACTCTTTTTCAATTATGGAATACTGCCCAGAAGAGAGATAACTAATGCCTATAGGTATTAATGTTCAAACTGTTACTAGCCCTAAATATATTTGCCCAGATCGAGGGTACACTAGAGCTGCTGGATTTAGTGTGTTTAATGCTGATTTTGGGGACGGCTATACACAAAAGTTTAAGCAAGGTATAAATAATAGATCTGAAATACTCAATTTAAAGTTTGAAAATAGACCTGCTACAGAGATTAATACTCTTTTTAGATTTTTTAGGAGATATAAAGGGATTGATCCTTTCCCTTATAGGGTTCCAATCTCTGAAACAAGTGAAAAAGTCATATCATGTATATGTAAGGACTATTCAATAGAGTGGACTACAAATACAATAGGGACTTTAACGGCACAATTAATACAAGTAGATGAATTACCATTATTTATAGATGTACAACCTTATGTAGGTGAAGGTTATATCACAGACTCATATGTAGGATTAGGATAAGATGGCCCAAGAACTTGGTATAAATATAGGAGAAGCACAGGGTACTACCAGATATGTGCGATATGACAGAGGCATTAGAGCTGCTGTCAAGCAGCGCGTACGTAGTGTTAGCTATGGGGGCACCTATGAAGAACGAGTTCCTGATGGCATAAATATTATAGAAGAGATCTATACTGCTACTTTTTCAAATAGAAGCTATGCTGAAATTTCAGATTTAATAGACTTTTTTGACTCTAAAAATGGGGTGGAATCTTTTCTTCTTTATGTAAAAGATACTAGTAATACTGAAGGAGCTAGAGGTGTTCCTGTAGTATGCGAAAAGTATAATGTTACCTATGTAAATAAAAAGGTTGCAAGTTTGGCATGTACATTTCAAAAAATAGTAACTACACAATTTAATGATGACGAAATATATCAAGACCTGACAGAATTTTCTCAAGGACAGTATACTCTATTATCCAATAAAGCTGAGGCTGTGGCGGGAGAAACTATTACTTTTACATTACTATCCTTGAATGTTCCTGATGGGTCTTATGTAGCATTTGATATTTCAGGAGTTACTGAATACACGGTAGAAGGAGATTACACAGATTTTGTAATAGTAGGCAACCAAGGCTCTATTACTATAACTATTGATGATCCCTTGATTGTAGCACTTCCAGCAGTATTAACTTTTACACTTACAGATTTTCCAAGTGCAAGTATTGATATTGATATATTTGCTCTTGAGCTTACCGCGCCTACATTAACTTTTTCAACGCAATCTCCAACCAATCAATCTGTAGTATTTCACTTAAAATCTGATGGAACTTATGGGCTTAGTGATAGTTTAGTAGGTGACTTCATCTATAATCAGGAAGGAACTTGGATTAATAATAATTTGGGGCTAAACAGTAGTGAATTTGAGGTTTATTTTGAGTCGACTATTGATGATCCTTCTATAACTGTAGTTTCTGATCCTGTAACAGCTATTAGCCAATATGTTGACTTTAACCAAGATATTACTGTTACGTTTACAGCAAGCTTAGCAGATAATGTTGGACCAAATTCCGAAGCCTTTAATTTAAATATCAGAGAAAAGGCAGATGTTTTGAATATTGATACGGGAGTAATAACAGCACAGTTAGAAGGAGCCTCAGTTCCTGTCCCTACTTACGCTCTTTCACTTAGAAATATAATAGAGGGTACTTCAAACAGCTTATATGAAGGCGAAACCGTAGTATTAGATTTTATTTCTAATCAAGTTGATACTGACTTTAACTGGTCTCTTGTCGCGGGAAGTGCTACTTTAAATGATTATAATATTGCTGCTATATCAGGAACTTTTATAACTAATGAGAGCGGTAATGCAGTAATTACAGGGCCCACTCTACGGGACGATGTGGATTCGACGGACCAAACCTTTACTTTAAATGTTACTCTATCTGGCGTTATTGTTGCTTCTCAAGTTATAACAATTACACCTCTACCTGAAGTAAATCTACCTGCCCCTGCTCCCGAAAAGCTTTACTATGTTGATTTCGTATTTACTAATTACAACCCTATTACTACAATTCCGGGTACCTCTACTAATGGATATGTTTCTAGCTTTAAGGACGGAGAAGTAGTCTACCCTTTCAGACAGGCGCTTCCGATTAATGCAGCTTTAGATCTGACGTACAAAGATATACCTGAAGGCACTTCATTAAGACTAGGTCTAAAGGCTATCGGGGATGACTCTATACTTACTACTATATTTGGAGGTGGGTGCCCTACTTACGATTCACCCGCTACCATAGTAGTAGGAAGTGAAAGAAACGAGCGAGTTTTTTATTTTAATAACAGTACAAACCCATATAATTTAAGTATTTTAAATGCCCCTAGTGAAGATCAATCTATATCTGTAAAAATATGGGATCCGCTGAATCCAGCAGATGCTTTTAAGGTTAAGTCCTTTATTATTACTAAAACTCCTGCAGTGCCCTCTGTTACTGGTACTTTTTTACCTGTTAGTGAAGTAAACTCTTTTGGAACCACTATTCTAAATGAAGAAATCAATTTAGGGTTTCAAGTGTTCATTAGAAATCCTCCGAATGAAGTAGGAAAAACTGTGGATGTACACCGGTATGAGAATGGTAAAATGGTAGGAAGTACTGCCATTGCACGAACTCTTGGCGGCGCTGATAAAGATTGGTTAATAGAATTTAATAATACTACTAATGTACCTACTACTTACAATCAATCCCCCAATAGTGTAGCAGCGGGTACTCAGTATCCTTTAAATTTTAACAGAAAATTTGTATATAGTTTTAGCGCACCTGGCCTTGCCATAGACAATTTAGGTGGTACTATTAAATTATACCATACGTCCGATTTAATAACTCCTCAAAAATCAATAACTACCTCTATGTCTGGAACTTCAGCCCCTAGTGCTAGAAAATTAGTAAATTTAAATTTAGCATATATTTTGCCAGCGGACCCTAATTATGGAAGTTTATTTTTAAAGCTGTGGTTTTGGACAAATGGACATGCTATATGTAATCTAATGCAGCAGACTGACACTATTGAAGGTTTTCCAATATATGAAACACTTTCCACTAAAACTATTAAATGGGACTCAGAGGGATCTAGTTCTTTAGACCTTACTAGCTTAATATCTAGTGGCGGCAATGCATTTAGGCAAATAAGTAAAAGCCCCGAAGTAATTACGGATATATCTAGATCTAAATCTGCTGCTTCCGCTTCTTTAATAGCTAAACCAACTCGCTATACATTCAATATAACTAATACAAATAATCAGGTAGAGTACACATGGCCCTTAGAACCCTATTCAGGGACTACAAGCCGTAGTATAAAATTTAGTGATACTATATTGTTTAATCCTGCAATATGGGTTGAAAATAAACTAAGTATTATTGGAACGATTAGTATTGCTCCACCTAAAGTTACAACTACAAGTTCCGGAGGGGGTGGTCAGTTTGATAACGTCCCCGGTTCTACTGCTTTAGATTAAAATAAAAGGAATAGTATGTCAAATATAATAGCAACAGACGCTCAAAGTACAGAAATCAATACAGGTATAGTTGATTTGTATGAGCTCTACTTAGACCCTAATGATCCTGAGGACCCTTTCTGTTTTCATCCAGGAGTAGACTACTCTCTGCTGGAACTTCAGTTTTATAATGAAAGTAACCCTAGAATAGTTAATACTTATAGTGCAATTCCTGTAGAAATGGATGGACTAAGTGTTACCAGCGATGGAGCCTCAAACAGGCCAGTGTTAACTATTGCTAATGTTGAGCACGTCTTCACAAATGGTATTGAGCAAGAAACGGGCAGATACTTAAAATTTAAAGATTTAGTAGGGTTAAAATTAGTTAAGAGGCAAACACTAGAAAAGTATTTAATAGGACAGCCAGGTACAAGTAATGTAGAATTACCTAGACAGAGCTACTATATAGATAGGATAGCGGAAGAGAATAATAAATATATAAAATTTGAGCTAGCAACTCCTTATGACTTAGAAAATATTCAGATACCTGCAAGAGTAGTTATAGGAAAGTTTTGTCCTTGGGTATACCAAGGCCAATCAAGAGCTAAGAAGGGTGGGTGTACTTGGAGAATAGATAATAAGACTGTGGGTGAGGCAGGTGCAGTTGAAATATACTTTAATATTTATGATGAGCCTCTAGTATCAAAATCATATGTAACAAGAGTAGCTAGTGGGTTTAGTAGTTCCGGTAATTACGGAGTGGATCAAGTCGTTCAAAAAGATGGCATATATTATAGATCCGAAACTGGAGCAAATACTTATGTACCAGGAGACAGTACTGAATTTTGGAAAATTATACGAGTGTGGGAAGATTGGGAACTCGGAGAAACATATCAAGTAGATAGCACGTACACCTTAAACAACGACTATGTAAGGCATAACGGCGCTATATGGAGATGCATTCTTGGTCACGAAGCCATTGAGGATAAAGTACCAGTAAATAAAAGTAGATATTGGGAAAGAGTAGATTATTGTGGTAAAACTCTAGACTCTTGTAAAAGTAGGTTTCAAGCTGTTATATCAACAACCGGAATAGTATCAGCACGAAAAGATACTACAAAAGAATTACCATTTGGAGCGTACCCAGGCAGTGCAAAATTTAGCTAATTATTTAACAGAGATAGAAGAACATTTTAGGGACGAGTATCCTAGAGAGGGTTGTGGGTTACTAGGAGTTAGAGCGGGGGTACTGCACTGGCTACCTTGTACTAATCATGCCCATAGTGACGAACAGTTTCAGATAGACTCTGTTCAATATATGAAGTATGCTATTAAATATAGTATTGTAGGTATAGTTCATAGTCACCCAGATACTGACTCTACTCCTTCAGATACAGATATAAGAGCTTGTAATGCACTAGCTACTCCATACTACATATTTGGGTACCCTGCAATGGATTTAACGATAGTACAACCGAGATATTACGAGAATGCTCTATTTGGCAGAGAATATGAGCACGGAATAACAGACTGCTTTGAAGCCGTTAGAGACTATTTAAATTCTGTAAATATACAAATTCCTCCGAGAATACCTTTTGAGAAGAATTGGTGGGAAGATGAAGATAGAGCTATAGATTACTTTAATGCTAGTTATTTAAAAAAATATGGGTTTACAAAAAAGATAGAAATAGCAAATATAGAAAAAAATGACCTACTAGTATTTAATGTAAGAAGTCACGTTAATAACCATTGTGGAATTTACTTGGGAAGTGATATGTTTTTTCATCATGCAGCAGATCGATTATCTACTAAGGAAAGCTTATACCCTTTTTGGGTTCAATTTATAACAGGAGCATATAGACATGAAACGTAGAATACATTTACAAGGGGAGCTAAAGGACTTATACGTAGATAGTATTGTGTCTGAGTCTTCTTCAGTACAAGAGGTAGTAAAGCTTTTAGAAGCAAATTTTCCAAGCATAAGAAAATACTTTATAGACTGCCATGAAAAGGGTGTAGGTTTTGAAATTATAGATGGAAACAAAATATTAGAAGAGAACCAAGAGCTAACAAATCCTCTTGAAGGAGAGGATTTATATATAACAGCAGTACCTGCAGGCGCAAAATATTTTAAAAAAATCTTTGGAGCAATTCTACTAGTAATACTAGCATTTAGCCCTCTGGGCCCAATTGCGTTTTTAGGCACTACAGTTGGTGCCCTAGCTATGAGTCTTGCTATTAATTTAGCTGTTAGTGCAATCTCTGATTTACTTGCCCCTGACCCAGCCACAGATAAGTCGGCTCCAGCAGCTTACCTATTTAGTGGATCAGAGCAGAATATAGTAGAAGGAGACCCAGTACCAATTCTGTATGGCCAATTAGAAATACCAGGCAGGCCAATAAGTTTTTCGGTAACTAATAGTTCTGCAAGTCAGAGTACAAGCAGAGATTTTAGTACTTCCATAATTAATGCCGACGGTAGCATAGAGATAGTAGGACAATAATATGAGTTCAAGAGACCAAAAAATAGCAGATAAAAATTCGGGCACTATTGCTACTACCTTTCAGAAAGATAGAAGTCAAATAGTTAATATTACGGATCTATTATCAGAAGGGCCTATTGAAGGGCTTGTAAATGGTAATGCTTCAATAAAACTGAATAAAGATCCTATAGTAGAGGGGGTAGTAGGTACTTATAAAGCATCCACTAAAATTCTAGAAGCTATACAAGGAAGCGATCAAATTATTATTGATCCGTATTTGGATGATCCTACCAGTAGTATAGATACTTTTGCTCGCACAGCCATTTTTATTAATATATTTAACGTCTATAGGAACTCAGTTACTATAGGAACTCCCTACGTTATAAAGGAGGGCTCTCTTACTTTTGTGGAGGTTCCTCTTACTAGCGCAGATAATTCTTTTGATAGTTCTTGGATGGACTATAGTGCACTTACCGGAACTCCGGGTTTTAGAAATACATATAAATCTAGACTAGCAGCAGGTGGAGAATCTATACAAGGAAGACTAGATATTCTAACAACTTCTTCTGCTAAATTTAGAGTTTACGGTACAAACTCGCCCCAAGCTTTAAGCTTTGTAGAAGAGAATGCAGATAGTATTAATTTGGAATTAGATTGGTTTGTTATTGCCTCCGAAACAGCCGATCCTAGCATCTTTACTTTAGCATTTCCTTGGCTTCCCCCTACAGGTAACTATTCTGACCTAGGAATTGCTGGAGCTATACCTATAAATGCCAATGGTCAAAATGGGGTTATAGCTGGATCTAAGTATAAAAGCGTTTCAACAGAGTTTAGGATAGGAACATTAGAACAAAAGCCTGTTGTTAATTTTGGAAATACTACGGGGGTAAGTTTTGCCGCAGGACCTAGTTTTACAATAAACCCTCTAGAATATTGGGATACAAAAAGTAAAGAATATAAAGATCTTGTAGCAGAAGGAGGAGATACTTCTGGGTTAACTATTGGACAAGTGCGTCCAGTACGCTATAAGGGTACTTCTCCCACAGGGTTTGGATTAACCTATGAACAGGCGTCTCAAGTAGATGAGATAAGATTTGTTTTTAATTATAGCGGATTATATACTCAAGGCAATGAAGACGGTAAAATGCATGAAACTGGGGCTTTCTATAATGTAAAATTAAAAATTTTTAGAGGTGCAGAAGAGACGGAAGTCAATATATATGGCCCCACTAATAACAGACTAGGACATAAAGCAAAAATAAAAGGGCAATTTCTACAGGAAGAAAGAATTTGGCTGGAGCCTTTTAAACCTTTTAGTGATTTTGAACTTATTATTGAGAGAGTAACTCGACAGGAGGGTCAGTCTGTAAGACCTGACGGATCTGATAGAAATCATAAAAAATCTACTATGGTAGCTTCCTCTGCGATTAGTTCTATAAATTCGGTTATCAAAGAACCTTTAAGCTACCCGTATACTGCTTATGCTAATATACAATTTGATAGCTCTGAGTTTTCAAGCCCTCCTATACGTACTTATGAATTAAGAGGCATGAAGGTAAAAGTACCATCCAACTATAGAACTAGAGAAGAAACTGGTAGTATATCTGCGGAGTACTCGGGGTTATGGGACGGTTCTTTTCGCCCAGAATTGGTTTATACAAATAATCCTGCGTGGGTATTTTATGATATTGTAACTAATAATAGATACGGTCTTGGAGATTGGATAAAAGATATCGATATTGATAAATATGCTTTATATAGGATTGGTAAGTACTGCGATAGCTTAGTTCCAGATGGTAAAGGAGGTACAGAGCCTAGATATCAAACAAATATATATCTTACAAAAGCAGCAGATGCGTATAAAGTTCTAAAGGATATAGCTTCTGTTTTCGTAGGGTTAGTTTATTGGATAGATGGTAAAGTTACTGCGGTTGCAGATCAAGCTAGTGATCCTATATATACATTCACGGCAGGTAATGTTATAGAGGGATCCTTCAGTTATACTAGTAGTGGTACTAAAGCTAGGCCTAATCAGATAGTAGTAGGCTGGAATAACCCTGAAAAAGATTATATAATTGAGCCCTTAATTGTAGAAAATAGGGCTGAAATTGTTGAGACTAATAAGCTACTTTCTTCTTATTCTAGTGCGTTTGGAGCAACTTCTGAGGGGCAGGCACAAAGATACGGACGATATAAACTATATACTGCTCAGTATCAAACTGAAATTTGCTCATTTCAAACCTCGATTAATGCAGCTTTTTTAAGGCCTGGAGATATAGTTCAAGTACAGGATCAGGCAAGAAATCAAGTCTCTAGTAGTGGTCGAGTAAAGTCGTCTTCCAGAATTGCTGTTGAACTAGATAGACCTATATTATTTGAAGAAGATATAAATTATGCTTTATTTGGGTTAATCAGTACAGGAGGGGCTTTTTTAGCTCAAAAAGAGGCAACTCTAGATGGCATTGACTATACACGAGGAGAATTAATACCTTTAAAATACTACGGAGGAGAAGAGACTGCTATTAATATAGAAGATGACTCTGGCGATATTATAGATATTACATGGTCTCCTCACACTTTTGTAGAAGAAAGAGCTATTGATTATGAAGCAACTACTGGGGGTATACCCGGAGAGTATACTGTTATGGTTTTGGACTCGGAATTTACGGTACCTTTGATACCTTCAAGTGTTTGGGCTTTAAGTAGGCAGAATGGAGAAGGCTCTTACTCTGTAGATTCTCCAAAACTGTATAAAATTTTAGGAATTGTACAGGAAGCCTCAAATAAATACTCAATTACTGCTCTTGAACATTTTAATGAAAAATTTGATAGTGTCGAAAACAACTATAGTGTTTATAAAGAAAATGTGTTTGACCCTCCTATGGAACAAGCAGCGCTAAAAGTGCCTACTCCTAACGCTGTATATGTGTCTCAGTTATCTGATCCTAATACTCGTAAAGATGAGTTTGTATTAGCATGGCTTCCTCCTCTTGGTTTAGATGGAGAAGAATATAAGTACTTATCTGGTTATAAGATTAGTCATACTGTTCCTGGAATGCCTAATCCTATTTTTGTAGATAAAAGTATATCGGCATATCCATTCTCAGGAATAGATGAAGGAGTATATAGACTAGGAGTGCAAACTATTAGTAGTTTGGGTACTTCGTCTCCCTTATCTCTTTTGACTTTCGAGGTCGATGATCCATTTAGTTTACAGATATCTAGGCTTCAAGAAGGTATTGGAATAGGAGGACTAGCCACACAAACAACATTTGCGACCGCAGATGGAGCTGCTTTTAAGTTTGACTCAAGTACGGATGTAATTATCAATCCTAATGCAGCTCCTGAAGTGCCGCTGGTAATACCAAATACAGCAAGTCTTGACTTAACTTCTACAGGTATTGAAGATAATGTAACTTATTATGTATTAGCCAAGAGTGCCGGGTTAGTAGACCCTGATGCAGAAAATGACACAGAAAGAAATGCGTCTCTTAAACTAATAGGGTACTATAACTCTTTAGGAAGTTCATATTGGTATGACGTAATAGACACTGCGGGTGTTCCAGAAGATAACTTTGCCGGCCCTCTCACAGGTACAGTTAGTATAGCTTCACGATCTTCAATTATTAGGGGGACTAATACCACTTTTCTTACAGATTTAGCTGTGCGTAACAAGATTCGAGTTAGTAATACAGACGGGTCTTATGTAATAGGGACAGTAATTGCAGTAGTAACTGATACTTTTGCTGTTATTGATGCTACAAGTGATATTAGCTTTACGGATAGGACGATATATAAGTCTTCTTTGAATTTCCTTCTTGAAGAAGACACAGTTATTGCAAGCATTAGAAGATCCTCATTAACTAATTCTTTTAGTACTGTTAATTTTTTAACAACCGATCCTGTAGGAAGTAAACAGTATCAAGTAGAGGTACAAAAAGTAGGCTCCCCTGTTATAGAATATAATACTGCAGGAACTGCAATTAGTAGCGCTTTTTCTTTAGAAATTGATACTTCTGGGTATGACAATCCTATTGTTAAAGTTACGGGGGACGCTTTTCAATATCTAGACGAAGCGGAAGATACTGTCGGTACTGCGGGTGGAGTAACAGTAACCCGTAGTTTTACTTTAACAGATCCTGCTTATGATGCTTCTACCCTACAATTTGATGTGGAAGTTGTAGACGGAAATGATCCTTCAAATTCAACAAAAAATCGTACAAAGACGTATAATGTAACAAAAACTCATGATGCAAGTAGTTTTATAAAACTTGACGATATAAGTGTTACTACTGTAGCTGGTAGTGGTGGTGGCTCTTTAGCGTACAATGATGCTAATGGTGTATTTACTTTTGCCCCCGCCGCTGGAACTGCAGAAGTAAACGATTTAACAGCAGCAGTTACATGGGCGGATGTCCCGGATGCTAATATCACTGAAAGCAGTGTTACTCAACATGAAGCAGCATTATCAATTACTGAAAGTCAGATAAGTGATCTTACTCCTAACTTACAACTAGGAACTACGGCTGGAACAGCTTTAGCTGGAGATACTGCTTTATTACAACTAGGAACTACGAGTACAACAGCTTTAGCTGGAGATACTGCTTTATTACAACTAGGAACTACGAGTACAACAGCTTTAGCTGGAGATACATCTATACTGGCACTGGATAGTATCAGCATTGGCACAGACGCAGCCGCTAATGGCGGAGGCTCCTTAGCGTACAATAATAGTACGGGCGTATTTACTTTTACTCCTGCTGACTTAAGTAGTGCAGGAGGAGGAATAGAGTTAACTAACCTTAGTGTATCCACAAATGCAGCCGCTAATGGCGGAGGCTCCTTATCGTACAATAATAGTACGGGCGTATTTACTTTTACTCCTGCTGACATAGGTAGTGCGGGCGTAGACTTAACTGCATTTAGTGTATCCACAAATGCTGCTAGCGCGTCAGGTGCCTTATCGTACAATAATAGTACGGGCGTATTTACTTTTACTCCTGCTGACTTAAGTAGTTATTTAACGTCTGAAACATTTACATCTTTATTACAGGATACTACTCCTCAGCTTGGAGGAACTCTTGACTTAAATGGAAATGCATTAGAAGATACAAATTGTACGTTCTCTATGAATGATGACACCACAGTAACTAATAGGCCTACTATCACTATTAATTCTGAGTTAGATATATATAATGTTTTAAATAATGGGGGCACGGCCAGTGCGGGAAATACAGCAAACTTCTTTATACACGATGGAGCGGTTACACCTAGTTTTCTCAATTGGAAGTTAAAAGTTAGTCATGAAGGCGACCTAGAAACTGTGGGAGACATTAGAGGCCAGGGCAATGTTATAGCATACTATACATCTGATCAAACTTTAAAGACAGATATAACACCCATTCAAAATTCTTTAGATAAAGTAAATACATTAAGAGGAGTTGATTTCAACTGGATAGACTCCGTAATAGAATCTAAGGGCGGGGAAGATGGATACTTTGTACGTAAAAAAGATGTAGGTGTAATTGCTCAAGAGGTGCAAGCAGTGGTACCAGAAGCTGTAGCTACTAGAAAAGATGGAACTCTTGGGGTAAGGTATGAGGCACTAATACCTTTATTAATTGAAGCAATAAAAGAACTAAAAGCAAGAGTAGAGGAACTAGAAAATGGCAATATTACCAAAAACTAATTTATCCTTAGCTAATTTACATTTAATAGTGGGAGGAGTATCAGGTACTACGGTTAGTTTGAACGATCCTGATATAAGAAATGCTTTATCAAGCCCCGATTATTTCTATGCAGGAGGCGCTTTAACGGCAGCAGCTACTACTGATATTTTTGATAACTGGCAAAGATTTTCTCATAATACTAGTGGGAACTTCCCCGCGAGTACAGTAGAAACTGGTAATAATAATTGGGCAAAAGACTCTGATAATGTAGGGATAAAGTGTGTACTTAATAGTAATACTTATGTAGGTTTTGTATCCCCTTCTTCGCAAGCTCAAGACAATTTTTTCATACAAGCAGAAGTAACAACGGTGGGTGATAATGATGTATTATCAATAGTAGTTGCATATTTTAAAGATACTGCAGGAACTTATGGAACTGTAGGTAATGAATATACTATTAGTGCGCTAAGAATGCAAAATCTTTTAGTGGGGGCGCAAGCTTCATGGTCTATAATGTATAATTATTTTCAGTCTGATAGCGCAACTTTGAAAACATCTGTAGATCCTAATAAAATAGTTTTACAAAACAGTAATGCCAACTGGAATACTTTCTCACCTTTACCTGGTACTGTGATTCAAGTTATTAGAGAGGGCGATACTATACGCTGTAAATCAACCGATGCTGGAAGTACTACGCTTAAAGATGAGCTTGTGTACACTTTATCGGGCGTTGCAGCAAAATTTTCAGGGCCACAGCAATATGGATTTGGTACTTTATCACAACCCGCGCTATTTGATAATATTATAATAGCAGAAACTGAAGCTGCGGCGGCGGGTTTTAACATGGGTATTAATGGTACTGCTGGAAGTCCGACAGCGCTTGGTAGATATAGGAACGGTACTTACTAAAAAAAGAGGGGCTATTGCCCCCCTAGTTTTTTACTGCTTTACAACTTCAACTGGTGCTTCTGCAGTAGGTGGTGGTTTTGGATTAGCAATCTCATCACGCAACATTTGCATAAAGCCATTATTAGCTACCTCTACTTGAGTAACCTCAAACTTAAGCCTGCCAAGTTTCTGCTGCAGATCTTGTAGTTGAGACACATAAAACTTAGCTAGCTCTGTTAAACTATCAATGTCGTGAGGTGTTCCATCAATATTAATTGATTGTACTTCATTTGGATCTTTTACTTCTTCTGTCATTTTTTGTTTCCTTATTTAAAAATGTCTTGCCAATTACCCGTGGTGCTTGCTCTAGAGTACTCAGTTGCCCTATTTTCGAAAAAATTAGCGTGCTCTACTCCATTTAGCATATAATCTAGCCAAGGAAGCGGGTTGTCCTTACTTGAAAAGATTTTTTTCATACCGAGACCCAGGAGTCTACGATCTGCAATATACCGAATATAGTCTTTTACTTCTTGCGGTGTAAGTCCGGGAACTATAGCTCCCTCAAAGCATAGATCAATAAAAGCATCCTCCAAATCTACAGTTCGTTCTGCCGCACAATAGATTTCATATTTTAGATCATCATTCCATAGCTCTGGGTTTTCTTGAATAAAAGTACGGAAAAGTTGAGACATGCCTTCAACATGAAGAGTTTCATCTCGAATTGACCATGTAACGATTTGTCCCATACCTTTCATTAGGTTATGACGAGGAAAGTTCAATAATATAGCAAAACTACTAAATAGTTGAACTCCTTCGGTGAATCCAGAGTAAATAGCCATAGTCTTAGCTATATTGACATTAGTATCCATTCCGAAATTATTTAAGTATTCGTGCTTATCAAGCATTTCTTTATGCTCAAAAAACTTTTGGTACTCATCATCCCCAAAGCCTAAAGTCTCTAAGAGTAGAGAGTAGGCTTCTTGATGTACTGCTTCCATAGCAGCGAATGCACTTAACATCATGCGTACTTCAGGTTGCTTAAATGTTGGTAAATAATGCGTTGCATATCCACAACAAACATCTACGTCTGCCTGAGTAAAAAATCTAAAAATTTGATTAATTAATCGCCGGCTCTCTGGAGCTAGTTTTTCTCTATAATCTTTTAAATCATCTGCTAAATTAACTTCGTCAGGAAGCCAATGCATATGCTGCTGAGTCTTATAATGCTCAAAAGCCCATGGATAATTAAAAGGCTTATAGTATGATCTTTCTTCTAGTAAACTCATTTCTTTCTCTCCTACCAATTGTGTACTACGTTTGCCATGATGAAAAAACAGGTCATAAAATTTATACCTACAATAGCACTTCTTAATACTGCTACTATATTATCGTACTCTGCTGTTTTTTCATCTGAGAAACTACCTATTGTATATTTCCAAATTATCCAGTACTTACCCTTCACAGGCCAAGCAACCTTCATCATCTAAACTATCAAAAATATACTTTCGAAGTGCTTCGTCGGATACATTTTCGGCTCTTTTATACGCTTCACTTCGTAAGTAATAAAGTGTTTTTACTTTTTTCTTCCATGCCATTATATGAACGGCATGAAGCTCTTGTTTTGACACATTAGCGGGGAAAAATACATTTAAAGATTGACTTTGACAAATAAACTCTTGTCTATCTGCAGCTAAGTCTATAACCCATCTTTGGTCTATCTCAACTGCCGTCTTAAATACATCTTTTGTCCAATCATCTAGAAACTCTAGATGTTGTACTGATCCACTATTTGTAATTATACTCTTCCAAACTTCGTCCGTATCTTGCCCGATATCTTGAAGAACATTTTCAAGGTATTCGTTTTTAAGTAAGCTACTACCACTCTTAGTCTTTTGAGTAAAAGCGTTAGCACGATAAGGCTCAATAGAAGGAGATGTGTTGCCACAAATAATACTGCTAGAGGCGTTAGGAGCAACGGCCATAAGATGTGCATTACGCACTCCATAGCCTCGTCCATCAGGACACTCTCCTCGCTCGATAGCAAGCTGTTGAGTTTCACGTACTGCTTCCTCCTTAATTCTCTTAAACATAATCATGTTCTTGCCTTTTGCCATCGGACTCTCAAAAGGAATATTCTGACGCTGTAAATACGCATGAAACCCCATGGCCCCAAGACCTATACTTCTTTCCTGTGTAGCACTGTATACAGCTCTTGATAACTGATCAGGGGCTGTTTCAATAAAGAAGGTTAGTACATTATCCAACATTCTTACTAGATCAGGAATAAATTGGGTATTATTTTTCCATTCATCAAACTCTTCCAAATTTACACTTGATAGACAGCACACTGCTGTGCGATCTTTGTCCGTAGGTAATGTAATTTCTGAGCAAAGATTTGACTGATGTACTTTTAGCCCCATATTTTTTTGATACTCAGGTACCGCAGCATCTACTGTATCTCGAAAAACTACATAAGGCTCCCCCGTTTCTACTCGATTTTGAATCAATTTTACCCATAGAGTTTTTGCAGATACAACTTTTTTAGTTGCCCCAGTATGTGGATCGATTAATGGCCATGCATCATCAAAACCTGCATTCAAAGTAGCAGCCTCAATAAGTTTCATAAAATCGTCCCCAATCATTACACCATGATGAAGATTAGTAGATTTTCTATTGATATCACCACCCGTAGGTTTACGAACATCAAGAAATTCTTCTATCTCTGGATGGGACATATCCAAGTATGCTGCGTAGCTTCCACGACGAGTAACGCCCTGAGAAAATGCTAGCATCTCTGCATCTACTACTTTTAGAAATGGAATAACTCCAGTACTTTCTGACCCCGCTGAGGTTTTAGATCCTACACTTCGTACACCACTCCAGCATCCTCCGACCCCGCCACCGGCCGAAGATAAGAAAGCATTTTCCGTATAATGTCCTGTAATACCTTCTCTACTATCGTCCACATAGTTCAAGAAACAGCTAATAGGAAGACCCCTATTAGTGCCCCCATTAGATAGTAGAGGCGTAGAAAACATAAACCACAGTTTACTAGCATAATCGTATAGTCTTTGTGCATGGGCAGTATTATCAGCAAAAGCACAAGCAGCCCTCGCGAAGGCGTCTTGAGGAGAAAGCTCTCCATCGATCATATATCTATCTTCCAGAGTTTTCTTACTAAACTCTGAAAGATAGTTATCTCTATTATAATTAATTTCTATATTGTACTTAGGCATTGCCTATCATTCTCCTTTCAATATCTGCCAAGTTACTGGCTCCGATAGCATCATCGCAATATGTAATTAAATCCATTAATTCATAATTTATTAGTATTAAATCTTTACTTTCATTCAAACTCTGTATATATTTATACTTGCTAGGAATAGGTAAAGAGTCGTATATATTAAGAGCATTTCCATACTCTTTTATAAGGTCTACAGCTCTCTTTGGCCCTATGCCTGGAACTCCAGGAACATTGTCTCCTTTATCTCCTGTTAAACATTTAAATGAAATATATTCATCACGAGGTACTTCGTAATGCTCACTCCAGTTATCTATTGTTATCTCTTTTCGAGTAACATATGAAAATCTAGCAGTACTTTCATCTATTAGTAAGTCCCAATCTCTATCGCTTGATATTAACCAAATCTTTTCTAGCCCATACTTTCTTTTTTCTTTTACTAGATGCGCGGCTATATCATCAGCCTCTACGCCTTCATAACGTAAAATTGTATATTTATCTGCTAAAAGCTCTAAGGTTGCTTCGTACTCCTCGAAAAATTCTTCAAAGGCAATTTTTTCTTCTTCTGTTTGATCTGCAAACTTATCTTTTCTATTTTGTTTATACGCGGGTAAGATCATTTTTCTATAAGATGAAGAACCCCAATCAGCAGCAATAATTAAATTACTACATTTGTAAGATTTAGCTAAACTTTCTACTGTTTGCAGATAGTCGTATCTAAAATCTGACCTTCCCTGATGTTTCCATCTAAAAGCCAGATTCAAAGCATCTACTACCATAGTAGAGCCTGTTTCTGTTTCCATTGTATCTTTAAAATTAAACGCCATTAATGAACCTTATGTTTTCATATTCTAACCAATCAGAGGCTTCCATTAAATATACTTCTAAGAAGTTAATAAACATCCACTCACTTAGCGGATTAAGTGGTTTATGCGGAGTACCTACAAACACTGAAGACCTATTATATTTAAAAAATAATAGAGGCTCTTGTGAGCCCTGCTCTGCTTGTGCCTGTAGTTTTTTCCACCACCTAATAAGATTATTAGTCTTTTTAGCAGTAAAAATCTTATCATTTAATGGAGATTCTGCATAGTTTTTTACTTCTATACAGAATCTGTTTTTTTCATGGGGAATATATAAATCCCCTTTCAAATACTCCAAAGCTCCTGAATTAGGTACTCTCTCGAATTTAAGCCCTGTAGAGTCTCTTAGCATATCTCTTACTAAATATTCTCCACGAGCACCTTTAGCTCTTGAATCTACCACTAATCAAACTCTCTATATAGAACTTCCAGTTTTTCTGTAGCATCCGCCATTTTACCTAACTCTAATTCGATTGCTTGTAGTACATCTGGGTGTTCTCCTATCCCTGCGGGATTACTTAAATAAATTTCTATGTTAGCTTTATGAAGTGCATGTACTCCTTTCAGATGCGCCTCTAAGCCTTCAAATATGCGGTCTCGCAAATCCATAATATTATTTCTCCAATCTACTAATGTTATTATCTTTTACTATTTCTATTTTTTCTAATAAAGGGTGAGTCCACCCATGACTAACTATATAAGTATTCATGGGCTCCGATAATAAAACCTCTACTAGCTTCTCTCTACCTATTTCGTCTAGTACGTTTATAACTTCATCTAAGAAAAGAATATTAATTCTAGACTTAGATATACTACTCATTAACTTTCTGATAGCTATTAACGTTGCTGTATTAACTCTTGCTAGCTCTCCCGAAGAGAGTGCTTGAATATCTACTATGTTGCCGTTATCTGTTACTTGCACATTTAATTTATCATTTTGTACTACAAACTCAAGTGTAAACTTACCATCAGAAAGCTCCGCAAGATAATTATTAGTTAGATCTTCTAGTTCTTTTACTAAATTTTCAATTTTATATGCTACTAAGCCATTTGTGCTAAAAGCTTTTTTCAATACCTCTAGATTAGAAGATATTTCTGATTGATCTAAAAGCTCTTTGCTTAATACTTTTAGTTCCGCCATCATCTCATCAGTTTGGTCAGAGATTATCTCTATTTTAGTATTTTGTCTAGTTCGTCTTTCGTTTTCTTTTGCTGTTGCTTCCATAGAATTTCTTGCGTCCGATAAACGTTTACGAACGCTGCTGATGCGAGCTTCAAGCTCTTCGCCATCCACAGTATCTTCTGGTAAGCTGTTGTCAATCGACCTATAAATTTCTTCCCACTCTCTTTGAAGTTTAGTCTTTCTACTAAAGTCAAAATTGTTTGATTTAATTCTTTCAATTTCTGCACTAAGGTTTCTAGCTTCTTCATTTAAGTCTCCTATCAAGATTTCTTCTCCCTCAATTATTGAGTTTCTGAAGTCTTCATTTATTTCCTGCTCACAAGTAGGACAGTTATTGCCCAACCCCTGTATTTTATGCAGTAGTTTTTGAGCAGCTTGTACACGCGCAGAGACCTTTCCAAGCGCTTCTTGGTTTTGGTCATAGGATAGAAGTTCTATTGCTTTTATGCCTTGGACTGCCGATATATCTATCTTACTGAGTAGCTCTTTATATTGTTTATTTCTTAAAATATTTTTATTATTTTCCGAAATATTTTCAAGTTCTTTGTTCAGATGACGTAACTCTTTCTCATCTTCTTCCGTGTAAATTTCTAAATTTAACATTGGAAGTAGGGTAGTATCCTCCAATTTATTGTTTGATAACCATTTTTCAATAGTACTTACTTTCGCTTCTATAGCCGTTAAATTATTAAGATTTTCTCGGCAGGCTTCCTTAAATATATCAAAATAGCTTACATATATCTCAAGGTGCAATAGATCAATAAGAAATTTCTTTCTGTTAGTATCTGTTGCTGTAAGAAACTGTAAGCTCGCATTAGTATTTTGATAGACTAACTGAGAAAAGGTTTTAAAGTCAACGCCTAGTATATTCTGAACTGTTTTGTAAGTATTAGTTGCTGTATGGCTAGAGATATCTACCCCATCTTTAATCAATACTATCTTAATAGATGTTTTTCTGTCTACACAGATTTTATACGTACTGCTATCTTTGGTGAAAAATAACTCTATCGAGTACCCATCATTGTTATACCTATTAGGTATATCAGCTTTCTTAATACCTTTTGAGTTTTTATTATATAAAGCTTCTTCAATAATTAACGGAATGGAGGATTTCCCCATTCCGTTAGTTCCAACTATTTGAGTTACTGGGCTATCGTCCAAAATAAGTTCATTATTTTTTCCATAGCTAAAACAGTTACTCCATCTCAACTTTTGCAGCGTAATCATTAAATAATCCTACTATATTTGATATATTTGATTCATCAATTTCTAAAATGTACATTAGATACTCCACGAGTTCTTCTGCAATGGACATCTCCTTATCAATAATAAGTGCCGCTTCAGAGTTTCGCTTTACAATTTTCTTGTCAAGAAGCTCTGAATTTTTTACGTCTGCTAACTGCTGTATGTCTCCCTCAACTTCATAGATCGTATGATCATACTCTGAAGGAATCATGTCATTTTGAGATACTACTGTTTTTCTTAGTAACTGAGGTAAATCAAAAGGATCCCAACGCCAGCTCCAGTCTTGCTCATTGATAACTATATACCCCGTTGAAACTTTATTTCTATGAAATGAAGTAGTCATAGGACTTCCAGGATATACTATGTTTCTTTGAGTATTACTATGAGCGTGTAGGTCTCCTGCAAATACAATAGGAAAGTCCTCTAGTCTGTCTAAGTCCACCTCTGGCTTGACATGCGGCGGGATCTCTCCTCTGACGTGTGTAAATAACGGGTAACTACTATTTAATCTCTCAATGCTATTATTTCTATGTAAGTCTGCGTAAGGCAAAATACTAAAGCCTAATTCATTATCTTCGTATGAAATATCAACTATATTTATTAAAGGGTTAACAGCCCTTGAAACTTCTTTTAACTGAGAGAAAAAAGTAGTATGCTTTTTTGTAGCTTCATGATTTCCATCGTAAATAATAGTAGGTATCTTTACATTTTTAATAAAGCTAAAATATAGCTCCAGTTCTTCCATATTGGGAAGACGATCAAAAAGATCGCCCCCAATAATGTGCATGTTACACTCTAGCTCTAGCGAATAGATTTGATTAAAAAATAATTTATATCTATTTAAAGCCCATTCTTTAGGTACATTTTTCTGTCCTAATTTTAGGTGCCAGTCTGCTGTGAATAATATCATGCAATACGAAACTCGTCTTCAATGCTCTCATCAATAGTAGTATCTGATCGATTATTATTTATTCTATCTAACAACTCTTTTTGTGCGTCAGGGGTAGGGCGTGGCATAACGTCATCCATTGACTTTAGTCCCGCTACTAGCTTTAACTCATCTTCTGTTAAAGGTCTTTTTGCCTTTTGGCACTTTAATTGCTGTAATTGGTACTCTACATTATAGGGCATAGGGCCTGTTTTTACTCGCTTAAAGCAAAGATCCCAGCCATCTTCAAAGTCAGTTGGGTCGCCTAAGTCATCTGCTACAGTGATTACTTGCTCCCATAGCTTTTTCTTTAGATTAACTACCTTGAGCTCGCCGTTAACGATTGCTTGGGTTGCGTAGCTCCAGCCACACTTAAGATCGGGATAAAAGTCTTTTACCCAATCTTTTTCTTTATTATTAAAAGCTTCTGCGTTGCGATCAAAAGATAAGCATTCTAAAGGAATATCTTTATCGTTCTCGCCTTTGACCCAATATACGTATCGAGCAAGAATATCACCTACGATGCGTATTTGATTATCACCTTCTTTATACTGGTAGCCTGAAATTGAGGATTTTTGTGCAGAACCTTTCTGTTTGTTGAATGAAATTGCCATTCTAGTGTATCTCCTTAGCTGTAACTTCTTCATAGCGCCAATGAATTATGTCATTATCATCTATATGAAGTAGTCTGTTTTCTATATATAAATTCCTATCAAGCGGCACTTGATGCACGCTCATAGTAACGATTTGATTGGCAATATATCTTGAGGTAAGCCGAAAAGCACCTAATCCAAAATACTGTACCATTTCTCTTTTTGTATACTTATAACTATTATAAAAAGCAACCTCTGGGTGCAGCATAAAAGAACCTCCGTTAAAGTTTATATTCGAGTACTTATAAAGCTTATCGAATTTATTGTACGGAAGTTTACTATGCGTCAACATATCAAGCACTGCAAAGCAGTCATTGACATTTCCGTTAGTCGCGTCTATAATCTTTTCGAAGTCATAAAGTAACATATATTATACCAAAGTTTTACCAAGTTGTCAAGAATTATTTTTTTAAAGCTGTTTAATTATATAACCTTGTTTTATGTAGTGCCCCATTCTTTTTGATGCTTGACTGGAAGCAGTCTTACCTATTAGATGAATATCTAAAATAACAGGAGTTAGTTTTCCTTCATCTTCTCTAACCACTCTGCCTATAAGCTGAGTTAGTAGAGGCTCATTATTAATAGGAGTTGCTAAAATTAAGCAACTTAAGCAATTTAAAGATATACCCTCTGAAAATATTGCTTGAGTTCCAAATAGCACATTAAAACGTCCCTCCTCCACTAAAGACATAGTGCTTTCTCTCTGCACTTGATCAATCTCACCCGTAACACAAGCTGCGTTTGTACCAACGAGTTCGGCGCAAGCTTTTAAAAACGCCACACGGTCGCTTACCACGAGAACCTTATGTCCTCGGGCTGCGTATGAGGAAGCTAATAGAGCTACTGAGTGTCTGTATTCTTCATTAGAAGTAAGATTGTTTACTCTGTTAGCCCAAGGTATATTAGCTCCGTCCATAAACCTAGTATTAGATCTAAATATATGAATTTCAGGTATCATATAGTTTTCTTTTGGCGGCTTAAATATTTTTGATCCAAAGTAATCTCTAAATACAACGTGCTTACCGTCCTTTCTTTCTATAGTTCCTGATAGACCTATTTTATATCTTGCGTGATTAGTGTCAATTATTTTAGCGAAAGTAGGGGAGGATACGTGGTGCATCTCGTCTAATATAATAGTGCCAAACTCTTTTTCGATTTTTGGCAACTGTCTATATAGACTTTGAGTATTACCAATTGTAATAAACTCCCCTATTTCAAATGTACCGCTACCAATAACGCCTGGGATAATGCCAAATACTTTCTCTACTTCTCGCGCCCACTGAGTTCTTAAAGGAACTGTGTGAACAACAATAAGAGTTTTTTGTTTTAGTTTAGCCGCTATGGCTAGGGCAGTAAAGGTTTTACCCCAACTTACCCAGGCATTAATAATAGCACTATCATCAATTTCGTCAAAGACAGCTTGTTGGCTTTCTCTTAACGTAAATTTAAACTCTGGAGGCTCTACAGGCTTATATACTCTTTTATCTACTACTTCGTATTCCTTTGGTATGAGATCTTCTCTCCCAGAAGGTATACTTACTAGCTCAGAGGTAATTCTACCCATATTTTTAATTACTAAAGGTGGGTCATTAGGCATAGTAGAAGGTACAACATACGTTAGCTGTTTATTGAGCCATTCTTTAAATTGACCTTTAGCGGTCAAATATATTCTATTACCTAATACTGCTTTCATAATTAAAGTCCCAGTTTTTCCTTTGATGTAATGTACTCTTTTACAAAAGCACTTCTTACAATATCCTTCACTTCAAAGTCTATTAGATCAAAACAATCCATAGCTTCAAGAATGCGAATAAAGTCTCTTAGGCCATTGCTACGTAAGTCAGATTGCCTAAAATCTCCGCAAAATATCACTCTACAATTTTCACCTACTCTAGTAATAATAGAATCTAGCTCATGAAAAGTGAGATTCTGACATTCATCCACTAAAATAGTGGCATTTCTTAATGTAATACCACGTATAAAAGAGGTAGTCATAAAATGTACTAAAAATTTACTTTTTAATACCTCGTAAGCATCCCCTCTTTCAAAGAGGTCAATACAAATGTCTTTATAGGGCTCTTCGTATACGGAGGCTTTATCTTTCTCTGTACCGGGTAAGAAACCTATATCTCTAGTGGATACCGCGCTCCTTATAATAACTAATTTTTCATAAAGTCCTTTTAATATATCATCAAAAGCTAAATACGATGATATATACGTTTTACCTGTACCTGCTACGCCATGAAGAATTAAATTCTGTGAGCTTTCAAAAGCTAGTACTTGATTTCTAGTTAAAGGCTCTATCTGTCGCAACTGTAAGTTTGCATCATTAAGAGTCCTAGGTTTGCGACGTCTCATCGTTTTTTGTCCTCGGGACATTTTTACACCTTTCTATATGAATCTTTTTTCGGTCCATTGGAATACTCATACAAAATATACGGAAAGCCATTTAAGTATATAAATCCCGCCCAAGTCTCTCCGTCCAAAGGAGGTCGAGGAACATCGAACGGAGGAGTTTTATAGCAAGTAATAATACTGCAATTACCTCGTTTACTAACTTTTTGGATCTTTTTATAGCTAAGTTTACACATTTTTGTCTTTTCATAGATAAAAGGTGTGCCATTACTATCTATAAAATATTTGTATGAAGATTTTAATACTCCTTGCACGGAAATAATTTGCTTATTTAACTTATAAAGTCTAGGGTCTCCCGTTTGTGCGCGGCGTAGGCCTAAATTACTGCCGCGCATATTCTTATCATCCAAAACCCTATCATCTAGAAAAAGTAATCCGTCTTGTTCCCACCAGTTCTCTGACTTTAGGGCGTACAAAGGGAACTTAACTTTATGTAGACTTTTATAAGTAACTACCATACATTTTCTCAAACTTACCCATTGAGTAGTCGTCTCCGATCTCAAAGTCACACCCTACAGGTGCTCCAGGTATGCTCAAGCCTCTGTCCATTTGAATGAAGTTTCTGAGAGAGTCTACGTAAGTGTCTACTTCTTCTTCAGGTACTTCGGCTAAAATAGAATCGTGCACTAGTGCGAATATTTTAGCTTTCATATGGTTAGTCTTAATATGTTGATTCATGTCTATAGCTCCCAGTAAGTTAATATCAGAAGCAGCAGACTGCACCAAAAAGTTAAGGCCAGACCTAATCGAATGACTTTTAATTTGAGAATCCGTTGATTGTACATTAGGTAATCTCCGTTTTCTTCCAAAAAAGCTATATATAAAGCCGTTTTGTAAGATAAACTCTTGATTCTCATTAATCCAGCTGCGAAGTCTATGGAACGTTTGAAAATAATCATCAATAACTTCCTTAGCTTCATTTACTGAAAATAATTTACCAGAATCTTTTGTTACTTGTTCACTGATCTTCTTAGGGCCAGCACCATACATAATACCAAAAGTCACAGCTTTAGCAGCCTGTCTTTGAGTACCATATGTTTCAGCTACCTCTTCCACGGGGCAAGGTAGCCTAAATACAGTTTTTGCAATAGTAGAGTGAAAGTTTCCCCCACTTTTAAATACATCCATTAGCGCTTTATCTTTTGCAAGAATAGCAGCTATATATACTTCTGCTGTTGTTAAATCCATTGCTACAATCTTATTGCCTGTCGATGCTTTTATACACCCCTTTACAATAGGATTATCTCTAGGCAACTGCTGCATATTTAGCTTGCCGGAACTGCTGAGACGACCGCTAGTAGTAGAATGAAGATTAAAACCGGTTCTGAGATGTGAATCACGATCCAGCTGAGGAATAATCTTATCCAGGTAAGTATTCTTGATTTTTGATTTTTGCCTAATGTTAAGAATGTGTTTAGGCACTTCATGAGTTTCTCCTAATTGTTCTAATACTTCCGCATCTGTAGAATTCGCACCTGTCCCAGTTTTCTTTCCTGTTGGAGCTAGTCCAATATAATCAAACAGTAAGGAACGAAGTTGTACTGTGCTGTTAGGGTTAAACTCTTTACCCTGAGCCTTTTCAAACGCTTTAATAGCATTTACTTTGTACAGTTCACCGATTGCTGCGTCAATATCATCTTGCATTAATTCTTGAGCAAGCATTAAACGTTTCTTATCGAAGGGAACTCCGTTATCTTGACAGTCTGTAAGAAATCGAGTTCCTGGGATAAGGATATTATCATATACCCATAACAGTTTTGGGTTTGCTTTAATTTTCTTAAACTTTTCATATAGTAAAAAAGTACAGAGAGCGTCCATAGCGGCATACGTTTTCATTACGTCGAAGGGAATTGACCCCCACTGAAAGTCACCTTTAAGAATGCCGTGCTCTTTTCTATATTGATCCATCCAATCGTACATAGGCTTTTCGTAGTCACCATAAGGTGTGTACTTTAAAGACAAAGGCTTCAAGCCATGGCCGCCCGGATTTTCATCAATAAGATAATGAAGAAGCATAGTATCCTCAAAGTCAGGAAAAACCCACCCAAAATGGTACTCAAAGAAAGCCATATCAAATTTAGCATTATGAAATATTACTTTACGATCTTTAAATAGCATAGCAAGCATATTTTCTAATTCTTCATCAAAACACTCCGTGTCTACATAGACCCCGCTGAGACCGTCAAAAGACATACTAATACCAAGAACATGTCCATCTCGTGGATATAGTCCAGTAGTTTCTGAGTCAAGAGCAATAACAGGATAAGCCATAGCTTTTCTTACCCAGGATTTTGCTTCCTCAGTATCTTGTATACCTTTTGCAATACTATCGTCAATTACTATATCTTGAATTTCTCCCTTAATATATTTAACAATATTATCTCTAGAGGACTCCCAGGTCTTTCTAGCTTCTGGTTTAAAGGCTAGCATTGCCGGATTAATTACAGGCAAGAACTTTTCTTCTACCTTTTTACCTGAATATTCTGTAACTGAAGTAATTTTGGTAAAATATTTCAATGCATCACTACCTACTAGGATAACCCAGTCATAGTTGTCAACATTGATATCGATATCACAATCTTTTTTCAACACTTTTTTTAAAGACGAATCAGAACATAAATGATACTGATCGAATTCAAAAGCCCCTGCAAACTCAGTTTTAAAGTTTGTGCGGCTGGGTTTAGTTTCTACTAATGCAACTTTAGGCATATAATTTAATCCTTAGATTTTTCACTTGAGACTCTTTTAGAGCTCCAGGATCAACATCTTTGCTTCCAAATTTGATAATCCTAGATGTAAGACCAACTTTCTCACATAACCCTTGTACACGAACAGAGGCGGCTTGACCCGCCTCATCATTATCGAAAAATAAGTCAATATTACTAACACCTTGCATACCTAGAATAGCTAGTCTGTCTTCTGTAACATTTTTTACACCAAAACAGCACACAGCGTTATCTAATCCTTTATCATGCAAGTTTAACATATCGAACATACCTTCTACTAGTATAACAGACCCAAGTATGGGCCGAACTACTGGGAACAGAGGCATCTTAGCTCCTGAAGGACTATTCAAGTACTTAGGAGTACCCATAGCAGTATGTCTACCTACAAATGCTACTATCTTTGTGGTTCTGTCCCGTATAGGAAATACTATCCTATTTTGAAACTCTTTTAAAGACTGCTGCTGAAAAGCCTCAAATTTTCTATAAGTCTCTGGGCGGATCTCGCGCCAATTACCAATATAGGGCATAGACTCTTTAGGAAAAGATAGTCCTAAGTTCTCTGCTCTTACTTCTTGAATTTTCTTCTTTAGCATATCTCTACGGATCTGCAATAAGTTTTGCTGTTCCCCATAAAGAGTAAAGAGATTGCCCTTGTATTCACAAGAAAAACAATTAAATATACCAGTTATTTGGTCTATTCTCATGCTAGGGTTTCTATCTGCGTGTTCTGGGTTTAGGCAGCGCACGAGAAAGTCTCCCCCTTTAGGAATAAAGGCAATCTCCTTACTTGTTAATAGGTCTTCTACGTTCATTTAGCAGTCCGGGTCAAAATCGTACCATTCTTGCTCCCAAGAAGGCTCCTCATAATAATCTTCATTCTCATCAATATTCAGATTACCTGTCTCTACCATTAACTCAAACTCTAGAAATTTATTCACTTCTTCCTCTGTAAGAGACGAATAGTATCTAGATAATCTAGCGAGTGCAGTTTGCATTTGATGCAAGTCCCCAAACTCTTGTGCGACTTCCAAATTAATAAGATGCTCTTCTATTTTAGTTCTTTCGTCTATCATCGTCCAATATCCTTTACTTCACTTCGTGGAATTACCATATAGGCACCTTTGTTATATGCAGGTGCTACGGTAAAATTATGCTGTGTTTTATAAGATGTATCTTTGCCTGCTTTGTATGGAGTCATCGGAGCGCTAGGATACTGTTTTAGCTCGTCTCCTCTATTATTTTTAAATAGAGGAGCATCCATAGCTTTAAATACTGGTGTAACTTTTTTAACTTTTGATATAGTAGAGCGCTTTCTTCCTGAGAAAGTATGATTTATAGAACCTGAAATTATCATTAGAATCCTCATTAATTGAAAGTATATTATACAAGAATATAGATAAAGAGTCAAGAAATATTTTACCCTATGTTATCATCAATTTCTTCGCCAGTCTTATGAGAAGACCCTTCCCTCTCTTTAGGGGTTAAAGAGCTATCTGGGCCTATTTTTAAAGTATCCCAGTTCATTGTAGAAGTAAAACTGTGCATAGGAGCTGAACGCATTTTTACACAATTAAAACTAATACAATTATCGACTTCATCCCAAGCTTCTAAAGAATAAGCAGCATCAGCAGCATCAAGAATACCTTTAGCAAAGCGAGCCTCGCCTGTAGCATCTGTCTGATATGGACTAAATACGCATACTTCATACTCTTGTGCCATAGACTTGAGAGCTTTACTTACCTCTATTTGCTCTGTCCAGTCATACTGTCCACCACTTCTACTAGGTATATTTGATCTCTTTACCTGATTGATGTAATCAACAATAATAACTGATGGCTTTAGAATAGAAACTTTTTTATCTAACTCAGCTCGTATCTTTCCAAGAGTAAGAGAGGGATCATAGATAACATCTACTTGCTGCTCTGGAGTAAGTTCTCCAACGCTAAGTTTTTGGTGAAATTTATCAAAATCTCTATGCTCTCTGTACTCATCCAGGCGCTCTTGTCCCATTGTAAATCTTGCAGCCCACCAGGAGGCTACTTTATCCCATTCTGTTATGCTAAGGTTCTTACTTTTAATTCTATTAGTTGGCACACCCGTTGCGATTGAACAGATACGCTGAAGAATTTGCCTACTATCCATTTCGATAGTAAAGTACATAGAGGACTTGCCTGTAAGATATGCTGCTGCTGCAACATTTGCACATGCAATAGATTTCCCTGCCCCTCGTCTACCACCAACGAGCACAAGGTCTCGGGGGGAAAACGAAATGCTTTGGTCGTACTCTGTATTGAGGCCGAGGGGCAGGTACTTTCCTAAATCGTCTTCAGAGTCAAACAAAGATATTCTCTGCATAGATTCTGAAGGTACTTCTAAGTCTACCTTATCTTGTATATCTAGAACAATTTGATGTAGTGCTTCCACAGACTCTTCTGCTTCTGCAAACAAAGCCGTGTTATCAATATAGGAGTCTAGGGAAGTAAATATCTCTTTTTGAGTGTACTCATTCTTTAAGTACTGCAAAAGAGTAAAAGCATCTGCTTCTACCTCAAGAGATTGTATTGCTAGAATTTTTTCTTTTGTCTGAGCGTGGCGCAAAGACAGAGTAAGGTCTTCAAAAGTAGGTAATCGGGAATAGTTATCGAAATAATTATCAATATAGTCAAATACTCTATGATATTCAGACGGAAGGTAATCTTTCTTGATATATGACCAAGTTTCTAGATCTCCTCCTTCAATAGTCTGTTTAATTAAAGCACTTGCTATATTCAACTGTCGTTCCCCCGAACATTAAAGATACCACTGCGGAGCGAACCCCGCAGTGGTCATTTTATACTAAGTTATATTAGTAAATACTTATTAGCTAGCTGCGGAAGCTTTTGCTGCCCGTGCTTCGCCATCATAGTCGGAAGCCGTTAAGCCTCGACGAGTAAGCATAGTTTTAACTCCACGAGGAGTTTTACCAATTGCATCAGCAATTTCTTCAACCGTCATGCCAGCAACGTTGCTGAGACCAGCAAAAGGATCTGCTGCTGCTCCACCTTTAGTATTTTGCTGACGAGGAATAGCTTCAATATCGCCAGATCGTAGCAAGCTAAGGGCTTTACCACGGATAGAGTTGATTTCTCGACCAAGAGAAGCAGCAATATCTTCTACAAAAGCGCCCTTCTCAACCATGCTGATGAAAGTAGCTTCTTCATCTGCACTGTACGTTCGTACAGGCTCTACTTTAGGCATAGGAGCAACGTGGTCTGTCAATTCCATTGACAAAATCTTGCCTTGGATTGATTTAGGAGAAAATGCCCCGTTTTCAAAATGCTCTGCAATTTGAACGTAGTTGTATTCACCAGTGTTGTCAGTAACAAAAGCGCGCAAAGTAGCTTCTTGAGCGTCTGAAAAAGACTTACCTGCTGCTGCAGAAGCTAATTCTACATCAAAGCCCATCTTACGCAGCTTGCTAGAAACTGAACGAGGGGTGGTTTCAAGAGTGCCTGCAGCTTCTGCAACAGTTGCTTGAGAAATAGGGCTTTCGTCACCTACGAAAGCTGTTAATTGAGCTGTACGCTCATCGGTCCACTTAGGAAGTGCCATTATATCTCCAATAATTCATTAATGTTTGTTGAAATTTGTATGCCAGAGTCTCTGGCTTGTTTTGTTTTACTCGATTCTATCTCACTTTCATTTAATAGAATAGTTACTTGCTTGGTAAGACTACTTTTTACTTCATAGCCAGCATGGTTCAAGGCTTCTGTAGCTTCAGCTTTAGTCTTGAAACTCTTCAATTTTCCGCTTATACATACAATGCCCTTATTACCAAACTCGTACTCATAAACAGGCTGGTTACTAGAAAAACAAAAATCAAAAGGATAGGGAGCAGAATCAAAAGTCCCATACCAATTCATTAAAGATTCTGTAGCTTTTGGGCCTAATCCAGCAGCTTTGCATGTCTCAATATTTAATTCAAATAAGCAATATATAATTGTGGACAGCTTTTTAGTTGCCGTATTACCAATCAATGGAATACCGAAAGCAGGTAGAACTAAGTCTAACGGAGCATTTCTGCTATTTTCGATTTCCATAAAAAGTTTACTACCAAGTTTCTCTGAAGAGAGGGCATCTGCAATCTGAGTCTCATCCATATCATATATTTCAAATAACTCAGACAAGCCTAGCTTTGCAATAGTAGCAGGGCCGAGACCTTTAATTTTAAGAGTCTTTGCAAAATGCTCTACCTTTTTCTCTATTCTAGCGCTACAATTGTAGTTTCTACAATAAATAACATTGTTTACCCACTCTAAGACAGAATCGCAGCTAGGGCAATTTGTAGGAGGAAGTATAGTTGTCATTATGATGATGTAGCTCCAGAATTTAAAGAATAATTATATAAGAAAATTAGTTGTCTGTCAAGGTATATTTTTCGCCAGGTGACCTCTAAGTGTCAACTCGTCGTAAAATGCGGGGTATGATTTCTCCACTCCGTATTACCTCAACACTGCAACCTATCTCTAAGTCTAAGTCTCTGATGTACTCTATATTATGTAGAGTGGCTCGGGATACTTCCGCATCTCCGATAAGTACAGGGGTCAATATACCCACAGGGCTTATTGCTCCTGATTTACCTACTTGCCATACTACATCTTCTAGAGTAGTTACTACACCATCTTTCTTTGATTTGAGAGCAATAGCTCCCCGAGGATGATGACTAGTAAAACCTAGGTTGTTATATTTCTTGTTAGAAGATACTCGGCAAACCATCCCATCCGTCGGATAGTTTGATGCATCAAATCGTGTAATAACGTTGAAGCCTTCTAAAGCCAATTTATCTAACATATCTGCATAGCTGTCTTCGTTCGCAGCAAAACCAACAGTACTCTGTGCATCGTAAGCAACAAAAGTTACTGGACGAGCACGAAATTCTGCTAAGCTTTTGAGATTTAGAGACCCCGCTGCCGCATTACGAGAATTATTTACAGACTCTGGGCATACAACTTCCCCAGTAATTTGCACTGTACCTGGATGAGTTATCGTTCTAGGAACGATAGTACTAATTTTATCAGTAATATCTCTGCCAAGATTACCATCGCCTCTGGTAAGAGCTACCGCAAAGTAGCCATTAACATATACAATAGATATTGCAGCGCCGTCTAATTTAGGGGTACAGATTCTACCCTCTAGTGTCTCTAACTCTACGAGTCGAGTAATAAAGGTTATATCTTCTAGCGACTCTTTTTCTAGTGAATACATTCTATATAAGTGAGGCGTACCATCTGTGACAGAATGCCCTACTGAATTATAGTTGTATTTAGCAGCTAAAGAGTCAAACTCAGCATCAGATAAAATGGGGTTGCCCTCATAGTATGCTTTAGAAGCTTTGTCAATAAAAGTTTTCAATCTATAGTATTCCCTAAATTTGAATGTATATTATACTGGCATAAGTTATAAAAGTCAAGAACTATTTACCAGTTCCTAAGAATTATTTTGAGTAAAGATCTACAAGTAGGTCTTTAAAATTTTCCTCAATTACATCTCTTGACTCAGCAAGGGACAAAATTTCGGTAAGCCCAATAAATAATTCTCGGGAGTTTGTGAAATCAATAGGCATTGTAACGCCGTCTCTGGTAGGTTTCCATTCTTCATGGAAGTCCAGATAAAACTTTCGGAGGCTAATATACTCAACCCCACGAAAAGTATTAACGGTAAGTCGTACTTGATCTCCTTTAATTTCATCAGTGTGTATTATCCTTTCATAAATACTAGGCTCTTCGAATAATTCCATATCTAACTCCGATTGTTTTTAAGAATCGAAGCTAACGGAACAACACTTGTGATATTTTTCGGTTTCATTAACCGAAAAGAATCAGTATCCCAACAAAACATTAATAATGTATCATCAGTTTCTTTAGCCCTATTTTTCTTTTTCTGGATATAATCAATACTGAACTCTAGAGTACACACATTATACTTTAGTTTATTCGAGTTCTGACTTCTATAGGTGATAACAGCATCACCATAGAGACCCATTAAGTGCGTCAGTTCTTCTTTCTTCACAGTTTGCTCCTATAAAGCAGGTTAGCAAAATCTTTTGCCGTACTGAATATAGGGAAACCTCCCGCCATTTCTGACGGGGGCTTCAGGGCTGCTTTGGAGAAAAACTATTAAGTGTTAAGGGCTGTTACAACTCCAGTAAAGAATTGTGCCGCTTTACCTGTTAATTTACTAACAACATCTTCATCTACTTCTTGTCCTGCATCAATTAGTGCTTGACTAAGAGCTTCAATAGCTGCTGCTTTTGATACTCGTGTGCCACCAGTGCTAGACGGAGCTTTAGATGCTCCAGTAGCTGGGGTTTTCTTGATATAGACTCCTGCTTTGGTAAGAATCATTCTTACACCATTTGCAGTTTCTCCTATTTCATCAGCGATATCTTTTACGATCTCTACTGAGGTTTCGGGGGTAGGGGCAGCTTCTTCATACATTGATACTGCTTGTGCTTTTTTGTCGTCATCCCACGCCATTGGTCTTTTCCTTTTTGGTTTTCCATAATATCCTGGACAAGTGCCCAGAGTTTCTAATTGTTGCATATAAAATCGGTCGCCCACTGGTTTCCTCTCTTCATAAAAATATATTATAGAAGAATTTTATATAAATGTCAAGAGATTTTTTTAGATACGTGATAAGTCAATTCCGTGTTCTTTAAGGTGTTCTAGACTTCCTAATTCGCAGGCTAATGCAAAGGCATAGAAGCCGCCCATACTTGGTCCTTGTACTAAAAATTCATCACTAGTAGCTATAGGTTTCATTACGTAGATAGAGTAGCTTTTACTTGAATACTTCTTTTCATAGTCTGTATCATTGTAGCCTAGCTTCTCAGCTTGATAGTCTACAGAAATTTCATCTAGTACTTCAGCGGCGCTGTAGTATTTGGCGGACCAAACAATCTGTCCTTTAACAAAGGAGTCGGCTACACACTCCTCAGGCAGATACATTGGCTGTAATCGCTCAGCTCTCTTATTAGGACGTTGAGGTACTCCGGACTTTTCTATAATATTCTTAACAAAAGAAGGAGACCTATAAAGACTTTTAGCAATAACAGAAATACTATCTCCACTTAAATAGTCACTAATAGCACTATTAATTTCTCCAGCCGTTGCTTTTTTACCTTTATTAACACTTTTTCGTCTTAGGACATACTCTTTATGGTCTAGATACTCTGATATAATTTTATCTAGCCTAGTAGTATTGTAAGCTATATTTAGAATATCACACGCTTGTTTTTTAGTTATTGGTTTCTCCGTCTCCGTGTTCATTAAGCCTATAACTTTCTGAATATTGGTATCCGTCAGATCCTCGTAATCTTTTTTCTTAACTCTTCCCATTTTCTAATTCTATCTCCAATTTAAATAATAGACAGCATATTGCATGGGCTAAGTGACTGTGCCCAGAATCCTCGTCTTGAGTTTCTCCATCAATATGTGCAAATATGTGCCGAAGTGCACCACCAGTATATCTATTTTGTAGATTATCTAATTTTCTCCAGTTTTGTTCATCATACTTTTTTGCTCCAAAAGTCAAAACATTTGCTACTTCTATAGTAGCTTTAGGAGGCAGTAGGTACATTCTGGGTTTTTCTGAGTCAAACTTTTTTCCATCGCTCATAATATTAAAAATAATCCCATTAGTAATATTGATACAACCATAGTAGTTGTGCATAGTTTATAGCAGAAGTCGAGCATAGAGGATGTGCGATCTGTAGTCTCCCAGCTAAACTCGGTCTTTTTCCGTCTATCATATGAACCAGTAATAGAATCATTAGTTCTTCTGTTTTTTATATTAGACATTGTATTCATTCTCCTGCACCGCTTTAATAATATCAGGAAAGTGTACGCCTAATATCTCCCAGGCAATATTGGCGACATCCGTATGCTCTTTTTGGGTACCGTGAGAACGTCTCAATTCACAATAGTGAATCCAAGAACGAAGAGTTCCGCTCATATATAGGCGGCTTATAGTATTTCCTTCTGGTAATACAGCTCTTGCCTGCTCTTTGGCAATACCTTTATCAATAGCCCACTTATATGCCTCACTAGACGCTCTGATTACCTCTCGTTGTATCTGATGCCATGCAACCTCTAGTCCATCATTGTCTGAGGGTATGCTATTTTGCCTGTTTTTTATATCTTGTAGCCTTGCAGCTCTAGTGCTAAAGTCTAGATCTTTGGTAGGATCTGCGTATCTTTGGCTAAACTCTTGAAAAGAGAACGACCTATGACGCAGAATCTGCCTTGCAATATCTCTAGTCGTCTCTATCTCCATAGTTACACTTACCATCTCAAAAGGAGACCAGTGGCCTTCTCTAATCAAATACCCTAAAAGCTTGCTAGCTGTTTTGGCATTATTTTGATTATTAGGGTTACTAACCCTAGCAGTGTAAGCAATTAACTCTGCTGCTGAATGGCAGCCTGTACTTGCACTTGGTGTTGTCATTCCTACTAGATTTACTTTTGTCACTATTTATCTCCTACTAATTCTAGTTTCATAATCACATAATTCTTCGTCCCACCAATGGGGCTTGTCTCTATATTTCCACTCAGCCATAGTACCTTTGTCTAGCATATAGAACATTCTATAAGAATCTATAGGATTATCGTAATCTTTCAATTCTTCTGTCATTGCAAGGGCGAATTGAGTAAAGCCCTGGTCTTCCATATTTTTTGGCTCTGGAAGATTATTAATCATCTCTAAGCTCTTATGATTGCTGCCATACCTATAATGGGCTTCGCTTCCTAGTGCATTTGCATAGTTATGTGTCCAACAAAAATTTTCTAAAGAAGAACGCACCCATACAGCTGAGGGGTGGTTTTGCATTGTAGGAAGATAAGGGAACACACGTGCTTCCATAGGAAGTTCTTTCTGCTCTTTGCGAGTAGTCTGCAGCACTGTGTTTTCTTCTTTTGTTATAGGTCGGGGCACGAAACCAAATAAATGGTCTATCCATAGATTTGTGCATATAAGCTGTGCAGCTTCTAATATCATTTTATTTACGTGTTTATCCACATGATACTGGGCACAAAGATCGAGGTCTTCATCTAAATAAAACAGATTAATTTTGGTATACTCCCGCTAGTTGAAATGTTATTATATAAGATTTTGACTAAAATGTCAAAGATTTTCTTCGTCTCTTCTATCTAAATATACAGACCCAGAACATAATGCTAGAATGAGAATCCAAAATAGTACGACTAAGCTAAACATTAGTTATATCCCTGCTGTTTCATTTTTGTTAATCTTTTCTGAACTAAATCTTCTAAGTTACTACTATCTATATGGTAAGCTGTTCTAAGCATACGTGTCATAGCGATAACATCCGCTATTTCTTCAGTAAGATTTTGTAGATACTTAGGGTCCTCTTCAGTCCCGTGTCTTAACACTTTGGAGCAGGCACGAATTAATTCACCACATTCTTCCATAGTAATTACTAATTGTTTCAACTTATTCAATTCCATGTTTTTCCTCTCCTTAATGTTATTTTTATCTTTTTGTAGGATCTTCTAAACTATTAATGTATAAATCGAGAAGCCGGGATACAGCTTCCGGCCTCTCGTCTGCTTTAAAACGTACTTTAATTTTTGCAACACCAGAATTTTCAGATTTTGAACTGTCTACAGTAATAGATTTAATATTATGCTTATAAGAATCTCCCTTTTCTTTGAATAAACCCATAACATCTTTCTTTACTTGAGATACTTCATCCCCACTTTGGCCAAATAATAACCTAGCTTCGAATTCAATATCTAACTTATCTAGTCCAACAGACCCATGATCTGCTAGAATATAAAGAGGGAAATCTATGTGCCTACCATCAACTTGGAATGAGACTACTTTGGGAGTACCGTCATCATTAAAGTAATTTTTTAATGAATTGATATGTTGCTTTTGACTAATGCTTTGGGCTACCATCGCACTTTCCAACAGTCCGGAAACTAGCTCTTCAATACTTAATTTTGACATATTCTTATCCTAGAATTTAGTGTAGTTTAGCCGCCGTTAGGGTCTTGCGTCAGTGGAATTAAAGAAGGTTCAAGCATTTGTGTCAAGTAATCAGATAATTTTAACATACCTTCAGTAGGGGGTAGTTGTTCCGCGTGCACGGCTACTTCATACTTTGCAGTATTATCAGTTTTTCGAATACTTTCTTTACTGGTGGATACTTTACCAGAGATAGAAGCTTTATACTTCGCTCCCCAGAAGCCGCCAGAAATAGACGCTTTTATCTCACTTTCTGTATCAACCGAACTAGTATCTTGACTAGAAGTTTGCACTTCCATCATGAAACTAATATCTGCTGATGTGATTGCAAGGGAGGGCAGAGGTACCAAAGGTAACATTGGAACTTTACTGTACAAAGTTTGTACTGATTGCTCCCCAGTGTCGCCATCTGTCATAACTCGGTTCATCTCTACATCGAGAGAACGTGCTACTGTCTTGCCTGTTTTTTCGTCTTTTGTAAATGCTACTTCTTGAATGTATTGCCAAGTAACATCGTTAAGTTGTGCTTGACCCTTTGCCATGCCGATAATTGGGGCAGTAATCAACTGCTCAATCGGAAGACCGACAAATTTGTTCGCTATATTAGCCATTTATATCCTTAATTAAATTTTACCAAACCTTGGTAACGCTTTTTTACGGTTTCAATTTCATGCAGCGCCTTATTCATTTTACTCTTGATATCATCTTCAACAGCAAAGTTGAATACTGTTTTACACCCCGGACAGGCAGATATAGGATTTTTTATTATGAAGTCAAGTGAGAAGCCTAAAGGGTTTCTACAAAAAGGGCAAGGCAACATGGGTTCTTCCTTCTACCTATCTAGATTCTTTTGCTAGTGTAAAAGCTAATATGTTCGGGCCACCTATGAAACTCTTCGCGAATATGGCAATAGAAAAGCCCTTGGTAACAGGCATCTAACTGCTCTGCTCCCTTAGATACGTTATTTGTTCCGTTATTATCTTTTGATCCTTTATACATATTCCGCATTTACTCCCTATTTTATGGGCTAAAGAAGAGTTTTCTTCTAGCATTTTTTCAGTTATTTTATTACATACGCATAAATACATTATACGCTATTCATTCGAGCTACTAGTCTTTTAGAACGGTCTCCTACTTGGTAGTACCACTTACTATCTTGCATCTCTACAGCTGCGAGCTTCCATGACCCCGCTGCGAGTGCTAATCTCATGTTATTAAATTTAGTTAGTCGAGTACGGCCTAGATTAAACATCATATTAGCACAAATTGCTTTTACCTCTGAAGGGAACCCCTCCCAAATATTTTTATATAGTATCTTGCAATCTTCCAATACTAAATCTAAGTCTTTTTGAAATACTTCCGCAACGCGCTCTTCTGATACTTTTGTACCAACAGAGTAGCCATATTCCGGATCATCTTCACAAATAAGATGACCAATACCAAAAGTAGGATACCCAAGATGGTCAAGATAGACCTCATATCGTACTCCCTCATCAATCTTCAATTGTGCTTCTAATTTATCTTTATCTAATTCTTTGTTGTAATACATATCTATTTCTTAACCTTCATAAGCCCTACTGCTGATCTTACCCCGAAGGAAGCAGCAACTATTACACTTAGAGTGTACTGGTACCAGTCAGGCATTTGTTCTAATACTATAAAGCCTTCTTTTACATAGGGAACCATGCTTGGCAAAAAAGCCATAATTAAAGGAATACTAAATAGAAGAGTCAACCACTCATCTTTCCAAGATTGACCACTATTCTCTGCCATGATCTTTTCCCAGTCTGCCTCACTTTCTGCTGCTTTAACTATTACTGCCGCTTGTGCTTCAGATTTAGCTTTGCTTACAGCATTTTTGCCTTCTATATAGGTTTTCCCTAGTCCAGCTACAGAGGAGATTAAGCCCCCTAAAATTTGTAGTGCCATACTATCACACCTTAAAATAGGGGGACTTACGCCCCCCATCTCTATCTTACGCCATTAAAGGCGTAAAGATAAGTCCTATTAACCCAACAGGAACTAATAATACAGTTATGATCGTTGCCATTAACTCTACCATATCAGCCTTGTTAATATCTCTCACACGTTTCTCCTAAGTAATTGCAATTTTTTTCGGTTGCAATGCTTCAGGGACTTCTTCATGCAAATCAATGCAAAGCAGGCCCCGCTCACAATAAGCGGAAACTACATGAACGTGTTCAGGAACGCCAAAGACTCTTTTAAACGCTTTACCACTTAAGCCCTTGTAAACATATGTTTCAGATTCTTCTTTTGTATCTAACTTCTTTTTGCCCTCTACAGTTAGAACACCCTCGTGAAGGAATATTTCGATATCCGCTTTATTCCATCCGGGCACAGCAATCTCAATCCTTTTGTTACCACTTTCAGTATTTGATAAAATGTTAAATCTAGGATAAGTACCATCAAAGTTCTCTTGGAACAGTGCCGTGTTGTTCATGAAACGGTCAAAACCAAACAATACTTTGTTTAAGTCTGCCATACCTAATCTTGAATTTGTCATAAATGTCTCCTCATTTTATGATCTTAGCCTGCTTTCGCTAGGCGTGAGCCCTTTCGGTACTCAATAGTTATATTATTTTGATAGTTATAGACATATCAGTCTTCTATATCTTCATCCACATCTATAACTCCGTTATCAATAAAATATTGAACGGCATCTTCCACCCCATCTCTATGCCCTAGGCTCCACGTAGTAATCCCGCAGCCTATTAAGCAAAAAACAAAAATAATTGTGTCGACGCCGAAAAACATACTATATCTCCGAGATATGTTCTTGTGAATTTATACTATTATACATAAATATGAAGTGAAAGTCAAGAAAAATTTTTTGTTAGCTAAAAATTCTTCTTGACTTTTCAGGTGAAATGTTCTATACTACATTTTAAATATATTCATACAGGTTTCTATGAAAAAATATATAAAAAGACCATGGACTCATGATGAGCGAAAGCTGCTGAGTAAAGTGTATCATCAAAGCTCCAGATTAGAATTGGAAGAGCTTTTTCCAGACAGAACATACAATGCCTGTGTAAAACAAGCCAAGTATTTAAAGGATAGAGGATGGTTTTTCAAAAAGCAATAACAGCAGTACTATTAGCTATATCTAGCCAGTCAGTGAATGCAGAAGTTTACATGACGTCTAACGACAAAAATGAAATATTTTGTTTAGCTAATAATATTTATTTTGAGAGTAGAAACCAAAGCTTAGAGGGTAGAACAGCAGTAGGGTATGTTACTATTAATAGAGTAACATCTAATAGATTTCCTAATACTATATGTAGGGTTGTTACTCAGAAAAGCAAAAGAAAGTGCCAATTTACATGGTATTGTTCAAAACCATCACGTAAGGTTATTAATGACCATGATGCGTACTCAGAAGCTTTATCCCTAGCATGGAAGCTATTCTACGCTAATCGTTTAATATGGGATGTAACGGACGGAGCTATGTGGTATCATGCTGATTATATAGAAGCTCCAGTCTGGACTAAGAATATGACTATTACTAATAAAATAGGTACTCATATTTTTTATACAGACGGGAAAAATTAAGGAATAATTTGAAAGTTACTGTAAAAAATAATAATGTTGAAAGAGCATTAAAGATATTTAAGAGAAAGAGCGCTGATATAGTTTGGGACTATAGATCAAAAGAGTTCTATGAGAAACCTAGTGTTAATAAACACCTATCTCACAAAGCGGCAATCAAAAGAGAGAAAAAAAGACAAGGAGCTAATAGCAATGTCAAATGGTACTAATTTCGAACTTGTAGGAGACTTTATGCAAGTATTTGGGCAGGAAGTAAAAGATATTCCTGAGATGGCAGATGAAGACACTCAAAAGCTAAGATATGAACTAATAGCTGAAGAGTTACAAGAGTTTAAAGATGCTATGGATGCTATGGATATTGTAGAAGTTGCTGATGCTCTTACAGATCTATTATATGTTGTATATGGAGCAGGGCATTCTTTTGGGCTTGATTTAGACTGTTGTTTTGCAGAAGTACATGCTAGCAATATGAGTAAACTAGGGGAAGATGGTAAACCTATCTATAGAGAAGATGGAAAAGTACTAAAAGGGCCTGGATTTTTTAAACCTAACTTGGAGTATGTTTTAGACTTTTAAAAATTGTCAGTAACCTTCCTTTTGAGGGGATTCACCTTTCAAAAAATAGTTCTTGACATAGTAGGTGACACTTGCTATAATTTGCTATGAAATGTTTTACTAGGCTAATAATTATTGGCCAGGCACCGTGAACCTACTATGTCATATACAGCAAAAGATTTAAATCCTTTAGTGCGCGGAGACGATTGGACTATTAAATTAGTAATCAGCTCTGACGGCACTATTACGGATGTAACAAACTATACTTACACCCTTACTCTAAAAGCAAATATTGATGATCCCGACCCGGGAGATCTTCAAGTTTCTGTTGTTCCTATAGGGCCAAGTGCTGCTGTAGGAATTGTTTATCTTAATGCGTCCCGCACCCTTACAGGAGCCTTAGACCCTAAAACCTATAACTATGATATTCAACAAGTTGATGATTCGGGCAATGTTCAAACTCTACTTATTGGAAAAGTTAAAGTAGTCAAGGACGTTACCAGAGCTAATCCTTAATGGCTTTCGGTACACGTACCACAGTATTCAATAACATGGATGCCGACAATGTCGGCACCCTTGAGTATACCCCTGGAGGGGGTAATACTATAGACGTTAACGTAGCGGATGGATTTGAATTGCAAGGTACTGGTTGTATCGAAACTCGTTTTGACAATGAAAATAACTTTATTCAAGCCGTAGGTGCGAGCAATAATGCTAGCAGAAATTTATCAAGCTCTGGTAGCGCTACTCTCTACTGGTTAAATACCTCTGTAGGTAGTACTCTTACTTCTTATGATGTCTTAATTCATGATGGTAGCAATAATGGTATTGTTAATTTAGGGTCTTTCTATCCGGCTACAGGAGGTTATACTCCTATTTGGTGTGACGTACCCTCACTATCAGGAAGTATTACTACTAGTAATGTCGAAGCCATAGGGTTTCGAGTAAGTAATACCGATGCCGGATCTGGTAATAAACCTAATACCTTTCTAGATAATTTTATTACATTTGTGGGCAGTCAAGTCTCTCCATTCTATATAAATGGAACTACAGATAATACTATAGCCTTTATTCGAACTACAGAGTCTAACAAAACTAACGGATATAAAGGTTTATTAGTAACTCAAGCAGGAGCAGATTTATTTTACTGTCGACTTACAATAGGGGAAGGAGCTACTGCAGGTACTGCAATTGCAACAACTTTTTCAGAATCAGATAAAACTTTTATTCACGTAGATCAAGCAGCTATTGATACTGCGTGGCTTGGTTGGACAGTAAACCTTGGAAATGCTTCTACTACTTTTAGTATGACTAACTGCAACTTTCAGTCTTCAGCAGTATCTATTGCTACTAATAGACCTGACTTAATTTTTACAGGCACTACAGGAACAGCAACAATTAGCTCCTGTGCTTTGCTAGGATTAAGACTTATTACTATGAATAGTAGTGTAGAAATTACTGGAGGCACAGTAGATGCAATAGCCCTTACTTTAGGGGGAGGCTCAATAGAAAATGCAGATATACGACCCCGCTCCGCTTCTGCAGTAGCCATGATTACAGATGCTGCTTTCGGAACCACTACTGGAATAAATAACTGTAATATAATTAATGTAGGCTCTGGGCACGCTTTTGAATTTACAGCTACTACTTATACTGCCGATACCTCGATTACTTTTACAAATATAGTATTTGATAATACTACTTTTGGGGCTAATGGGTCTACTAGTGCCGCTATAAGAAATACAAGTGGGTTTGAAATTACAGTTGCTTTGAATGGTACTAGTAATACACCTACTGTAACTAATGTGGGTGCGGGCTCTTCTGTAGTTTTTGTCGCAGCAAAAGCACTGGTTATTGATAATATCGAAGATGAAACTGAGCTAAGAGTCTACAGTTATACTGATTTAAATAATCCTTTAACCTATACGGAATTAGTAGGGGCTGAAAGAGTTGGGGCTACCCCCGACTCTAGTACTTTTGATAGTATAGCAGCAGATCCAGTAAATGCTGGAAAGTATAAAGTTACAAGCTCATATGATACCTCCGGAGGAGATATTAATGTAGTAATTGTAGCACATAATTTAAACTTTGAATTCTTTCGAGTTCAAAAAGTTTTGACTGCTAGTGCGGATACGACTATATCGCTCTTTCAGAGTTCTGACAGGCAATATGATTCGGGAACGGTCTAACAGTCGAGGCTACTTAGATATACTTATAAACAAGTATATATTATAATGTCCTAGACTTAGGGCAAGCTATTAGGAGAAAAACTAAATGGCTAATTTCTTTCAAACTTCTAACGTCCAGAAGGATCCGGATCAATTGTCAGTACACGTACCGACAGTATCCACTCCTATCGCATCCAGTATTGGTGGTGATATTATTAATGGACAAACAGCCGCTGCTGACTACGATAACGTAGGCAACAACGGAACTTTTACTGCTGGTTCGGGGTATGTCGTAGATAATGTAATTGAATTATCTGATGGTTCTAAAGTAACTGTTACTTCTGTAAGCACCGGAGCTGTTACTGGTTTTACAGTAACTACAGTTGGTGGGGCAAATACTGCTGCTGCTGCAACTCTTACCCAATCTGCTGTAACCGGCGGGGCTTCTCAAGCAGGCACCAATTTTGACTTAACTACTGGTACGGACAATATTTCTGCGGCTATTACTGCTGACGAAATTATTATTGATTGGGACCTCAAGAAAATTGGTTTGGTTGTTCAAGGTAACTTAGGCGATGATGGGGCTTCTTTGAAAGCTATCTACTCATCTCTCAAAGATGCTTGGCAGTCTGACGCACTTTTGATTAAATTCCCTTTCCCAATGGGTCCAATTACGGACGAGCAGTTCGAAATGATCAACGGCTGGAACTGGGATAAAGTTGAAACTTCTGGTACTGTTAGTGCCACTACTATTGAATTAATTCGTGATGGTGGTTGGTCTGTTAAAGATACGTCTAACGTCATTCAAGAAGAATGGGCTGCTATTATCTCTCTTGGTATTCTTGGGGCAACTGACCAAGTATATTATCAGCAAGTACAAGATGAAACTTCTACTACCAATACTTTTAACTTTAAACAGTTTGGTGCAGTTAATCAGGCAGTTCAAATGTACGAAAATGGTGGAGCGGATTATCGGGATCAAACAGGTGCAACTAATATTCTGAAGTTGTTTGTTCGTGAGTGGCAGTCTACATACGGTACTTCACGCTTCAGTGATATCGGTGTATCCTCAGTAACGTATCAAGCATATCGATTCCCTCTTACGTCTCAGGCAGACTTGAAGGTACCTCATCTCGAAGGCTTCCTTTCTGGTGGTGTTAGTGTTAGTGCTTCTTCTGACGGTACTATCCATACTTATACTACTCCTAGTGCTCACGGCTTAGCTATTGGGGAAGTTTTGACTATTACTGGTTTTACTTCTGAGACTGATTTCAACGAAACTACTACGGCAATTCTGTCGATTCCTAGTGATACAACCTTTACTATGACCCCTACAGTAGCAACTGCTAATAGCAGTACTGATACCGGTGGTTCTGCTGTTCGTCCTTCTTATGATCTTACAACTATCACTTATGTTCGTGACGCTAACGGTGATCTTGTTACTAACGATAAGATCTCAGGCGCTACACATACTACTGGGGCTGGCGACTATGCAATTGGTGATGTTATTCAAGAAGCAGGTGAGTGGTACATCAATAAGACTGGTGTCAATACTGCTACTGCTCCTCCAAGTGATCCTACTAACTGGGAAGTATTCGCAGGCTCACGTGAAATTGCGGGCACTAACTATCCCTTTACTGTAATCATTGATGGGGATACTAACGTTGCTGGTGAAGGCGCTGGTGGTGTAAATACTACTGTAGATATCTATGAAAAAGTACAGTACTTCTTACGTCAAAATAGCGATATCGATGCCGATGGTACTGGTACTGTTGTTGGTAAAACAGGGGATAGCTTACTCCGATTTGTTGGGGACACTCTTGTAACCGCATCAGGTGTATATATCGATAGTTTTGCGGAAGCAGATACTAACGCTATTGAATTCGTTGATGCTCAGAACGGAACTCGATTATTCAACTTCTTAGCAACGCTTAACGTCAACTTTGGCTCTACGTTGCAGGATGATGAGTTTGCTAAGTTCTTCGTATTCTTCGAAAATGATTTGGCTGCTACTTCTCCAGAAGGAAAAAACTACAATACGCCACTGGCTGTAATTGTACAAGACAAGGATAGTACTCCTATCTCAGGCTTAGTAAACCCTTCTTGGCCAACTAAGCGTGCTTCTGCTACCTTCTCATATGACTATGATGGTAACGTTCAGCGTGGGGCAGGTTCTGCTTCTACTCCTGCTCCAATTATCGTTGTGGCACTTGGATTGAATGAAGCTCAGTACGTATCATCTGCTGGTACAATTAACCGTTCTAAGTCAAACATCGTTTCACTTATTGCGGCTCTTGAACGTAACTACGACGAAGGTACTGTCTAAGTTATAGTTTAATATTAGATGTAAATTCGGGGGGAGGGTTTCTTCCCCCCTTTTCTAAAACGAGGAAAAAATATGTTTTCAAGAAAGAAAGTTAGACACACTGCGTATACCATGAAAAATGGTGTTACTCAGTTTAATGACGAAATAAATTTAATTATTGCAGAAATTGAAAAAGTTATGGAGCCTGGGGATACTTGGGCAGGTTTTTCCTTAACTTGGGATCTTTTTGTAACAAAAAATAATATTGTAAGAATTGCTCCTGAAACTGACAAGACATTTATCCACTCGACATTAATTGAGATTAAGACTAAGGTGGAAATGGGGCTTGCATTAGAGAGTATTCTAGAAGGACTTCCCGCACGGAAAAGAAACGTGTATCAAATGGTAGATTTAAACTATTTAGGCCAAGAAATTGACTGGAACGGCTACGAAACGAAATGGAATATAAGCATTAACTATGCAAGTAAGCGGTTAGAAGTTAACAATTTGAGTACTAAAATTAACCAACCAGTAATGCCTACAATTGAAGAACCCGCTAAGGCCCCACTGGCTACCAGTATACAAACCGAATTAGACTTGAAGCCTATCGATGAATTTGACGATGATTTCAAGGCAAAAATTATGAAGTTGCTGTCTACAGCAAAATAAGGAGTAAATAATGGCAGGGGAACGCAAATATACTAGAATACCTCCGGAAAGTACAGGTGATCGTGTATACATGATTCACACTGCTGAAATTAGGTATGATAACAAAGAATTAACGCATATTTGGCAAGTCGGTTCTATGTACCAACTAACGGGGGCTGTGCTTGATAGTAACAGTGACTTTATGTTCCATGTGCATGGAATAAAACAAGAAACGTCTACTACAGGGGTGCTTTCTGTACACTATAATTCTACCGCAAAACACTTAGGCTATTCTCCTGAGGATAATCAGGAAATAAGATTTGGTGGTATAGACGGACAAATTATAGCTTACGTTAATGGACCTGCGGAAGATATTTATATACCCGCCCAAAACATTATGGGATATGATAATCCAGAGTTTGGGTGGAACGTAGATAGGTTTGGCTCAGGGCAGGTTACCTTCCAAGAAGGCGCGCCTGAGTTAACTCAATATGGAGAGCTTCGTACTTCAAATAAACAGTTAGTTGCTCAGTATTTATTCACCAAAAATGCTTTATTAGACCAATTTTCAAATAGTTTAGGTAATGGGGGAACTGTTGAATATATTCCAGCATATCAAGCAGTAGAAGTTAAAGTTCAAGATATTACTGGATCAAAGTCCACTCATACTAGTAATCTTTACCACCCTTACATTCCTGGTGCTAATCAGTTAGTGGTTATGGCGACTAGAATAGGAGACACAGGCGTTGATGGGTGTATTCGTAGATGGGGTATGTTTGAAGGTGCCGACGGCTTTTTCTTTCAGCTTGGACGCGATCTCACTAATGGTGGAGATGGGAAAGGAAACGGTTTATACCTTGTTCATCGTAAAACTTTTGGAGGTATAAAAACAGATAGTATTATTCCGCAAGCTATGTGGAATAAAGATAATCTGTCAGGTAACGGGGGTGGTTCGAATCCTTCCGGCATGGAAATACTAGTTAATAGGTCTAACCAATATTGGATTGATTATCAGTATTTAGGAGGTGGACGAATTAGATGGGGTGTGTATTATGAAGGCCAACGAGTTGTATGTCATGAGATGGATATGGGAAACGGGGGAGCGGCTGGCTCCTGGCTTCATAATGCTACTGGTAATCCTAATCTGCCTATTTGCTGGGCTACCAATGTTTGGGACGGTACTTTAGCTACAGGAGAAAAATCTATATTTGCGTATGGTGCGGGGGTCTTCTCCGAAGGTACGGGTAATACTAATATTTTAGAAGAAGGTGCTTTTAGAAGCCTGGATGAAAGCTTTACCGTAACAACAGACTCTGTCGATAACTCTACTCATTATTTATTTTCTATGAGACCAGTCGCACAAATTAACGGTATTGATAATCATTCTTTATATTTACCTAAGTATTTAACTATTGATGCTTATGATGCAAATGGGGACGATGTTCGTGGAGAAATTAGAATATTCCGGAAGTGTCTACTGAGGGGAGAAAACTATAAACCAGTTGGGTACGCTACTACTGAAATCGACAAGGATGCGCGTCATGAAGGGCACGGACCAGAAATATTTAGAAGACCTATAAAAGGCCCTACAGATTTAAACTTTACTGAACTATTTAATACAATTCAGTATGGTACAGAGCGAGTAAACTCAGAGGCTAGTACTTCTGTTAGATCTCAAGAGCTATTATCTATTGTGGGGGACGATAATCCTTATGGTACAGGAACTGCAGTTACAATTAAAGTAATAAATAACCCTATTTTTCAAACTAATGTTCATTACTTTGAAGATCGTCTACCTATTACAGTCTCAGGAGTTACGGAGCCGGGTTTAACGTTTTTAAATGGTAATACCTATAATATGGCTTTGCAGGATAGAGATGAAGCTCAACTATATACTACTATTGAGCTGCTTGAAGACGATAGGGCTACTCGAGAATTAAGTTCTAATTATACTGGGGAACATCACGGCCATCAAAATGATCATATTATCTTTAAGTCCGGAGCTGCAATTAATGAACGTGTTAGAATCTTGGAGCTAGGTTATAGAGGTACTAGTACTGATTATTTCTTAGTAGGGGATAGACAGTCTACTACAATTGATTCGGTTGTAGCAGGAGACTCGTTCTGTATAGAAAGAGTACGCTCTATCGATACTATTGTTGCTGCCGGAGGCACTGCCTCTGTTCGCTCGTGGCAACACCATTTTACTAGTAATGATAAGGTAAGGATTTCAGGTACTACTAGTTTCAATACTGCTAGTGTCGCAAATGCTGTAGTTACTAATGGAAGTGCTACTATTACAGGAATAGGGTTTACTGCAACTGGATTAACTCCGGGGGATTTTATCGAAGTTGATGATAGGCACGGACAAATTTCTACAATTACTGATACTGAAATTGTTCTTGTAGCTCCTTTTCCTGGGATTACCGGTACTTATACTTTATATGAAGTAGTAGCAGTTACTGTAGTAGACGATCATAATTTTACCTATGCTACAGATGTAGTTGCTGGTCAAGAGACTGCAGGTACAGCTACTAGCTACCATCATCATGTGTTTTCATTAGATGTATTTACTACTTCAGCTAACTCTTACCCATTAGACTATAATACCGTACTAAATGCAGTTCAAGGTAGTGGTACTCAAGGTACAGGTAGTCTAATCATTGGTACTCCTCCGCCTCAAGCAGCGTGGACCTTCATGTGGAATCCTATCAAGCGTCCTGTAGAAGATGAAGAACATAATATTCGAATCAATCTTCAGTGGAAGGAAAGAGAACAGTAAAATGCCGAGCATAATTTTCAATTACGGAGAATGGTCCTATTGGGCTCCTCGAAACTTGCCTGATACTCCAGGGGGTATGAAGGTTACATTTGATGGAGAGAACAGGCTTATTCGAGTTAATCCTGGCGAGGGATCTATCGATGTAAAACTCGATATCTATAGTAATTGGAAAGAGTGGAAGCTTCAAAGGAAAAACTCTCAGTGGTACGAAGCTATCACTACCACTGGGGGAGATCCTATTACCGAAACTACGTCTTTGGGAGATTCTTACTTTCTTGAAAACGGATGGAGAATACAGCCTTGGATTCCTGCTGATTTAAACCTTTCTGGTTATATTCTTGATATTGTAGGTAATATTTATACTCGGGAAGAGGGAGGCAATCCTGTAAATCCTCAGAGCGGAGTAACTATTGCATTAACTCGATCCTCTCTCCCAACCGTTTCTATTGCAGGGGGCGTGAAAACGGAAACCCGCCTTCTTGAAGTTTGGAGGTCTCTCGGGCTTGATAAAGATAATCCTCAAATTATTACTGATGAGAGTATTACTACAGGTACTGCTCTGAAAATGAATATTACTAATCCTAGTAACGAAGTTACTATTGTTTCAAGAGAAGAGTAATGAGTAGCCATACTGGCATTGGTAGGAGAATATCCCTTGCAACTCGTGGTTGGAGAGGGGGTATTTTTGATAAATATTACTCTGCACAAGATATCGAGATTACAACTGCAGGGACGTACTCTGCAATTGTAACTGCAAACCCTACGAATATTGAAGCCAGTGTATCAGTACGATCTACTGCCCCGTCTTCTTATAGTGTTGATAGTATCTTGGTTGATACGTTTGATGTGCAAGTAGTAGTTCCTAGCTATAAGGTAGAATTAACAATACTTGGGTCGGACGCAAATATTACTATTTTGGATGGAGTACCATAGGTGGTGGGCCTTCAAGGATTTGAACCTTGGACCTGCCGATTATGAGTCGGATGCTCTAACCATCTGAGCTAAAAGCCCTTCCAATACCTAAGAATAGTACTTCGTTAATGTTAGTAACACGGCTGTACCTGATATAGCACTGCCAATCATAATGGCTTTATCATTCCATATACTCCCAACATAAATCCAACATAGAGCACTTAGTGCATACAGAGATTGTCCTGCAATGAGTAAGTCTGCCTGCTGTAGAAATATTCCAGTAACCGCAGAAATTGTAGCAGCCCATTTTACATAACTGTCAATAGTCCCCGTAGGAGTAGTAGGCTTTAAATCCTCTACTTCCATCTGAAGCTCTGTCATTTCTTGTTTCAACCGCTTTCGTTCCGCAGTTAATTCCATGGCAAGACGGCCTGCCTTGCTCATAGTACTTCCCTCAAACTTCTCTTTAATATCTTCGTCTATGCTCACTAATCGCTCTCAACTAAAAAAGTTAGGGGGAACACAATCAATCCAAACATCATTCCGACTATTATAATAACCATCTCTGGAGATGTCGTATCGAGTACTTTTCCGCCCTGTATAATTATATAGAATATCCAAAAAGCATACCCTAGCCATTTCATATATTAGCCCCCTTTAAAATTTTCTTCATATCGAAAGTATTTGTCCCCAATTTTAACATAAAGAGCTTTTTTGCATTTATACGGAGTACCTTCTTTCAGACCTGCAAAAGTATAAGTATTATAATCACCAAAAGCTTCCTCTAGTGTTAGATACTTATAGGTATGCACGGTTTTTCTGTTATAAAAGGTATGTACTATATACATTCTAAAAGTCGTTAAAATTCAGCCAAGGTTGATTGGTTGCAATTTTAAATTGACTTAACATCCAATCAAAATCTTCCATAGACTCTGCTTCTAATGTGATTGGATCTTCCGTACACATTTCAGGCTTGCCATCGTCATCATAGAAAACTTCGTGAATGCCGTACCACTCCGCATCACCTTTTTCTTTTTTAATTATTCTGTAGCTCCAGCTCATAGTAACCCCGCTCCGATTTAGCTAAATATAACGTATATTCCTACTAATAATAATATTCCTGTTAAGTACCCCATAAGAAATCCTTTCCAAAATTTTATAGAAAGTTCTTCTTTGTACGTCATTTTTCTACCCTGCAGCCATCGTATATACAAAGACGCCCATAAAAGCGAATAAGCATACCGTGTTAATAATTGTTAGCCACGTCATTCTTCGTGCAAACTTCAGCTCTTCTTCCCAGCTATAGTTGTCCATGTTTTATCATCTCCTCAAAGGTATCCCACATTCTATCAAATCTCATCTCATAAAGTTCTTTAATTCCATCAAGCTTTCTGGTAAGACGTTCTTCTTCTTCTGTGCTCAGATTATACCTATCACTATCTATGATATTCTCTGATAATAGTTGAAGATCATCAATTATTTCCCAGCAGTTCATTATGTTCTGCTCTAGTACAAATCTATCTTTCATTGTTTCTCCCACTAATATCATATATGATTTCCGTCTTCATCGTAAACTCCTGGATGAAGTTGATTGAAATAGTCATAATACTCCTTTAATTCGGCCTGTGTCATCATTGCTAGTAGCGCTTTTAACACATACGAATAACTGAATTCGTCTTCTGCTAACTTTGCAAATCTATACCTTAATTCGTTAGCATCCATAATCATATTGTCCATCTCTTTCACACTCTCTAGTAGCTCATCGAAAGTCTTATCTTCCATTACCAGTTGCCTTCCTCCCAGCCATCTGTTTCGTCAGTATTGTAACAATCGTAGTACCAATTGCCATACATCTCTAAGATATCATTGTCACTAAAGTCACCGTCTTCTTCGATCATGTCATCCGCAATCATTTCATCTCTTAAGTTCGCAATATACTTGCCAAAAGCTACGTTTGAAGGCGACATAAATACTACTTCCATCTGCTCTGGGTCTAAAATAATATGAACAATCATTTCCACTCCTTTTCTTGTAAGAGGATATTATACAAGAATTTAGTATAAATGTCAAGAATTTTGTTTGGCTCTATAGTCTTTAATCTTCTCCTTCCCGTAGATTAAGTTCTTTTAAATATTCCCCACCATCTACGGTAGTTTTATGAGCTTTTTCCCATCTTCTAATATTACGGCGGAGGCCGTAACACAGGACGGAGTTATTATGCATAAATGCAAAATTGTCAAGTTCTTGAATTTCTTCTTTACTTAGCTCAGATACTCTCTTATTATAGTGCATTTCAATAAGCTCTTCCGCAACTATTGTAAGGCGCACCTCCATATGTGTTTCCCACTGATCAAAGTTTTCCATTAAATTCCATTGCAAAGCTTTGTGCGACGAGAGGAGAAAGAAAGTGAAAGGTATCTTCGTATACATTCGTATAGATTACCATATGATAGTTTTCTTTGTCCAGAAGTTCCTTACTCACTAGGTTTTTACACCAATCTTTTGCCGATCCTCGATGATCGCTATGCACTCGCACAGATACTCCTGGCATCCAAGATCTTTTTGCTGCGGTTACTTCGAGCGGTGTAAGTTTAGTCTTCGTTCTTTGTTTCATCATAAAGCCTTTCTATTGCTGTACAGGCGTCGAAGACGGAGGGGTAAACTTCTCGATGGCTTTGATACCCTCGGTCTCCTCCGTTGTCTGAGTATTCAAGGTAGGCTCCGTTATTTGCGAAGTAAATTGTGATGCTGTCGATTTCGCGAACCATTGGGTTCTCCTTCTATTAATTTGTTTTAGTTGATTGTTACTTTTAACCATGTCGGGATCTCTCCACTTACACTCGTATTTACATAGCCATCATCGGTCACAGGAGCTTCTCTCCAGTGTAGAATTGTGCTTTTGAGTACATCTCTCCACGCACACACATCGAGTGCGTACATTCCAAAGGTATTGCTCTCAGGGGATTGTTTTCCAACTTTTGGAGATCCAGGAATATATCGAGGATTGGTAGTACAGACCATATTGCGCTCCGGTCCTTCCAGCTTTCGAAAGCAAAGTATAATTATTCCACTTTCCAATTTTTGCAGAAGTTCCTTCATTCCACACATATTCCAATCACAGTAGGTGCAATTTCTAAAGGAAGTACAATTTCCATGTAATCCTTTTCTGCTTCTTTCCTCCTGTCTCGTTTTTCTTCGTAGCTCCACGGTAATTCTTCCCCGTTGCGACCCCGCTCCCGGTTTCCTTCTCCGTTTAATTCTGTTAAATCCTGCTCTATTTCTTTAAAATTTGGCATATTACTTACTCATATAGTAGCGACGACACTCCTGATGTGACTCAGCAATACCATCTAACACTTCTTGGGCACATTTTTCGTCCAGTTTTCGATTTCCATCTTTTACCAGCACAGTTCCTACTAAGATCATCGCAATAATGATTCCTGGCATTGGTGTCTCCTTTTTCTAATAAGTTTTTGAGAAAGCTTTTTTTGAAAGAGGAAAAAGCCATAAAACCTACACCCGGCATTAGATCCATCTGATTAACGTGGCGTGCTTACACGGAGATGTTCTACGAGTTCTCTTCTCGATTTCTTACCACATATTATACACGAAAGAACGAAAAAAGTCAAGATATTTTTTTACCTCTCCTCAGTTTAAATATTTTTTAGTAACCTCTTTCCTTTCCAGTTCGGATAACCGTATACCTGCTCAAAAATATTACTTGTGTTATGCCAAAACGTATGTTATAATTTATTTCTAAATCGTAAGATTAATCAGGTAAGTCACTTTTCTTACAAACCTAAACTAGCAAAATCGTAATGCATTGTTTCGTACAAGTGTGACGCCGTTCTACTGAAAGATAAGGCGTCACTCTACTACGGGATTTATGCAAGATATGATGAGCTAGTCAAAACCCAACATTCAATCTAACAATTCGTGCTTATGTACTGATTCTGACCTAATCGTCTTAATCCCGTAAAAGCACAATAATTGTTACGATCCCGCATCAATTACATCAAGCCTTAACTACAATTTTCTTTTTTAATTCCCACAACCATGCCCAATTCGCGACGGGGTTTTTATGGTCTTTTCCGTATGGGGAGGGTAATCTTTGCAGATTTTATTAGATTTGAATGAATTTGGGTAGGTTTAGTTCCTACCCTTTTCATCCTAGTCTTGGAAGATAATTTCTTTTCCCGCTCTGACCCCGCGTAAGGCGTCTTCAAGAGCTTTTAATGAGGATTTTGGGGCTTTATCAAGCCCTTGTAGGTGTTCTGGTTCGCACATTAGCATATCTGCTATAGATGTTACGATTTCTACTTTTGTAATCGGCACATCCCCAGTTTTGGATCTATAAACTTCTCGTCTGTAGACTCCTTCTCTGCTTAGTTTTCCGATTACGGATTTAGTGCTTTTTCGAAACTTCTCAGCAAGTGCTTCGACCGTTTCTTTTGATGGATTTTTTTCATACTCTTGGATGAGTACCTGAGACTCCTCCTGACTATAATTCATCCTTCTCTCCTTTAGTCGTTAGGGTTAAGTGGTGCTTCTAAGGTAAAGTTACCTTCTTCATCTGAATAAACTGTTACGACCCCGTACTCTAGGTACTTAGCTTCAGTATTTTCTATCCCTACTATTCCTATATATCTGTTTAATAATTTCTTATAACCTTCCTCTACATCCCCCGCTTGTTCCTCTAACTGGTACGCTAGCATATCTACTCTACCAAGGGCATCATAGAATTCTTCTAGCTCTGTAGATGCTACATCGAGTCTGCTTTTTAAGGTTCTTTCAATAGGAAATTGAATTATATTAGACATAATTTTCTCTCTTTAAGTGATTTCGATTATTACAACGCCCTTCTCTACTTTAACATCAAGTATTTCGCCCATTGTTAGATCCAAAATCTCTGCGGGTACGATAAAAGAAACGTGTTCCTTATCCCCAGGAATATCTTCAAATAGTTCCTCATACGCATATGAGTATTTAGTAGTCATAAAATTTTCCATAATATTTTTCAGGTGAAAAACAAATTATATAATTATTTGGATGCAATGTCAAGAACTTTTTGCAGCTAGGTGAGATAAAAAAAGACCCTCAAAGGAGAAAACTCCTAAGAAGGTCATAAACACAGTTTAAGAAACTATTGTTTTAAGGGCTCTTAGCAATTACTAGCAATTTACCGAGCCTGTCTGCTCTCTTTACGAGAGGGTCGTATGAACCCCATCCTACGATCATACTTGCTACTCCCTTCACATTGGTAGGGCTATATTAGGAGTAACCCACCCAGAACTTTTTTATTGTAGGAGGTTTCCAGTGATGCATAACTCCTTAGGGACTCAGAGTGTCCACTAGACTCAGGGATTAATGCATTATCGAGTCCCCAATCCTTAAGGGGCAGACGTCCTGTTTATAAAGCCCATAAACAAGATACGGTTTTTATAGTCTTCCGAGTGACCATCCAACCATATTTCAGGCA
>Ga0208134_1000013_pt1 | contig 94217 bp, 142 predicted proteins | sample VirMetDEL_Mar_31_FD_184515 | JGI IMG/M metagenome (GOLD analysis project Ga0208134, IMG submission 184515) | Aqueous microbial communities from the Delaware River and Bay under freshwater to marine salinity gradient to study organic matter... | ecosystem: Environmental > Aquatic > Marine >...
AAAATTATAACAACGTGTAAAAATAAAAGCGTTTTAAGCATATCACATTGTTTAGTTATTATTAATTAGTGTTGTATTAATTTTATTCTTTAGTGCTTTCTATCGCTTCAATTCTTACACAATAGCGTCATGTTTAATTTTATTTTTTGCCACCAAGCAATACGCACTCATAAAACTCACATAACGCATTTTCATAACGCTGTTTAGCTGAACTGTTAGCAAATACACCATAAGACATTCCAAACATTTTAGCTATGTCAGAGTTGTTTAAATTAAGCCTTTGCTTTAGTGTTTTAATATCCATAGCAACAAAAGGAAAAGATAATTTTTCATCCTTTCCTTTTTCTATTATTTGTTCTTTCCAATCTTTTATGTTTTTCAAAGTATTTCTAATTTAGATTCATTTTTAACATTTAAAGAATTATTTAAATATTCTTCTATTGACCATCTTTTGTTACCTGTAACTTTCTTTCCGTTCTCATATACAAATGTTGTTCTTTTATTGTTCTTGAAAATAGTAACTCTTTTGTAGTTTTTTTCTGTTTCTGTGTATGTAGATATTTCAGTTCTCATAATGTTTTGTTTTTAATTATACTCAAATATAATCATATACTTAATACTACACAAGTAAAAACACAATTATTTTCAGTATTTACTTAAATTTAACATATTTTAACAGTTTTGCTACGCAATTTGCCATCGCTCGAAAAGAAAACTAAAACATAACAACGTGTATAACACATTAAAACGATGCCATACACAATGCGTTATGCACCATTAAAAGTCAAGTACATTTTCAAAACATTCGTTCTCTTTGCATAATCTTTTTGCTTCGACAAACGTATAACATCTACCAACGTGGCTTTGAGGTTTATCGTTTTTAAACACCTCGTACTTGCCGATAAGTTTAGGGTGTTCAGATTCTTGGATGAAACAACCTTTATAAAGCCACTCACCACATTCTATTTGTCTTGGTTTATCCTTTGTCATCTTTTTAGTTTTAAATTAACGGTGCATAACACCATATAAAATTCATTTCGTTCCTCAACGCATTTTATACCATACGTTATAAAGAATTATAAATCCCTTAACATAATTTTATATTTACTATCAACGCCAACTAAACCACAAGCTAAAAACATAGAAACTTCTGTCCATTTTTCATATCCTTTCATTCTTGAAAATTTAGATTTAACCACTATTTTCTTGTTTTCTAACTCCTTTGCTTCTTCCTTTGGTGTCATAATTTCTCTATTTCTAGTTTAATATCTTCTATTTCTTGTTTAACTTCTTCCCAATACTTATTAGTGGTTTTTCTATTAAGATATTGATTTTTAATTATTTCATTTACTGTCCTTAATGCACATTGTTTGGCTGAATTAGTATAAGATACTAATGGATGAACATCAGATATTATTTTAAGGTAAAAATCAACTAACTCTTTTGCTTTTTCTTTTACTGTCAGGTCTTTTGATGTCATAATTTAATTATTTCGTGTTTAACTTCTTCAAAAGCTTTTATTATTAATCTATTAACTTCCTCTCTACTATACATCTTCTCTTCAACAGGTTTAGTTAATGTAGTATTACACTTATTACAATATACTTTAGTTCCTACCCAATGTAATCGTTTAAATGGGTGTTCACATGTTTCAACTGCACTAAGTATAACACAGTTGTCTGAGTCTAGTTTAGGCTTTAATTCACCACCAGACCACTTATTATCACATTCTGAACGGTTAATACACTGTTTACTTTCTCTAGTAAAGCCACATAAACCACAAAACTCACCTTCAAAATGATACTCAACCTCCCAATCTTCCTTACCACCTGATTCAACAAATTCTTTAATAAATGATTGAGATACATTAGGTAGTTTTTTAGTAACATGTAAACCAGTTCTATTCTCTAAAGGTATTTTAATCTTCAAAGACCTATCACTAGTTGCTATGATTTTTCTCCATTTTCCTTCAGCTAACATTTTAACTGTATTTAGTTTACCATCAATATATAATGCACCAATTGAATATTTACTTAATATATGGTCACCTTCTTTAATCTTTTCATCTGATGTGATGTAGATGTGTTGTGGAACCCATATAGAATCTACTGATTTAAGAGTAGCTTTATCATCATAACAAAGGTCGCTCCCACAATTCCATAATGATGTTGCTCTATCTGTTGGTAACATATGTGCCTTTACTTGTTTTTTCATGCTTATAAGTTTTCTTTAATCCATCATTATTTTAGGTATCAATAACCAAACTAGTGCTAAATAAAAAAATAGTACACTTGAAATAAATAGTATCCAAGTAATTGGTAATGCATTTACTGTTTCAGATAATAGTATAAAGTCAGGGTGTGGTGCATAATATGATGCTAATGCTATTAAACCTATAATAAGATTTAAAAGTGCTATAATTACTGTTACACCTTTTATAATATCTAGTTTCATAATTTATAAGTTTTCTTTAATCCAATTTATCATACTAATATTTTGATGCCCTTTACCATGCATTTTATCCCAATAACTATGCAAAGATTCTATAAATTTATCTTTACTATACATCTTCTCTTCAACTGCACTAAGTATAATACAGTTATTTAAGTCTAGTTTAGTGTTTTCTTTTTTATATTCTAAATGTCTACAACTACCATCTGAAACACTACAACCCCTTAAACATACCATAGGGTCTTTACATCTACCTTTAAAATAGGGAAAATAATCAACCTCCCAATCTTTCTTACCACCTGATTTAACAAATTCTTTTAAGAATGATTGTGATACATTGGGTAGACTTCTTGTAGCACTATTAATAAGCTCAGGAAAATCTTTTATCTTCAAAGATTCATCACTAGTTGCTATTACTTTACTACAAATTTCATAAGCTATAAATTCTAAAGACGTATCCCATTGTCTTATCTCTTTAGCTATACTGTGATAATACCAATCACCCTCTTTAATTTTATCATCTGATGTGATGTAGATGTGGTTGTGAGGTCTTTCATGTCCTTTTAGGTTATCAGGTAATTTAGATATAACAATCATATCTGTGTTGTAAGCACCTACATCTGTCATTACAACTCCCTCATCATCTGTTGGCAACATATGTGCCTTTACTTGTTTTTTCATGTCTACAATTTTTTTAATTTTAAATATCCCAGTCAGTTCATCACCTTTTCTTTCCTCATACAATATATCTTTCCAGTCTTTCATGTTATATAATATTTTTTATTCATATTAGGGCAAAAAAAAAGGGGTTATTTTAATAACCCCTTTTTTTTGTTATTGATTAGTCTAAAATAATAAATGATATAACATCACAACCTATTGTAATAGTTTCTTTTGAATTTTTAGCTTTAACACAATCACCATCTAAAAAGATAGTTGGTTTATTTTCCATGGTCGTTCTATTGACTATGGTTTCTTTTTTAACTGTACCATCAGAGAACATTATTTCTACTTTAACAATTTCATCAGTTGTTTTTAAACATGATGTAAATAATACTAGAACAAAAAGGATAATTAAATTTTTCATAATTTATTGTATTTGGGGTTAATTTATTAATTTTAAGGATTCTATTAACACTTTTTCTAAGGATTCTTCATAAGTTTCAAACCAATTATCCTCAGTAAACTTAGTAAAAGTTTCTCTTATTGGAAAGGTTTTTATACTTTTTTTTATACAGAAGGAATATATTCTACCTTCTGGGTGGTCGCTTAGAGTCACCTGTGTAAATATATCGTGTTCTACCCTCAACCACTTTTGAAGTAATGATTGAGTTGGGCTACATAAGTTACCACCTCTATGATTGGCAGTTCCTCTACCATTTTCCTCATAGAACCAATCTTCAAATCCATGCCAACCTATACCTAGTTTAAATCCCTTCTCCTTAGCTAACTTAGCAGTCTCAAATGATATTAGAATTTCTTTCATAGTACAAATATAATAATAATAATTTAAAATAACTAATTATTTATCTAATTTATTAAAATATATTTGCTATATCAATTTCTAAACCAACAAAAAATGAATATTTCCAAACCCCATAATTTTTATATAATAAAGCTAAATCAGACCTTTTCATAAGTTGATGGGATGCTACAAAACAAAGACCCTCCACTATTCTTGTTGAGTGTTCTAAGTCGAATACGAATGTATCAGTGGTAAATCCACTTCTATTAATCCAACCATATTGTACGGTAGTCGTGTGTCTCCACCACATATCATGAGCACCTAACCATCGACCAGACATTCTATTATCAAACGCAAATCCTAATCCAAGTGTCCATCGTTCAAACCCTTTTCTTTTATTACCATAGCTATCCACAAATAATAAATCAGCATTTTCATATTCAAATACCCCTAGACCTTGTATCCCTAATGTAAGGAAATTAGCGTCCTCTAACTTCATTCGCACAATAATATCTCTAGTATAAGCATCATAACCTTTATCTTTATCACCAACTGTCATAAATTTAAGGTCTTGTGATACGGATAGTTTAAGGTTCCCAAATTCTGGTGGTGTACTAACTTGGCCGTATATATTTATTGATAATAAAATTATTATGATAATAATTAATCGTTTCATTTTTATATTATTAATTAATTAATTGTTTAAAATACGATTTAAAAATATAAATTACAGTTTTGTAGTAATTTTTTATTGTTAATAATCCAGCACTACCCCCACCTAATATTATTATTATATCAATGAGGTCAAAGTGTGAGTGATTATCACCACAGACACCTAACACATGTAAAACAGCCTCCATATTAAATCCAATTTACATTAGTTTTCACACCTATTACTTTGTAATCAGGGTTTCTATTTGTTTTCTCATTAATGTACTTATTGTACATTTTTAAGGTACTATAGTATTTAGTGTCTATTAGATTACCGCTCGGTCCAAATATTTGTATTCTATATAACAACTCTTTCATAATCCTTTTGGTCTATTTTTTAAGAATGATAAATCAATACTTTTAATTACCTCATCGTGGTATTCATTATCAAAACGTTCAGACACTTCATCTCTCATTGATGCTATTGCATTTTCAGTAAATTCCGAACTATATGTTTGAACATTTTCAGCTAATAACAATCCTTGTTTTACCAATGATTCCATTTCTAATGTTAATTCATGTTGATAGATTGTTGACCTATAAATTTCAATCAACAATCTATCTTTCATTTCACCGACATAAATATCAACATTATCTACTGAATATGGGTGACCATTTGTATCAAATAAGGTTCCTTTAAGCTTCATCTAAATTTATTTCTTCTAATTCATTATTATCTATTCTTCTTCTCATTTCTTCATAAGAAATAACTTCATCTCTTTTAACTTCTACATTAGAATTAGTATTCTTATTAACACTTGATAATCCTATTAACCACTTAAAAAGGTAAGTTAATGATAATACCACAATCATTATTAGATTGATAAACAAACTAAATAATAAACCTATAGTACCAAATGTTTCACTTAATGAAGCAGTTGATTTAGCTGAATTTGACTTTATTGCACTTAACCAATGTTCAGCCTCTAAACTATAGCGCATTTTAGTAGTTACACTATTATCATTCGGTCTCCATTGATAATTCTGACGTTCTCCTTGAGTTGGCATAATATATAGATTTAATTGTTATAAGACAAATATACGAAATATTCCTCTATTATCCTAATTTAAAATGGTAAATCCACTAAAACATTCATTGACCATACCTCAAAAACCAATTCCCCATCAATTTCAACCATCTCAAATTGTGATTTAACGAATTCAGTTGGTAATGTTTCTGGTAAGTCACTAAATGTTATATGACCTTGAATACGATATCTACTGCTGTGATTATACTCAGATATCGGGTTGAAATATGTATCAACATGATGAAATTTATCTAAGAAGTTCTTTAATGTATCTGAACCCCATATGTGAGCATTAAAATCCACTATCTCCTTGTTTAGCTCAGGTAATATATCACCTTGACGCATTGTTGGTTTAACTAATCCCACATTATTATTATTTGTTTTTTAAGATTGATGATATTTTATTAAGGTAATCTCTTGAAGCGGCTTTAATCACACGTAAATCATCCTCTGATAATTTATTGGTACCTTTGTATCTATCAGAAGTACCTCTATCAATTAACGTTGCATTTGTAGCCTTTACTTTAGCTGATTCAAGCATTGCGCTTTGTAATGAACTTGTAACCCCACCTTGTTCAGTAATGTCAGCATTGATTTGGGTTTTACCATAACGTCTTGGTGTTGCGTCTTCAATATTAACATTTTCATATATCTTTGAATGTAAATTAGAAAACACTACAATTTCATCGAAAATATCTTTCATTACTTCAATTGATTTAGCACTTAGCGCATTTTTTTTAGCATCTGTTATTAATATAGTATAGTTAAAGCTATTATGTTTAGCTTTATATACTTTTTGAAGTAAACCATCTTTTTGAATGGTTTTAATAGTTTTGATTGTGTTAAATTCCATTGTTTCTGTAGACATAATATATAGTTTTATTGTTATTATGGTACAAATATAATTATAATTATTGGAACTACCTAATTATTACCCAGGTTTTTTAAATTTAATAATATAATTTAACTATTCATATTCTAATTTGTTAGGAACAATACTACTCTATCGGCATCCACCATTCAATGTTCTTAACCAATTCTACCTCATCGCTTTAGCGTGGGTGGGTAGTTCACTTGGCTCTATCTATAATTTCTTGTTTGATTTCATCATGTTTTTTAATGATTTCATCAGAACGCTTTTTAGTTTTAGGTATGGTTCTTTCTAATGCAGATACGAAAGATTCTAATAGTGTGTGATTTATTTTGGCTTCTCTTCTTTGATAAAGAATATTTTTTAGTTTCATTACCATCATATGAGAATCAGTTAAAGTCTCAATTTCAGCACCCTCAATATTATGGTATTGATTAGATAACTCTCTATCTATTCGAGATAATTCTTCTTTAGCTTCTACCCTTAGAAGTTGTAACTGGTCAAAAGATGTGTATATTGAATAGATTAAATTTTTAATTTCTTGATTTTCAACTTGTCCCTTCAATTTATTTACCTTCTCTACCTATTGAATGACTTATTGTTGATGCTATATTCATGAGAATTTTTTGTACTTGAGTTAGTTCATCTTCATCAAATAAATAAGTACCACCCTCATCATTAGACATTTTCTTAACTTTTTTTCTGAATTTAGACCTGTTGGTAGCTTCATCGTTAGTTCCCCAACCATCACCTTTCATTCTACGTACAATCGCAGCATGATTAATGATATCATTCCCTAATAATTGAACTACAGTATCATAATCACTATCTTTAGCAGATTCATCATCTTTTTTAGTCTTATTTGCCTTTTGAATGTCTGGTGTTTTTCCAGTTTCTTCTAAACCAATAGTACTTTCTCTTAGTATTTTTTTTATTTCAAATTTTTTCATATTCCGTATAACTTTACATACCTAATCAATGATTAGGCTATACTATAAATATAATAAAATAGATAAAAACACCTATAAATTTATTTTAATTTTAAGGTTAAAACTATTTAGTTAAGCTTACTTTAAGTTTTCTTATTGAAATATCTCTGATTTGTCTAACTCTCTCACTAGTTAAACCCATTAAAAATCCAATAGTTTTAAGTGCAATGGGTGTTTGACCATCTAAACCAAATAATAAATTGATAACTTCTTTTTCAAGTTCAGTATCTAATAAATTTAATAGTGAGTTTTGTCTATACTCTCTGTCAGAATCATCAAGATAACTTGATGGTTCTAGACTTTCGTCATCTTTCATCAAATCAACCATTGTGGCAGTTGAACCCTCATTACCAATTTCTTTATCTAATGATGACATATGATTATTTAAAGATGAGAAATAAAAATCAATTTCATCTTCAGAAAACCCACTATTACATTCTGAAACCATTTCATTAAAACTAGGTTGGCGTTCTAATCGTTGTTCTAATTTATTAAATTCAATTTTAATCTTAGCTAGACTGTTAATTTTATTATTTGGAAGTCTAATTGTTTTACTATTCTCAGAAATGTAACTTAATATATAACGTCTTATCCACCATACACCATATGTTAAAAATTTAAAACCTCTTGATGGGTCAAATTTACTTGATGCCATAACTAACCCAACATTACCCTCATTAATTAGGTCTTCTAATTTAATGCTTTTAGTTTCATATTGTTTAGCAACACTAATTACGAAACGTAAGTTATGTTTAACCAATAAATCTCTACATTTTTCATCACCGTTAAAAGCTTTATATGCTATTTCATATTCTTCATCTGCTGTTAAAAGTTTAAATTTAGTTAATTCATTATAATACGTTTTTAATGAGCGAGTATCACGATTAGTGATAGATTCTTGTATTTTAAGTGATTTCATATGTAGGTTAAGTATTTTTTAATGGTTATTTTCAGTTCTTTTTACATGGTTGATAGTTACTAATATTTTTTGTTTATCACCCCAATTAACGAATGTTGCATTGTGATGCTTTCTATCATCCCAAAATTCAATTTCTTCTAAATTAGGAAACTCTTTTTGTAATGAATTTAAGTAATTTATTTTAAATGATAAGGTATCACTAGCACCATTATTAAACCTTTTATCACCAGTCAATACTACATCATCAAATTTGAAATTGTATTTGTTTAAGATAGCTTTAACTTGCTTGGTTAATGGTGTAATTCTACCTGTACATAAAGAAACGAAAGTATTTGATTCACTCTTAGCTTTATTATATTCAATTTCTATATCACTAAACACCTCATTTGGGTAAATATCAATATCAAGAGATTCTCTTCTTGACCACCAACCTCTATGTGGATATTCATTTCCAGTTTTTTCTTTCCATATTTTTTTACCTATTTCGGGTAAAGTGGTATCGATAAGTGTTCCGTCAAAATCTATCACCGTTACTTTTGTAATTTTATTTTTATCCATAGTTTAATATAATAAAATTTTTGTTAATTAAAAAGCAAAGATATAACTTGTTTAGTTATAAAGCAAGGGTTTGTTCACTATTTTCACATTTACAACCCATAGGTACGTAATCAGATACACTAACATACTCTAAGGCACCTCGTTGTATAAAATGATTAATGATGTCATCCCATGCTTTACAGCAATATTTAGATAAATCAGGCTTAATATGAAGGTTATCATCATTAATAATGTTATTATAGTAATCACCATATTCAATACTTTGTAATAATTTTAACACGGCAGTTCTATCTGTTGGATGTGCGATTATGAAGTGTCCATCACCATCCATTGCTACTAATAATTTCATATTTAAAACGTTTTTTGGGGTTAATTACTTATAATATAAATATCAAAAAAATACATAAAAGTTCAAAAAATTTACATTTTTATTACAATTAATCTTATGAATTTATCAATGAAACTTTTAGGTAACTCAACCCATTTATCTTTACAATTAATAGTAGTAGGTTTATCATAATTTGATAAAGTAGCTATTACTACTTCATCAGGAACTTTATAAGCACGAAAGGTTTTATAATCACTATACATAACTATTATATTATCACTTTTAAAACATCATTAAATAAATCCTCAACACTTCCATTATTATTTATTACAACATCACACCATGAATGGTCACCCATTAACACTTCTGATTCGTGTGTTAACATTTCATATAGTTTAGGGTTAACATCCTTTAACTCTTCTGGTATTGCATGACCATCCATTGTACAATCAATTAAATACTCATACTCTGGAAACCTTAATCTAAATAATCTTCTAACACCAATTAGAAGACCACCTCTAGTTGAAATTGCCCTACCCTCATTATTTGGAAATCTAACATCTGTTATTATCCATTTAGGTGACTCTGATATTTGTGTAGACTCTCTACCCCATAATGGTATTGGTTTATAATCAGCAAACAAAGCATTTACCCAAATATTAGGGTGAATAATCTGTCTACCTGCTTCAGTGCCAAGTAATTGTAACATTAATCTTGGCGTGGTTCTCTGAATTTTAATATTATACCCATCGAACTTTTTCATGTTACCATTTAAATAAGGTTCTTGATGGATTCCATCTGTATAAAGCCACCATTCTTCACCCAATACCCTTTCTTTGAATTCTCTATCTTCAAGGTCATCTCTTGTACAACCTAAAATATGACAAACACAATCTTTAAGTTTATCAGCACATTTCTTTATCTGATATTTCTCTTCTCGTCCAATATAGGTTTGAAAATATTCAAATCCCTTGAACGTTGCATTCTTTTCATCATTACCAATGTAGAGTAACATTTCACCTAAAAGGTCCTTACCTGCTTTAATACCACCACTAATACCATAAAGATTGTTATTTAAAATCATATTATTTTTTTTTAAAGTATATCTCTTCATAATTTTATCTATGTATACTTCCATCTAAGTTAATATTAATTATCGCATTAGCCAATTCATTAGCCACTGTAATAACTCCCATTTTATCACCCATATATATTGTAACATGTTTTTGCTCTAATGAATCTGAACAAATGAATTTTTTAATAGTAGAATTCTTTATTTTTTCATAAGCACTGGTTCGTGCTTCATCATCATAACTCATAACCCCATGGGTTATCAATACACTAACACTATGTGCACCAGCTTCTATTAGAGCGTTAGCACCTTTAATTAATGTATTACCAGTATCACACATATCATCGATTACAAGAACGTCTTTACCATCAACATCACCCAACACTTCCATATTGTCAACATTGTTAGCTTCTGACCTAGTTTTATCTATTGAAACATATTGAAGTTTCATGCTTTCATTTCGTTTATAAATAAGGTCTCTTATCTTTTTAACACGTTTAAGACCACCAGCATCTGGTGAACATAAAACGGTATTCTCATCGCTAGTATCTGATATGTAATCATGAAAAAGATATTTACCTCGTAAGTGAATTACTGGTATATTAAAAAACCCTTCTATTTGGTCTGAATGTAAGTCAAGTGTGATAACAGAAGTAGCACCTCGCTCTTCAATCATTTCAGCCATAACTCTAGCACCGATAGGACCTCTTCGTTGGTCACGTTTATCTTGTCTAGCATATGGGAAGTAAGGTATGATTGGTATGATTTCAGCTGCACTTGCTCTTTTAAGAGCGTCCATGGCTAACATCAATTGTATTATTTTTAGTGGGGTATTTGGTGAAATAAGAATGTAAGCTCTTTTACCCCTAACACTTGTTCTAAAATGTGGGCATGTTTCACCATCTTTGAATATTGGTGTGTTAACTTTACCCACTTCGATTGAGTGTTCTTTCAATTGAAGTCTAGTAATGAGTTTATTAAACAAACTATCATCATCATTTAAATTGAATAATACTGATTTTGCTTTCATAATTATGCTATTTTTTTCCAGTTTTTAAGGTTCCATTTTCTACCATATACACCTACCTCGAAGGTTTGTAAAAATAACACAACTTCTAATGCTTTTGGTAATTCTGAAAATATTTTCTTAATTTCTACCTTTTGTTCATCAGTATATTGTGGGCCATATGGACTTAATGGGTCAAAAGCCTCAGTTGTATTACCATATAACATAATACCAATATCTTCAATAAGGTTAATACCACCAAATGGTGTTTCAGCATCTTCTTCGATTAGAGTTGAAATATTATCATTTTCAATTATTTCCCAATCTAAGTGCTTTAGCAATATTAGGTGTTCTTTCTTTAGTTCAAATTTATCTAATGCCATTTTATATTTATGTTTTTAATAATTCAAAGATACTACTTTTAAATAAAAGAACCTATTATTATTTTTTATTAATTATTTTAAAGTAAAGATAAGTATAATAATTTGTGTTATCTAATTATTATAATAAAATAAGTTAGGTGGCGAGAGTCGAACTCATGGTACCGATATATTCAATCGATGTTGGGTACCGACCCGCCTTTGTGTATTTGTTACAATACCACCTAACTATAAAAACATTAAAAAATATGTTACAATCAAACAAGTTGTATGTGTCAATTGGTCAAGTCCGATAATAACAAACCCATTGTGAAAATCATCAATGTCAAAATATTTCTTAATTTGTTGACTTGTAAAATAATCAGTAACCCAATGTAATGTCATATTAATAAAAATATAAGCTATTATATCAACTGATAAATGAGCCCATACCCCACCAAACATTGTTACAATTAATAGAAATGGTATACTAAACATAAACATTGTCTTACCATATGATAAAATATGTCTATTCAACCAATAAACATTAGTGCTTTTATTTATAGACATTTCATGCGTTTGCATTATAAAATCGGCTACAAAATGAGTTAATTGTATGTATAAAATTGTTAATATTATGTATATCATGATATTTTTTTTATTTTATTTAGAGCTTCTTCAGTTAAAGCGTTCTCTAATTCAACAATATTATTATAAGTGTTATATAATTTTAAACATATATCAAATCTAATTTTATCACTAATTGATTCTACTTCAAATTGTTCGTAACTAAAGTCATTATCTTTTACTTTATTCATCTTCAAAATATTTCATTATTACTTATTTTTTATGTTATGCTCATCGTCTGGATACAGACTAGGAACATTATCAGATTGCCAATACTCATTGGTCTCAATATCCATTATTGTCAATTTACCACCACCACCAGCACCAGCACCAGTGTCAATGTTCCAAACCTTATCAGCTTTCATTGGGTTATCAGTACCCTGTGCCGTTGTAGCAGTATGGCCAATAAAAATTTGATTAATATCTTCTGAATAATTTAATTCACTATCATTATCTTTAGCCATTAATGAATTATCCCATAAATTTCTATCCCACATCGCAATTTCTAAACTAGTTCTATTTGCCTTTAAATGTCGATAAAAACCCCCATGAACAAAAATGTTATTATTACTGTCTTTATAAAGTTTAATTTGTTTTCTAAAAAATTGTTGATGTGATATCGGAATATCAGATGATGTCAAATTTATCATATATGAATCTATCGAATTACCTCTAACTTGTTTAATTTTAGTTTTTTGAATTTTAAGTTCTAAATTAATTGCTTTAGCATAAGATTTAGCTGTAGATAACCCTCCTTGACCCCAATTTTCTGGATGAACCGCCATGTTTATGAATTTTAGAAAAAAATTATCGTGATTACCAATAATATCAATGCGATTCTTAATCTTAAGTAATTCTTCAACACACATGAAAGAGTCTGACCACCCATCAACAATGTCACCAATTGTTATAAGTAAATCATTTTCATAATCAAAATCACTACGTTCTAAAACTTGTTTTAAAGCCAAGTACGCACCATGTATATCTCCTATTACAAAAGTTTTACTCATTACAACACATTTTTTTTCTTTGCCATTAAATAACAATCAATGACATTTTCTTTAATTTCATCAAAAATTAAATCGTTTATTTTACAAAATTTTTTTAATTCTTTGACATATTTATTTTTTTTTCTTTTTACAAGACTTTTACATAATTTAACCACCCAATTGGTGTTATCCCATATTTCTAAAATCTCCGTTTGTCTGGGATTTATGTAAAAATTTAAACTTAAGGAATCTTTAATAATTTTCATTTTTTTTGATTTCTCATCAATCAAACAATTCATACACACAATACTTCCATCTGAAATTATATCAAATGAGGTTGTTATGTTACCATATTCATTTATTTCCATTATTTATAATTTTTTAATATATTTACTTGGCACTTCATCAGTTAACCACACACCATTCTTTGATTTAAAGAATTTTATTTTATCAACATACATAGCAGCAGAATTAACCTCTAGAATAATAGCCTCACCCCTACGACTACCAACTTTGGTGGCAGTTGTTATATCTTCACTTAAATGAACCGCATGTCGATTCATTTTCTTCAATCCACCATCCATAATGGTATCAATGGTTTTAGCTACTGTACCATGATATAATTTTCTTGGTGGTTGTTTAGGTTTCATTTGCAAATCAACCTTTACACTATGTCCTTGAGCAGCCCTAATCAAAGTACCTTCTTCATTGAATTCGAATCTCTTCTTATCATTGAATTCCACTATATCTCTAAGGTCTTTCATGGACATTTCTCGGTTATGTTTTTTAAGTTGAGCTAACAACTCATCAACTGCAACCCATCCATTCTTATCTAATTTGATTTTAATCGTTTCAGGTTTATGTCTCAAAACCAGACTTAAAAATCTACTATTTTGTTTACTCATTCTGATTGTTTTATTAATTTTTTACATAATTCACTGTCCAAATACTCACTATCACAACAATTCTCTTTAAAATCTTTAATGCTCATAGCTTCGTATAATGCTTCTTCTAATTCCAAATCATGCTCTGAGTAACATTCAACTACTTCTAAAGCAATATCAAAATCATCTGCATGGTAAACAACAATACCTAAAAATTCTTCAGGGAAATGCCACATTGATGTTAAACCTTTTAAGATTGAAGTTAATCTAGGGTCATTTTCTATCGTTTCTAATGGATTCATAATTTATTTATTTTTATAAAGCAAATATAGTAAATTTAATGGATAAAACCAAATGTTTTCATTCGAAATCATCCCAACACCAAATTGGAGTTTTTTCTCCAATCCAACCACCAGAAACATTATATGTGAAATGTTCCATAGCATCTTCATACGTCATATTTTCGCTAACCAATATCTCCAAACATTTTTTAACTGAATAAATTAACCTTGGTTCTGTAAAATCAGTTGCGATTCCAATTACTGCTTCATCGAAGCCATTAGCAATTAATAATTCTTCATCATCACTGTATTGTTCTACTATTTCTTTTAACATATTTTCATTATTTAGTTCTTCTTTATTTACGTATAATTTCAGCTAATTTATCGAAACCAAAGTCCCTAGCCCTTTTACTATATAAAGGTGTGTCTGAATACCAAAATGGTACTGTCCACCCCTTAACTTTTTTTTATTTCCAATGTATTATTGGGCAATTTTGTTTATACAAATTGCCTATCATATTAAAAAAGATTCTAATTCCAAACCAAATTGATTTGAATAACATGTCAATGTGTTTCCAAAACACTACTCTACCAATAATAGTATTACAAATTAAATTTTTAATACCCTTACTTATTAAATAACTAAATCCAACTAACGCTAAAACGCATAAAAACACTTTGACGAATAATTTAAGATTGTAAATAAATTCATTAAAAGTAAATAAATGAAGTATTTCATATATTCCCCAAACAATTAGTGTTAAAAATGTTAATCCAATTAAATATAAAAATATTTTCCCAATAATCCCATATTTAACTTCATCTAAAGATTTAGTGAGTTTTAGTTTTTTAATTCTTAATTTTTCTAAATGTCTATTATGACCTCCCTTAATATCATCAAACATACCAGCTTTATAATTATTATCATTGTAAAATTCATCAATTTTATCTATAAAACATTTTGATTTGTAAAGATTATAAAATTCAACATCACTTTTTTCTTTAGAATTTAATTCTATCAACAAATTTTTTATATATAAACTAGCTTGTGCTTCAGATTTAGTGTTGAAATAGTTGGTTATTGGGTTAGTTATAAATTCCGTAAATTTAATAAGTAAAAGAACGGGTAAGATTATAACTGTACCAATAAAGGCCCAAAAATAAGGGCACATTGTTTTATATTTAATGGTTGGGTCAACACCCCAAGCCCATTTAAAAAATTTAACAGTTTTTGATTTAGAATTTAAATTATACAAGTATTCCATTATAAAAGTCTTTATATTTGTGTAAATATACACAAAATAATTTAATTAAATAAAATTTTCATTAAATTATTTTTACTTTATTTTGTAATGTTCATTATAATAATCCTCTCCCATTAGTTGTTTTAAATAAACTTCATTATCTATACTAGATAAATCAGTATTATTTATTTTGTGTAGTTTATTCCCATAATTGGTAACTCTTAACAATATCAATAACATCAATGAGATACCAATTATTATATAAGGTAAAATTTCTTCAATCATATTATAAACATTTAATTACTTTTATAGCTGTGTCATAAGAAACTATTTTTAAAACTGATTTGGCCTTATCTAAGTAAAAACTTCTTTCAGTGCCAATATTATCCCATGATTGATATTCATAAGCACAACAATCCGAGTGATTCCATTTACAGACTTTAGCATGAATAACGTCCGCTAGTTTAAAATCATTTATTTGAGCGTCAAATTTTTTTTGTTTTAACTCTAATCTACCAATTTCTTGGTATAGTCTTTTAATATCGTCTGACGTATCCATTATTTTCTTAATTTTAAAAGGTATTATATTTGTTTTCATAGATAACATTTTTATTAATTGTATTTAATTCTTCAAAAAATTTACCATCAATATCCTTACCATTCTCAGACCAATGTGGGTTTACTCTAGGGTTATAATTGATTATAGTACCTATTATTTCTTTAGGGGGTCCAATTATGACATCCTCACATAATACCCAAGCACAAACTGATTTATGCGCACCTAAAAATATTTCTTCAGAACGATTCCTATTATTCTTCAACGTACAATTGATAAGTGTTAAAGAAACTTTATCTGGCTCTAAATATTCATTGGTTTTATCTTCAAGGTTATCAACTTTCCATTTCATATAATTTTTACCTCTACCTAAATTAAATCTTACTTTATACATTGTTATTATTTAAACTATTTATTTCGACCTTATTTTCCATCTTTAATTTATTGTATACAGCATACATTAAAATTCCATTACCAAAACCAAGAAGTGTCATAAGAATTGTTGTTATTATAATGATTTTATTATTAAGGTCAATGTCATAATATATTATAATAGAAATTTCTATTATAATCAATGTGAATGCGACATACATTATTCTCAAACCATTAATTGCCATTTGTTTTAAAAAATACTCCATTTATTATCGTTTATATTTTGGGGTAAAGTATGTGTATTTATTCTCAACCCACCCTTTAGTTTTTGTTTTACGTTCTAATATATGAGGGATTAATTCTATCCAATTACTAGTGTGTGTATAAAATCTCCATTTATCATTTACCTTATGCCATTTGTTATGACCTTTTGGGAAATCACTTCTAATATTCCAACGATAACTTAATTTCGGTCTACCTTTATGGTCACCTAATCTAATTGAACCAATTCTATTGTCATTGAATCTAATATAAGCACTACCAGTATTTGCTGAATGCCATAAATAACATTCAACACCTTCATCATTAAGTAGTTTTATCACTCTATTAGCTAATCGTTTAAAGTTCATCTATTTTATTTTGTTAGGTCAAAAATACATATAATTTTTAAAAGTACCTAATCTTCAATTAAAAAAGATTTACCAGAGCTACTCATAAAACCGTATATAGTTCATTTGCGAAAAGCAAACGAAACCATATACAATGCGTTAGGTACAATAAATTATTCTACCCAAACTATTTCTTTGGTTGCTCTACCACAATTTAAAGATTTCGTCAATTCTTCTATAAATTCTTTTTCTGTAACCTCTCTATATTCTTGATTTTCATTGTCAAAATCCATAACCATTTTAAAATAATTAAGAATCGACTTGTCCATTTTTACAATCTGTATTGCCATAATTTAAAGATGCCTAACAATGGCTAAAGTTAATTGCCTTGCAAGGTCTTGTTATAATTCGATAGTTAGTATTTAATACTCTTAATCCAGCTTAACAATTTAGCATCTGAAATAAACCTATCTTCATCAAAGTCAGCTAAAGACATTGATACAATTGTTTCAATCGCTTTTTTCTCTTCAATAGTTTCGGTTTCTTTCCATTCTTTGTAATACTTAATTATTTCCTGTCTTTTGCCTTTAGTAAAGCTGTTTGTTTCTTCAAAAACTTCACGCTCTGCATTTCTTTTAGCTTTAGTAATTGTTTTATTTTGGTGCACACCAACCCATCCAAAAGCGTATGAAGCTCCTATTAAAACCCCAATGGCCAAAATACTAATTACTATGTATTTAAAAATCTCTTTCATATTAATGTAATTTAATTGGTGAAACAATAATTAATGGCTCAATATAAACTGGATGCGGTTTACCTTTTTCATCTAAAAGCATATACCATGTTGCACTTGTTGTTATCGGCATAAACAACCCGTTTGGGTCTGCTTGTGGTAAAAATACCCCATAATCACCACCTTCTGGTTCAGCGTGATGCTCATATTTTGTAGGGTTTGTAAATTGTGTTGCAGCAGGTATTCCATAACCAATACCTTTACCCAAAAACTGCCCAATTGTTCCATTTATTTCATTCATTAAGTAGCAATAAGTAATCAACTTTTCTTGGTCACGTAATTCAAGAATCTGCTTAAATAGTTTACGTTCTTGAAAATTTACAATTGCGGGCATCCCAATCTGTCTATTGGCTTCATTTAAACTTTCTTCTGTTTGTTGTTGTTGTACTTTGTCTGCGGTTGGTGTTTTCCTTTTCCTCATGTCATCACAACTAATAAGTAAAACTGTTGTAATCATTAAAATAAATAATTTTTTCATTGTTTCTATAATTTGATTTATTGCCTACTCTATTAGTTTTTCAGCTAACCCTATGTCTATTAACTTTATTACATTACCCTACGAAATCACCTTTAGAATCAAAATCGTTAGAGTTTATAGTTCTACTAACATATTTTCTTAATCCTCTTTTTTGAACTTCTTGTACTGCTTTAAAAGGTATGGCACCTTTATTTATATTAACATTTGTGATGTCTAACAAATCATTATCGTTAAATTTTGTGTAATCAGTCATAATTTCTATTGTTTTAATTATTATACTACAAATATAATAAAAAAAAAATAACCCACCTAATTAAAGATGGGTTATTTTTTTCAGTACATAAGAAAAACTATAAATTAATTATCGTAAATCCTCAACATCAAGCTCTTTAGAAATTTTAAAAGCAGATGAACGTTCACTTTCAGCATTATATTTATTTCTAGCATTATATTTAACTTGCGCTATCATTTCACCCTCATGGTTATTCAATAAAAATAATTCAACTGGGACATATGATAAATAATTATCACATTTATATTTTGCCTTCATCATTATTTTTGGCACTATAATTTCTAATTGATATTTTTCAATTGTGTCATTTAAAATATTTAAAAATTTAACGTCTACTACTTTCTTATAACCATTTTCCCATCTAAATGATTTATCATTAGCTTTTGGAATTGTAACAGTATTAATTACATCTTCAACCACCCCCTTTTTATTTTTGGTTGTTTCATAACTTAAACCATATTTTTCTTTATCGTATGAATTAATACTGATAGTAGTAGTTGTAGTGTTATTATGACTATTCTCATTACAAGAATATAATAATATAAGTAATAATATTGTAAATTTTTTCATAATGTTTATAAAAACTTAAAGTGCTTTTATATAAATATATCACTTTTCATTTATACATGTTAATTATTCAAATATCATAATAATAATTGAAATTACCAAACAATATTGTATTTTTATAAAACGGAGCCTTATAACAGAATCGAACTGTTTTCATCGGGTTACAAAGCCGAGATAATACGGGTTTCCCCTCCATTATACTAATAAGGCATTTAACTCTTTTCTTTTTTCATTTCTCTAGCTAATACTTTAAACCTATTTTCTTCTCTTTTTTCTTCCTTAAGAAGGGATTTATGTTTAGCTTCTTTAAGGTCAGCTTCCCTTTCACTAGCCCAATTTTAACATTCATTAATTTTATATTTCCACCTATTTAGTTCATAATTTTGATTAAATGAGTCTCTACCAATCCACATAGTTTCACCTTTAACAATATCTGTACTCTCAATTGCGTCCTTTGCCCTGTTAACCGTTTTTATCACTTTATTTATATGTGGTTTAGTATTACATTTACTATAAGTCTTAATGAAATTAATAACATTATTATCATTAAAATAACCACTTTTCACTTCATTATGTAAATCTTTTGAACTAAATTTCAAAATAATTTTATAAGTCGGGGCGAAGGGATTCGAACCCTCGAACCTCCTGTTTCCAAAACAGGCGTGTATCGCCTACTGCACCACACCCCGATAAAAATACAATATTTCAAAGAACTCCAATTTTATAGATTTGGAAACTATTAAACGCAAAAAACCCAGTTGATTTTGTTATCAACTGGGTTTTACTTATTATTTATAATACTTATTGTTTTACCAATCCGTATCTTTATTATAACGCATATCCAGTTGCACCGTAGGCTTCCCGCCTTTCGGTTGATACTGTTTCGTATATGTCGTTACTGTTGTCATTTTTCTAAAATTTATTTAAACACTCTTCAGTGTTGTTGTTATTAATATATAGTGCAAATATACTTAATGTTCTAATATAAAACAAGTTATTTTGCAATTATTTTTTATTACGTTGATTATCAGTTAATTATGAATATATTACTTTAAGCAATTATATTTAAATTGTTTAAATTCTTCTCTTCTTTTTTTTTTATAAAAAAAATCTTTGGTTTCCCAATAATCATTTTTACTTCTGAAAGCTTTCCAATCTGATATATTCCAATCTTTAGTTAAATTAAAGATTTTCCAATCTAATTGACTTCTACTCATAATAAATTTTTGTGCACCACAGGGTAGTCGAAACCCATATCTAATACTATCTTCGAGTTACTTAGTAATTTACTAGGTTAATACACCATTGAATAACAAACAACAATTTCATCCGAAAAATTATGGTAAAATTACCGAGTATGTTATTGAATTCTAACCGTTAAAGCTTAATAGCTTAATAGCTTAGTTATCTCAATACGCAGTGCATTTATTTGATAAACCAGCATTTCACTGGGTTGAGTAATTAAATAATTACTCAATTAAAACTATCATTTTTTAGTAGTGATGGTAGATTCGATACTACATTTCCTTCCGTTAATAGAAAGTGCCTTCAATTAGACGACATCACTGTTTAACGCTTGAGTGTTGGGCGTTTATAATACCATTTGCATTCGGTTTCCCTATTTCACACACCATTAGTTTCCGTCAGGTAGGTATCATTAAGACAATCTTAGAGTGATTGCAGACTCTTTTACATGAATAGTGATAAACTAATTTCAATACCTAGTTCCCTTGCGAGGATGAAAAGGGGCTAACCTCTTACTAACGACACCTAATTTCCGTTTTAGTTTTAGCCTTGTGAGCGTAATAACTATCTACATATTTCAGCAGAATAACTTAATTTTGTATTCATGTTCACTAGAGCTTTGACTTTACAAATTTTATTAACATTAAAATTACTTGGTTTTCACCAAGCTAGTATAGCGATGCTCTCTCTTACAGGATGTGTCTAGTGATTGACAAGCGTGCTACCTTTTGAGTAGTATAGCTTACAACACCCCGTTGTAACTTTTTACGGTCACCTTATTTCATCTTTACTTAGATTTACAATTCATCAGTCCACTCAGCTTTACGCCAAGAGTTTCAGAAAAACTTTCCATAAAAAATTATAATGAAATCAGCCTATCCATTTTTTAGATGTTTTAACCAAAATCTCGTCAACCATCTATTGCTATTTCTAACTCAACTCCCCGAAGCTAGGGAATGATGTTGCATCTCAACCCATAGTAGGCCCTTGAATTCACATCGTGATTAACTTGCTTACATAGATTGTCGAAGTTCCGAAGAACAACTTCAACGCAATGCCTTGTAATGACATCACTTTATACCTATCACTAGGTTTATCTTAGTCCCCGAAGGGACAGGAGCATAAGCACTCCATTATTTTAAATATTTTAAAGAACGTATTATTATTTACTTGTGCAAATATACAACTTATTATTTAATAAACAAGTCTTTTTACTTTTTTTTTTAAATTTATTTTGTAGTTAAAACTACTCTTTAAATTCTACTATGCAAATATACAACTTATTATTTAATAAACAAGTCTTTTTACTTTTTTTTTAATTTATTTTATTTTTTTTTAAAAAGGACTTGAAGTTTCTCTCTCCATCTACAATAAACACAACTGCTGATACAGTTTAATAGCGTGTGCAAGGTGTACCGAACACATTCACATCGTTTATCTTCAATCAAAGAGTTTAATAACCTATTTTTTTAGTTTCACCTTTAAGTTTACTATCAATTGTAGCACTCTTTAGTTTGTTTTCTAAAATAACATTATTTTTACTAATTTCACCTATAATTTTATCTAAATCTAAATTAATTTCTAATATTTCAGATTTATGCTTAACATTTTTAATTGTTTCATAAATAAATGCACCAGTAAACCCTTCTTGTTTGAAGTATTCAACTAATCTATAATCAGTTAATAAGGTCCTATCTTTTTTAGTGACGTTTTCATATTTATCATGTAAACTATCTAAAGACTTATTAATTATAGATTTGATGTTATCTAAAGTTAATTCATCAAAAAACAAAAGTTTATCAAATCTACCTGGTCTTTGAGCCGCTAAATCAATAAGATGTGGGGCATTTGTACTAGCAATAACACCAATATCATCTGGGAGTTTATCAACACCATCTAGAATGTCTAAAAACGCACCTAATAATGGACTATAAGACCCATGGTTTCTATCACCTAAATATAAATCAATATCATCTAAAATTAGAACGCATGGTGCTAACAATTTTGCCAATTCAAATTTTTGTTTTATTATTTTGCAAATATTGGTTTTAATAATAGTAACCCCTTCGTTATTCAAGAGTTTACTAATAGCCCTAGTTGATTCAGTTTTACCAGTCCCTGGCACACCACTAAACATATATCTAGGTAAAAGCCCCTTTTTTTCATATAATTTAATATACATGTTTAAATCATCCATGATATCTTCAGGTAAAAATACATTATCAAATGATAAATCTTTTAAATCACGTATTTCCCACTCTAAATACTCATCAGATATTGTTAAATAACTCCCTTTTAAGTTAGAGCTATCAATAGCCAATTTAAATAACCTATCATAAATCTTATGCGATTTTACGTTATCTAAATCTAAACTAGAAATTCTAATAATATTTCTAACTTGATTACCTTCTTTAAAGGATATCATTACAAATACTAAATCATTCCCATTAACATTTATCAATACTGAGTATTCAAATAGTATTGGTGGGTAATCAGGTAAATAATCGACATACGTATTATCAACAGTCAAAATCCCTTTAAAAACAACCCCTTCATGATTATCACAATCTTCATTACTTCTTTTATGACTTAACAGATTAAAGAAATTAAAAAATATTGCCATGACTGGTTTATTCACCTCATCATAATAACTAATTTTAGATTTATAATTATTTCTAGTAGTTACACCTTCATCAAATCCAAAATGATGGGTTTCAAATAATATTTCACCAGTTTCAAAATCAGCCATTTCACCAGATTCAACTTCAATTTCAATTTCCTTTTCTTTCATTTTATTAAGTATTTTTTTTAATGTTTTACTACGCATTAATATTTAATTTAAAGTGTAAATATACTATTTTATTATATCACTAACAACTATATTCTTAACTTTTTTATATTTTTCCCCACCATTCTTTATGTTCATCTTCTTTTTCTTTTTCATATGTTACAATTTTTACTTTAAGATTATTCGCTTTTGCCCTATCTATCATATCTTTAGTGCCTGTAGATTTTTTATCCCAAAAAACTATAAGTGCGTCTGAATATTCAGACATTTCTTTATTACGCATTATTCCCGCAATTTTCCAATAAGGTTTCCCATCTTTAGTATACCCTATTTGATATTCGGGTTTATCTTCAACTTCATCCCAACTAGCTGGAAATTCTTTAATTGCATAACCCATAAATCTAGCGAATTGTTCACCTAATTTATCAGCCCCATTAGCTGTACCAGATACTATTTCAATATTTTCCTTATGTTGAAGCATATGCATAGCGACTTTACATAACTTTCTAAAGTCAGTAAAATCTCTACCACCAGCGATAATAACTCTAAATTTCTCTTCCATATTAAGTAATCTCCATTCCTAAAAATTTATTATATATGAACGTAGTTAATTTTGCAAATAAAACACCTACACCAAAAGAACAAAACATTACACCAAACATTGCAGATTCTAATGCTTCTCCTTTAATATCATTTAACGCATATTCAATTATAAAATAAAGTGAAAGGATAAAACCAACAACCCACGATAATATTATAAATTGAAAACTATATCTCCTTAAAAATCCTTTTATGCCCTTACCAAATACGTCTTCCATAATTATAATTTATTTTAATTCGTTTTTTATAAAATCATAAAACTTCATAATCTTTTAAAAAATCATTTCTTTCATCCCAATAAGACATTTTTAAAATTTCATTCATATAATAATCTTATTTTATGCAAATATATATAAAAAAAATGAGATAAACATATAAATGAATATTCTTTTTTTAATTCTTTTACTGTCATAATTTATAATTTTTTAATAATGTAAAGAGACAAATTATTTTTCAATTAACAAAACATTTATTAATTTATTTTGTGCGGAGAGAGGGAATCGAACCCTCAGCCTCTGAGCGACAGTCAGAAATGTTATCCATTTGACCTATATTCCATAAGGCACAAAAAAAAACCTCATCCGATTAGGATGAGGTTTTGTCTTTATAGTTTGTTATTTAAATAACTTAACTTTCATTTTTGACAACTCTCATCCTACCCAAGCCAAAATCGGCCTCAGCTGCGAAGAATTCAAATTCAAATATGTTAATTAAGTTTTTCATTTTATTTTATTTTTTTGTTAAATGCTTCTGTATGAGCGTTTTGAATTCCAAAAAATTCTTTTAGAATTACCTAACATTTTATATTTTGATACAGAGTTATTAAGTGATTCTCTACTTGCGTTTACATTTCCGTTAGAAATACTAGTTTCATTATTTACTTTCATAATATTTTTTATTTTTTATATTGTTATGTAAAAAGATGTATACCTAAAAAAAACAGTGCTGTAATTGCTGGTAATGTTGAGAATACACCAAAAATAAATAGATTTGTTTTTCCCTTTTCTGATAATTTAATTGTTTTAACTTTCATAATTTAATTGCTTTAATTGTTTTAATTTAATTGTTTAAATTTAATTGGTAAAAAGTAAATTAAGTCTTTTTTAGTTGCACTAAATAATGTTTTACCATTTAAACTATCTTTAATGAAAATAACATACTCATCATTTAATTTAATTTCTTCATTAGTTTCATCTTTAACTCTTAAGACTTTAATAATACCACTTTCATTTACAGTAAATACCACATTGAATATTGAATCTTTTATTTCAAAGTTAGGTGTAGTTAACATAGTTCTAATTTCTTTAACTATTTTTTGTTTTCCACTATTTACTGGGTCAGTATTTGCAAAACTAATTGCAGTAAACGTCATTGCTATCGTCAGCAATAAATTTTTAAGTTTTCTCATGATTTTCTACTTTTTAATATATTTTATACATTGAATTTATAAATATGTCGCAAATATACTAAAGTTATCACCAAAAAACAACGTTTTTTTCAGTTTTACGTACTTGATAATTTACTACCCAATATAATCATAATTTCATTAACGAAAACGTTAGAAATTTGTTAGATTGGTAATAAACTGTTTAAATTTTTATGGATTTTTTTTAGGTGGGTAGTTCACTAATGCTAGAACTTTAGATAATTCAATGTTCATTATATCAATATCGTCAAAAGCTGAATAAGAAAATTGCTTTCCACGGTCTTTACTCATAATAATACTACCATTGTTATATGGTACACCCAGTACATATGACAACTCTCTATATAGATTAACTTTTAAAATCAATCTATCTAAATACACTTTATAATCTAAAACAATTAATTTATCGTTTAAATGTGTTTTAGATAAAGTAGGGATTTCAATATCTTTAGTAGTAATTAAAATATAATCTACTTTATTTAATAAAATGTCTTTAATATCTAGACCTCTATTTTCTGCTTCATCGACATATAATCTTAGATATTCATTAACTAACTCATCATTTGTAACAATTGTTTTATCACCTTGTGAAAAACTTAGCATAAAAGTCATTAAAAATATAGATAGTAGTATTCCTTTTTTCATAATTAATTGGTATGATATTGCAATTTAGTGTGTTTCATTATAAAATCATTTAATTGTCCCATTTCTATTAACTAAAAATTCAGCATTATTAATAATTTTATTTAAATTCTTAATTTTATTTATCAGCTCTTGATTATAAGTATTTAATAACATATTTTGCAAACTGCTACGTACTTTATATGCGTTTTCTAACGCTGCTAATAATTCCTCATGGCAAACCTCATTAAAATCTTCGATACTTTTCATATTACATAAATAGCTTTCGCATTTCAAGTTCTAAAAAAGAAAGTCTCCCTCTTAGTCTTTGTAATCTATCATCATACTCTTTTGATTTTGTATTTACACCAGCATTTTCTGATTGTAATTTAGAGATATCTCTTTGGATAACATCCCCTTCTTTGGTTAGCCTTTCAAATTTTTCAGCTTTTTCATTTTGTGTCATAATAATAAATATTTTATAAAACTAATATAGTTCATTATAACTAGAAATAAATACTTTTCTAAACTAATTCACAAGTTTAATATATCCAAAAGAATTCGTTGAATATTACTAATTAATCGTTGTTTGGTAGAATCTGGTCCATCTAGTCAGAATCGAACTGACGAAATCGTGGAATATCAACCCACGCTGCATTCCAACGTACACCATACGACCATTTATTTTAAACCACTTGATTATTTGCACAAAAAAAGCTCGATGTTTTCACATCGAGCTTTATCTTTAAATTAATACCGTTTTTTTCAATAATTGAATGTACTTGTATTAACCGCATAGCTCGATGGGTTGGTCAGTAAGACCAATAGACATAAAGATAAGACATTTAATAAAGTATTCATTTCATAGTATTTCTAAAAACTCTAATTTGCGTTAATAAATCATCTAATGCTTTAACTTTTTCTTTATCAATCGCTTCTACAATCTTAGGTTTAAGACTTAATAATAATTCAGTTAGGGCTATATTCCAATCTCTCAATCTAGCCGCTTCTTCAAAATCTTCTATTTCTATAGCCTCATCCAATAGTTCAGTAAATGTTAATGGATTCGCCTCATCATAATCAGTAATTTCTCTACCATACGGATAAATTGGTTTTACGCCATATGGTGATTTAATATCATTATCATTGTCATGTATAATTTTAATTAAATTAATTTTATAAACTTTTCCATCATCGGTATTCCAACATAATCGAGTGGCAATCCATTCACTACCATTTGCAGTTTTAACTTCATCCGCTTCCCCTAATTCATCAAAATCAATGACTTCTGCAATTTCTTCACCATCAAAAATACTAGCTTCATCAATTCCATCAAAAAAGAAATTAATAATATCATCATGTGTTGGTATTTCTTTATTATTTAAAAAACCATTTAATTCATTTTCTTCTTCGTTTTCCATATTTTTTAATGTTTTACATTACAAATATATGTAAAATATCACATATATTATAGTATTTAATTATAAATATCAATATTCATTAATAATATTCATTAAATAATCACCATACCCACTTTTTTCTAATGATTCAGCCAACATTACCAATTGTTGTGAATCAATATACCCCATTCTCCAAGCAACTTCTTCAATACAACCAATTTTAAGATTTTGAAGGTTTTGAGTAACCTTTACAAATTCACTAGCCTGATGTAATGAATCAAACGTACCAGTATCTAACCAAGCGGTCCCTCTATTTAAAACCTTAGCTCGTAGTTCACCTCGTTTAATGTATTCTTGATTTATTGTGGTAATTTCCAATTCACCCCTTTCACTAGGTTGAATTGATTTGGCAATATCTATCACATCATTATCATAGAAATATAAACCTGGTACAGCATACCCAGATTTTGGTATTTCAGGTTTCTCTTCAATGGATACTACCGTACCATCTAAATCAAATTCAACGATACCAAATCTTTCAGGGTCTTTTACATGATACCCAAAAATCAAAGCACCTTCAACGTTTATTGATTGCTGTAATAAATCAGAAAAACCACTGCCATAGAAAATGTTATCACCCAATACCAAGGCTACTTTATCTTCACCAATAAAATCTTCACCTATAATAAATGCCTCGGCCAATCCATTCGGTTCATGTTGTATAGCATATTGTATATTACACCCTAACTGTGAACCATCTTTCAATAATTTTTTAAATGAGTATTGGTCTGCTAGTGTGGTTATAATAAGTATATCTTTAATACCAGCTAACATTAATGTTGATAACGGATAATAAATCATTGGTTTATCATATATTGGCATTAGTTGTTTACTAACACTTATTGTAAGTGGGTGTAACCTAGTTCCAGCACCACCAGCTAATATTATTCCTTTCATAATTTCTTTAATTTAATATCTTTGAACTCAATTTCATCAATAAAATTTTTATTACTCATCATGTAATTTTTTTAATATTTGTAACGCATTTTTAATAGTTACTTCGTTATAGGAATTCCTTACTAACCATATACAATATTGATTCAATTCGTGCTTATCTAAGTCACTATCTTTTTTGCCTTGATGTTTACCACCAATCATGTGAAATTCATCCTCAAAACGTCTAAAAATGTCACATTTGGGCGTTTTATTAATCCTTTGTAATTCAATGATTTCATCCTTGGTTGAATTCATCTCAATTTTATATCTATTACCGAATTTTAATTTGATTATATCGGTGACCCAATTCATTTTTGTAATGATATTATCTATTGATTCCCCCATATCATCTTTTACATCACCCCAAATTAAACCTCTAGGTTTATTTTCGAACCCTTTAAAACTTGCAAATACTACCATTTATATTATTTTATGTAAATATACATTTTTTTACACTAAAAAACAACTTTACTATTGACTAAACCTAAAATTTTATTTATATTTTTCATAAAATGTACTAAATGGGGGTGATTTATCTTTTAACAAATAATAATGACCAATATAAAATTGGTATTACAAAATATACGGGGAAGAAAAGGATTAAAAACCTTCAAACTGGTAATGGTGATGTAATTGATTTAGTCGCTGAATTTAAATCTAAATTCAATAATAAGATTGAAACTGCATTGCATAACCGATATGCTACAAAACGTTTGGAAGGTGAGTGGTTTGTATTAGAAAAAAAAGACATCCAAAATTTCATCTCTGAATGTCAATCTTTACATGATATGTTTAAGTTTTTAGAAGACTCAGGTAACCCTTTTATTTAAAATCGGGGTGATACTGAAAACTTTCGTATAAACCTTTAGACTTTATCTTCTCGTAAAGGTATTTTTTAATGCAAGGCCTCCCATGATTTCTAAGTTTTAAATTATTTGGGTATTAAATATTTTTACAAATATAATAAAATCTTAATAAACCACCAAATGTTTTTTTCATTTATTATATGGAATATACTAAAATTTTTTTGATTTTACAAAAATTTTGACATATTTATATATATAAAAAAACAACTAAAATATGATAACAAAAATTAAAGCGTGGATTAAAGCCACAGGGTTAGGAAACCTAGGATGGGCAGCTGCTTGTGCTGGTTCTTTCTTATTTATCGGAGGTGATTTAGGGATATTCTTAGCGGGAGCTAGTGCGGGATTATTCGTACACTTCAACTATGCAATTATCAAAAGTTTAATCAAAGCTATTAAGTAAAGACAATTATCCTAACAAATTAAAAATGCCCCATTGGGGCATTTTTTTTTATTTTAATTGTTCTCTTCACATTGCAAAGATAGATAAAATAAGGTTAATAACAAAATTACTTATATCAAATCACTTATTTCTCCATTATCATCAAACACCAACAATTGACGTTTACCATTTTCATGTACCAAAGCGTGAGCATATGCGTGCGTACTAACACCCTTTCTAGTATAGTATTGGTGAAGACTCCCTGTAAGACCCACAGACGTTACACCATCCATTATTATTGGTGAATGGTTATGACCATGTATCATCTTAAAGTTAAGTCTCTTATATTGTGTTATACTACCTCTAGAGCCATTTGCTCCGTGGTCACCATGCATAGCTAAATTAAATCCTTTAATTATTAAAGGGTCACCATATTTTAGGTATTTAATGTTCTTTTTTTTCTTCTTATATTTCTTGGTCAACAAATACCCAAATATATTACCATACTTTTCTAAATCAATATTTTGTTGAATCGTAGCATATTCCAAATACGCTGGTGAGTTATGTAAGTCAATTTTCCAATTCATATCCGTGATATGTCTATCTAAGAATTCATCATGATTTGCTTGAACAATATTAACTTCTTTACCACCACATTCTTTTAAAAGTTGTTTAGGAAAATCAAGGGCTTCATCAACCTCTTCTTTAATTAGATATTTACCACTAGCAATCTTTCTTCTCATTATGAAAACATCTTTTCTTTCATGCGGATTGAATCTACCTCCATCAAGTAAATCATGTAATACATGCATCTTAGGTTTTAAAATTTTACATAACGCTTTAGTTTTCTTGTAAATATTTTCGTCCATCACTTCTTTATGAATATCACCCCATATAATAGCTTCAGTCGCATTAATCTTTGTAACACCTTCTGGAGTTACTTTATAACATAAATCAATAAACTCACCATCATCAGTTACATAAATATTTCTAGGTACGTGACACGTTCCATCTTCTTTTAATTCAATTATTGAAAACCCATATGAGTGGTGAATTGAAGCTTTGTCACCCGCTTTACTTTTAGAGTAATTCTTCCTAGTAATAGAACCAGTAGTGCTCATGGTTCTTAGTGGTGTATCTCTTAGTCTAGCTTGTGTTTTAAAATGTATTCTAAATGCTCCAACAATTAAGTGACCATTATTAGTTAATGAATCTAAACCACTTAATGGCATTGTTGCAGTTGGCGTTACGTGAGTGTCAGCTGCTATTGTAGTATCTCCGAATTCAACTTTATTATAGTAAATCCTATCTTTAACTTCATCAACCCACCACATATCTTTTTTCTTATTCTGGTCCTCTGTTGGTGTTGTTGGATTACGATATCTAACTGGTATTACACCAATATTAGCCACCTTACCTAATTTATTTGTGATGAAATCTTCATACTTTAACATAGAAGCTAATTGCTTTCTATTTATTGGCGTTTCATTTTGCGCTGAAGTAAACATTAATACTTCAGTGTCTAATGGTAAATTTCTATCACGAGCTTCTAATAATTGTGGTGCTAATTTGGATGAGATTTTTTGTAAATCCATTTTATTTAACCACCAATCTCTAATAGTTCTACCTTCAACACCAAATTTATTACTTAGGATTTCCATTTTCTCTTTATGAGTTAATTCCCCATCGTAATAAGTCATTTTGATGTAATCTTTATTTTCATCTGTTAAATTCTTGAATTTAACCTTAGTTACCTTTTTCTTACTCATAATATTTAAGCTAATTTTTTACCTATTAAGAATTCTCTTAAAAAAGCATTTTTAGGTCCACCTATTTTGGTAACCCAATTATTATATTGATGCGCATCATTAACTGACCATTTCTGTACGTCATCAATTGTTGCATCAACAGGTAATTCTATTGATGCGTAATTTGGATATAATTTTTTATTGAAAACTCTTTCATCAACCAAAAATATTATTGCTGTTAACATAGAGTTTAAATCAGGTTCATAAAATGTAGAAACTTTAACTTCATTTGATTCTAAATCATTTAAATGACCTTGCATAGAACCAGTATACATAATTTCTTTGAACCCTTGTTTTACTAAATGACCTTCATTAGATGTACCACCATTTAAAATAATATTAGTTTTCCACTCAGTTAGAAAACTAATGTAATCCTCATCATTTCCATGATTTAATCGATACCCATCATTTGCATGATTAAATTGTATACCTTGTTGTATTGGTGATAAGTTATATGGTACTAACCCATACATTCGAAATTCCAAATACTTTTCTGGTTTTCTTGGTGTTGATTTTTCTTTGTAATTCCCATTTTTAAGGTAATCATTAAAATCCTCATACGTTAAATAATTTAACATAAAATCACTCTCATTATCAGGGTTGATGTCTAATGGTCTGATATTACTAATTAAACACCACTCATATAGTGTAGCGTCTGCCATATTAAAAATTTCGTGTGTCATTAACTAATATAGACATGTTTTTTGACATCCAATCTTTTATTAAGGCTTGTAAGTTTAATTGTAATGGGAAACCACCCATGTAGACAACACCAGCAATCACTTCAAATTCTTGTCCAGCTTTAAAGTCCATTCCATCCATTACGATGGAATCTTTTGTAAGTCTAAATACTCCGTTTTGTATCATTTATTTATTTATTTAGGCAATATAACTACAAATAAATGAATTAAACAAGTTTTTCACATAAAAAAACCCAATTAAACAAATTTTTTGCATAAAAAAGCCCAATTTAATTGGGTTTTTTATAAGTAGGTTAAATTAATCAAAAGTACAAGGGTTTACATATATCATACTTTATTGTATTCTACTAAAAATAATTCTCTAACTTTAGCTGATATGTATTTGTTAACATCTTTAGCTGTAAGGTCATTATCTTCTAAAACATCAGACTCTTCATCTTTAACGTCATTTACAACCCACCTAATGATATCACCCATTTTTTTAATATCAATGTCACCATCTGGAAATATAATCCCTATACCTTGTTTAAATCGATTTTCAGTTACAGCGTAATCAACAAACTCATGAATAGAGTTCACTTTTTCAGTATCAACTTTAGCCAAAGTCTTAACCTTAGAAACGCTATGCTTCTCACCCTTCACTTTGAACCTATAATCATGACCATTCACTTGAGCTACCCAAACAACACCTTCACCAGTACCCTCAAAGTTAAAAGCGTTACCTACTGGGCATAAATTCTCCACAGCCATAGTTATCTCACTCAATTTATTTTGAACCAAATCAGGTCTATTAAAATCAATTTCAAGTTCATAACATAAAAAATCTTCAATATTGTGGATTCTATATTCAACATCAGCTAAATAATCTGAAGGTAAATGATAAGCTTCGCTACCATCTTCAGGTACAATCTTAACATCAAATATGAAAAAAGTTTTTTCTATTTGTGAAATAGCAACTCCCTTTTGAATTGAACCTCCAGCCCATTCACCAAAAATATAAACAGCATCATTTAATTTAATTCGTGGGTTTACGTATCTAACATGGTCAATTAATTCCTGAAACACATTTTTATTGTCTTGAACATATCTAGCAAAACCAAAGTTATCGTTTTCTGGTGTAATTATATTACTTCTAGATTGTACCCAAAGACCACCTTCCATTGTATGACCAATACCAGCGTTTGTACCATGTAACTTAACAGTCCCTTTAAATCTAATTATTGGAGCTGTAATTGTGTTATCGTAAATCGGGTCACCATTATCATCTTTACCAATATAAGAATTTCTTAATTTAACTTCTTTTATTACTTGCCTATATTGCCCTATTTTAGGGAATGCGCTATGTTTTTTCATTATTTAATTTATATGTTTTAGTTAAAAAATCCATAAAACTAATTTCATTGTTTTTAACAATTTTATTATATTCTATTTTTTGTTCACTATATTGTTCGTCTGTTAAGTAATCTTTTATATTAATCATTACCAAGATATTATATAAATCTTTATTATTCATATTGACTATATAATCTCTAATACTATCTATTTTACCATCTTTCAAACCAAAAAATAATCCAGTATGACGAGTATTTGAAAAATGTTTATTACTTACCTCAAATACTTTCATAGCAAATCTTTTTTGTTCAGATTTGGTTATATTTTTAGGTTTATGAGGTATTAATTCCACCCAAGCATTTTCCAAATCATCGGTCAATTTTACTAACCCTTCTTTAAGTTGAATTATCTCTTCCGACCTTTCTGGGAAAGTTGCAACCCATTCATCAATTTCATTGGTTTTTAAAACCTCTAATATATGGTGTTTACCTAATTTACTTTTAGTGTGGTGCATTGCCACATAAGCTGGGTTCTTTAACTTGATTCTATTAAACTTATTATCACATACTACATAACCCTCATCAGTAAATGGCATCCCTTCAAACGTTGCCATCAAATGACTAGCATTTGATGCATTCATATTATAAGCTTTAACAACTGGTAATAACAGGTCTCTACCAACTGATTGAAATTGTGCGTATGTTAATTCATTTAAACTTCTTAAATCTCTAACCCCTAATAACGCCACTTTTGATTCACCATGTGGTGCAACAACTATATTATATGGTGTCATTAATTCAAATGAATACGTTCTACCTTTCATTAATCTAGTTACTGAGAAATCATATTTCGCAGATATTGTATCCCAGAATAACCTAGCAAACGTAGTGTTCGGTTTATTATTTACTTCACCTTCAGCTTCAGCCATACCAGAAGTGCCAACACACCATCTTTCAGTTACCCAATCCCAATATAATTGAATCATCGACCCATCACACTTCTGGTAGATGTGTGCTGTGTTCCAATCAATTTTAGGTGCGTGTGATTCTGCTGAGTTGAAGAATTTTCTAAACGCCAAAGACATTACTACCCAAGTATCTTTCTCAAGTATAAGACCTCTACAATCTTGTACCTCAGATAAGGACATATCAGATTCTATTTGGTCATACTTTAAAAGTACTTTATGTGGGTAATCTTTACATTTAAGTTTGAATGTCTTTACAGCGTTATCTAACCCATGTATTTTTATATATGTTACTATTGATAATTCATTATTATACATTTCCCCTTTTATTATATTCTTTATTTTCACAAAAATACAAAAAAAAAAGGTGATAACCAAGTTACCACCTTTAAATTTAATAAAAATATTTATTATGTAATTGTTTTATCGTCCTTTTTGTACTCACTTCTTATACCAGAAACTAATTCTTTCTTCTCTTGAATTAAATCTAATAAGAAATTAACACCAAATATAATTATCGCAATTGATTCAGCCCAAAATAAACTAATAAAATTTAGGAAATAATGAAATGCGAATGACACTACTATAGCACCCACCATAAAAAGTCTATATTTAAATAGCCTTTGAGTATCAATTATCATATCAATCACAACCCCTAAAAAAAATAGGCCAGCACTAACAAAATGTATTGTTGGGTAATCTTCTGATGGAGTTAAAGGTACTATTAGTAGTAATACCCCCATAACCCATATTAAAGGTTTGTTTTGTCTAACACCTACCACAGTAATTAGCGTCCCAGCCATTGTTAGTAACCATACGTAGATAAAGTCTATTTGAGAGTACGCAAATGCGCTAACACTTTTTAATGTACCACCATTGGTAAACATTAATATAAAAGGTAATAAGATACATAGTATTCCAGTAATAAATTCAAATTTAGTGAACCTATTGATTAATTGTTTAGTTGTTGTCATAATTTTACTTTAATTATAAATATAAAATAAAGTTCATCAATAACATAATATTAATTTATTTATTAATAAACAAATTTTATTGTAACAAAATACATTATGGGTCGTTGATATAATATGAGAGCACAAGAAATAGAAATATTATTAAACAAATATTTGGACGCAGAAACTTCGTTGAATGAGGAATCTATTTTACGTGATTACTTTAATAATAATAATGTTGAACCTCATTTAGAGTCATATAAATTAATGTTTACGTATTTCAACATAACTGAAAGATATGAAAAACCAATCTTTAAAACTAAAAGAAATTATGGTTGGTTAAAAATAGCAGCTTCTATTGTATTACTAATAGGTCTGAATTTTGGTTATGTAGCAAAACAAAACTATGAAGCAAAAGTCGCTTATGACCAAACTGAAATGGCACTTAATTTACTAGCCAACAATTTAAATAAAGGTGTAGAATCAATGACTTATTTAGGTGAGTTCAACAAAGCAACAAATAAAATTTTTAAACAATGAATAAATTAATATTAATTTTAACTATCGCATTATTGCCATTATTAGGTAATGCACAATCAAGTTTTACTCAATTTGAAGATAATGATGAAATTACTACTGTGGTAGTGAATAAGAAATTATTTGAAATGATGAGTAGAATTACGATTGATAACCAAGAGGGGCAAGACATGCTCGACATGGTTAAAGGTCTTAAACAATTAAAGGTTTTCAAAACTGATGACGCTGAAATTGGAAATGAAATGGTAGGTGTTATAGATAATTACCTTAAAAAATCTAATTTATCTGAATTACTAAGAGTTAATGATGAAAAAGCCAAAGTTAAGGTGTTCATTAAGGAAGGTAATGATGATAATCATGTAACTGAATTACTAATGTTGGTAAATGGTATTAATGGTGATGAAACACAACCTGAAACAGTTATATTATCAATAACAGGGGATATTTATTTAGATAAAATCTCTAGCTTAATCAACCAAATGAACGTATCTGGTGGTGAGCATTTAAACAAAAAGAACTAATGATTATAAGAGTAACGAAAAAAGTGGAGGATGTTAACATCCCTGTAAATTTAGCAAAAGCTAATAGAAACGTCTGGAATTCCAAAAGAAGATACAGATAAGAAAAAGCTCCACATGGAGCTTTTTTTATTTTATAACGCTGGGTAAAATCTTTTTATTTCTCTTAATATAGGTATAATTTTAGTTTTTTCTCTCTCATTTGAGAATTCATATAAGACACCAATATCGTTAGTTTGAAATCTAATTAATTTTACATCTACTTCTTTTGCCATTTACTTAAATTTAACTTCTAAACTCTTTAGAGCCTCCCACACTAATTCATTCCAATACCCGAACTTACCATCAACAGCTTCTTGAATTTTTCCCCATTTAACTACGTGTGGCTCTTTTTCTTCATCATAATTTATTTCACCTGTATGTTCAGCTAAAAATGTGTGACCCATTTTACCTTTACGATGCATGGCGAAAATCAATGTAAGGTTTTTAATATCTAAACCCGTTTCTTCTTTAACTTCTCTAATTGCAGCTTGCTCATAATTCTCACCTTCATCCACTTTACCACCTGGTAAACCAAAATCACTATGGTCATCTTTTCTACTAACAAGACAAATTAATCCGTCTTCATTTATAAGCACTACTTGTGCATGACCCCTATCAGAACTTTTTAATTTTAAATCCTTTTTTTTGAACTTCATAACATATTATGACTTAATTTCTTGAACAACACCACTTAAATAAATCGATTTATCAAGTGGAGTCCAATTTGTTATTTTATTAGAATAAAATGGTTTACCACCCCTATCTACGTCTACAGCTACTGTTATGTGTGGTATGTCATTAGTTGATGGGTAACCAATTACTTTAATTGCCATAACTAAATCACCATAACCAACCTCAGTTGCTTGTAGATGAACGGTTTTACCCACTTCACCTTTATCATCCAATCCTTTACCAAAAACAATTGTCATGTGATGTGCAAACACCTTCCAACCTTCTGGTATTTGTAATACATCAAGGATTTTAGCCTTTGATGTATCATCAATTACTACAGCTGAATATAAAACCTTTTCAGAGTTTTTAAGACCACCTTTTGATTCAAGAATTTTGTCAATAGTTAATGGCCCAACACCTTTATGTGATGTCATCATTCTTTTGATGGTCTTTAATGGAACATTATGTGTGTTTCTTTTAGCTAAATCTTCAGCTGAAACACCACCATCACCAACATCAACAATTTTTATATTATTCTCATCAAAACCTAATTTTAATGCGGCTTCCACATATTTTTTAGGTTCAGAAGGCTTAATGTTTGTGTTACCAATAATTACTGGAGTAATACCACTTTCCATTGATTCTTTAGCATTTAAAAAATTTTTATGATGCATTCTACCATGTTCAGACCAATCACCTGAATCCACCATTTTTTTAAAATAACCATTGTAATCACCAGTAGCATCAATTAAATCGTCTGTTGAATGTACAATACCTTTACCTAATAAAGATTTTGTTTTAGTTGATTTTCCAGAACCAGGTATACCACGCATGATAACCAATGTTTGGTCTGGTCTTGTTATTGCAACATTTAAAACATTTTTTTTAATCATCCCTTCTCTTAATTTTTCTTTAATTCCACGTCTTAATAATTCTCTTTTTCGCTCAACACCATACATATTCATATATTGATGTTCATCACAATACCTAGACATTAAGGATGAATTACCATCTAGGGCTGATTGTTCTATAGCGTTAAAATGTTCTTCGGTTTTTATAACTTTACCACACTTAGAACATAATAATTCTACAGTACCATTATTTGTGTTAAATATTGCTTTTTCCATCTTATTAATAAATATATTATAATTCTATCTTATTCATATCTATCCCTTAATTGTTTCCATAAATTTTTAGTTTCACCATTAAACTGTCTACCGATTTCTCTCATTCTTCTTACACACATCAATGCATATTTTCTAGCGTGCATTCCATATGAACCAATTGCCCACATATCATTAACCTCGATTAAAACTGTTTGGCCGTGTTCTAATACCGCCACATCTAATGTGTAAGCGCAATTTGCAGACTTATACACACTTACCATTTCTTCAATTACTTTAGCATCTGGATATACTCTAAAATCCCCACTATAATAATGAATTCCAACCAATTGTTCTTCATGTACAAAACATCTATATTCTGATACTATTGGAGGTAATGAAGCACTAATGAAAATTTCTATATCATCTTTAACTCCCCTAAACTCTTTTAAATACGTTAATTGATTTTGTTTGGTAATTACTTCACCCGTAAATAATTTAACATCATTTTTTGGTTTAATAAAATATGGTAATTTAGGTGATAACTTAAGTAAATCACCAAAAGTGGTTTCACGTACTTCTCTACAAAGATAAAGTTTTAATTCTTCTGGATACCCTAAATATTTAGGTGTATCAATATCACAACCCTTGAAAAATGTTATTGATGCTTGAACTGAGCCGATTATCACATCTTTTTCAATATCCAATGGATAACACAATAAAGTCTTTTCCATATCATCACCATCAAATGGTATTATTTCAAAATCTAATCGTTTAAGAGGTTCTTGTGACATATAGACAAAATCATCTAACCACTCACCACCAATTTGCTCTAAATAAGCTTTATTTGTTCGCATAATAAATATTTTATGCAAATATACCAAAAAAAAAGTGGATTAACAAATAATCCACTTTTTAATTTACCTTCTTCGCTTAGAAACTAAAGTGTTTCGTATTGCTGTTGAATTTTGTCGTTTAATATTTTTAGAATTATTTACCCTACTTCTACTTGGTATAACACTCCTTTTACTCCTATTTACCCTTGTTCTATTTATTAGGTTAGTATTTACTCTTGTATTGGTATAACGTGATTGCACCCTTCTAGTTGGAATAACCTTTGTTAGTCTATTGTTATAATGATTATTGTACGGTCTTATATTTCTATTAGCGCAATATCTAATGAAGTATGGATGTTGATAATAATAATTTCTCACACCGTATTGGTTGATGTACGTGTTAGTATAAAAGTAATTTGGGTTACTAGTGTATAAATAATGAATTCTATCGTAATTGTAATGGTTAACATCAATTGTTGATACCCCTGATTCTAATTGAAATGAAGCACATGAAGATATAAGTAATGCACTTAAAATGATTAATAATAGTTTAAACTTTTTCATACTTTATTTAATACAATAAACATACCAAAATTTGTGATTCCACTAGGATTCGAACCTAGACTTACACATTCGTAGGGATATTAACTCCACCGTGAATTTCTCTATGACAATTACTACAAACTATGATACATTTATCTAATTCACTTTTAATATTATCATTAAATGACCTTTTCTTAACATTACTAATTTCAAAATCCTTTTTATTTGGGTCTAAATGATGAAATTCTAAAGCTCCAATATATTTATTGTAACCACATTTTTCACATTCACCACCTTTATATGCAACGCATTTAATTTTAAACTTTCTACCTCGTTCTCGGCCTTCTTCTTTTGTACAAATTTTACAATAAACTGACCCACCTTCTTTACCTCTTCTATTATAAAATTCAGATAATTCTTTATCATCTTTACAACTAGGACAATATTTAATCCCATTATAATCAGTTAATCCTTTATCTTTAAATGATTTGTGATTAGTTTTTAACTTAAATTTATTTAACCAGTACGTTACACTATTTGCGGATTTATTATTCTTTTTTGCTATTTGATTGATTGACATATTTTTATTAACACAATCAATTAAGTATTCTTTCTCCATATTTATAAATATGTGGTAAAATGGAAAAGTGAAAAAAAATATCCACTTTATTGTAACCCCTGAAAGATTCGAACTCTCATCTATCGGTCCGTAGCCGATTATTCTATCCGTTGAAATAAGGGGTCATTATATTTTAAGGTGCTATCCATTACACCATGGAACCATTCACTAATATTCTTTATACTCAGCCAAACCTTCACTTACCAACCAATCATTAACATTGAATGTCACATCTAAAACTGTTATGAATAATTCACCTAAGTATCGCCCATATTTACCTTTTTTATCTTTGATTGTATGCAACATTACCTCTTGGTTAAGCATTAATTGCCTAAGTCTATCTCGACTTATTAAACCCTGTGGTCTTTCTTCTCCACGAATTTCAGGTGTGTTTATTCTAGCTAATCTAATTTTTTCAATAACTCTAACATTGAACCCTAAATCGACTTCTGCTGTTACTGTATCACCATCGTAGATTGATGTGATTCTTGCTTTATATTCATACATAAAATTACTTTATATATAAATAGCATATCATTACCAATAATCAACTTGGTAATCATATATAAAGCAAACTTAACTACTTGTAATTAATTATTTAATTTTTTTTCTATCTTTTCAAGTCTTTGTGTTTGCAATTGAGTTTGCACTGCTTGTCTCTTAATCATATCGTAAATTAAAGAGTCAGTAAAATGTTTTATAGAGTCACGTTGTTTTTCTCTTCTAAGTCTTATAATCCTAGTTCTTTTAGCATGATTAGCGTTAGCTGTGTCAGCTACAAACTTAGCATGTTGTTCAACGGGTGTTAAAGATTCATTAACATGAATTTCATGTCTAACCCTTTGTTGGGGACTTTCGAATGTTTTACTATCAATAGATGCTACCCATACTGCCGCACCACCTATTGCCGCAAATATAAAGGTTATTAAAAACCAATATTTTTTTAATTCTTCCATAATTTAATTTTTATTATAAATATTACGGAATGTGATTAAACACAATTTTATTTATTTTATTTATAGTAGCGTGAATCGTAATCGAACCCACTACCAATATTTTTTTCATCTATATATTCTTTGGATTCTTCATTAACACCACCCTTATTGAAATTAATACCGTGATGACTTGCAAATTCCTTTACCTTAGATAGGTTACCATTAATTATATGGTATAATGAACTACTTACCAACTCTAATGGTATTTTGGATAAGCCATGAACCACATTATTGTGAAGTTGAGAATGTTCACCATCATAACGGAATTTAATATATGCAGTTACACCATCATGTATCGATATTTCAAATGAACCTTCACCACCACGTTCAATATTTTCAAATGAACCAATGATTACTTCATATGTTTCATCAGTAAATACTCGTTTGTTACTGTGTTTACTAACTGTGGTTGACATACCTTCATTATTGATATCATTAGAATTACTTAAAATATTAAATAATTTATCTATTGGGTCTAATAATTCTGACTCATTTAATCTCTTAATCTTATTAAAAGTTTCATAAAATGATTCTTTTAATTGTTTTAGTTTTTTGTATTCCTTAGATTCGTATGTATCCCTATTATTTCTTACATCACTTGTACTCTTCTCTATTTGAGTACTACTATATGTAGTTGGGTTATGCTGAGTACTACGAGGTTTTTGTTTCTCTGAACTAGGACTTACTTTATCCACATCATAACCAGTTATTGGGTTAACACCATCTTTTATAGAATCTTTTGAATCTTGATTCATATTATCATAGAAATCTTCTTGAGCGTCCAATTCTGAATTATCGAATTCACCACCTAGTCCAAATTCATTACCATATTCTTTAATATCTTCTTTATTCTCAGGGATACAATTAGGGACTTGTTTACCACCTTTCTCCTTCATCCCAACTTGTTTGTAATTTTTCCAACATCCCTCAATTAACGCTCCCTTTAATCTAATATATTGGGATTCTGTAATTTTTATACTTTTTTTCATTTTTATAACTTCTTTAATATAAATATGATAAAACATCATAAAAAATCCATGATACTATTAAATATTGTATAAACAAAAAAAAGAGGTGATTTTATAAAATCACCTCTTTTTAACATTTAAAAAATATTGTGGTTACTATGCTTTTGAAAAAATGCGTAAAATTAGTCTATCCTAGATTAACCCGAAAGTCTTTTACTGTAACCTTATACAAATTTATCACTTTTATTTCTTAGTGATTAAAAGTTCAACTCTACGAGCGATATCATGTACCATAATATCAGAACGTTTTTCATCCTTACCAAATGAATAAACTTTGATTCGTGATGAATCAATCCCCATTTTTATGAATTTGTTCTTCAACGTATTAGTACGTCTTTCAGATAATTTTTGATTATATTCTGATGAACTATTTGTTGGTGAAGCAAACCCCCTAATGGTTAAATTCCATGTTGGATTTTTCTCTAATTGTGTATACACTTTGTATGCTGAAAGTAATGCTGCGTTATCATCATCATTAAGAACGTCCTTATCATGTGCAAAAAATACAAACTCTGAAATTGGTTGACGTGCTAAATAATTTGATATATATGTATTAAATTCTTCCTCAGTGATTTCAATTGTTGGATAAGTATTATGTACCTCAGTTACTTCACTAACATTTTTAATTATTGGTACTATAGGTTCTTTAACATACCAATCAGCATGTTCTTTATTTTTTTTACCTAAATAAGCTGTTAACCCTACTGAAATATTAGTAACATTAGAACTCATACCAGTGTTTGTAATTCTACCACTACCATCAAACTTATTTGTTTGATTAATATTTGATGTGGTTGAAATGTCAGCGTATGCCGCAAGTCTTTTTGAAATCTTATATAAAAGTGTTCCACCACCCCTAATGTTCACAACAGTTTCCTTATTATTAAATTCGTTATAACTTTCACCATCACGAATATTTTCATAATCATATCTCATACCATCACTTTTTATGAAACTTAAACCAGTTCCACCATGAAATAATACAGTCCATCTTTTACTATATAAATCAACTGCTTTGAATGCATTTATGTAACCTTCAAGATTAACTCTACCATATTCAAAGTCATATTCAGGTCCAAAACTACCACTTTTCAATTCTTCGGATAAGCTGGTGAAATCGTATCCACCAGTTAAACCTACACCAACTATTTCATTGATATTATACCTAAGACCTAAACCAAAGTGATTAAATTCATCAACTGTAACAGCTGTTTTATCACCAACCATTTGGTTACCAAATTCACCACTTAACGCCCACTTATTAAACTCTTGACCGTAAGTTGTTACTGATAGCATTAGTAATGCTAATATTAAAATTATTTTTTTCATCTTTTTATATTTCTATTTTTATAGTTTATTAATCATTTAATTTATCACAATCGTACCATTCATCCGCAGAACCTTGTGTAGCTGAACCATTATGAACTTCATATGTGTGATATACAAATTCTGATAATGTTTGTCTTAGAATGATGTATTCATGAGCTCCTTCTGTAAATTTATTTGGGTCGTTATACCATTCATCACCTGAGTTTGAGATTGTATGTTTAATACATACCGTTGCATCTAAACAACAAGTAGTACATACACCATCTTCACCATCTTCACCGTTTGTGCCGTTAGTTCCGTTTAATCCATTACTACCATCTTCACCGTTTGATACAAAAACTCTCGTTTCGTTTCCACCTACTGTGATATATAACCAATATCCACCAAATGGATATTCTGTACTAATTTCTACAAGTTCCGTTCTAACAGTTGCGTTTGTCCCATCTTCACCATCAACACCATCAATTCCATTATAACCATCTAGACCACTACTTCCATCAACACCATCAACACCATTTGATACGAATATTGTTGTTGTTACACTACCTACTGTGATATGTAATAGATGCCCACCTTCAACTAATTCGGTTGTGATTGTAGAACTAATACCGTCTAAGCCATCAATACCATCAATTCCATTGATTCCATTGATTCCGTTAGTACCATCGATTCCGTTACTTATGAAAATAACTTCAATGTAATCCATTACTTGAATGAAAAGGTAATAACCCCCTTCTGTTTCTTCCGTTCTAATTGTTGCATTTGTACCATCTACACCGTCTACACCATCAATACCATTAAGTCCATTAGTACCATTAAGTCCGTTAGTACCATCTTGGCCATTATAACCGTTTGTCCCGTTTAACCCATTAGTACCATCTGTACCGTTAGCGATGAAAATAACTTCGGTGGTTTCACCTACTGTAATTATTAAATTATACCCACCTTCGGTTTCTTCGGTTCTAATTGTAGAACTAATCCCATCTACACCATCAATACCGTCAATACCATCAACACCGTTATAACCATCAATACCGTCTACACCATCGATTCCGTCTACACCATTAAGACCATTCGTTCCGTTTGTACCGTTTGAACCGTCTTGCCCATCTTTAATGAATACACTTATTTCTTCACCACCATATGTGATTACTAAAATAGTACCACCTTCGGTTTCTTCTGTTCTAACTGTTACATTGGCACCATCTACACCATCTACACCATCAATACCATCGATACCTCTAAGACCAGTTGCACCATTTGATATGAATACTGTTGTAGTATCATCACCAACTCCTATGGTTAAAAAATAACCACCATATGGATAATCTTCATCTGGTGTTACTAATAGAACACCTACTGTTGCAGAAATTCCATCTACACCATCGATTCCATCTTCACCGTTAAGTCCATTTTGTCCATTACAAACTGGGAAAGATACCCCACCTTCGTTTAGTTCTAATTCACCATTACCGTTTTGGTCAATACCAATGTAAAGAGTATATCCACCATATAAACATTCTGAACTTTCAAAGTTTATATATTCAACACGTACTGCTAAAGATTTTCCATCTTCACCATCACATACGTATGCAGTGTTTGATGGGTTAACTTCTTCATCCTGTAATACATTATCACCGTTATCATCAAGTCCACTTTCAATCAACCAACCACCTTGTGTACATATTTCTACATCTGTGATACGAGTTGTTCTTACTAATGAATTCAAACCATCATTTCCATCAGTACCATCAGTACCATCAGTACCATTTGTACCGTTCGTTCCGTTACATACAATTGTAGTTCCAGCAATTTCACTTCCTTCTAAAGTTCCATTACCGTTTAAATCGTAACCATTTGTAACAAGTACACCACCGTATAAACATTCACTTGATTCGACAGTAATTGCTGTAACTTCTACTAGCGCAGACGTCCCATCTTCACCGTCTTTACCATCAAGACCATTACAAACAAATGCTGTAGATGAAATTTCTGATGAACTTAACATACCGTCAGTGTTTAAGTCAACACCAAAATCTAATTTAATACCACCAGTTGGGCAGTTTTCATCACCTATAATAAGGTTTGTTACATTAACCAATGATGACGAACCATCAAGACCCACAATCTCTAACACTCTATCTGTTCTATCAATACTACAAGATATAAAAATAAAAGTTAAGCTAATTAATAAGCTAATTTTTTTTACCATAATTTTTGTTTTTAAATATTTTAATTTATTAAGTGTAAATATATTACAAAATATTTAAAAACAAATAGTTTATTAGGTATTTTCGTTAAGATACAAGAAAAGGGGGTTAACGGTAAAGTATTTAATAATTTCTTTGAGGTCTTATACCATTTATTGTATTAATAACTAAATTTCTAAAACCAGAATCAGTAACAACATAAGGGTTCAAATCATCATTTCCCACAAATCCATTACTACCGTCTTGATAGATAAGAAATTCTGCGTCTTCTCCGTTGAATTTACAATTAACTCTAAATCTAACACCATCTCCATCTTGTTCTGGGTTTATGTCAGTAATAAACGCTTCACTCTTTGACCTATCTTCTCTAGAAAAAATCTCTATCGGTTTATTTTTATATTCATTAAATAGTGATTTATCAAAATTATTAATAAAATTTGTATCTAATTTATTACCAGCAGCATTTGAAATTCTAGCTTTTTGTTCTTTTTTATTACTCTTATAATACCTAACAATCTTTCTTTCAAAATCTTCCAACTGCTCACCAGCGGCATTTTTATCTAAAGCTATTTTAATCTTTTTTAGTTTATTTAAGTATTCCTGTAATTGATTATCATCCATCAAGAACCTATGCCTTTGTTCACTCTTTTCTTTAAAATCATTACTATTTAAAGCTATATCAGCTGATTTTATAAACCAATCAAGATTTTTACCCTCTGCTGGGTAATCATCTATTTTAATTGTTTGTTTATCCCAAGGGTTAGTGTTAGCATAAACCTTTTCATAATCAACCTCAGTTAATTCAGATTCGTTAAGTCTTTTAATTTTATTAAAAACTTTCACAAAATTTTCTAATATCACTCTATCTTTTTTCATATATTTTAATTTAATTCTTTAAATATTTTATTTAAAGTGTCTTTCTTTTTTAAATTATTTTGTATGTTATCCATACTTTCTTTTCTATCCGTTTCTGGCTTAAGTTCATCACCATTATAATCGATAAATCTTTTTAAATCATTATAACCTAACATCGTGATACCCTTTGCACCATTATTAATAAATATCTGATTTAATTCATCAAATGATTTACCAACAAATGATTTAACATATTCAATAAACTCACCTCTATCAATATTTTTAAATTCCATTACTGGAATTTGATTAACACCTAATGTCATTGCAGCCATAGCTCTATGTCGCCCTTCTTGACCCTCATTACCCACTGTGTAGTGACCAACTGGGAATTTTTCACCACCTTTCATAGCTTCCGCATATTTCTTACCAACCTCACTATTGTAAGCACTTAAGGCATCTTCATATGATAAACCACCAAAGCCCATCGCAATTTTATGTATATATTGTTTTGGACTTAAGTAAACCATTTTACCAATACGTCTTTTAGAAACTAGAGCATATAAAGGTTTGTCAAACTCCACATTATCATAAATAGAGTTCATATCAAAATATTGACACCCATCGCATTCATTGCTAACTTCTTCGTATATTATTCTTAATTTTTTCATAATTTAAAAAATCCAGCCACAACCCTGTTTTATTGTAGTTATCTTATGTGTATTAATAGTATCAGCACCCATTTCATTCATTTTCTCTTGCTATTCCCCAATCTCTTTTTTGGACACGTTTTTAAACTTTAGATTTACTTTTTTCGCCATAATTTATCGACCTTGTGTTTCTTTTTTAATCCTTGTTATTTCATTATATACTACATCATCAACATCCCAAATAACTTGATTAATAAAACTTTTTAAATCTTCAGAATCAACATTAGTTAAGCTACTTAAAACATTATTAATTTCATCATCATTTTCACCCATTAAAGTATTTTTAAGTTCACTACTACTAATTTTCCAGTAATTTTTAAAGAACTCATTATCGTTTAAAATAAAATTTGAGGTAATACTACTTAATTCTTTCATCTTACCAGTTAGATATGCTTTAACTGGTGGGTATGATAAGTATCCATCAACTGAATTACCATCAACATCATATGTTTGATAATTATACTTCTCAAGATTATCTAAATAACTAGTTTTAATTGTTTCATTAACTTTATTATTTAATTCTTTATTATAATCCGATTGTCTCATTTTACCAATATAATATTTATGCACTAAATATTCTTTTACTGATGTCACATCGTTATTTTTATAATCTTTAATAAACTCTCGATAAACATATCTAGTTAAAATATCATCACTAGTTTTATTATTATGTAATTCTGAAGATAAACCATTGGTCAAATCAGTTAACCAATAATCATCATCTCTTAAATAATAGTTTAATTTTTCATGATATTTTTCAATATCTTTATCATATTTATTTAACATTTCATCAGAGATGTTATATTCACTTCTTAATGTATTGAAGATTTGATTTTTAATCTCATCTTCTTTATACGTCAAGGCACCAAGCGTGTAACTAAAATTTCTATATGATTGATACGGATTTTCATCTTTTGCTTTTATTTCAGGTCTAATCGAATTTTTAGGGTCCCCATTTGCAAAGTCTTTTGAGTTATTAAAATAATTAATTGGAATTCCTAATTCTTTAGCCTTTATTAATATTTCATTATCAACACCTTTTTCACCAACATAAATATCAATTGATATAATATACTTATTAGCGTTAGTGATTTCATCTTTATTAGTAACAACTCTATCTTCCATCTCATCACCACTACCTTGTTTCATAAACTTAGGTGTTTTAGGGTATTGCCAATAATCAATAGGCATGATTTTATAATTGTACCCTAATCTTTGACCATCAATTTTAATTCTAACAGCGTCTTCACGATTAAATTGGGTTCCATAACCATGTCTAGTACTTTTAGTTCGACTGAATGACATAAAATACATTTTACCCTTACTTTTCTCAGATTTGGTAGATATTGTTGGAGTTAAATAAAATTTATTTAAATTTAAAATATTAACTAACCTACTTGGATTAGTAAAGTGGTATAATATTGACGTACCACCTTCTACTAACACTTCTTCAAATAAATTATATAATTTTTTCATATTACTTCATTAAAATATCCAACCACGTCCCATGTTAATTTGACCAGTTGCATTTTTATTTGTGTTATCACCTTCAAGGTATTTCATCCTTTCTTCCCAAGCTTCAATTTGCTCTTCGGTCATATCTTTAAATTTTGGGTGAATTTTTTTTGCCATAATGTTAATGTATTGCCAAAAATGTTTTATGTACGTCTTTACGTTGCGCACTTAAATCAGTGTCACCTGTAGGTAATACAATTACATCGTATTGATGTTCTTTACCCTCTGTTGATGGTAATTCAGAATGATATTTAAGTCTATTAATATCAAGATTATAAGCTTTTGCAACCCTATTTTTAAGTTCTTGCTCACCACCATCAACAAATGTTGGTAATCCCTTCTCATTTTTTATATAATGAGGACCCTTCATTAAGAAAAGGTCTTTAAACACTTCTTTAGGTATTATATCGGAATATTTATTTTTTTCTAAATCAACCTGATTTAATTCTTTTGGTGCCGAACCTTTCGAAAAGTTCATAATAAAATCATCACTTGCTAAGTTAACAAATTTGGCTTGCTTTGTGTAGGCATATGATTTAACATCAAACCCAGCTTTAAGTAAATCTTCGGTAACTCTTAATGCAATATCATAATATTTTTGACTGAAGAAGTCTCCAGCATCATTCCACCTCATAACTAATTTAGGGACATTACCAGTTCTTCTACCTTGTTTTTTTAATTTATATGCTAAAGGTTCCAACTCATCCATAATCATATTGTAATATTCTTCTGGGTCATTCATCAGTAGGTTAAGTCTTCTAATTAATTTTAGAACCTTACCATCATTCATACCGTAAAACCCCTTTCTAGCATAACAGATTATTTGACAAGCACCAGCACCTGGGCAAGTATTAATATGGTAAAATTTATTATTTTCTTTATCGAAAATAATTCCTTTGATTGCTGGTAAGCCAGTGTTAACTGTTAACTGTTCACCCCCATCATTAGTCTTTTCCATCTTAGGGTTTTGGTCAAATATTACTTTAGGTGGTGTTGTTATTAAATTTTTAAATTTCTCAACATCTAAACCACCATCTTTATCTAAATTCTTTTCTATTTGTTTTCTAGTGTAGATAACGTCTTTAGTTCCACGCTTACCTCTGCTTTTAGATTTATCATTTAATCTATCTAATTCTTTGTTCATATCCGATGCTAATTGTTCTGGTGTAACACACGTTGAATTAGCGTCTGGGAAATCGCCTTCCCAATCAATTTCAGATAAAACATTCTCTAATATATATTTAAGTTTTAACATATAATTTGCATTTTATTATAAATAGTTTATAAAATGAAAAAAGGCGTGATATGTATCACGCCTTTAAAACATCATTTAATTTTTGACTATTTAATCAAAAATTAACACCAAAAAAAAAACCATTATGTTATAAATATTTCGGAAATATTGGATGCGTTTATATTTTCGAAATGTTATTCCATTCTTTAACGACTACCGTTAAAAATTTAGAATTACCAATTAATTTAATTGTGTGAATTACTGCCATAACCTTTAAATACTTGGGTTCCAAATAAATAAACTCATCTACCAATGGTTTGACACTAGATTTGTATTCGTGAATCAAAGTCCAATTTTCATCAACTAATTTAATTTTTGTTTTAAACATACTATAATATAACAAAAAAGTTAAAATAATAAAGATTAATGTTTATTATTTTAACTTTTTATGTATATTTATTAATAAAATATATATATTATGGGATGTGGATGCAAAAAAACTACTGTACGACCAAAAATCGTACCTAAAGTAACAACTAATAACACAGTTAGTGTTACAGTAAAAAAAGTTTAATTATAACTTAATTATTTTAAATTCTTTTTCTCATTTTCTTTTTGAGATGAGTTTGTGTGCTTATTTTTTAATAAGTGCTCACCTACTACTACTCCTAACCCAGCCCATACAATTTGTATTAAACCATCGAACATATTAGTGTCTACGTTTTTACCCCAAATTAAATTGGTTATAAAAGCCCCTGTAACAGCTAAAAATGCTAAGAATGTTATTACTCTTTTACTTGATAGCCTATCACTCGAATCCGAGCTAAGCATTCCTTTAATTTCTTTAAATAATTTCATAATGATGTTTTATTATAAATACTAATATAAAATAAGAAAGCCATGATAAATATCATGGCTTTCTTTAATATTAACTTCTTAGTTATTCCTATTGGAATATGCAGTTATCACTACGTACAAAAATGGTCTTCAGTGGAGGTGGAGGTATCGAAACCTCGTGTTACAAATGTGTTAAAAACAATCTACATGTTTAGGTATAATTAACGCTTTATCCAAACGGAATAAGGTTTCTAATCCCTTTCAAAAGTTTTGTACCGTAACGCTAAGCACTTCACGACTTATTTAACCATTTAAGTTAATGGGATTGTGGATTACCACTATTTTTGCTATAATTAGGCTACAGCAACCTCTCCCGCAACACTACAAGTAGCGTTAGCAAAGATATTTTTTTCAACATTAAAAATGTTTGCATTTAAAATTTTGATAGCTTGATTAAAGTGTTTCCAATCTAACACTACATGCTTGCAATCTCCTACAATTCATAGTCAAATCCAAGTCACCCCCATATGTTAAAGAACTTATTCTATTAGTTAAATATAATAATTTTTATAAAACGACCAATTTATTTTGGTATTAAATCTTTCATTATTATACTTAAAAGTTTATTTTTAATAACTACCCCATGACAAGGTTTTGGTGCGCAATAGCAAATCAAATATATGTCACCAAGTTTTAAAGCTGCTAACATCTTATCCAAACCATCGACAATTGACCTTTCATTTAATTTTACTCTCGTGTTTAAATATACACCATATTTACCTATCGCTTCTTCTCTACTACTTACTTGAAATTCAACTTTAGTTTTATCTAAGTCTTTACTAGTAAAGGGATTGCCAAAAACTGAACCCCTACCGATATAGAAATCTTTATCAGTTGGGGTGTGGTCTTTTTTATTTACTAGGTGAATAACATTCATTATTTTTTTATGATGATTTCATCTATAATACCATATTCTAAAGATTCTTCAGCATTCAACCACAAATCTCTTGTAGCATCGTTCATTACTTCTTTAGAATCTTTACCACAAAACTCACCTAAGTAATCAAACAATAATTGATTATACTTTTCAGATTCTTCAAAAGATATTTTATTGTCTTGGTGATTACCTTGATAACCAGATGATATTTGGTGTAACATCACCCTACTTGACCTTAAAGAACTACGTTTACCTTTGGTTCCAGCACCTAATAACAATGAACCCATTGAAGCGGCCATACCTGTGTTAACGGTTCTAATATCTGGAGCACATAACATCATATTATCAATCATTGAGAGTCCCGATTTAACGCTCCCACCTGGTGTGTCAACATAAATCGTAATGTCTTTATCTTTATCAACACTTGATAAAAATAATAGTTGTGCTTGTACCGTGGTACTCATTAAATCATTAACAGGACCAGCCAACCAAAGAATTCTATCCATCATCAACCTTGAGAAGATATCCATTTGAGTTACCCTCATTTGTCTTTCTTCAAGTATGTATGGCGTCATTGAATTGCTAATACTAGCAGTGTTGCAATTAGAATAAAGGGATGTTTGCATTTTATCCCAATAATGGAATTGCATACCACTAACACCTAAATGTTTCATTGCGTAATTTTTAAACTCATTTTGAAAATCTATTTCAGAGTACATATTCATATTTTATCCTTTTTCAGTGTTAAGTTCTTCACCATCATTTTTTTGATTGTCGTATAATGATTTAACAGATTCTTCCAAAACTTTGAATTTATCCCAACCATATCTATCAACAAAACCTCTATGAACTTTATCTGCTTGAGTAACAACCAATTTATCATTATCTAAATCGTAATGCGTTCCACTCAAAGCTTCTTCTATGCATAAACGTTGTAATTCAGGTGTTAACCCATCAAAAATTTCTTCATTTACGATTATCTTTAAATCATAACCATAAGCGAACTTATTATCTGGCGATTCTTTTTTTATCGTAATAACATTTTTCTTTTGGTCATCATTTACGATGATTTTACTACTAATTAGATTTTCCAATCCAGTGTTATTTAACACTTCCATTACTGCTTTGAATGTTTCATCCGAAGCTTCTGCCCATTTTGCCATGTTTTTAATTTTTATTTATTTATAATTTATTTATTTAATGCAATATAAGTATTAATAAATTAAATAAACAAGTTATTCACTTATTTTTTTTAATTCCGTTAATATTTTTTCCTCTTCCTCTGTAATACTTTTTGGGAATTTTAAATCAACCATAATATATTGGTCACCTCTCATAACGTCATAATTCATATATTTTAAACCCTTACTCTTTAGTTTTAACTTATGCCCAATATTAGATAATTTAGAAACTGGAACCTTAACAATAGAACCATCAATAGTTTTAAATTCAAAGGCACCACCTAAAACCATTGTTTCATAAGGTAACTCTATTTTAGATAATAACCCAAAATCTTTTAGAATCGTAAATTTTTCTTCATTAATTGCTATGATAATTACTAAATCACCTGAATTTGAACCATTCTCATCAACATAATAATGACCAGAACCTTGTAATAAAATTTGTTGGTTTGGCATTACGCCATGTGGAATTTTAACATCAATCGTATCTTCTTTTTTACTCATACCACTTCCACTACACGATTTACATGTGTTATTTATTTTAAACCCTCTACCATCACAATTTGAACAAGAAATTGTTTCTTGCATTCTACCATGTTGAGTGTCAATTACTCGATATCTAACACCTTTACCGTTACAAGTAGTACATCTGACAATATCTTCACCACCCTTGCCATTACAAGGTTGACACTTAAGAAGTCTTTTATATTTAAAAGTTTTAGTTACCCCATGATAAACCTCTTCCATAGTTAAGGTAATTGATTGTGTGATGGTATATCTTCGTTTATTTGCAACTTCTTGTTGTTGCTTACGTATTGAATCAAACACATCTCGCATGTTATTTGACCCATAACCTTCACGACCTTGACCATTATTCATATACGCATCATGACCTAATGAATCATACCTAGCTTTTTTATTTGAATCACTTAAAGTTTCATATGCCTCAGCAACTTCTTTAAATTTAACCTCAGCTTCATCATCATCGGGATTCTTATCTGGGTGATATTTTTTTGCTAATGTACGATAAGCTTTTTTGATTTCACTATCCGTAGCAGATTTGTCAACACCTAAAGTAATATATAAATTTTTTGACATATTGTAATTTTATGGTACAAACATACTCATTTTTTTTATACCCACAAGACTTTATTATTAAAAATTTATGTCTATATTTATTTGTATGCTATATCGTGTAATTTTAACCAAAAATGGGGAATATAAGAAAACCATCCATAGATGTAAAACTAGGGACACCTCATTTATTAATTTCCATAAAATTAAAATGGATAATAAAATTTTATTCAAAAAAGAATTTATTAACTATAATGGGATAATCCCAGTTACATATAAAATTTACGCTGTTAAGGATTATGAAGAATCTGATAAACCTAGATTAATTAGAAATAGATATGGGAAATTAATAGTTGAGAAACCCTTATACGGTATTTGGACTGTATTACATGAATTTGATTTTGATATTGAAGAAAAGTTTTGGGTATTTGGTTATAACCCTAAAAAAGAGAGAAAAACAATTGTTGACATCATAGGGTTGATTATGGTTGGTATGAATGACCCTAAAAAGACTAAACAAGTTGTTGTTGTAAATAATAAATTACTTATTCATGTTGAGGACCAATTTGATATGGTTATCTGTAAATGTAAAAGAGATGCTCAACGACTTCATCACGCTTTGGCCAAGGCATCTAAAGATAATAAGATTAAAAACTTATTTTTTATGGGTACAGCGAATAAAAAGATGTGTGGTGATTATTATGATTTAATACATGAACAAACTGGTTGGGATTACACCAAAATTTGGCGAACTACGACAAGACCTTAAATGTTCCCCAAACAAACCCTATTAAACCCAATAATGGAAATATTACTAAACCCCAAGCATTTGTGTTTCTACTACCACCTCTTTTAGTCTCTAATTTTATTTTAAAATGACCATGTTCTTTTAATTTATCTTTCATCTTTAACAATCTTAAATATTAAATATTAAATTTTTTTGCAAAGATACTAATTTTTTAATTAAGTATTAATAAATGTTTCATATCTTCATAATCCTCTTTTGATGTTGGTGCATATGTAAGATTCATATGTTTTAAAATCACTTTAATATCTTTAATTGTTTTAATTTTATCAATATCAATTTTATAATGCCCCACTATTTTATTTTCCATATTCTATTAATTTTAATTTTTGTTTTCTAGTTAACTTTTTAATTCTATATTCATATTTACTTGCCATAGACCTATCTATACACATTTTTTGCCATTTTAAGACCACTGGTAAGCGTGGTTTGGTGTATTTGGCTCCTTTGCCCTTATTATGTACTAAAATGCGCTTAGAAACGTCCTTAGCTATACCTGTATAGATACTTCCATCTGAACATTCAACCATATATACATAATAATAATCACCTAATAAATAAGAAGCTTCAGATTCAAGTGATTCAGCAAAAGAGTTAGATATTTCATTATTTATTTTTTTATTTTTCTTTCTTCCAATCACCTAAAATATCTTCAATTGTTTTACCTTCAGGTAATTTAATCCAGAAATATTTTTCCATATATTCCTCATAACTCACATTAGGTGGTATTTTACCACTTTTTATGTCATTTCTATGAGCACATCCAAAACACATTATTCTAATATGAATTTAACTAGTCCATCGATATCATCTACCATTGGGATGTTGTAATAATTACATACGATATCTACATTACCCTTTCTATAAAACCCTTCTGGACAACATACACACATCTTATTTGAATTGGCATGTAATCCCAATTCCATAAGTGTAATTGGTGAAGTGGTTTTTGGGTCGATAAAGATAACAACCTTATCAGCAACATCCAACGCATTTAATTCCCATTCTACTTGTTCTCTAAAATTATCATTCTCGATTGTTTGCTCCCATGAAGAATCCCAATCATCACGTCTTGGATTAAATAGTGTTACCGTTTTATCAGAATCAGATTCTTCACATTTATTAGCAATTTCATTTTGCCAATCAATAGCTTTACCCATTTCAATTGAACCAGCTAAGAAAATTGATAATTCTGGTGTTCCAAGGTTTTCAGGTGCTTTTATTACATTAACTTTCTTTAATTCCAAATCTTTCTTTTTAAGTTTCATATTTTCAATTTCTTCTGCTTTTTGTTGATTTTTAACTGCTAAAGGTACGGAACCATGAATTGTAACATCTTCAGGTAATTCTACCCAGTCATAAAATGTTATTCCATTTACCAAAGATATAACCCAACCCATTTATTCATAATTTGATATTTCCTCTCTAATCATTTTTAAACGGTTTTACCGCACTTCCTTCATCTAAATTATCATCAGCCCCTTGGCCAATATCAAATGATTTCTTAATATCACCAATCATTTTATTTATTTCATCGTTTTGATTTTCAGTGGTATGAATTGGATTGATACATTCAATTCTTTCTTTATCGTCAGTTGGTACGAAGAACGCCATCATATTGGCACCCCTTTCAGCAATAACACTATTCATGTTTTCACTGATTTTAGCCATTAACTCCCTATTATTCATTACCTCTCTATCCATGTAACATACAAGGATTAATGGGTGGTCTTTAGTTGCTTTCATCTTGTTTTATATATTGTGCGTAAGGGTAGTTCACTTGTGGAATTTCCTTTAAATTATTTGTTATCGTTTTAATAACTTGGTTTAAATTTTCTTTTGTGGTTATTTCACAACTTATAGATTGGTTACTATCAGTCATGAGGTAAACTAATAAGTCAGAACCACTTTTTGTTATTTCTTTAATTACTACTTTCATATTTTTTATTTTAACAATGATAGTGAAATTAAAAATAATAGTAAATAAAAACCCCAAGTTATTTACCTGGGGTTTTTGTTTTTTAACACTAATCTAATTACCTAACCTTAGCAACACCTAATTTGATGTTATTAAGAGGTGATGTCGTATCAACGGCCCATGCAAATCCAGTTCTTTCAACTAAACTTTCATACTCCTTTTTGAAGGATTCTAATTGTCCTGATTCTTTTCTAAAATTCTCTATCTGCTGCTTTTCAACATCAGATAACACAATTACTTCTTCAACGTCTTTTTTAATCTCGTTTCCCATTTTTAATTTTTAATTATTATTATTATGTTAGGCACACTAACCAATAACCAACAAAGAATCCCTTTGGGTTATTATTTTTAAATTCACACTTATTTATATGCTTAAATGATATTCTTAATTTAAAAAATCTAAACCAACCAATACCATTATTAATATAATAGCAAAATAAATTACTTTCATAAAATTTACTCATCTTTAACAACAAATTTTATTAATATATTAGCGATGTCAACCTCAAATTCTTCAGTGTATTCATATTCATCAATTGATTCACCATTTACCTTATTTATTTTATAAAAAAAATGTTCACTTAATTTTTTATGGTTTTCAGCTGTTAAATTATAAACTAACTCTAACCCATCTTTATAAATTAATTCATTATTAACTATTTCAGAAACACTTTCTATTAATATCTCATACTTCATATTAAAACATATTTTTTAATCTCTTAAGTACTCTATTAAAGAAATTTTCTTTTGGTTTGATAACTTTTACTAAACTATTTGGGTTTAATTTAATTTTCTCTCCTAAACCGTTTTTAATTTCTTCAATAAATGCAATTTTTTTTAAATCAGTTTTTTTTAATTCTAATTTAATTGAATTTTCCTCTTTTTTTATTTCACTCATTGAAACTTTACTCATTTCTCTATTTTTTCTTGTATTGTATGGATTAACCAAACACCCCCAGACGTTAAACAAGCATCAATGAATGATGATAACACAACTGAGTTTATACCTAAATAATTATCACTTATTGAAAATATAAATGATGATAAAATAACCCCCACCCAAAATGGTAAGCAAATCATACAAGTAAATAAGTCACCAAAAAAATTAGGTGAAACTCTATTCCAAAAATCTCTCCATTTCGAAAAAATGCTTGAAAATACCATTATGTTTGATATTCCATATGCTGTTAATAAAAATACTATTAAATCCATATATTAATATTTACCTTCGATACATCTTGGACATACTTGATTTTCGTCATTAGGGTCACACTTACACACCACTTCTGGTTCATCAAATGTTTCTACCACTATTTTACCATTTTTTGTTTTAGGTGGTAAATCAAATGTCTCATTATTAAATTTAGCGGTAGTTGGATTAACATTGTCAAATCCCTCACTAAAACCATCATTTTCAGTTAATTCACTCTCATCAATACCACCCTCTATAATAACATTCTCACCTGTATCATTATCATCTTCTATAATGATAGGCATGTCAGATAAATCAATATCCTCATTATTACTAACATCTAAATCGTGTTTAAAACTAAATTCAATTGTTTTACACTTATCTAAAGAAGATTTGGTAAATAATTTTTTTAATTCATTAATTTTAATTTGAAGTAACTTAATTTTAAGTTCTCTTTCAATATTAACTTTAATTACGTAACTAACGTATTCCAACATCTCATCAATGCCCACCGTTTCATTTAATGGGTATAACATGTGATAATTTGCTTTATCTGGGGTTGTTTGAACACCTACTATTTCTGATTTAGGTAAGCTCCACCCATCTTTAAAGGCGCAATCAATAACAGTTAATCCATTGGTGAACCTAATACTTAAAACATGTGGGTCTAACTCTTTTACTTTATTATTTATATTACCCATAATTATAAGTTTATACCAGTTATTAATGAAGTTATCACATAGGCCAATGATAGGCCAAGTAATAATAGACCCCTTTGTGAAATAACATATCGACCATCAGTATCTAATTTCTTCTTCCACGCTAATAACGTGAAAAATGTGTGTCTAAAAACGTTCAGTAACGACAACACAAATACTATCGTTAAAAGTTTATTTATTATATCCATTAACATTATTATTTATTGTTTCTTTTTTCTGAAATATGCATTCTAATATTCTGTGCTTGCTCTTTAATCTCCTGTAAAGTTTTTCTAGCCCTAATTGAAGCAGCTTTATTCCCTTTACCGTAAAATTTAAGTAAATCAACCTCTAAACGGTCAATCATAATTTTTAAATCATCTAAATTACTCATCTTCATTATATGTGTTTATATTCTCTGGAATCTCAGTATTTTGAGCGTCCGAATTTGTTATTGATTGCCATTCATCAATAATGGCGTTTAGGTTAACAACCTTTTTTAAAAATTTTTTGATATCATCGCATGTGCTGTTTACATCCCCATCTGAATTCATAACCCGTTCTAGGTTTTCATAAGCGATAAGTCGGTCAGCAATTAAACTTGTTAAAACAATACTTTTTAATCTCATACAACTAATATAATAAAATATTAATCATAAATAAATAGTAATACCCGTTTTTATACTAAATAATTAGCATTTTTATAGGATTTTTCATAAATCTTATATAAATTTAAAAATTTATCAATATCCGAGCGAGTTTTTTCGGAATTATAATTAAAAATGTGGTTCCAATACGTTTTAATTTTTTCGTATTGAGTTGAAGTTTCGTTATAAAACGTTTCAAAATATAAATCTAAGAAATAAATATATACATCGTTATTATCATTAAATTTAATAATGTTTGTATTCATTAAATCGCATGTTTTTTTCCAACACCAATTATAATGAGTCAATCTATCACTTTCATCCATCAAATCATGACCTAAATATGTTGAGTCAATTAAATCATCTAAAGTTAATGTGAATTCATGGTATAAGTCAGCCCTTTCATATACAACATTATGACTAGTGTATATTAAATCCATTTGTAATATAGAAAGGGGTCTGGACATATGGTTCAGTATTTTATTTACATTATAATTCACTCAAATAATGTTCATTACCTTCATATTTAACATATGTGGTTTTTTTCTTTATTTTAACCGCAATTAAAATACTATTTCTATTAGAACTTTCATTATATGAAACGTGTAACCATCTTGGCTCACCATCTTTAGGGAATTCAGCTATTAATTTCTTACTTTTTTCCATTTATATCCTTTTGTTGTTTTTCTTTCACCTTTAAGACAGGTAAGGTTTGTTGTTGTTCCTTACCACCTTTTTTTTAGAATAGTTTTCTAACGTTATTATTGTTAGATAGATTAAGAACTATCTCTGTATATTTTTCAATAGTTATTTCTCTATTGATTAACATCTCAAATAATATTCCTAGTCTAGTATTTAATTGTTCTCTTGTCTTATTCATTAGTATTTCTCTCTATAGTAAAACTCTCCTTTATCATCTATATATGTCTTAGTCAAATCTAGGCTACATGGTACTTCAAGAATATCTCTCATAGTCGGTGTATTAGTACCCAGACTACTACCTTCTATTATTAACTCACAACCATCTTTAACTATTATTGTTGACTCAGCGGAAACATCACCTTCAACAATTAACTTCGTGTCATGTCCGTCAACAGTAAAAGTACCACCACCTGCAATACTACCTGTAACAACTAAATTTACGTTAACAGTACTATACTCCGTATCATCTTCTAGATACAAATCGCCTTCAATTTTAGCCCAAAAACAAGTGTATCTTTCATCTGCGGCATCTAAGCATCCACTAGCAATAATATGTCTTTTATTCTCTGCTAGATAATCCCATATAGAAGCAGTCTCTCTTGTGTAATGGTCTCCATCTAAATCCATTATTGATGTTGATGCACTACTATATAGGCTTGGGTCTTGAAAGGTGTTTGTTTTCTTATAAATCTTCTCAACGACCTGTATACATTTATCCTCACAAGATGTTAACAGAAACATAAGACCTATAACTATTGCAATAGATATTAAAACACTTTTAAATTTGAAATGTTTAATTTCACTAAATTCTTTCCTTAATTCGTTTTTACTTTTCATAATTTATTTATTAGATTTGGTTAATCCCTGTTATATTACCAGCAGATTTAATATTATAATATTCACAAACTTCTATTATTGAATCCCACGTTTTCATAAAATTGTCACCCAAATCATATTGGTTAACCTTCTTTTAATTTGGGTTGTTATATTGGTCTTGACCGATATATTTCTTACCATTAATAATATTTTATGTTAAATAAATAAACATTAATCTAATTGCTTAACCATATGTTCATTACCTTCATATAGAAGATATTTTGTCTTCTTATTAATTTTTGTTGCGATAAGAATCCTATTTCTATTATTACCTTCATTATATGAAACGTGAAGCCAAGCTGGGTTTTCATAACCACCAAACTCGTAAATCAATTGGTCAAATTCAAGGTTATCTTTTATGTGATGAAACATTTCTAAATTTGTTTTATGTTTATAAATGTCATCAATATCTACTGCGGCACCTTTAATAGCCATGTGTTGAGAGCTTTTACTTCCACCAATAGCTGTGTTTAATTTTTTACTTCTAAACACACTATTTATTTTAACTGGCCCACCCACCCAAATTCTTAATGGGTCAAACACTTTTTTACATAACACTTTAATTTTCTCTAATTGCTCTTCGTTAGGTTTATTACTAATATTCTTTCTAAGTGCGGTTGCACTACGAATTACTTCATTATAACTAACGTATTTTGAAATTTCTATTGACATAATGTTTTTTATTATAAATAGCTTCGTAAAATAAAAAAACCCGCTTTAAAGCGGGTTTATATTATTTATATGTTATTGTCTTGGGTGCCATTGGAGAACCTTTATGTGTAAATTGGATTGTTGTATTATCCAAATTTTTATTATTTTTGGCTATATAGCTGAAAACATTACCATTTTCAATGTATCTCTTATCTGGTATTTCTACTACATAAACGTAACCACCCTTACCATTAGAATTTGGCTCAGATGCTATCGCAGCTTTAATATCCCCATACTTACCTAAATATAATTTAGGTGCCGCATTATGTTTAAAAGCTTCTTTTTCAGGTGCGTATTTAAATAAGTCATTTGACACGTCAGCTGAAAAGCCATATTTATCTTTAAGAGCCTTAATAGTTTCTGGTTCTAGTTTATCAGTAACTATTTGTTTTTTCTCAGGTGTTAACCTTGAAAATTCAGTTTTAATGTCATCCACTTTTTCTTGTGGAACCTCTTGACCTGATACTAAAGAACCTACCAACATCATAACCCCAGCTAAAAAACCTCTAAAACCTTCATCTAAAATTTCAGCTTCATCAACAATTTCAACATTGCCTGAGTTCTCAATTAACTTTTTTTTTTACTAACAGATAATAATTCTTTAAATTTATTATTTTCCATCACTCTACCATCCGCTTTGTGCGTACCAATAGTTTTTTCTGAAGCATAACCCATAAGATGTTTCATATGAGACATATCTTCATTTATAAGAGTCACATCTTTTTCTACTAAAGCAACTGCTTTACCTTCTTCTAATGTACCTTCCCACCTAACTTTAATGGTTTTATTACCATCAGTCATTTCGAAAATGTTATTATCTTCTTTTAGTTGATTAGGAACTTTGGTTAACGCTTCGTTAATACTCTTGAATTCCTTTTTATATGTTACTTTTTTCATGTTTTTATTTTTATTTTTATTATTTAATTTTAATCATCGTAATCTCCAGAATCTTCATCATCTCCAGAAAAACGCTCATCATATGTCGCTTGACCTTCCCAATGTTTTTCTTCTGGGTCTTCCTCTTCATTTACACCTTCCTTTGCTTTCTCATCTCTAATAACTTTATCGATGTGAGCACTTTGTGATGGGCTATTCCCAAATTCATTCGAATCAGGGTGTGGTGTGTGGTGAAATGCATTATCTTCATCAATTTCTTCAATTTCATTTGTGAAACCTTGACTAAGACCAGATTTAATGTTATTATTTTCATTAACTCTTTCATTTGCAGTTGGGGTTCCTAAAGTTTTTTCAGATTTATAACCCATAAGGTGTTTAATCTTAGAAAAACTTTCATTCATTAAATCTGAAGAGTCAGCTTCTATTATAGTAGCCTTACCCTCTGTTAATGAACCACTCCATTTGATTTTATAACTTTCTAAACCATCTGTCATTTCAAATTGTTTATTATCAACTCTAAACGCTTCTGGAATAAGTTTTAGTGCATTACCAACGCCATTAAATGGTTTTTTAAATTTAAGCCTTTTCATAGATTCCCCTATTGCATTTTTCTTTTTATTTACTTTTGATGCTTTATCACTCATTTCAATATCATCACCGAATTGATTGAATGTTCCCGTTGATGTATCTCTTTTCTCCTTAGATTTTTTAATAGTATCGACTAATTTCTTTCCAAATTCAGCGTCTGATGCACCCCATACTGGTTCCGTATTACCATTTTCATCCCCAGTGTAAGTTTTATTTCCCATAGTTGAGTCACCTTCAATTGCTTTTATAGCTCTATCAGTGAAAGTGTCACTAGGTTCATTATCATAATTTAACATTTCTTGACCATTACGAATTTCCATCTCATCGTGATATTCTTTGGTATCACCTTCAATGTTTGTTTTCTTTGGGTCGATAGCATCTTCGTCTTCTTGCTTTAGGTTTTTATCATAATCCTTCATTTTACCTTCTACATCTTTATAGTAGGCACTATTTTGGTCTTTACTACCCTTTTGCGCTCTCTTGGTTACTTTTTCACCAGGGATGCTTGCTTCAGCTACTAATTTATCCAATTCTTTTTTTATTATTTTTTTATCCATTTTAAGTCTTTTATATAAATATATTATTATTCCTTAATGTCACAATTAATTATTTCTAACAATTATTTGATTTAATGCACTCATAAACCTATCAGCTAGGTGAGTACCGTAATGTTCATTAACAATGTAACCAATTGCCTTAGCTAATTCTTCATAACCTAAACTTTCATCTACTTGATTAATAGCACTAACAAATAAAGGTATTAACCTTTGAGTCTCATTAGATTCTATTATAGATTTAACTTCTTTTATTGATTTACCTGTTATTCTAGATACCTCAGCTACTACCGAGTCTTTAGTTTTATTATATTTAACAACACCATCATCACCTTGATTACACCCACCATTTTGTGCCACCTTATTATTGTTTAGTTTAGTGCAATCGTCAAAATCAACCATTTCACCATTAGGGTATGCGGTTGAAGTTTGGTTATCGTTCTCTAAAATTCTTTTTAACTGTGTTTCTGTTATTTTTAATACTAATTTCTTATTTTCATGTACTAATTCCCAACCACCAAAATCTTTCCTAGTTAAGTTTAAATCTTTCGCATCACTATCACCCCATTGCCTAGCTTTAATAACACCAGTTAATTTATTAACGGAATTAATTTTTCTTCTACCAGCACCATTTTTATAAACTTGACCTAGTTTAACACCTTCACCGATTTGCCTCTTTATAATTGGCATATCACCTTTACCTTTATTAAGTTTGTTTCCAGCGGTCATAAAATCATTAGTCCCAAGCGCATTAGCGTCATACGCAAATGTGCCACTTTCACCACCAACTGAACCAGTCGATGTTGTTTCTTCTATATCATTCTTAAGAATACTTTTATTAAACCAATCATATGAATAAGCAATATCTTGACCATATCTAAATACACCCAATTCTACTTTACCGTCTTTAATTACATTACAATATTCCCAAGTAATTCCATCGATATCAAATTTTCCCTCACCATCTCTATCTGAATGATATTCAACCACTCCTTGGGGGTCAATAACTTCTTCAATTCTAGATTCTTCTACGTCATATGACATATCATTAGCCTTTATGTGTTCATGTGGATTACCCCAATTTGATGAGTCCAATGGTTTTATACCCTTTGATTCTAATGACTTACCTCTTAATATCTTAAAGTTATCAACTTTAATTTCAGGAAAGTTATCCACTAAATCGATTTTACTGAAATATTTAATATCTTCGTTATCAACACCGTTATATTCCCAACCAGTAGCTATTTTACCACTTGGTTTATAAATAGCAAAATGTGTGTAAGTTTTATCTATACCTTCTTCCTCTGAAATATCTTGTAAAGCTTCTTCGGGGCTCATACCCGTATCTTTTTTAATTGGACCGTTAAAGCTACCACCACCAACAAAAGCACCGCTAGAAGCTGCGCCCGTTGTTTCATCTATGTTATTTAAGATGCTAACTAAAGTTTTATCTTCACCATAAAATTTAATTAACTTATTTTTAACTTTTTGATTTATCAAAGCAAGTTCACCGTCTGGTGCGTTACTACTAAATGCTTTAATTTGTTGATTGTATAATTTATCATTAATATAATTCTTTGCAGTATTAGCATTCGCAGTTTCAAGTGTTTGGTCACTATCTAAATAAGGTTCTAATTTTTCACCTTTAAAAGTAACCAACGATTCTAAAGTTATCGCAAATGTAACATTGTTTTTATTTTTGAAAATACATAACCCATCTAAATCTTCATTATAATAAATAAGTTTAAGGATTTCCTTCTCTGCTTTTATCCCCAATTCTTTTTCTGGTTCAGGTTCTGAGTCTGGTTCATTAAAAGGTGCCCTTGAATCATGTTCCGCACCTGCTGGGTAACCACCTAATTCATTTATTTTTTTATAACACTCTTTCACTTTTTTTCTAAAGCCAAATTTTTCACTTACATATTTAGTGATACCTTCAGTTTCATCTAAAGATGCTGTTAATAAACCTTCCTTATCTAACATATCCATTAATTTATCTTTACTGATACCTTGCTCTAACCAAAATTTAGAAAATGGTGCAGTTTCAGGTCTAGATAACATGTCCTTTATAAACACAATAAGTTCTTGAGCAAATGTAAGTAAATCAACTTTTTTAGTTTCTTCATTTAACGCATTTTTTTTAATACCCTTAGAAATCTTATCAGTTGAGTTTAAATTACCCTTAAATATTCTATTATATTGTTCCTCATTGATTTTAAGAATCTTAGTTTTAGACTCACTCCCTTGTATGTTTTGGAGCATAAGAATTTGACTTTCAGTTAACCTTATTTTTCGCATAAATCGATTTATTATATAATTACTTTATATCTTTACTATATAAATATTGTAAATATTAATAAAAGCCCCGAAAGGAGGCTTTTTTATCATTATTTATTATTTTTTTTACCAGATTGTATAAGATATTCCACCACCTATTTGTGGACCTAAAATAACTGCATTATTTTTTAGGTCAGCTGTTGCGCCATACCCACCGTAAACACTTAAATGTATTTTCTTTTTTTTAGTAAATTTAGTTAGTGCTGGATGCGATTTAGGGTCTATAATAACTGAATTCAAATCAGTGGCTGAAAAATTAGGGTATCTAGATGATGCAAACATTTCTACTTTACCATCACTTCTAGTTCTTAAGCCTTGAGTAACATTAAATTTTATGTTGTCCCTTGTTATTATCGTTTCTAACGGATTTATTACATTATTAATTGAATCGTATTTGAATTTTGTTAAACCCGCTAAACTTCTTGAGTTATCATCATCGAAAGTTTTATCATAACTCCATATAAATGCGTTTGTATTATCTGGTAATTTAGTAACACTTGTATTATTAATAACAATAGTATCACTAGAAATATCAGCAATTAAATCACTAAGTTCATTTATTTTACCTTTGAAGTTTCTAACCACTTCCAACATATTGCCATTTAAGTCTTTTAAATCACTAACATTTTTAGCGACAAGAGTTTCTTTAGAAAATTCTAATTCACCAACCTTATTGATTGTAACTCGTAACGAATCTTTTAACGCAGATTCATTTTGTTGTGAAATTCTAATGTCAGCTTTAAGGTTTAAATAAGTATTTATACCCCACCTAACTAAAAAAAATAACACCACAACTATTAATATCGTACTTACTATTTTTGAATTTAAAAACTTTGTCATAATATTTTATACTATTTCTGAAGTTTGAACTTCAGCATCACCTTCAGTTCTATTATATTCTGTAGCCAACTTTTGTGCCCACTCATCAGCCCAATTATCATAGAAACCTTTAAGTTTTTTAACCATATCAATGGTATCATCACTAAATGGTACGTTATTAGCTGTTATATAAAGACCGTTAGTGTCTTCTAACGTAAACTCCCATTCTAAACCACCCATATTTTCAAACTTACCTGAAAACACTACATTTTTATTTTTAGGGTAAATCTTAAACCCAGTAAAATCTACTCTAGGTGATACTGTATTTCTAAAATTAGTTTGTTCTTCACTTAATTCAGCTGGTGACAACTCTTCTTGGTCATTATTACTAATATTTTCATTAATACTTCTACTCCTTATGGTAGATAGCATTTTTTTAGTAATGTCTTGTTCGTTTAAATTTTCCATTATTTTTCTACTATGTTTTTTAAATATTCAAAATTAAATGCTGGAGATACATCTAAAAAATTACTCGAATGGTTACACCTAAAATACACCCCTTTCTTTTGGGTAATATCATCGATTTTTATGTTATCCGATGAAACAATTTTTGGTATGTTAAACTTATCAGTAAGATTATCACATAATAAAGCTAAACTCTCCATTTGCATATCGGAATAAGGTGCCCATCGAATTTTACCCCTCCATTTTCGCTCAACTAAAGGCTCTTTTCTATTATAAATATCACCATTCCACGTAATAAATGTTTTTTTATTAAAATCCTTATTTACCCAACCCTCATTTTCTAAAACAATTGATATTATTTTTTTATCAAATTCTTGATTTTTAATAAATGACGAATAGAAAATTGGATTAAAATGTTCATATATAGTACCATCCAAACCAATTGTGTATGGGCTAGTACCTTTAAATTTACCATTTATTTTTTTATTCCAATTGTGATAGTGATTCATATCCACACTTAATGAATTACCAATGACAATTTGTGACTTTTTGTATTTCCCTTGGAAAAATGAAGTATCACTTAACTTAAATTCATTATTAATATCCACGCCTTGCTGGTATACTTCTACTAAAGTTTCTACTCTTCTTATTTTCTCTAATTTCTTTTATCTCTTCTCGTTGCACACCATTTGATTTAATTGAAGTAACTTGATTCACACTTGGTTTTACCTCATTTACATCTACTATATCATTTGGTGTTTCCGTAACTACATTTTCATCTGGTATTGATTTTACAACTGATGAGTGCTCCATTTTTAATGGTTCTGAAGTACTAAACCCGCTTTTTAAAATTGTGCGTGCATTAGTTGGTGCTACATCAGCTTTAAATGAGTTTTTTGATACTGCTAATATCGCCTCATCTAAAATTTCAGCTTCATCAACTTCAACTTCATCAACTTTAACTTCATCAACTTCAACTTCATCAACTTCATCAACTTCAACTTCATCAACTTCAACGTCATCAACTTCAACGTCACCATCAATTTCTTTATCTACTTTTTCCTCACGTCTTTTAATCGATTCTTGCTCAAACACCCAATTTGTTGCAATAACTAATGTAATTGCTAATGGGTCAAATACAAATATTAACAATAGAATGAAATAATTAACAACATTATCCATTGAAATTCCAGTTAAGTTAGCTATATACGTTAATGGACCTAATTCAGCTGACACTTCACTATCATTTTCTTTATTTAATATAGATAATTGATATTTTTGTAACGAATCCGATGCAACATTACGTTTAAGCATAATATCCCTACGGTTAGCTTCTTCAACATTAATTCTTTCTTGTGCTAACCTCAATCCAGATGTTGATATTGTATTTCTAAATCCAGTATTTGAAGATGTATCCCTTACTTGGATTGAATTTGCCTTTGTGTTTGATAATGTAGCTATGTTAGTTGATATTCTTTCCATTTCAACTTCATACCTAGCAACATCATCCGCATAAAACTTTTCTTTCTGCTCAAGAAATTTAATTTGATTTTGATTGATTGAGAATTTTTGATAGGTTTCTTGGTATGCTGACGATAAAAACCCATATATACCACCTGAAGTAATTGCTATTAAGACTGTAACTCCAATAACAACATATATTCTCATTAATATATTTATTTTTTTCCAGTATCTTTGTAAATAACTAGCTGCAACTAATTTACCAAACTCTAATGCTGATGCCATTATAATCACCGCAGTGGTAGCCCCAGCAAATAACTGACCAATACCATAAACAGAGAAGAATGCGGCACATCCAGCAATTAATAAAGCTGATAAACCTAATAAGTGTCCAAAATGTAATTTCATGTTTAACTTTTTTATATAAATATCACGTTATTGGTTAATCAGTGAGTATAACTCCATGTTATTATATCTTAAACGTCTTATAGCCTTTTCTTTAATCTGTCTAATACGCTCTTTAGTTAAATTGTATCTATCCCCAATTGCTTCCAATGTCATTGGCTCACATTCAGTGTTTATACCAAAGTAACATTCAATAATTCCCCGCTCTCTATCGTTAAGACAATTTAATGTATTAGTGATTGCTTTTTTAAGTTTTTCAGTCTCGTATTCTAAAACATCTAACTTATCAATAGTTTCATCTGCAATCATATCACCCAACTCATAAGCTGTCGTGTCATTAATTGTTGTATTCAATGAAACACATGTTGGGTACGGTGAAGGTTCATCATCAGATTCCCCCAATGTTTTTTTACTTAATTGATGAATTTTATTTATTATATTTGCTGGTAATCTAATCATCCTAGAGTTATCATTTAAACTTTGCATAATTGACTGCCTAATCCAATAGACTGCATATGAAATAAACCTAAACCCCCTTGTTGGGTCAAACCTTTTAGCGGCTTTAATTAAACCAAGATTACCATCACTAATTAAATCTGGTAATGACATACCTAAACCTTGATATTCTTTGGCCACACTTATTACAAATTTTAAATTACTTTTGACTAATTTATCAATAGCATCGGTATCACCATTTTGTATGTCATTAGCTATTACACATTCTTCATCAGCGGTTAATAATGTTGATTTACCTACTTCTTTAAAATATTTAGTAATTGTGTCACATTTATCAGTTATTATACTTCCTTTCATATTTCTTTTTATAAACTAGCAAGAAAACTTAATGTTTTCTTTTGATTATTTGTTAAGTTTTTAACATTATTTAATAATTTATCTGTTAATGCTTCACGCTCACTCTCATTTAACGCAATTAATTCATCCTCGTCATATCTATACGGTAGGTTAGTTTCATTATATTTATCTAGAAACACCCTATTTTCATCGTCAATTAAAATTTCAGAATCAATATCTAAATCACTAAATAAAAATTCATGTAATTTTTCATCATCTACATGCGTTGCACAATTATTAGCGTCCATTTCAAACAAGAAAAAACTCCTACGATTACCAATGTTTAACGCCTTTTTAATTCTAGATGGGCTTAAAGGTGATGTGAATGTGGCAATAGCAACTGAATCATTTTGACTAGAAATAATACTTAAAGGTTCGGTTATAATTAAACCTAAGTCACTCTCAACATTCTCAGTATTATCTAAAACTAATATACAATATTTTCTATCACCCATTTATATTTTTTATTTTTGTAATTATACTATATTTTACTAACAAATACAAGTTTCTACAGACTAATAGTTGATACGTCATTCACCTTCTTAATTGTGATTACATTATCAGACCAATCTTTAACTAAATCATTGTGCGTTATTAAAAATACAATATCAAACATATCCGTTATTTTCTCAAACATAGGTTTTAATTTTTCTATGTTAATTGTAGCTACTTTACCCAAAACTTCATCAAATGAAATAAAATTTGGTGTTGGTAAATGTGATATTTTACCTAACACACACCTTAATGCTAAACTAGATATAGTCCTTTCTAAACCACTACCAGATTTAAGCAATTTAATTACATCACTTTTTATTATATTAAATTCAACTTCATTCTTATCATTCATAGTTAATTCTATCTCAAAGTCACACACATCGTCTAACAACCTATATAACTCTGAATTAATTATTGGTAGAACTGACCTTAAAACTAATTTACTAATACCCTTTTTACCAATAATCTCTAAATAAACTTTAAATACTTTCTCAATTTCTTCCTCATTTTTAAGGGTTTTAATCATTTTAGTATTAATCACTATTTGTTCCTCAGCACTTTTGATAGAAGTTTCAGTAGAATATATTTTTTCTTTTATTTCATCCTTAACTCTATTCTCAACAATTAAGTTAGTTTTTACTGCCGAAATGTCAGCATCAATGTTAATGTTCGTTTTAATCGCATCCTCATTAGCTTTATACTTCTTTAAATCTTGACTCTTAGCAACTATTTTATTTCTTAAAGAACCAATTTCAACTTCAGCTTTATCTTTCTCTAATTCTAGTCGATGTCTTTTATCTACAACCTCTCTATTATCCTTCATTTTAGATATATCAGCTTCGGTTTCGGTCAATATCCCGTATTTACCTGTCACTTTAAAACCATGACTTTTAATTTTATCTTTGTACTCATTAATTGTCGTAGAATTATCTACATCATCCAACGGTCTTTTACATGATTGACAAATTTCACTATTCTCTAAATCGGCAATAACCTTACCAAAATTAATGATATCATTATTTAAAGCACCCATTTCTATGGTTAACTCTCTACTTAGTTTTTCTAATCTATCATATTCATATTCATCATATGAAACATCTTTAATTTCTTTTATCTTATCTTCATACCCTTTAATTCTAGTTTTAAATTCCAATCCCTTTGCAGTTATTACGTCAATATCACTTTGAATGGTTTCTGGGTTTAGTTGAGAGATTTCAACGTCAACTTTTAGTTTACTATTTAATAAACGTTCCTTCTCATTCTCAAATTTGGTTATAAACCCCTCGGTATTAGTTAATTTTATCCTATGATTTGATAGGTTATCGTTATATAATTCAAGGTTAGTTTCGTGGTTAGTGTTATCACCCAATAAGGTTACTACATTATAATGGTTACCCTTTTTAATTTTATTAAAATCTGAGTTCATCTTTTTAGCAATAACTTCTTTATTTTCAATAACTTCTAACCCAATAAATTTAGTTAATAACCTACCACTTTCAGTTGGTTTAGCATCTACTAAATCTTCCAAGTTTCTACCAGTTGCTAATATTGTTATATCAAAATCCTTCTCACTTCCAATATTATTTGTTATCACTTCACTAGTCTTTTTGGCATCAACGTCGTTTAATAACACCTCTTCACCATCAGGTAATATATTATAATAATTAACTTTATTAACTACAGTCCAACCACCAGACCTTTTAGACTTACGATTTAATTTACGCTCAATTATCATCTCATTACCATCGATATCTAACATACCCCTTACAGATAATTCATCCTTATCGGTATAAGTATTAAAGATTTGTTCATTCTTTTCAGTTTTAGTAGTCTTACCAAATAATAAGAATTTAATAGCATCAACACTAAATGTTGTTTTACCACCCTGGTTAGGTGGCTCTGATGTTACAATGTTTAGCCCGTTTAAATTACCAAATGATGTAAAATTTTTATCCCCAAAACATAAAAAATTATCTATGAATAACCATTTTAATGTCCACGACCTATTACTAATAGTTTCGGTATCATTTTCTAATGAACCATTTACCTTCTTATCTAAATCAATTATACGTTGGAAATCAATTGTTTTACCCTCACGTTTAAACCATTCCCTCATAAGTTCAACCTGGTAATTCTTGTCCAATATATTTTCAATACCAGCACCAGTAATTTCAATGACCTCACCATTCTTACCTATTTTTACAGGTCTATAAACTATGTTTACATTATTTTTACTAACCCCGTATTTATCACTAAAGTAATTTCTAACTTTTAATTTAGCTTCCCTAGAGTAATTTTCTGGTCTATCATCCCAATATACTTTAACTTTAGCATATTCAGGTATTGTAATATTTGTGTCCATTTATTTTATTAATTTTAATGCTTCTTGTAATCCTTTTTCTAATGCTTCTTCGTAAGTAGTACCAGCTTTTGGCTTATGTGATTTTACAAAATATGAATCAGGGTCTATTTTTAGAATATTGTACTGATATGTACATAGTCTTTTTTTACCTAGATAATCCCATAAATCAGAAGAAACATTTAACTTATGTTCCTCCCTCAACCATTTTTGAAGTAATGATTGAGTTGGTGCTTCAAAAATGCTTTCAATACGTAAAGCTGCATGTTCACCACACTTATATAACTTTTTAGAAGTGTTTTTTATTGGATAACTCCTACCTTCTTCATCTATGCCAAACATTTTACTATTTGGTTTTGTATAAAAATATGTAATTGACTCCAAATTATTAAACCCCTTCTCCTTAGCTAACTTAGCTGTCTCAAATGTAATTAGTTGTTCTTTCATTACCTTTCACCGTATAAATCGAAACCACCAGCACTTAACTTAGTGTTTTCTTTTTTACAGTCAACTAAATCACTCTTAGTTTTATCACCTTCTACTTTAAGATTTTTAACCTCGTTAGTTAATTGACCGTTATTATTTTCTAAATCATTAATCTTAATTAATAACTCATCTATTTTTGTATCATCAGATATCATAACTTCTTTTACTACCTCTACTTGAACTTCCCTCACAACTTCAACAATAACTTCTACTATCTTCTCAACAGGGACCTCTTTAATGACTTCTACAACTCTTTCTTTTGGTTTAGCGGTATTCGGACCCATTCCATACTGAAGTATCGTAAAACCACTCCTAAGAGCCTCATTTAAAGTTTTATGGACTTCTAACTCGTTAAGTTCACAATAATTTTGTATTTCTATTAAAAGGTCTTTATTAATTATCATAATCCCTACTCTTCGTATCACTAAAATCATTTATAGCGACATATATTCTACCTACTATGTTTGTTTTATTCATTTGTTAATTTTTCAGTTCCATTATCAATTTCTTCCAATGAATTTATTTTAAATTGATAGAAACCATATCTAGTTGATATGTCCCTTTCAATATATGTTCTTGTTTTAACATCCCATATCAGGTAACCATGTTTACCAACCGTTTCACCAAAATTCTGTTGAATCAACGATGATGGATAAGCAATTGGGATTCCTTTGTATTCGAAATGTTGTCTTTTGTGAATATCACCTAATAAAACCATATCACACCCGTCAAAGTGCTCTAACGTAGTACCTTCATCGAATTGATAACCAATGTCTGTTGATGCACCAACAAGTGGTGCGTGATATAAACCTATATAAGTTGGATTATCAATGTCTTCCATTGGAAATGACGCTCTATGAGATTCAATATCAGGTCTTGAGTTACCTTCGAAAATTGAGTAGTTACACCATACAACATTATCATCAGGGTAACATAAACTTTCTTTATAGAAATAAATATTTTCATTATCTAATAATTGAATCATTGGTGAAATACTATCAACCCTATCTTTATTATTTTCTAATAAGTCGTGATTTCCAGCAATTATAATTACTTTACCAATTTTAGATAATTCATTTAAGAACCAACAACTAAGGATTAGCTGTTCATTAGATATTGTTATTTTCTGATGCACTAAATCACCCACTATTGCGATTCTAATTTCATCATGGTCATAAACACTACAATACTCTTTTACTTCGTCAATGAATGTTTGGAAGACTTCCTTATATTCATCGTGCATTCTGAATGTCCTAATATGAATATCAGCCGCATGTATTATTTTTTTAATCATTTATATATTGTTTATGTAATCAACCACCAATTGGTTATGAGTAATAATATACGGTTTAAATTCTTTAGCATCTTCAATGTTAATTGTTGTCATTGAAGTTATACTTAAATGGTCGCCAGCACCACCAACATAAATTGGGCATGTTATTTCAAACATATCTTTAATTGGGGTTTCAGTTTCGTTAAAAGCTTCAGCAAAAAGTGTAAATTCTTTATTATTCTTTTCATTGAAAATAATTAACCTTTCATTTTCAGTTATTGTTAATAATTCTAATAATTCTTCCGACATTTTAATTACACCATTATCATTTATGTTAGAGGTTGTAACTTTAACGTTTTTTACTTTTGATTTTAATATTTCTATTGTCATAATTTTTATTATTTATTTACTATACCAATTATCTTTTTTTTCGTACTCCTTTAATTTCTCAATTCTATTATTTTCGTTAATTTCAAATGTTTTTTTATCTTCAAAAACTTTATCAATTCTTGGTAAAACATCCATATTCATAACAATATCAATAAATTTACTACCAACTCTATACTCAGCAAATGTCTTATTAGCAGTAAGGTGAACAATAACACAACCAAAGAATTTGATTTTCTCGTATTTAGTACCCTTTAACATATCTAATAATAATCTACCATAAAGTGGTAATTGTATCTTATAATGGGCTAACGCAGTATCCATCTCACTTTCAAATGGTGGTAACATCGGTGAGGTATAATGATGAACTTGGAAGTTTTTAATCTTATTGGTTTTCCAATCGGTTATTATAAAACCTAATTCATCACCTTTGTATATAAGCCAAACTTTATCAGGTTGACCTGTATATTTTAATACTGAACTACCTAATATTATTTCAGTATCCAATAAAACCGCACCACGTCTATGCATTAAATTAATAAATTTATGTCCCGCATCAATCATAGCATTTCCATCATTCGTTTGTTGTTCATCACATTCAAAGATAGGTTTCCTAACTTTTTTATATGAACCATATTGCTCTAATAAATCAGTTTCTAATAAATAATGTACCCTAGAACCCTTTGAGTTAGCGTAATCAGCTGTAGCTTTCCACTCCTTTAATAACTTGTCTTGCGCCATTAAATCATAGTCAGACATTGATAATGATTTCTCTAAACTTGGGAATTCTTCATAAAATTGTTTAATCACTGAAGATACCGAAGGAAACTTTGTGGTCATTTCCCCATCAAGCTTTTTTATATGATAAGTGTGCGTATCTTCTACAAATGTTAATGATAATTCTTTTTGTTTGTCATCTATTAACTTTTTTATTTCATCCGAAATTTTTAATAATTCTTTTTTTCTTTTATCCATAATACACTATTTAGCAATTATACTAATTTTTTACAATAAAAACAAATATTTATTATAAAGTATTAATTACAATGAAATTGAATAGTTTATATAGTGAATTGTTAAGCGAGGCATTAACATATCGTAATTCAGTTAATCAAGTTAACGAAATTAACCTACCTAACTTAAGACTCCCAAAAAATGTTGCGCTGTCGAATGAAGAAATGAATAAAATATCAAAATTGTCATATCAAGATTTAATAATAAATCAAGGTGATTTTGATGGTAAGATTGTTAACATGTTAATTACCTTACCTTGGAAATCTGAAGTAAATGGTGGGGCAATCATAGTAGATATTCAAATAGTTAATGAAGTATTATATCAAATACATATACAGTTAGCTGAAAGTCTTAAAAGTATAGGGTTAGGTTACAAGATTTATTTAGCGTTGATAAATGATATGGGTCACTTATATTCAGGAAAAGGTAGGGTTCATAATAATACTGAAATACCTAAGATTTGGGATAAGTTAAATAACGAACCTAATTTTGAATGTTATAGCAATGAAAATGGTAATATCTGTATATTGTCAAATAACCCAAATAAAGAAAATTTATTAAGGGTTAGTGGTAATTAAAGTCTACTCTCTTTATATGCAAAGGAGGCTCTTAAAGATTTTAAAACTCTTTTAGTACCACCCTCTTGATTTAGTAATGATAAGTCAGTACCGTTTTTAATCTCAACTACCTTAACTCTATTATATAAATTCAATGTGTTTAGTTTTTTAAATAATAATTTTGTATCTCTACGCTCTTCAGCACCACCATCTAAAACAATTATCACTCCACACTTACATTTAGATTGTAATGTATTAAATAAAGTATCAGAAATAAATTTACCTAATAATGGTATTGAATTTGGTGTAACGATGTGGTCAAACGCCCCCTCAACTAAATAAACATTTGAATCCCAGTTTATCTTATGTTCGTTGAATATAATCTTACTTTTATTTTTTGCGTCTACGTCAGCCTCTGGATTTAAGTATTTGGCCTTATTCCATTTATGCCATGACCTAGCAATGTAGTAATTCAAATCACCATTAACATCATATGATGGAATTATAATCCTATCCTTACGTTTACCATCACATGTATAACCAATGTTAAATCTTTTTAATGTCTCATCGGTTAATCCCCTATTTTTAACATATTCGTAGGCATCGCTGTGATTTGTATGATATGGTGTGCTTTCACTAAACTTACGATAACTCTCAGGTAATTTAACATCAATTACAATTTCAATGTCTTTTTTTAATTTATTACGAATGATTGTGGGTGCAATAAGTAAATAATCTCTATAATGTTGTTTATTACCGTATTTTTTAATTAACCATAATACAGAACCGTGCATGTTATTACGTTCCCAACAATTCCAACATTTATAAACCCCCTTTTCATAATTTATTGCTAAATTACCTTTACCATCACCATTATACTCCCCCTTTTCTTCAGAACACATAGGACAGTCAAATTGAACTTGTGACTTACCTTCATAATGTGAAGCTGGTGTACCTAAGAAATTTTCTAATATATTTACAATCATTGACATGTTGCAAAGATACTAACTTTTCCCTTAAAAACAAAATTAAATGTAAAAAACGACCATGTGGCCGTTTTTTTTGGCCGTTTTTTGGCCGTTTTTATCTTAAATATATTATTTACCTATTCTCTGCTAACCATAAGTTTTCTTTATTCATAAAACCTAATACCGCACATGCACCATCTGTCATATCAAAATTCTCTTTAGATAAGACTTGATTTCTATTGTAAAGCCAAGTTATTTGTGGGTATAAGTCAGAAACTTTTTCCCATATAATAGTTTTCTTATCAATGTCCCAAGCATAAGCACCAAAAAGTGTTTCTGCACCCTTTGCTATCTTTTTTTGAATCTCCTTCTCTGGGTACTTTTCACCTTTCTTATTGTGAGTTCTAATTCCCATTAATTCTGGAAATGCAAACGCCCTAGCATCAAATGATGATATAAAATCAGGTACTACACCTAATTTTTGGTGAACCCCTCTTGAAATCATACCATTAAATCTAAGTAATGTACCAACCGTATTAACATTGTTAGACCTTAATAAAGGTTCTTCAATAATAACTCTAGTTATATTTAAATCTTTATATTTATCCAAGCATTGTTCTTCAAAAATATTACATTTTTCAAACAACTCTTCAGTTTTTGTTGGTGGTACTGGTTTTATTTTAGGTGTAACATGGGTTAATGCAGTTAATAACCCTTTATCACCTAAATTTTTATATAACGCAATACCGATTGTTTTTGTACTAACATCTAGCCCTAAAACATATTCTTCTTCTTCACCCATAATTAAATTTTATTCACTAATATAATCTCTTAAAAAGATAAGTAAATAATTTAAACTAATATTCTAACACCTAACGCCATATATTGGCTTGCACCAATGATAAGTTGTTTATTACTCTTGGCAAATGCTATCACATTATTGAAAGTATCATACAATGCAATTTCACTAACTCTAATTAAATCACCATTTGTATATGTTCTATTATTTGTAGTTGAAAATTCATTTCTCTCCACCACACAAGTGATGTTTTGAGCAACTTCATTTGAAATGCTGTTATATGTTACCATGGTTGTACTCGAAGACGCAATTGGGTCGTAGTTGTTAACTATGTCAGGGTGTGTTATTACAATTAAACCCCTATCTAAATAAACTATACCAATCGCATTATCTACATTAGTGTTCGTTGATGGTACTGATTTTGCGTTGAATAATTCTTTATTATTAAGACTAAAAGGTTTAACCGAACCAAATCCAGTTGCCCAACTTTTAGATGCGTCGCCATTTGGTTTTGTTACGTCATCAGAAAATAAAAACGCCACATTATTTCCTATCGCACTACCTAATTCTAAAATCTCTTTAACTTGTGTATCTACACTGGTTAAAGGTGTTAAACTTTTTTGAAATGTTGAGTATATAGTGTAAGGAGTTCCACCCGTAGTTTGTAATTCAATCTTGACTGATTTACCATCTAATATTTCACCATAATTACATTTATCTATTGCAATAACCAATGCTTTATCTTTATTAAAGTTTCTAATTGCTGTGTTTAAGTAACCTTGTGGTGAAACAAATGTAGTGTATAAGTTTTTATCATTTTGAGTTATTGGTAAGCCGAAAGTATAAAATAAATTTGTGTTACCGTCAGTATCCCCTAAAGTTCTATCAATAATTATTTGTGTATTTCCAGTTACCCCTGTTAATCCCAATAATTTTGGGGTTATGATAACTGCACTAGAGCCAGCTTCAACACTTTTTCTAATAACACCAGAACCATTAACTATTATCGGTGATTTAATTTCAACACCTGTATAAACACCATTACTAAATAATTCATTAGCTCCGATTTCGCCAGCCATAGATGGTACACTACCCATATCTAAGGGTAAGTCCCCAAAATAATTAGCGTCACTATCACCTAAACTAAATTGCGTTATAATGCTACTACTATTAGTTAATAGTTGTTGTCTACCAAAAGGTGTTAATTTGGCTGTAATTGTAATTGTCTCTGCACTTGCTATAAATCCCATATCTTAAAAATCCATTGATAACTCTAAAATTACCGTTTTACCTGGTGTTAGTTGTACTGGAACACTAAGTTTACTTATTATTACCAAATCACCACTAGAGTCATAAATACCTACTTCACTAACCTTAATGTTTGGTGGGTTACTTTGTGGGTCATTACTTCTAGTTGCATTTGTCGTTGTACTAAAATCACTTGCGTTAATCGACACTTTGAAAATAGTTTTGAATATTGTTGCACCAATAAATGTTTCTACATTACCGTAGAAAAATCTCTCATCACCGAATTGCAATAACTCTGGAGATGAACTAGGTGGCATTGTTAATGTATCTACCACTGAATATACCCCAGCACTCGCTGTGTTAGCTGCTGTTAATTGGAAATTAGGTGTTACTGATAATGGGTTTTGACTTTCTAATAAACTAACGTCAATTGTACCACCATTTAATACCGAACTACTAAAATCAATAACCTTCCAATTTTCAGGTAATGGTCTATCACCATCTGTTGTTATTTGATATATCACTTTAAATGTGTCACCATAAAAACCATCACCAGTACCATCATCTCTCATATATGGTAATAATGCAACATTTTCCATGTTAAATTGAACGTCTAATGATGTTGATGAAGTACTTGTTATTTTAGTGTAATTTTGATTTGGTAATGCTGGTGCAATACCACTTCCACTTTCATTATCTACAGCATAAGTAACATACATAGTTTCCCCATTGGCTAAAACACCTGTTCCTACACCACCTGATGGGTTAGTAAGAGTTAAGTTTAATTTAGGTAATGTCCAGTTTCTATTTGACTTATATGACATTGCCGCAATAACCTCTGGGTTATCAACAACAATTATTTTTAAATCTGGATAAACTCTACCAATTGATTGTGGTGTTCCATTAACTAAAGACGAATCTTCATTTAATGGTATATATTTTAAACCATTTGAACCGATTGATATTGAAGTTCCACTAGCTATGAATGTCATTCCCATTTTATCACCTGTTGTTGAACCAGAGAATTTTCTTCTATGGTACATCATATCAGGTAAATGAATTTTAACATTCTTAGTCTCACCATCTATATGTAAAAATTCACCATATAGATTTGATATCGTTTTATTTGAATAGTGAATTATTGCGGCAGATTTATTAAATTCTGAACCCGCCTCATATAAATAATTATCTTTATCACCAAGTAGGTCATAAGACCCATAATTAATATGTTTCTCATATTCTGTAGTACCAGTAGTACCTAATATATCTTCAGCGAATGGGGTATTCATATTCCAAATTGGAACATCTAATACCGTTACATCACAAGATGCGTCAAAAGCTAAAGTACCTGTATCCCAATAAGCGATAGAATCTGGCTCGTTATCATAAATTTCACCACCTTTATACACTAAAAAGTTTATATTACCACTACTAATACTTGGCAATGTTCTATCCACCGTTAAAATAGTACCACTAACATTTTGAACTTTAAACCATAAATGTGGGGTTGGAGTTTCGTTAGTGAAATCAGAATATCCAATTTTTAATAATAAAAAATCACCAATTTCTGCCCCTGACACTCCAATATCTACTGTTGTACCACCATTTAATGCTGTTGAGGTAATTGTACCACTAGCATTTGTATAACCACTTAATGTTGTATTAGTTGTAAATCCCGTTGATAGAGCACCTTCGAAAAAACCTCTTTCATCAGCTTCATTATCAATTGTTGCTTTGATACATCTAATATCACCAGCCCCAAATCCAAATGAACTTGTTCCTGAATTATTACCAATAAAGTATTTTAAGTTAGGTTGTTTATCTTTAGGTCTTAGTATTTGAGTACTACCACTAATAATTGAATTTTCAAGGTAGAATTCCCTTTCGTAATTAATTTCAGAATCACCAATAGACCATGAATCAAAATTCAATTGTCCCTTGGCAAGTTTTTCTCTACCCGTTTCAGTTAATTTTGTACTGGCAAATGGTGTTGTACTTTTTATTAAATAGCTCATAGCATTTTATTGTGTATATATGTAATTTATTTATAAATATCGATAAGTCAATAAATTATTTTATTTTTTTTATAAATCAAGTGTTATTGGTATTATATCACTATCCGTTATTGTTGTTATAATATCACCTGTTATCAATGTAAAATCTTTTTGATTTATTACCTTATAAACAACTGTACTCCCAGTATACCCATTCAAATCAACATTAACTGAATAAGTACTATCATTTGTTACATATTGTGTAGTTGCACTATAAATGGCTGTTGAGAACGTGTCGTCTTCAGCTACTAATAGTGTAAACATACCAGTATCATTTGTTGGTGCTGGCGTTATTGTCCAATAAACATCGAAATTATCGACATAAATAGTACCTACATAACTACCAAAACTATTATATGTTATTGTGATTACATCAGTATCATATATTAAACCTTTAAGTATAATTCTTTTTGAATTTTCAGTTGATTGGTAATAATCTAAATTTATTGCTAAAGTAACACCGTTAAGCGTAACGATAACATCATTAAATTCAAGTGGTTCTGATAACATATAAATTTCATACCTACTTATATCAGTATTATAATAATACACGTTAGAACCTTCACCATCAGTAGCACCAGATGCAATTGGGTCAGTCACGATTAATGATTCCGATAATAAGCCATTGGCATTACCAGAATTAACATAAGCCACTGTAATTACATCATCTAAATTAATTGGTGAATTAAATGATATTGTATCACCATCTGTCGTAAAATCATCATCTTCACCTTCAGCCAATGTCAAACCATTTAATGAGACTATTGGACTACCCGCCCATGACGATGTGGTGGTTATATCAACATCACCATCAACTATTGTTGACTCAACGGTTAAAGCACCTAACTGTCTAGTATCCGTTGGGGTTAATTCGAATTTTGGTTTTATAGCTTTTGATATCATGGCAAAATAATTATCAAAATTTTCATCATAAATACCATATTGTGTTCCGATTAATGGTAGTGCCGTGTCATTACTATCTTCTAAAGCATTTAAATAATCAGTACAAGTTAAAAAATCATAACTACCTTTAACCAAATACTCACCATCAACTATAAATTCTGAAACCAAAAGTGTGTCGGTAAATGCTGAAGCCCCACTAAACCCTGACCATTCAATATCACCTGACTGAAATATCGGTGGTGATGTAAAAACTTTAATATCATAATTATATGGGTATATATTATATTTAAATGTTGTTGAATCTACATCAATAAATGTATCAACATTACCAGTAAATGAAAATGTTAAATCTATTGTAGTCCCACTATCAATAATATGAATATTATCATCAGATACTGTTGTACCTGTAACTATTCTACTAGCACCACTCATCGTATATATAGGGTCATTAAATTCACATAAATCTGAACTCATGTTCACAATTTGTGTTATTTTATTCCTAATACAACTATTTCGTGTTTGTATATATATTCTTTCTTGATGTCTCATTAAAACGATAAACTTAAATTACTATAATTTGAACATCCATTAGGTCCATATGTTATTGGGGTTGTAGTACAGTATTCAGCGTCAATTACCTCTGAAAAATCTTGGGTAAATGCTTCAAATGCTGTCAATAAAATATAATCCTCTAAACCGACTTCACCTACAACATTATTGATTAATATTGCTGTACCTATGAAATCAGCGTCGTCACCCCCAAACAATGAAATTATCCTTCCATCTATTTTTTTTAATAAAATTGGCATATATGTTTATTTATAAATATAAATTATTTATAAAAAAAGTAATTAATTATATCAAGCCAAAGTTAAAATACCATTCACGTTAAACACTAAATTGAAGTCACCACCATTTGAATCCTTATCAGTTACAAAATCCAAATAAGCGATTATTTCATCAGCTGAACTAGCACCACCTCTTGCTTTGTATAAAACACCACCTCTTGCTGTAATAGTTGAACCAGTCCAAGAAACGTCATCAGCGTCAAAAACACCTTTATCATTTGCATTATCACTTGTTACTGTTGCAGTTATTAATGAAGTACCACCAGATGTATAACCCGAAGCTATAACTTCATTTGTTATATCTGAACGCTTTGTATGTGCGTCAATGTCAGGAGTATAAGTACTCGTAACTAACATAACTTTAATGTCATCGGTGTCTAAATCGATAGAACCATTTTGGATATCCCTTTTAAAGGAATTGTAAATTGCATTTGCCATAATTTTTTTTATTATTAATATATATTATAAATAGTTAAAATAAAGGTTATGTTTTAATAATTTTAATTTTAACTTAATTTACCGTTACTTCTTCAGCTGAAGAAGTTAATTATAATGCATCAATTAATACAGTTGTGTGTGATGGAAAACTCTTGTATGTATTTATTATTATCATTGTTTATATTTTATACTTGTCTGCCTAAAGCGGTTTGATATGCTTGTATAACCGTGTAATCGTTTGCTACTTCCGTGTCGCTTAATCCGTCGCCTATTGTTGTAAAACCAAGAGTCTGATTAACATAAGAATCACTAAATGGACTACCGAATAAATTTAACGCTAAAATAAATTGTGGAAGAACACCTAAAGAACCTGCACTAACACTACTTCCCACAATATTCCCATTTTTAAATAGTCTTAAAGTAGTATCACCATTTTTAGAGGCAGTAAAATAGCCTCTTGCATCTGTATTTGTTGTAATTAGTAATGCACCATCTAATCTTGATTGAAATAAATCCTTTGTTGCACCACCTTTAATCGCCATTAAAGATGCTTGTGATGCTGATGAAAACGAACCTATTTCTATTGCGTCACTCTTTATCGGGGTTGTATTAGTAACAGAGTAAACGCTTAAAGTTTCACTATTGAAAGTTAATACATTTGTTGGAATAAAAAACGTATTAGCATATCCCGTGCTTCCATCTCCTTTTATACCATTAGCATCATGAGTTATAGTACCGTTCCAACCTAATCTAAAAGCCCCATCGGTATCTAAAGGATTTTTAAGATTCCATTTGTGACTACTTGCAGTTCCACCGATAAAAGGATAAATAGCTTGGTATTTTGTCCAAGTTCCATTAGCTTTTAATCCAATAACTAAATTATCAATAGCCTCTTCTTGTGTAGCATCTAAAGTTCCTACTGCCGTAATAAATGCTAACGCATCTACATCTGTTGGGATAAAAGATACCGTTACTTCTTCAGCAGTATATGTTAATTCTAATGTATCAGGATATACAAATATATTACCCTTTAATTCGTTATATATGGTTGTTCTCTCTTCAGATGTTAACACTCTATTAAAAACTAACATTCTTCTAATTGAACCTCCATAAAAGAACGCCCAAGAAGTATTATCACTACCGTTATTTTGTCTTGCTCCGATTAATGTATTTTGTGTATTTGTTACAGTACCAAGATTTGTATAATCTAATTCAGTTACATTCTCCCTAAAAATACGCATTTGCCTTGTACCACCATTATGGTCAACCGCACCAACTTCATTAGTTAAGATATTAGAAGCTATCGTATTTTCTTGATGATAAGTATATGACTCAAATCCACCGAAATTGAATATACCTACATGTCTATTACCAAAACCACCTTTATGGTACATTGGACCGTCACCAGCTACACTACCCAATAAAAATAACACAGACCAACTATCAGTAGTTTCAAAATGTAAATCGGGTACAACTTCAAATTCTAAGAAAGTTGTACTACCATTAAATTTAACTTCTTTATTACCATTAACTGTTTGCATAATTGGGTATCTACCAGTTCTATATTGAGTTGCACCTGTTACACCATTATCATTTACCGCATTAACCCAATTGTATATTTCTTGACCCTCAGTTGCTGTTGTTCCTGAAGCATTAAACATTGTTGTGTCATTTAAATCAACTACCAATCCAGAAATCGTTTGTATTGGGTCTGTATTTACTACTACTGTTTCAACCGTATATATTAACCTTAACGTTGGTGGTACGTATCTTGTTGGTGTTATTTCAGTTTCAAACGCAACATTATTAGATACATCTAAAAATTGTACCCTAGCACCATAATTTGTATTACGAATTTCTAAAAATAAATTATTTTCGTCTGTAGTATCAATAAAATTATTAGTCCATTGGGTTGGATTACTCGCTTGTGTAAATGTTGAGTCCCCCCTAGAACTGTCTCTAAAATTTGACGCATCAATTACTTTAAAACCAGTTTCATTATGTTTAAATACTGAAGAAACGTGAGCATCACCATGGATTATAGCATCTAATGGGTATTCTGGGTTATTTATAAGATAATCAAAATAATCTCTATTTTTACCAGAAATTCTGGTAACTGGAGTGTCATGTGTTATAAGTATTTTAACCAATGCGGTACTATCACCCAACGCATATTTTAACCAATTAGCCCCTTGACTATATGAATATTGCATAGTTGGACTAGCAATTAAACCATCACCACTTCTTCTACCACTTGTTAAAAAGAAAAATTCAATATTATTATTTACCACTGAATATTGTTCTAAATAAGGTGGTAAATATGGTGCAATACTTCTAATACCATCACCATAACCATTCGCATAAAATGGTCGTGAACCAAATACACCAACACTTGGGAATGTATAATTATGTAATGCCATGTCAAATGCTACATCTGAAGAATCTAAACTATCTTGTTTTACCAATACAGCTATTTGATTTTCGCCTGATTGTAACACACTTGATGGAACTCTAATCACATGGTCACCATTTTCAGTATAAACACTTGTATTAGAAGATGTATTTATAGTTAATAAAGCAAAACTAGCTTCAGTAAGAGGGTAATCCATGTTAAATGTGTAAATCAATGTACCATTAATATATACTTCAGCCCCATCATCTATGTGTAGTTGTAAAACCAATCCATTACTAGTTACAGCTGAATAATTTACAGTTTTTCTAAATAAATAATTTGTATATTTATTAAGTGAATCACCACCAAAATCTAAAATTGTATTTTGCGCATCCCCATAACCAAAATTACCTGTTCCACCACTCCAAGATGTGTCATCAAATGATGTTAACTTCCAATTATTAGGGAATGGTGTTGCATTTGGTAAAGAATGGAATTTCCAAGCACTACCTAAACTAAATATTGTTGACCCTAGAGTTAAACTGGCTAATGTTGTTGTATAATCTAAATCATGGTTACCTGATATATGTAAAAATTTCTCATCATCAATGTAATCTTGGAAAATAGAATAACCAGCTATTGCATCAGATGGAGCACCAGATGGGTAAGTATCACCACCATGAATTATTAAATCAGGGTTTCTTGCTATAATAGCATTACCAACCACGACGTGGTTAGTGTCAGTATCATCACCATAATCACTTAAAAATATTACACTATCAAAAGCTTCAACAAATAGTTCTGGTGAAGAATATGTTAATTGTAGTATACCTGGTTTAGCTTCATTTGACGCACCAACATCAACTCCAAATTCTAAGATTTCATAAGTTAAGGTAAGTGTTTCTATTAATGTCGTAACACTAGGTAAATCACCTACTAAATAATTAATTGTTATAGTTGGTGCATCAGATGATGTACCATTTGAAGATTCAGCAGTTCTTTTGCCAGTCCCACCAGTAGATTCAATAAAAATAACAATTCCATCCGTTGGTTGGTATGTTTCTCTATTTACAATTTCTTGTATTATTGAACTAATATCTGGTGTTTTTTCAGCATCACTTCTTCTTTGAACTACAGTCCATGGGTCTGGAACCCAAGAGACATTATTTGTTGTTCTTACCCTAGAAGATATATTACTACTTCCGCTATCAAAAATTCCTGGGTTGTCAGAGGCTTCACCTTCTATTATTAGTGTTAATGCAGATGAGGATGTTTCATCACATGAAAATTGAATATTCGCATTTAAAATGGTTGATTCTCTTGGTATTGTTAAATTAGTAAATCTCATACCAACTTGTTGTAAACCAACTTCCAGACCCAATTCTAAGTCACTACTTCCAAGGTCCATAGTAGGTGGTATTTCCTCTGCATTATTATTACCTGGTAATATTTGATTTGTAGCAGTTTTAATTATTGAGACACTTACCGTTTCAGCTAAATATGTTAACTCTAATGCATCAATTAATACAGTTGTGTGTGGTACCGTTACTTCTTCAGCTGTATATGTTAATTCTAATGCATCAATTAATACATTGATAGTAAATAAACCTGTAATAGATACCGTTACTTCTTCAGCTGTATATGTTAATTCTAATGCATCAATTAATACAGTTGTGTGTGGTACAGCTGATGGAAAAGTCTTGTATGTATTTATTATTATCATTGTTTATATTTTATGCTTGTCTACCTAAAGCGGTTTGGTATGCTTCGATTACTGTGTAATCATTCGCTACTTCTGTTGCGTTTAAACCATCTCCTATTGTTGCAATCTGTATAGATTCTGCTGAATAACCAGTAGGGACGTTTTTTAGTCTAAAAATATTAAAACTAGTACTCGCTAAAGTTCCTATTGATGAAAGAGAAGTTCTACTAACCCCATTCACGTACATGGTCAAAGTTCCACCTATATTTGTTGCTTGAAAATAAGAATTACTAATCCCTATAGTACTGTGTAATACTTGTCCAAATTGTCCATTTAAACTCGCAACATAACTTAACCCATAATTTGATGAAATTAATTGTGCAGTAGTGGCAGCATCATAAGTACCAAGTGTGTATTCTTCTGCGTTTCCTACAACCGCATTTCTATAAACCCCTAAACTTTGGTTTTCTAAAGTGCTAATTACATTTGGTACTAAATAAGTTTCCGCATAACCTGTTGAACCATCTCCTTTAATACCATTAGAGTTGTGTGTTACTGTACCTCCATAAGTTAATCTACCCGCCCCATCTGTGTCTTGCGGGTCTATTAAATTCCATTTATGACTACTTGCAGTTCCACCAATAAAAGGATAAATAGCTTGGTATTTTGTCCAAGTTCCATTAGCTTTTAATCCAATAACTAAATTATCAATAGCCTCTTCTTGTGTAGCATCTAAAGTTCCTACTGCCGTAATAAATGCTAACGCATCTACATCTGTTGGGATAAAAGATACCGTTACTTCTTCAGCTGTATATGTTAATTCTAATGCATCAATTAATACAGTTGTGTGTGGTACAGCTGTAATAGATACCGTTACTTCTTCAGCTGTATATGTTAATTCTAATGCATCAATTAATACAGTTGTGTGTGGTACATCTGTAATAGATACCGTTACTTCTTCAGCTGTATATGTTAATTCTAATGCATCAATTAATACAGTTGTGTGTGGTACATCTGTAATAGGTAGATTAGCCATTAGTAAATTGCCAATTAACTTAACTTTTAATCCTTTACAATCAGTCACACCTGATACATAAAATTTAAGTTCTGTATCATCACTGATAAATACTGTACTTGCACTACTTATAAATAATAATGGTGTGGTTGCACCAACACTAGTAGTACCTGAAATATCAATTGTTGGTGGTGTGATAAATATTGACACACCATTTTTATGAATATCAACTGAAACAATAGAAGACGTATCACCGCTAGTTAAAGATAATCTAACTTCAGAGCAACTTAAATTACTGGCAATTCTATCCACCTCAGTTAAACCACTGGTTGGTGTAGATAAATCGTCACTTAACCCCCAGCCAAATTCTTGAGGTATCTCAAGTAATTTGGATGAAGGTATGTTTGGTTCTAAATGTACACTATCTATCATTATTTATATTTACCTTCCTATATTATTCTATTGCCAATTAACTTAACTTTTAATCCTTTACAATCAGTCACACCTGATACATAAAATTTAAGTTCTGTATCATCAATAATAAATACTGTACTTGCGCTACTTGTAAATAATAATGGTGTGGTTGCACCAACACTAGTAGTACCTGAAATATCAATTGATACTGGGGTTTCGAATATCGAACTTCCATTTTTATGAATATCAACTGAAACAATAGAAGACGTATCACCACTAGTTAAAGATAATCTAACATCAGAACATTGAAAATTGTTTGATAATCTATCTGAGACTGTTAATCCAGAACTAGGAATACCTAGTGCTGACGATAACCCCCAGCCAAATTCTTGAGGCAGCTCAGTAAATTTAGATGAAGGTATATTTGGTTTTAAATGTACACTATCTATCATTGTTTATATTTTATATTTACCTTCCTATATTATTCTATTACCAATTAACTTAACTTTTAATCCTTTACAATCAGTCACACCTGATACATAAAATTTAAGTTCTGTATCATCAATAATAAATACTGTACTTGCACTACTTGTAAATAATAATGGTGTGGTTGCACCAACACTAGTAGTACCTGAAATATCAATTGATACTGGGGTTTCAAATATCGAACTTCCATTTTTATGAATATCAACTGAAACAATAGAAGACGTATCACCACTAGTTAAAGATAATCTAACTTCAGAACATTGAAAATTGTTTGATAATCTATCTGAGATTGTTAATCCAGACGTTGGTGTGCTATCAAAAGGACTTAACCCCCAACCAAAATGTTGGGGTAAATCTAATAATTTTGAGGGTGTTAAATTAGGTCTTAAGTGTTTAGCGTCTATCATTATTAATTTGTTTGATATTGAGCTTTTATTGAGGCTGTTTCGCCTGAAGTTAAAACTCTATTATAAATAGCAATAAACTCGATACTACCATTTAAAACAGCACTACCATTACTACGAGAAAAAAGATTTATATTATGAGTATTAGTTACTGCCGTACCTATTGTTGTACCATCAAATCTTACGCTATCATCCCTTGTAAGTATCATATTTGACGTTCCACAATTAAAAATATTTAATTCATTAGGGTTAGTCCATCCTTGTAATGTTAAAAATGTATAAGTACCACCACCTTGTAATTGGTCTCTTGTAACACCATATTCACGCTCTGAAACTGTTGATGGGGCTTTCGAGATTAAAAACATCTGATTAGTAGCAATCTTATCACCTGTTTTAACTATTATTGCGTATTCATCAACAGTATTAGCAAAACTTAACGCAGCTTCATGCGCTTTATACATCCATTGGGTCCCATCTGTATTGACTTGTCTTTGTCCATTTGAGCCAAAAGCTAGTGTTGGTTGAGCTGAGACGTTATCCTGTATGAAATCATACCCATTTATACTTTCAGTCCATATTGTTACGCTATCACCTGTTGTTGTCGCTGACGCATCAATACCACTACTTTTCCAATATGCAACAATACCTGATAGCATCATACTATCAGTGGCATCCCCAATTGTTGGATTTAAAAACATGTTCTTTTTACTCATATCATTAAGGTATTATTTGCCATCCAGCTGGATATGCGTCTGGACTAAATGTATTAGCATCTATTAAACTTTCATATATACTATCATTAATAGTTGGGTAATATACTTGGTCTCCAATATTATATGCATCTTGCGCACCAGTAGGTTGTACCCAAACAAGTATTTGACTTGGATAGGCCACTCTGGTGAATAATGCTGGCACATCTTTAGGGTGCCAATTACTTTGACTTGTATGTGCTTGTACGCATTTGTAAAGAATTAATGTTGTACCACTAAAATCTTTACATTTATAATCTAAAGGGTAGTCAAATGGAAATTCCCACATTGGGAATAAATCACTATCATCTAACGCTGTTGTATCATCATAAGTTTGGGCGTTTGTTATAATTAGTTCTTCAGTTTTTATTCGAATTAAATTTTGTTTATTTTCTTCTGAAATCGCTAATATTTCATTTTGTATCTCAAATTCTGTTAAATTTATTATCGGATAAGTAAAATTATCAACATCAAAATATATGTCACCAAGCTTTTCTATTGACCTATCATACGGTGGTGATAACACATTATAAAAGCCGTCAGCTTGATGTATAGAAGGGTTTAATGTATGATACCCATCTGTACGCTTACCTAATTCATATGTTATTGAATAAAATGATGTAGGTACGCTTGATAATACCCTAATACTATTTACTGTGTTATTTTTAAACAATTCGATGTTTAAATCTTTTAATTCTTGTGTTATTATAATTCCTACCATAATTTAATCGGGTTGTGTTACCATTACTTTATAAAATGGGGTGCTTGATGCTACATATTCAACCACAAAAGTATTTAAAACAAGCCCATTGTATGTACCATTAATATATGTACTCCAACCTGACGGGTATGTTGGGGCAAAATTACCTGTCATATATATTGTTATTGTTTTACTTTTACCATTTGATGGTAGATTTATTTCACTAAACACAGTTGCTCCTGATAGAGTATAAACAAATGTTTCATAACTACCCCAATCTATATCTGTAGTTCCTGAAAGTGCGCTATCTTCAAAAACTCTACCATATGTATTTAACTGAGCTAATGGTGCGCTAACATCATGATAATAGAATGTAATTACATCGCCAGAAATTAATGGTGATGAACTACCAGAGAATGTTATCGTATTACCAGATAAGGACCAATCAACATTTTCAATCAAGTAAATATTTTCATTGAATAGAGTGCTAGAATACCCACTTGATGGTGTTGATGATAATACCCATTGAGTTTCTCCACCTGTTGCCACTAATGTTTCAACTATAGTTGTTGCCGCTGAAAGTTCTAAATACCTCCCATCTAAATTAGATGTAATGGTTGAACCTGAATTTGTTGTAAGGTCTAAATCACCAGTTTCTGTATTAAACGTACCACCAGTAATATAATCATTTGTATCAGTATAACCAGTTAAATAACCACTATCATTCGTAAATGAACTTACGTTAGTAGGAAAATCAGTTATTTCTGATATTGTATGAGTATGACCTGTTGAACTTAAATCACTTAAATTTATTGAATTTTTAGTGAAGTGAATACTTGTATCACCAGTATGTGAAGTAAATTCACTATCTAATGAATAATCTTGTAAATCTGATATTTGAGATTCAGTTATTGAAATACTAGCTTCTGTGAAGTGAATAGTTGTATCACCTGTATGACCTGTTAATGCGTTATTTAACGCATAATCTTGTAAATCAGTTATATCACTTTCAGTATGTGTATGACCTGTTAATGAATATCTACCATCTAAATCTTCAGTTATTGTATCACCTGATAATGTTCTTAATTCTAAATCACCATTTAAAGTATTGAATGTCATTCCTGTAACTACATCACCTGAACCACCACCACCTGTACTATCAGTGAAATTAGCTGTTAAGGTACTACCATCTTTTTGTTCAAGGGTTATAGTCTTAGTTGCACTACCAGTAACAGTTATCCCAGTAATTGAGTCATCGTAAGCTGCATCCCAATTAGTTGAATTATCTGTGAATCCAGTTATTTCAGATATATCATGATTATGCCCTGTAACGCTGTAATCTTGTAAATCAGATATTTGACTTTCTGTTATTGAAATACTACCTTCAGTGAAATGTACACTTGTATCACCAGTATGTGAATCAAGGTTACTATCTAATGCATAATCTTGTAAGTCAGATATTTGAGATTCAGTTATTGATATGCTACCTTCAGTAAAATGAATTGATGTATCTCCAGTGTGTGTATTTAATGCGTTATTCAACGCATAATCTTGTAAATCAGATACTTGAGATTCAGTTATTGATATTGAACCTTCAGTGAAATGTATGCTTGTATCTCCAGTGTGTGTAGTTAATGCGTTATTCAACGCATAATCTTGTAAGTCAGATACTTGAGATTCAGTTATTGAAATACTACCTTCAGTAAAATGAATACTTGTATCACCAGTATGTGTAGTTAATGCGTTATTCAACGCATAATCTTGTAAGTCTGATACTTGAGATTCTGTTATTGAAATACTACCTTCAGTAAAATGAATTGATGAATCGTTTGTATGACCAGTTAATGCGTTATTCAACGCATAATCTTGTAAGTCAGATACTTGAGATTCTGTTATTGAAATACTACCTTCAGTAAAATGAACACTTGTATCACCAGTATGTGCATTGAATTCACTATCTAAAGCATAATCTTGTAAATCTGATACTTGAGATTCAGTTATTGAAATTGAACCTTCGGTAAAATGAACACTTGTATCACCAGTGTGTGTATTTAATGCGTTATTCAACGCATAATCTTGTAAATCTGATACTTGAGATTCAGTAATTGAAATTGAACCTTCAGTAAAATGAATTGATGAATCACTTGTGTGGCCAGTTAATGCGTTATTCAACGCATAATCTTGTAAGTCAGTTATATCTGATTCAGTATGGGTATGACCTGTTAATGAATAATCTT
>Ga0208134_1000014_pt1 | contig 91903 bp, 157 predicted proteins | sample VirMetDEL_Mar_31_FD_184515 | JGI IMG/M metagenome (GOLD analysis project Ga0208134, IMG submission 184515) | Aqueous microbial communities from the Delaware River and Bay under freshwater to marine salinity gradient to study organic matter... | ecosystem: Environmental > Aquatic > Marine >...
TCAGACAATCCGACAACGAAGCAGTGACCAAGTTATTTGATATCGCTGACGACTTCTCTGTAAAAGGACACCGTAACTTTACTTTAAACCATTCGGGTGAACGTGTTAAGATGTACACGAAAGAGGGCTTCCGGTACAAGATATATAAGATAGACCTGAAGGGTAATGATGAACAGACTGACTGACGCAGAGTACTGGGAACTGCACGATAAAATTTGTGCATTAGTTTCTAGTGGATACATTGACGAAAGTGAGTTTGATAGTAGATTAAAGTCTGCGGTAGAAAACCGCAAACGTATAAATAGTAGTAACGGAGAAAAGGGTGCTGCAAACACCCCTCCCCCTAAACAATAATTAGTCAAAGAGGAACTAATCATGTCTACTACTATATATCTCTATCTCAAAACCCATAAAATAAGTGGACTGAAGTATTTCGGTCAAACATCTTCTGACCCCTACAAATATGTTGGCTCTGGTCACATCTGGAAAAAACATCTAAAGAAGTACGGTAAGGAAGATATACATACCGAAATCATTGCAGAGTGTAAATCTCAAGAAGAAGTTCGTGATATAGGTATGTACTATTCGGAACTATGGAATATTGTTGAGAGTAAAGAGTTTGCAAATCTTCGAGAAGAAAGTGGTCAAGGTTCTGTTCCTGGCCGTAAACTGTCAAAGGAACATAGAGAAAAGATATCGTCTACATTAAGACGTAATGGTAATTCCGGACATAGTGGATTGAAAGGTAAAGACAATCCAATGTATGGAACGTGTAGAAAAGGTCATACATCAAAGAAAGTCTTATATAAAGAAGTGATATATAATAGTTGTAAGGAATGTGCAGATGCACATGGTGTGACACCCGCGATGGTGTCTTATTGGATTAAGAATGGTACAGCAACATCAATAAGGAAACGATGATGATATATGATTTAAAACAAGTGAAACAACTCAAGTTATCCACTGGTGAAGAGATCATGTGTGAGATCCTTGAGGAAGATGATTATGATCTTATTATTAGAAATCCTCTTACCATCCAGTTTGCGCAAGCCGAAGATGGCCAGAGAATGTGGTCGTTCCGTTTGTTCATGTGTTATCAGGATGATCCGGATAGATTCATTCTTTTGAAGTTGGATAAGATTGTCAGTATCGCTAATCCAGTTGACGAAATTTTGAAACAGTATGTTCAAGCAGTTGATTCTATCATGGATTATGAAGGTACTGAACCAGAGTATGACGATGAGTTTGTTTCGATGGATAGTGACTCACCTAATAACATTTTAAAGTTCCCTACAACCATTCACTAAACGTTACATTGACTGGGGGGCAGACTACATGCTTATTTTATCATATAAATTTTAATATGGCAAGGATTATTTTATGAAAGTTGGTTTTACCTGTTCTGCATTTGATCTGTTACATGCAGGTCACGTTCAGATGTTGCGTAATGCAAAAGAACAATGCGATTATCTTATTGTGGGTCTACAGACAGATCCTAGCATAGACCGTTCCGATAAGAACTCCCCTATCCAGACCATCGTTGAACGATACAGTCAACTCAATGCCTGTAAGTATGTCGATGAGATTATCCCCTATACCACAGAGTCAGACTTGGAAGATATCTTGTCCATGTGTCATATCGATGTTCGTATACTGGGAGAGGAATACAAGGACATGGATTTTACCGGAAAAGATATCGGTAAAAAACGTGGTATCCAACTTTACTTCAATGAAAGGTCTCACAGATTTTCTTCTAGTGATTTGAGAAAGAGAGTTGAGAAGGCTGGGACTTTAAATACTTTGAAAACAAACCTAAACAAACCTTGACATTCATACCCAAATTTAGTATAATAGGGTAAATATAAAGTGAGAGTACCAATGAAACCTAAAGATAGACCGCATTATGTAAACAATAAAGAGTTCTCCTTAGCGGTAGTAGACTACTGTGAAAGTGTACAGAATGCCACCTTAAACGGTAATGAACGTCCGATGATTAACGATTATATCGCATTGTGTTTTCTGAAGATCGCAGAAGGACTTTCACACAAGTCCAACTTTGTTCGTTACACTTACCGTGAAGAGATGGTCATGGATGCAGTAGAAAACTGTCTCAAGGCTATCGAGAACTATGACATCACTAAAGTTACTCGCACCAACGCACCCAATGCTTTCGCATACTTTACACAGATCTCTTGGTACGCATTCCTCCGAAGAATCCAGAAAGAAAAGAAACAACAAGACATTAAGATGAAGTATATCGCAGAAGCGGACGTGAGTATGTTTGTTGATGAATCTGCTGATGGTGAATCTTATGGACAACATGTCGTGGAAGGATTACGGCATCGAATTGATACTGTTAAAGATGCGGATAAACAGTTCAAAGACTATGTTAAAGAAGAAAAGAAACAGCGGAAGAGACGTGCAGTTAATGTCGATTCTGATCTTAGTGATTTTCTTACTTGACAGACTGATCTTTATCATGTATAATAGTAACATCTATTAATAAAATGAGTACTATATGAAGCTTGCAATCCTAAACGACACTCATGCAGGGTGTCGTAATTCTTCTGATATCTTTATGGGTTACCAAGAACGTTTCTATTCGGAGGTGTTCTTCCCGTATCTGTTGGAGAATAATATCACCCAGATTCTCCATCTCGGAGATTACTACGATAATCGTAAGACTATCAACTTCAAAGCACTTGCGCATAACCGTAAGATCTTTCTGGAGAAGTTGAGAGAGTATGGTATCACGATGGATATCATTCCGGGCAACCACGATGTGTACTATAAGAATACCAATGAGTTGAACGCGTTGAAGGAACTTCAAGGTCACTACATGAATGAGGTTAACCTTATCATGGAACCGACTACTATGGAGTATGGTGGACTGAAGGTTGCAATGGTTCCTTGGATCAATCCCGAGAATGAGAAATCTACTCTGGAATTCCTGAAGACTACCAAGGCAGAAGTCGTGGGTGCACACCTTGAACTTGCAGGATTCGAGATGGCTCGTGGTCAAGTCTGTAAGGATGGTATGGATAAGTCTGCGTTTGATCGGTTCGAAACTGTACTGACCGGACACTTCCATGCCAAATCATCACAGGGTAACATTCATTACCTTGGTGCACAGATGGAATTCTTCTGGAATGATTGTGGCGACCCTAAACACTTCCATGTCCTTGATACCAAAACAAGAGAAGTGGAAGCGATCCGTAACCCAATCACCATCTACGAAAAGATTTACTATGACCACGTAGAGATGGGTGAGTGGAAGTTCAGGGATTTGTCTTACTTAGATAATAAGTTTGTTAAGATCATAGTGAACAATAAGGGTGATGCTCTACAGTTCGAACGTTTTGTGGATCGTGTACAACAACAGAAGATTCATGAACTGAAGATTGCAGAAGACTTTAAAGATTTCCTTGGTGAGAATGTCGGTGACGAAAACATATCTGTTGACGATACTCATACCTTAGTCAACGATTATATTGACAATGTTAATACTGATCTGAATAAGGACAGGATCAAAACAGAGATTTCATACCTTATGAAAGAAGCCCAAAGTATGGAAGTAATTTAATTTGAAGAGTGAATATGGTGTTCGAGAGATAACCATGAGTCAAGGATCAGATTGCATTAAGAGGTACCACTATCTTGGTACCCCATACATGGATGCACCGACCAATAAGTTTTATGGTTTGATCTACGGTGAGGATGTCGTGGGGGTGGTTCAGTTCAGTGAAGGGCATTGTGATCCGTCTTTCGTTCCAATCTACTTTGGAGTGGACTCCCCCACGACCGGACTCTGGGACATGGCCAGACTGGTCGTATCCGACAAACACCAAAACGAATATAACATTACCTCGTGGTTTCTATCGCGAGCATTGAAGATGTTGAAACCTAGGTATGTGTTGACAATGGCAGACCGTAGGATGCACAATGGTACTATCTATGCGGCAACTGGGTTCGACTACTATGGACTTCAGAAGGGCAGGGACAGAGCCATTCGGGGTTATGAGGACGTGGACTTTCATGTTTTCACTAAGTCATATGATCCTTCTATTAAATGCGTGTGGGATAAAATAAAGTTTGACAAGACTGACTATTAATGGTATAATACCTGTATGATAAAATTTAGTAAACTTCGATATAAAAACTTCCTGTCATCTGGTAATGCCTTTACAGAGATAGACTTTGCAGCATCCTCTACGACATTGGTCGTGGGTCACAATGGTGCGGGTAAGTCTACTATGTTGGACGCATTATCCTTTGGTTTGTTTGGTAAACCCCACCGTAAGATCTCTAAGGGACAACTGGTCAATACCATTAATGGTAAAGGAACAGTTGTTGAAGTTGAGTTCTCTATGGGTTCACAGGAATATAAGATTGTTCGTGGGATAAAACCTAACATATTCGAAATCTGGGTTGGTGGTAATATGATCAACCAAGACTCTCATGCAAAAGAATATCAGTCTATGCTTGAGAAGAATATACTAAAACTTACCCACAAATCTTTTCACCAGATTGTTGTTCTCGGATCAAGTTCCTTTGTTCCGTTTATGCAGTTGACCGGTGGTGCGAGACGTGAGGTAATCGAGGATCTTCTCGACATCAATATCTTCTCTAAGATGAATAGTATTCTGAAAGAAAAGATGTCTGTGTTGAGAGATCAGATAACCACGAATGGTTACAACATAGAGATGTGTAAGACTAAGATAAACTCACAGAAGAAGTATCTACGTGATTTGTCTGCAATCAACACAGCACATCGTAAAGAGAAAGAGTCAGAGATTGCGGCTAACCAGACTGAGATCGAGTTTCTTCAGGGATACAATACTGAACACATGGAGATTGTGACGACACAACTAGAAGACGTGTCGAAGAAAATCGAAGGTATAAACTCCAATCGTAACAAACTGATCGAGTACCAATCGACCTTCAAATCACAGATTAAGACTGTGGTTAAGGAATCGAAGTTCTTTGACGAGAACGAACACTGTCCTACCTGTGACCAAGGTATTGCCGAAGACCTACGTGAGTCTAAGAAGGTATCTGCGAAGTCACGTGCAAAGGAACTGAACTCTGCAATGTCTAAGTCAACTCAACAGATGGGGACTTACGATGAACAACTTGTAGAACTCCATAGTCGGTTAGAAGAGGCCAAGACTTTACAGAACAATGTGAATAACAATAACCAGATGATTGCTAGGTTATACAAACAGAATGATAGTATTCGTTCTGATATAGATTCACAATCAGAAACCACCGGCGACCTCAAGAGTGCTAACGAAGAGTTAGAGACTTTGAACACCGAACTGCACAAAACTCAGGACGAGAAGTATATCCTTGCTGAACAGTACTCGTACAACCAAGTGAATGCTGAGTTGTTACGTGATACCGGCATCAAGACCAAGATCATCAAACAGTACATTCCGGTCATCAATCAACTGACCAACCAGTACCTACAGATCTTGGACTTCTTTGTACATTTCGATCTGGACGAGAGTTTTCAAGAGACTATCCGGTCACGTTTCCGTGATAACTTCTCTTACGATTCTTTCTCGGAAGGTGAGAAACAACGAATCGATTTGTCTCTATTGTTTACGTGGAGACAGATTGCTAAGATGAAGAATTCAGTCGCAACCAATCTATTGATTTTGGACGAGACTTTTGATTCATCATTAGACGATGATGGGGTTGACAATCTTATGAAAATCCTGTATAGTCTAGGGGAAGAGACAAACGTTTTTGTTATCTCTCACAAGTCGGAACTTGAGGATGCTCAATTCCAACGTAAACTGGAATTTGTTAAAGAGAAAAACTTTTCTAAATTAAAAGCTGCATAAGGGTTGACAAACGTTGCCCAATGTTATATAATGACTGTATATTAACTGAGAGAACTAAATCATGGAACTATCTGATCGTACCTTATCGGTACTTAAAAACTTCGCAAACATCAATTCTAACATTGTGTTTCGTGAAGGCAATGAACTAAAAACTATTTCGGTCGCAAAGAACATTCTTGCAAAAGTTACCCTAGATGACGATATCCCATCCACCTTCGGTATCTACGACCTTAATGAATTCCTTAGTGTGTTGGGTCTAGTTGAGAAACCCGCACTAAGATTCGAAAAGACTCACGTAGTAGTCTCTGACTCTACCGGTCTTCGTGGTAACCGTTACTTCTATTCTGACATTGATATGTTGTCTGCACCTAGTAAAGATGTCATCATGCCAGAACCAGAAGTTAAGTTTACCCTAGATACTGATACATTGAGTCGATTGAAGCGTGCGTCCTCTGTCCTAGGACACGATACTATCTCTATCACCCCCGAAGGTAAGTCTATCAAACTTACTGTGGTTGATAACGATGACGCAACTTCTAATAGTTTCTTCTCATATGTTGAAGGAGAGTTCCAAGAAGGAGTTGATTTCAACTTTGTCCTGAATGTGAACAACTTGAAGATTGTTTCCGAAGACTTTGAGGTTGGTATTTCTAAGAAATTGATCTCTAACTTTAAGTCGAAACAATCGTCCATTGAATATTTTATTGCACTTGAAAAATCATCTACTTACGGAGTATAAGAAATGAGTAACAAAGAAAAGGCACCAACACCACCAGTTAAAGACGAACGTATCGCAGTACTGTTAGACCTCGCTAATCGAGTCTCACGATCTACTGTCGCAGTAATCGATACTGTAGTACAACGTGGTGGCTTCAAAGGTGAAGAATTGTCTACGATTGGTCAGTTGCGAGATCAAGCAATTGAATCTATCCAACTAGTTGAACAGTTACAAGACCAGTAACCAACTAAGCGTTTGTCGTCTAATTGGATAAGGCATCCGCCTTCTAAGCGGATTATTGCAGGTTCGAGTCCTGCCAGACGCGCCAAATAATGCGGGTGTAGTATAGTGGTATTACAGGAGGTTTCCAACCTTTTGATGGGAGTTCGATTCTCTCCACCCGCTCCATATTATTATAGGAGAATGAATGTTGTTTAAAACATATATCCCCGATGTTGTACACCATATGCGGGAACGTGATGAATCTATTGGAGGAGACAATCCTTACAAATGGGTTCGTAAGATGACAAGTGAATTGCTTGGAGGGAAGAAGGTTATCGTCTTTGGATTGCCTGGCGCATTTACTCCTACTTGCACTAATGAACAACTACCCAACTTCGAACGACTCCATGACGAGTTTGTTGCAGAAGGTATTGAAGAGATCTGGTGCACTTCGGTGAACGATGCATTCTCGATGAACAAGTGGGCCAAAGACCTTGGTATTATCAAGGTGAAGATGTTACCTGACGGTAACGGTCAGTTTGCAGATGGTCTGGGTTACTTAGTTGATAAGTCAAACCTAGGATTCGGCAAACGTTCTTGGCGTTACGCACTAGTCATTGATAACATGAGTACTGAACGTTGGTTCGATGAAGACGGTATGTCTGACAATTGTCCGGACGACCCATACGAAGTATCTGACCCACAGAATGTTCTTGATACAATACGAAACAGTTAATATCCCCCCCGAAAGGGGGGTTTTTTATTGACAATGAAACACAGGTGTGTTATAATTACCTGTAAATTAAATTATGGAGCAATACATGAAAGATGAATTCTTATGGGTCGAGCGGTTTCGTCCACAGAAAGTATCAGACACTATCCTGTCGTCTGACCTAAAAGTAACATTCCAAAAGATCGTAGATGGTGGTGAACTACCTAACATGTTGTTCTCTGGTACTGCGGGTACTGGTAAGACGACTATCGCACGTGCCATGTGTGACGAACTTGGTCTTGACTATATTGTCATCAACGGATCTGAAGAGGGTAACATTGATACTCTTCGTGGTAAGATCAAACAGTTTGCATCCTCGGTATCACTGTCCGGTGGTTACAAGGTTGTTATCCTAGATGAGGCTGACTATCTCAATCCTCAATCTACCCAACCTGCTCTCCGTGGGTTTATCGAGGAGTTCTCTAATAACTGTCGGTTCATTCTGACATGTAACTTCAAGAACCGTGTAATCGAACCACTACACAGTCGTTGTTCTAATTATGAGTTTAACTTCTCTAAGAAGATTATGCAACAGTTGTGCGGTCAGTTTATGGTACGTGCACAGGATATTCTGGAAGGTGAGAATGTCAACTATAACAAAGATGTACTTGCGCAGTTGATTATGAAACACGCACCGGACTGGAGACGTGTTCTGAATGAACTACAACGACACAGTATCTCTGGTCAGTTGGAAACTACGTCTATTATCACTGACGCAAACTCAAACTACAGTCTTTTATTCAAGGCACTGAAGGGTAAAGACTTCAAGAAGATGCGTGGGTGGGTCGTTAACAATATGGATGTGGAACCCGCATCTATCTTCCGTGGTATATACGATGCAATGTCCGAGTATGTACAACCCCAATCTATTCCGCAACTGGTGTTGATCCTCGCTGATTATCAATACAAGAATTCTTTTGTTGCGGATCACGAACTAAATCTGGTCGCATGTATGACCGAAATTATGGCAAATGTAGAGGTGAAATAATGAGTTTTTATCAAAATGATGTAGAAGAGTTTATGAATATTGGTGGTCAAGAGTATCCTTGTTCTCAGGGTTGTCACCTATATGAAGACCCTAAAGAGAATGACGACCAAGTTCAACTGTATATGGATCTAATTACCGAAGAGTATAATGAGACCCTTGAAGCATATAGGAACGGTGATATCGTAGAACTCGCAGATGGTCTTGCGGATATGGTATGGGTTATCATGGGTATGGCGTCAAGTCTTGATATCGATTTCGAAGATGTGTGGGAAGAAGTTAAACGATCCAATATGTCTAAGTTTGTTGATGGTGTTGCGATTCGTAACCCCAAGACAGGTAAGATTATGAAACCAGATACTTTCTCCGAACCAGATCTTGCGAGAGTGTTGGGTAGCCAAATCTGTAACGCGAGTGTGTCGGGTGTCTAAGTGGAGTGATGCGCACATGGTGGTTGCAGAGACATATGCAAAATTGTCCTCTGCAAACCGACTGAAGGTTGGTTGTGTCATTGTGAAAGAGAACCGCATCATCTCTATCGGATACAATGGTATGCCTAGTGGATGGGACAACAACTGCGAACATGAAGTGAAGACTGGCAACACAGGTTACGGTAGGAAACTAGTCACTAAAGACGAAGTTCTACACGCAGAAACTAATGCGATTGCGAAGGTTGCACAATCCTCGGAATCGTGTTATAATAGTGATCTATATACTACAACGGCACCGTGTTTAGACTGTGCTAAACTAATATATCAATCAGGTATCAAGAATGTTTATTACCGTACTCCGCACTTGCGCAGTACAGACGGTATAGACTTTCTTGGAAAGTGTGGAATACCCGTATGTCAAATGTAATGCTTAATGATATTTACGAGATGTCTCCGGCAGACAATGTACTGTATTTTCCTAATAACATAGATGTTAGGATATGTCCTAAAAATGGTATGTCTTCCGTGAAAGAGGCTCTTCGTAGATCTTCGGATTCTAGAAAGGTTCAGGGACTCGTTGATAGAGTTTTATCGGTGAAGAAACATGCAGATCAATTCGATCTCCCCTTCAGAAAAGGTTCTTATCGCATTGCTATAAGACGTGATCCGATTGATAGATTCAAATCTGCGTGTGAATTCATTCAATCCGCACGTGCTTTCTACATTAAGAATGGAAGAGATTTACCTGATATATCACTAGAGATTGATCGAGTTATTGATGATATGGAACAGGGTTTGGTGAAAAATAGCCACTTCTATACACAGTCTTGGTATATGGGTCATCCCGATGATTATGATATGGTTTATCATATTAGCGAGATACCGAAACTTCTTGACTTCCTCCAAGAAGCCTGTACAATAGAACGTGACATTAGTGAAGTACATGAAAACCGAACTACAATGAAATTATATAATGATGCGATATCACCCGAACATCTGGTGAAACTTCGCAACTTTTACTTGAAGGATTACAAAAATGGCTGGTGCAAACAAGAAGACCGTCTCACCGTTTGATTTTTTACAAAGCATAAACCACTCGAAGATAGATATATATGAAGGTAATGAGAAGGGTTATGTCCCGTTCGTTATTAATCGCAGTCTGTCGTACTTCCCCGACACTGTTGCATTAGCGAATGAGATGAATCGGTATCACCATATCGATAGTAAGTTACAATATCAGTTTCTTATAAATATAGTTAGAAAAAGAAAACGTTTTTCTAAATGGGTAAAACCTGAGATAGAAAATGATATTGAAATGGTGAAAGAGTATTATGGATATAGTAATGACAAAGCAAGACAAGTCCTACCACTACTCTCCGCCACACAACTAACTATTATAAAAGATAAGGTGAATAAAGGTGGAAGAAAATAATATTGTAGAATGGAACTCTGGGTTGATGTTGGAAATCATTCTGGCAGAACCAGATGACTTTTTGAAAGTCAAGGAAACTCTCACACGTATTGGTATCGCCTCCAGACGTGATAATAAACTTTTCCAGTCCTGTCATATCCTTCATAAACAGGGTAGATATTTTATTGTACACTTCAAAGAACTTTTTATGTTAGACGGTAAGAAGTCTAACCTAGAAACTGGAGATGTACAACGAAGAAATACAATCGCGACTTTACTACAAGACTGGGGTCTGGTAGAGATCCACAATAAAGAAGTCGCAAAAGACTGTGCGCCTATGCGTACAATTAAAATCATCGGGTTCAAAGATAAAGAACAGTGGGAGCTTTGTCCGAAGTATAATATTGGAAATAAGTGATGTTTGATATATTTACAGATAAAGATGAATTCATTGCGGATAAGATCCCGTTCTTCGGGAAACTTCCTCTTGAAATAAGTGATGTATATGATTGGAACAGACATATGCACCTACTCAATACTCATCCGGATGAACAGATAGATTCTAATACGAATAAGTTTCGTATCGGATTAAACTCTTTCCATAGTAGACCGTCTGCACCCGACTTCGCACGTGAAATCGAACAAGAGATGCAGGACGTTTTTTCTTTACATGGAAACAAGATCACCAATATAGCATTCACCGGTATTGGTAAAAACTCCGACTCTTATCCTTGGCACGCAGACAAGATGGATGTGTTCTTAGTACAAGTCCTTGCGTCTGTAGAGATGAGAGTAGAGGGTCATAACAACAACGAACCATTTTGGTTCAATCCAGGCGACTATGTGTGGTTGCCTCGGGGTACCCACCATCAAGTGATTCCCCACGATAGTCGAGTAAGTTTTTCCTTCGGTGTTGAAGGAGACCCTGACCCATCCATTTATTTCTAAATGCGGTATGATATTTTTGCATAGCCTCTATCAAGAGTATGCGTTTATATACATATATACGTAATGAAATAATTCATTATATAATTAAACAGAGGTTAGTAAAAGTTATGGAAAGGTCACGATCTGATAAAATATCAGAGAGATTAGGAATGACTATAGTTAGTTTAGCAAGTGCAATTACGTTCTATATAACATTTAGTGCACTGATGGTATAAAAAGAAAAACGGGTGAGGTCATGAGACTTTGCCCCAACCTTTAAGGAAATTTGTCATGAACCTGATTTATCAATATTGGGACGGTGAAGTAAAAGAATCATGTCGTGCCGGTGTTATGGCCATGCAAGAATACGCAGAACGTATTGGTGCAGAGTACATCTTCGAAGAGAATCCTCAGTTTCTCAAAAATCATTTTGGTTACAACTTTGGTAACTACTCTCCGCACTACGGTGCATTCAAACCCATCTTCAATGAAGCATTCGATAGATACGATAAAATACTATTTGCAGATACTGATGTATTTCCGGTAGAAGGTCTAGAGGCAAACATCTTTGACGAATTTACCGGTGAGATTGGTATCTGTACAGAACCAGAACAGCCACGTATTCGTACTATTACCGGTGGTCGCATCACTCACGAACAAGACGAACGTTTCGCTCTTTTATGTAAGAATATGTTCGGAACGGACTTACCTAGAAACGAATATGGTATTGATGTTTTCAACACAGGAATGGTCTTGTATTCAAAAGAAGCACGTGTTAAGGCACGGAAGACTTGGTTAGATCCTTCAATATATATTGAGTTAGTTCGTAACATGGGACTAGACTCGTTCTATACTTGTGATCAACCATACCTACATGCAATGATGTTTGTACACGACTTTGAAGTACAACGTATGGATAATGGGTGGAACTCTTATATTCATTACAGTAGATATAAGGGTATAGAGGGAAGAGAACTCCATGACTGGAGAGATGATAACACCAAGTTTGTCCATGTCCAGTTTGCAGGAGCGGACAATCTGGATACCGAAACACATCGGAGAGTTGTAAACCTTCCCCAAGAACAATGGAACCTACCTAAGTGATCGCATACCAGATAGTAATAAAAGACGATCCTGTATCCGAAGAATACGCACGTATATCACGTGAGTCTTTTCAACCTGCCATTGATGCGGGTATAATAGAAGAGATTCGAACCTTTCATGCGATCACTCCAGACTCTGTAGATTTTGAAGAACATTTGTCAAGATATAATTGGCAAACTTCTTTAATGCAGGCTGATCTATATGGTAGTGCCCCTGATGACCATTCTCCTACCGAGAAGGCAGGAATGTGTTCTCATTGGGAACTTATGCGCATGGCGTCCGAGTCTGATGAGAGATTCTTAGTATTGGAACATGATACCTTTTTTAAAGAAGAATACTTAGATGTGTTGAAATCTATAATTAAGTTTATTGAAGAAATGGATGTCTTGTATGGAAACATTGGTTTGTTTATGGGGTGTTATACCTTGGAGAAGGAAACCGCTGCATGGCAATACGATATGTTGACCCAAGGTAACTTCCCTATTAACTGTGGCCCATATTGCACACTACAGAGATTATATTCGACATACACTACACGTGTATTAAAACATGAAAATTATAGAGGTCGTGAGACAACTATTGTGCATCCTTGGCACGGGTGTGACACTCTGCATTTTGGTCGAAACATCCAAAAACCCTTCAACAAAGATGATCCCAATATTACATTCAATCCATGGAGAACACCTACTACTCAGGTCATATCTAAGAAACTTTGTGTTACCCAAGATCATCACGGGTACAATCAAAAATACATAGATGCACCTTGGACTCGTCATCACTATTTTCATATAATAGATTGACAAACTCCTCGTAATAATATATAATGGTTACATTGAGATGAGGAATTTATGTTACTAACTAAAGAAGATGCGTTCTACGCAGCAAATGTGTTTACGGAGTTCTTTTCGAACTTTGACCGTATTGACGACTATATGCGTCAAATCAAGATGGAACGTATGAAGACGTTCCCCACGGGTCTACTTGGTATGGGCCCCGAAGATGACCTGTTCGATGATTTCGACATGCACCCCAATGATATGGAGTTTGTCATCGGTGATTGTCCACAGAACCAGTTCATGCAGTACATGGAGATCGTTACTTCTGCGCCCGTAGAATCTAGTATTCCGGGCAAACAAATGTTGAAGATTGTCAAAGAGAAGAACTCAGGTAAGATCTTTGGTATGATTCGATTCGGTTCTCCTACTATCAACTCACGTCCTCGTAATGAGTGGTTGGGTAATCCTCTGGACTCGTACAATCCCGCAGTGATGAAAAGATTCAACGAATCTGTGATTATGGGGTTTAACATCATTCCGGTGCAACCCGCAGCTTTCAATACCTTGGGTGGAAAACTGCTCGCAGGTATTTGTTGTTCCCACCAAATGAGAAAAGAAATTAATAAACGATATGGTTCTAACATTGCGATGTTCGAGACCACATCCTTATATGGGAGTTCAACATCTGCAAGTATGTATGACGGTATGCGCCCATTCCTACGTTTTAACGGTTTGACAGACTCAAACTTCGCCCCACTGATCAACGATGATAACTTCCGTAGACTGAACGACTGGTTCAAGAAACGGAACGGTGGTGATTACTTGGTACCTGCTGACGCATCTTCTCGTAAGTTGAAGACGCAGACCAAGATGGTATCCATTATCAAAACCTCTCTCAAGCAATATGATGTGGATGCCTATGCGAAGTTCTGTCAGACCTTTAAAGATGCTAAGGGTTTGACCGAGAAGAAACGATCCTTCTTCTCTACCTATGGTTATGAGGCACAGTCAGTCAAGGACTATCTGAATCTCAAGACCGATGAACTCAAACCCGCAGAGAACTTTGACCGATTCGAGATGGAGAACATCGTATCTTGGTGGCGCAAGAAGGCATCCAAGAGATTCGAACAGGTCAAGGCAGATGGTCGTCTACGTACCAAACTAGAAACGTGGAATACAAATGCGGATGAAATTGACATTATTCGTTAAATAAACGTGGATGAAATTGACATTATTCGTTAAAAAAAGTGTTGCCAAAGGCACTCTCTTTTGGTATTATATATGTGTAGGTTGATAGAACGACTCATGGTGACTCCTTCACTTCCTACACACCCTAACTAATTATATAAAGGTATATATTATGAAAAATGTAACATACAAGTCTGTAGAATCAAAAACTTCAAACATTACTCTTGGTGCATACAAGAAGATGATTGATACGGTCTATGCTGATCTTAATTGTCAGTCGGTGACTCGATGGGAAGTACAGAATAAGCAATCATTCTTGGTTTCTCTTATTCTGAATACTGCACCATCCAAGTTCATCCTTGCGCATGTGAAGAGTTGTTACAATTCCGCTGAGATTTCAAATGACAAAAAGTCTATGGAATATTTCACACAGTTCCTAAGTACATGTGACTACTTGAACCTCGACTCTAACAACCGCACTGTTACGATAGGCGAGTTTGTTGATGATAAGTTTGGTCTTCCTCTAGGGAACTATGTTATCGGTGATGAGGTTTACACCATAACTAAAGACACCTGCAACTATTCTACACTTCCTACTGGTATGAAGTGTATCCTAGATTCGCGTAAATTGACTCTAGAGATTTACTTGAACGTCAATCAAGAAGACATTACTCGTTTGTTCTTAGTTGTTAATAGTGGTGTTGCGTTGAATGCGCCAGAATTGAGAAACCCGATTATATCTAATGTTGCGGAGGAAATCCGCAGTCTTGCTACAAAACACACTAAGACTTTCGTTAAGAATGTATTTTCACAAAAAGAAATTAACAGACGTAAAGTTGATGACTACTTATCTGGTCTTTTCATGATTTACATCGATGGACTGCAAAGTAAAATTACCGCCAAGTCTTTAGAAGAAATGTATTATAACGAGAATGCTAACAAGTTAGTCAACAAGTTCTCTCGCGAGATGGATCGTTTCTTGAAAATTGTCGGTAAGAACATTTCCATCTTTAAACGTGAAAACGGATTGTTGGATTTGTTTGTGATCTACCTAGAACAGATCCGAGGTGGAAAGCGTATGATTGAACCAGAAACTTTCATTAAAGATTACATCGATGTTCAGATTGATCTGATGAAAGATAAGACCGAATACTCATACAATGAGAACGGTCGTTCTGCAAATTTCTCTGAGTTGTTGCGTTCACGTGAGATTCGTTTTAACAATCTACGTAATAAGTTAATCTCTGAAAAGTTTGATGCGTCTAAATATTTCGTACAGTTAGATTCTCGTAGAGGTGGAACTGCCGAAGAAAAACTTATTGCTGCAAAAGATCAGGGATGGATAACTCCCGAAGGTGTAGAAATCCCATTAGAAGATGTCCTATCAACTGACTTCGAAATTGGTCACATCAAACCGTATGCTGATGGCGGCAAAACTAACCAAGACAACTTTGTGATACAAACCAAAGAAGATAACCGAAAACTGGGTAAGAATCCCGTGGTCATAGGGGATCTTGTTTCGTCATGATAAATGCAAAGGGGGTTGACAACAACCCCTTTTTTTGTTATACTATATACATTATTCTAAAGAAGTGAGTCTATGTCCAATTTTTATACATCGGTTGTCCGTTTTGGCAACAAACTCCTGTACCGTGGTTTCGAGAACGGCAAAGAAGTAAAACGCAGAATTCCTTTCAAACCTACTCTGTTTATGTCCGGTACCGCAGAACAATCTGATGGTTGGACTACACTTGACGGACTACCCGTACAACCAGTAACCTTTGACTCTATGTCCGAGGCGAAGGACTTCGACAAACGTTACGAACATGTCTCCAACTTTACTATTGCAGGCAATACTAATTATGTTGCCCAATTCCTTGGAGAAGTCTTCCCCGATAAGATTGACTATGACCGTAGTCTCATCAAGACTGCGAACATCGATATCGAGGTTTTCTCTCAGGATGGTTTCCCTACTCCTGGCGCGGCCGCATATCCTGTTACCGCAATCACTATGCGTCAAGACTGTGGTACGTACTGGGTCTGGGGTTGTCAAGACTATACCGTATCTCGTGATGATGTACTCTATATCAAGTGTGACAACGAAATAGATCTACTCCAAAAGTTTGTACGTCAGTTCGAACAATACGCCCCCAATATTATTACTGGTTGGAACACACGGTTCTTCGATATTCCGTATCTGGTTAACCGTATGACTAAACTTCTCGGTGACGATACCATGGCGAAACGTATGTCTCCGTGGGGTCTTATCCGTGAACGTAATACTACCATCAACGGTAAACCCAACCAAGAGTTTGTCCTTGAGGGTATCGAACAACTTGACTACCTCGAAGTCTTCAAGAAGTTCACCTACAATACTCTGGGTCAACAAGAATCCTATCGACTAGACCATATCGCCCACGTAGTACTGGGTGAACGCAAACTATCCTATGAGGAACACGGTTCTCTGTTTGCCCTGTATGAGAATGACTTCCAAAAGTTCATTGACTATAACATCAAAGACGTTGAGTTGGTACATCTCCTCGATGTTAAACTTGATTTGATTTCATTAATCCTGACCATGGCCTACAAGGCGGGTGTGAACTATAACGATACTCTGGGTACGACTGCTATCTGGGACACCATCATCTACCGACTTCTGAATAAGAACAAGGTTGCGGTTCCTAAGAAGATTGAGAAACCCAAGACCGCATATCCTGGCGGTTACGTGAAAGACCCACAGGTTGGTTCGCACGACTGGGTAACCTCATTCGATTTGGCATCTCTGTATCCTAACATCATTGTACAATACAATATGTCTCCGGAGACGGTAATGGACGGATTCGTTAGCAATGTCTCGGTCGATAAGTTTCTGGACGGTTCGATTGACCTGACTGACCAGAATCTAGATTATGCTCTTGCACCTACTGGTGTTAGATTCACCCAAGATAGAGAAGGTGTGATTCCCATAATCATTAAACAGTATTACTCGGAACGTAGAGTAATCAAGAAGAAGATGTTGGAATGTCAACAGGAGATGCAGACTAACCCATCTAAAACTCTAGAGTATACCATAACTTCTCTGAATAATCAACAGATGGCAATTAAGATTCTTATGAATTCACTTTATGGTGCCCTTGGGAATCGTTGGTTCAGATATTTCGACCAAAGAGTTGCAGAGTCCATTACTCTTGCTGGTCAACTTGCAATCAAATGGGCGGAGAGAACAGTAAACAATGAAATGCAAAAACTTCTTAAAACGGATGAAGACTACGTTGTGGCAATTGACACCGATTCTGTTTATCTTCGTATGGGGGATCTCGTTGATAAGTTTTCTCCTAGTAATCCGGTAAAGTTTCTCGACAAGATCTGTTCGGAACACTTCGAGAAACTCCTTGTAAAGTCTTATGCGGATATGGCACTAGCGACCAATGCCTATGAGAATCGCATGGAGATGGAACGGGAGGTAATCGCTGACCGTGGTATCTGGATGGCCAAGAAACGTTACATCCTGAACGTCCACAATAACGAAGGTGTCCAGTACGCAGAACCCAAACTCAAGATGATGGGTATCGAGGCGATCAAGTCCAGTACTCCGCAGGTTGTCCGTGACAAGTTCAAGGAGATATTTCGGGTCATCGTAGAAGGTACCGAAGTAGACACACAACGATACATTTCGGACTTTAAGTCCCATTTTAAGACCTTACCGCCCGAAGCGGTTTCGTTCCCTCGGGGTGTATCGGATGTGACCAAATGGTCTGACCGTAAGACTGTGTACAAGAAAGGCACTCCTATCCATGTTCGTGGTGCGTTGATGTTCAACAAAGCACTCAAGGAAAGTTCTCTGACCAAACGGTACGAGACTATCAAGAATGGTGAGAAGATTAAGTTTTGTTACCTGAAGATGCCTAATCCAATCGGTGAGAATGTAATCTCTTATCCACTGAACCTTCCCCGTGAACTTGGACTGGATAAATATATCAATTATGATATGATGTTCAACAAAACATTCCTTGACCCACTCACTCCCATTCTGGATGCGGTTGGTTGGGATTCTGAACCTCAGGCGTCACTAGAGGATTTCTTTGGTTGACAGGTGGTCGATTATTTGATATAATGTATCTATGAATTATGAATTAACTATATTTAAATCTCAGTTCGATAACAAGACTCACCGAACAATGTCTCTGAAGAGTTGGGACAAGTTCGTTGAGTTGTTGTATGGATTGAGTCAAACTAAAGGTGAAAAGGGTGGTAGAAATTCTAGTCCTCTTATTACTCCTGCTGTGTTTGAAGCCGATAGCACACGTAGTAATAAATCTACTTTATATTGGGGTGGTTGGTGTGCTGTTGATGTGGACAACCATAATTTTACTAATGATTTGGATTCTCTAAGGGGTGAATTAATTGATAGGTTTCGCGATCTGGACTTCATCTGTTATAGTACTGCTAGTTCTAGGGATCAGTATCTTAAATTCAGGATTGTCTTCCGACTATCGGAAACTATTGAACGAGATACGATCAAATCCTTCTGGTACGCCCTTAATACTGAAATTGGAGAAATTGGTGACCCGCAAACAAAAGATCTTGCACGGATGTACTATGTTCCTGCAATATATCCTAGTTCTACTAATTTCTTCTTCTCTCATCTGGGCGGCAATCCAATTAATGTGGGTGAACTGATTGCGAAACATCCTTATGTTCAGAAGACTGGTAACTCTTTCCTAGATAGACTACCACCAGAGATGCAGAAGGCAGTAGTAGAACATCGTAAGAATAGTCTAAATAATACTAACTTCAATTGGACTTCATATCGCGATTGTCCGTTCTGGCCTAAAAGGTTAGGTATAGAATACCAGACCATTTCTGAAACTGGTTGGTATGCTAAAATGTACGCGATAATGATTGCGATTGCCGGAAGTGCGGTAAGTAGAGGTTACCCCATATCATCAAACCAAATCTCTCGGTTATGTGAAGAGTTTGATAAGGAAACAGGAAACTGGTACGAGAACCGTCCTCTCAGTGTAGAGGCAGATCGTGCATTAGAATACGTTTATAGGAACGGATAATGAGAAAATATTTAGTAACAGGTGCGGCAGGATTCATTGGATCGCAATTATGTAACAGATTGAAACGAGAAGGTCATTGGGTTATTGGTATGGATAATTACAATGACCATTTGTATAGTCCCACACTGAAACATCATCGTGTCGAACATTTTGGTATCGATGTCCTGAATGTGGATCTTCGTAATGAAGAAGAGATGGACAATCTCATCGACGGTATTAATCCCACGGATATTATTCACCTTGCAGCACATGCCGGTGTGCGTGATTCGTTTGGTAAAGAAAAACAATATCATGCAAACAATATCGATGGTACTCAGAATCTTATTGATGCCTGTAAGAGACATGCACCGGACGCACGTATTGTATATGCGTCAACCTCTTGTGTCTTTGCGGGTTCTGAACTACCTTGGACAGAAGGTAAGGAGACTGGTAAACAGTTGAATCCTTATGGATGGACTAAATGGGCCAATGAATGTCAGATGCAGGGGTCTGGTCTACATACTGTTGGTCTGAGATTCTTTACTGTATATGGCCCTTGGGGTCGTCCGGATATGGCACTGTTTGACTTCACCAAAAATATACTTGCCGAGAAACCAATAACAGTGTATAATTATGGTGATATGAAACGTGATTTTACATACGTAGAAGATATCCTAGATGGTATAGAATGTGTGTTGAATAATGATGTGGACGCAGGTGAGATATTTAATATTGGTCGTGGTGCACCAGTTCAACTTATGGACTTCATTTCAGAGATCGAAAAGAATACGGGCAAGTCCGCAATCAAGTTGATGGCACCACAACATCCCGCAGACACATTAGAGACTTTTTCTAACACAAGTAAGTTAGAAACACTTGGTTATCATCCTACTACTAATATAGAAGATGGTATCCGTAATTTTTATAAATGGTATATGGAGTACAATAGTGGCAGATGATTTTGATGAATATGTTCCCGAGAAACCCGAAGGTGAATCTCAACCCGAAGGTGTGAGTAAGAAGAATCCTTTACGTATGGGTATCGTGGGACATGGGTTTGTAGGTAAGGCTGTAGAATATGCGTTCTATCATCCTATGGTAGAACACTTTATTGTTGATCCGAATAACCAAACTACTATCGATGATCTTGTGAAGTATAAACCACAGATTGCGTTTATCGCTGCACCTACTCCACAGAACTCAGAGACGGGTTTTGTGGACGCGTCTATTGTAGAAGATGCGGTACTCAAGTTGATGTACCATACTAACGCACTTGTTGTTGTCAAATCAACAATCACTCCCGACATTGTGGATAGAATATACAATTCAATCGAACCTCAAGACTTTGATCGATTCGTGTACAATCCCGAATTCCTGACAGAAAAGTCTGCATGTGAAGATTTCGTCAATGCGGAACATCATGTGTTTGGTGGTACGGATCCTGCGTGTAATGAACTACAACAGATCTATGATATCTTTAGTGGGTGTAAGTCCGACAAATACTATCGTATGTCTGGGTGCGAGGCATCCTTTGTTAAGTATGCGACCAATTCCTATCTTGCAACTAAGTTGACATTCTTCAACCAGTTGAAAGAGTTGGTGGATTCATTTGATTGTAGTTATAATATGATTACTCGTGCAATGGGTGCGGATGATCGTATCGGCATCAAACATACCCGTGTGCCTGGCCCTGATAAGAAACGTGGGTTTGGTGGTGCATGTCTACCCAAAGACACTATGGCACTTCTGAAGTTTTCCGAATCTCAGGGAGAAAAGTTCGATCTGTTAGAAAATGTCTTGACAATCAACAACAAATATCGTATAATATACGAGTTAGATGAACGTGAAAAAGTAAATAATATATCATTTGGAGATGAGAAAGACGTATGAGTATAATGGATAAATTAAAGAAGAACTCCAAGGTCAAGACTGCCGAAGTCATGTCCAAGAGTAAGTTCTTCACAGAAAAAGATATGGTTTCCACCGATGTACCTATGGTCAATGTCGCATTGTCCGGTTCTATTGACGGTGGTGTCACGCCAGGACTGACTGTTCTTGCAGGCCCATCAAAACACTTTAAGACATCATTTGCACTGCTTATGGCAGGTGCATACTTACGGGAGAGAAAAGATGCAGTTATTTTATTCTACGATAGTGAGTTCGGTTCACCCCAATCTTATTTCGAACAGTTTGGAATTGACACTAGTCGTGTTCTTCACACTCCTATCACGAATGTAGAAGAACTAAAGTTTGACCTTATCTCTCAACTAGAAGAGATTGATCGTGACGATGACGTTATCGTTGTAATCGATTCTATCGGTAACCTTGCATCTAAGAAGGAACTTGATGACGCATTGGCAGAGAAGGGTGTTGCGGACATGTCACGTGCGAAAGCACTGAAGGGTCTGTTCCGTATGGCAACTCCATACCTTGCAATGAAGAACATCCCTATGTTGGCTATCAACCACACCTACAAAGAGATTGGATTGTTTCCGAAGGATGTTGTTGGTGGTGGTACTGGTATCTACTACTCTGCTGATACTATCTGGATCATCGGTCGTAGACAGACTAAGACGGGTACCGAAGTTACTGGTTATGATTTCGTAGTCAACATCGAGAAGTCTCGTTACCTTAAAGAGAAGTCTAAGATTCCTATCTCAGTATCTTGGGATGGTGGTGTCGAGAAGAACTCTGGACTACTTGATGTTGCTCTTGCCGGTGGATATGTTTTCAAACCAAGTAATGGTTGGTACCAACGTGTAGACAAAAGTACCGGTGAGTTGGTAGATCCGAAGGTTCGACAGAAAGATACTCTGACCGATGAGTTCTGGGCACCTATTTGGGAATTTACAGACTTTGCAGAATTTATTAGAAAACAATATCAAATTGGATTGCCAATGCAAGTAGATCCTGATATAATAGTACAAATAGATGGCGAAGATATAAATGATTAATCTCGACAAGGTGAGTGAGGGGGTTGACTATGAGTTGATCCCTGTCGAATATGTAGATAATGAGGCCGCGTGGGATGTTCGCATCCTGCGTGGTGAGTTTACCGAAACCGTATTACGTTTTGGCACGATCAAGTATGATGGAGAACGCGATTGTCTTACCTTTGACTTTCGTGTAGTAGAATCTCCGGATGATGAGTTGGATTCTTCTAGTGAAGACCTCCAAGAATTCTCTGGTTCTATTCTAGAAGATATACTTGAACGTGGTATAAATGAAGGTTGGGTGTACGGTACTGAGAAAAAGAATGGAGAAAACGTTGGAGATCAATCTAGAACAAACGATTCTACGGAATCTATTGACGAATGATGCATATGCTAGAAAAGTTGCAGCGTTCTTAACACCCGATTATTTTGAAGGGGTCTATAAAGGTCTCTTCAATGAATTCACTAAGTTTATTGCAAAGTATAATAAACTCCCCACAATGGAAGCATTTAAGATTGAGGTCGATGAAGGTGATCGTCTCAACGATGAACAATATCGTCATGCAATCGAGATACTTCCAAACATCTTTACTGCTGAGGCAGAGAACCTTGACTGGTTGATTGATCGTACCGAGAAGTGGTGTCAAGACCGTGCGGTCTACAATTCTATCATGGAGTCTATCTCTATCATTGATGGCAAACACCAGACATTATCTAAGAATGCGATTCCTGATATTCTATCTAAGGCACTGGGTGTTACATTTGATACTAACATCGGTCACGACTATCTTGAGAATGTTGATGGTCGATATGATTTCTACCATGAACAGAAAGAACGTACTCCGTTTGACTTAGATCTATTCAATAAGATCACCAAGGGTGGTATACCCAATAAGACCCTGAACATTGCCCTTGCGGGTACAGGTGTCGGTAAGTCTCTGTTTATGTGTCACTGTGCGGGTGCAGCTCTGTCTATGGGTAAGAACGTATTGTACATCACCATGGAGATGGCAGAAGAACGTATCGCAGAACGTATCGATGCGAATCTATTGAACGTACCGATTGATCAGTTAGAGAATCTATCTAAAGATATGTTCAGACAGAAAGTGAGTCAGATCTCTGCAAAGACCAACGGTAGGTTGATCATCAAAGAATATCCTACTGGTCAAGCAAATGCGTCTCACTTCCGTGCACTACTGAACGAACTGAAGTTGAAGAAGAACTTCGTACCGGATATGATCTATATCGATTATCTAAATATCTGTTCATCTTCACGGATGAAAGCGATGGGTGGTTCTATCAACTCATATACCTATATAAAGTCTATTGCAGAAGAACTGCGTGGTCTTGCGGTAGAGTTTGATGTTCCGGTTATGTCTGCGACTCAGACTACTCGTGGTGGTTATGGTAATGATGACGTGGGTCTGGATGACACAGCAGAATCATTTGGTCTACCTGCTACTGCCGATCTTATGTTTGCATTGATCAGTAATGATGAACTTTCAAACAATGGTCAGATACTAGTTAAACAATTGAAGAATCGTTATAACGATGTTGGTGCTGATTCACGATTTGTGGTGGGTATTGATCGTTCTAAGATGCGTCTGTTTGATGTAGACCAAAACGATTCACCTCTTAATAAAGAAGAAGACCATGGCCCTGCATTTGATAATTCAAACTCAGGGCAAAGACTGAAGTCAGAAAATAGATTTGGAGATTTTAAACTATGAGTCCAGAATATCAAACATTAATAACTCTTGCCTTGATGATTGGTGCCTACTATTTGGGTAATCATCTTGGTAAGTTAAGGGGAGTTGAACTTGCCATTATTTGGTTTGAACAACAAGGTATAACATTAACAATAGATGAGGAAGAAGAAGAAGATGAGTGAAGTGAATTTGGTTGCAATTAGTAAACCTAATGTTGGAGTGACTGACTGTTGGGATGCAAATGAGTTGATTGCATATACCGCACGGGTGAGTAATCCTGCTAACCAAAGTAACCGTGACACCGCACCAAAGTTGTTGAGGTATCTAATCAAACATCAACATTGGTCGCCATTTGAGATGGTGCATATGACTCTTGAAATCAAAACGACACGTGATATCTCTCGACAGATTATTCGTCACCGTTCGTTTTCATATCAAGAATTCTCCCAACGTTATGCAGAGAGTGAGAACTTCTCTACTCGTATGGCGAGAATGCAAGATCCTAAGAACCGTCAAGCATCTGTTGATATTGCAGAGGAATATGGTGTTGGTAGTGAGGGTGTTAAATCGAGTCAGAATGGTTTGGTTGAAAATTGGAATATGAAACAAAGGAAGGTTATCTCAGCTGCGAAGGAAGCATATAACTGGGCACTAGATAATGGTATCGCAAAGGAACAGGCACGTGTGGTGTTACCCGAAGGTAATACGTGTACTACACTGTACATGGCAGGATCTTTGCGTTCTTGGATTCACTTCTGTCAGTTGCGTATGGGTATCGAAACTCAGAAGGAACATCGTATTGTTGCGGAACAGTGTTGGGAACATATCAAAACACATTTCCCTGATATAGCAGAGGCGGTAATGGAAAATGAGTAAATATAGTTGTCCAGTAGTATTGGATGAAGAAGGACATCAATGCATTGAGTTTAGTGATGAATTAATGAAAGAACTTGACTTGAAGGTAGGGGATGTGATACAATGGGATCTAACAGAAGAAAGTGGTTCTTGGATTTTAAATAAAGTAAAAAAGGTAGGAGAAGAAAATGAAGAAGGGTGATATCGTTACAGTGATGACGGGTGTAGGTGAATATATTGCACGATTGGATCGAATTGATGCAGGTGCGGTACATGTACAAGACCCACGTCTTATTGTACGTGGTGAAGATGGTACGATTGGTTTCGGTCGTGGTGTATGTATGTCTGCTGTTGAAAATCCAAAGACTTTGACGTTTAGTGATGTTATTTTCACTGTACCGACAAATGAGTCTTTTGAGAAAGCATGGATCGAAGCTACTAGTGGCATTATAATTTAATGTCTGAAGTAACTATTCGGAACAAAGAACTCCTAGAGACCCTTGACAGTTTTGTCGAGGATTTCTTTAGTCGTGACTATTCTAGTACTGACTACCAAGTGTATAGTGCAGAAGAAGATAAGACTAATGGGGAGTACTTTTGTTCCGAAGAGTACTTGACAGAGTGTCTGTCACGTGATACACTAGTAGGTGTACCAGACAGACATTTTGCACAACCTATCTCTAAGATGGTTCGTGCTCAACCCAAAGTCTGGTCGGATTATATGAAACGTGTCAAGTATGATTTTGCAGCCGATATCGGTGCACATACTTCTGCACTATTATCATATTATCCGCCTGGCGGGTTTGTTGGATGGCACACTAACTATGACGCATCTGCGTATCAAGTATTATTCACTTGGTCTAAGAGTGGCAATGGATACTTCAAGTATCGTGATAATGATACGGGTGAGATAGTTACCTTACAGGACGTGCCGGGATGGCAATGTAGACACTACTACTTTGCTCCCGAAGATGAACCTAAAGATCTCTGTTGGCATTCTGCGTATGCAGGAGAAGACAGAATTACACTCGCATATAAGTTTTGCGGGTATGGAAAAAATGATCCTCGTGACCAACAGGCACGAGACTTACGTGATTTATTAATTGAGGATATTGAAACAGAATGATTACATTGACCCCCGAAGATAAAAAGAAAGTTGCAGGTGCGATTAAAGAACTATCTGATAGTATGACTCGCATTGATGCAGAGAAAGACTTGATTAAAGATATCGTTCAAGTTACCTTTGAGAATCATGGTGTGGATAAGAAACACATCCGCAAACTTGCAACCATCTATCATAAAGCAAACATGGCCGAAGTTCGTACCGAGTACGAAGACCTTGAAGCATTATATGAGGAGTTGTTCTAATGGCGGGTTCTGAATATTATGGAGACATTACCGTAGGTGGTCGCAGTCTGAATGATGCGACTCCTTCCGAGTGGGATCAGGCATACGAGAACACTAAATTGTCTGTAGAGGATATCACCTATGTTGGTGATAAAATCAGTCCCGATCCCGACAATGTTCCTCCTTTGTTCACTGGCACGCGTTGGAATGATCCTATGTTCAAATGTTGGAATGAGTATACGGATGATATTGATTACAAGTTCCGTGAAAGAGAACTGATCGAAGAGTTTAGGAAATATATAGATACTACTTACAGTGGTCACTATGGTCAAGGGGGTCTTCAATCATCTGAAGTCATCGTTGATCGTGGTCATGGTATGGGATTCTTTGCTGGTAATATTGACAAGTATAATGGTCGATATGGCAACAAGGGAGAGAACCCTGCTGACTGGCGTAAAGACATTATGAAAACAATTCATTATGGTTTTCTGAAGTTGTTTGAACACGATAGGATTCATGGGAATAATGGGAATACTACTGACTAATGGTGACTCGTTCACCTATGGCGATGAACTAGAGGGAAGTCGATCTCCGAATGGGATCGACACCCACCATCGTCACACATACACACACAAATTATCAGAGAGATTGCATCTCCCTTATGTGAACCTTGCAGAGAACGGTTCTTCAAACGCGAAGATTTACCGTAGAACACTCGACTTTCTAATGCGTCCATCTGACCATGTTGATATGGTTGTTATAATGTGGAGTAATTGGGGAAGGTTTGAGCTGTGTGAGTCTGAACATTTTCTTGCGGATAAAGATATACATATCCCTCAAGAATGTAACATGAACCAGATAATACCTTCACACAAGAGTACATCCTTTGAATTACAATGGGGTGATAGTACTAATAAAAATAGAAAGGAAATTCTCAAAGCATATACTGAAGATGTTCTTACCATGCAGACTCAAATATTGTATGGGTTGAAATGTATGCAACAGATGCAGTTTATTTGTGAGATGATGATGATCCCTATCATACAGGGCGTAATCCACGGTGACATGTATAAAAATATATTAGCCACTCTCAAAATGGATGGTTTCGAAGATTATAAGAAAGAAGTTACAAAAATCCTTAAAGACTTGCGTCCTGAATGTAAAATGGGTTTGGGTAATTATACAGACCTTTATACCTTGGCTGAGAAAAGTTACACGTTAAAACCCATGGGTCATGCTGATGAAGATACCCATACGGAATACGCTAAACTTATTGCTCATATAATTACTGCGGCAGAAATGTTACCATGTTACTAACTAATGGTTGCAGTTTCGTATGGGGTGATGAGTTGCAGGGATATGATAAGAGTCCGCCAGAACATTACCATTTAACATTCACCCATCACTTATCTAACAAATTAAAAACAGAATATGTGAATCTCGCTACTTGTGGTGCGTGTAATGATAAAATATTTCGAGACACTGTAGACTATCTTTTAGATCCGACCAAAGAAAATCCTACTCATATGGTAATTCTTTGGTCTGCGTGGCAGAGAGACGAGGCTGCAGAAAATAGAGTATCTGGATGGGAAAGAGAGGTTGGTATCCAACGGTTCCAGTGTATGTCTCAATTCTCTCCTGCTAGAATGCACCATATTAAACCTGAACTAGAAGAAGTATTATCCCCCGCATTAGAAAAGATGGATGTTCTTCGTACCAAAATAACACATCATCTAAGTTTCATGAAAAGTATGGAATTGATATGTGATAGTCTGGGTATCAAATTAATACAGGGTTCTTTCCACAAAAGGTGTTGGTCGAATATTTTATTGTCAACACATCCAAGATTCAAAAAAACCGATTCTCCTTGGACTGAATGGATAGAGTATACCCACAAATCACTTAGTAGTTTGAAAGATACCAGTAGACTTGGACTTGGTAGGTATATCGACTTTTATACTTTTGCCGAGAATGACTTCAAAATACTAGAGTACGGTCATCCCAACGAACCCGCTCATGAAGCGTGGTCACAATACCTATATGATATATTTGTAAAAGAGTTCTCATGAAAAATATTATACTACAACACTGGTCGGGTGAGTTGAATTCACTGACTCTACTATCATCTATGAGTATCTCTAAGTATGCTGAGATGGTAAACGCGGACTATGAACTTGTAAGAGGTGACCAATTCACTTCTATGGATGTGAGACCCGAACTACAGAAACTTGTTATGTTGGACAAACGATGGGATGACTATGACAATGTTGTTATGGTTGATGCCGATATGTTTGTTCGTAAGGGTTGTAATGAAAACATATTTGAGTGTGAAGGCATAGGTAGACATACTCAAATCCAAACCAATCTGCGTTCGGGTATTGCAAGAACACTCGGTTTCGTATGGGGTAATGAAGGTGCACCTTACTGGGGTGGATCTATATACAAACTGACCAAGGAACAACGTAAGAAGTTCCGTAGTGTATTGACTGACGATATCGTGTTACGGTATAAACAGAACTGGGTTGATGAAGGTGTCATGCACACTCTCGCACTTAAACTGGGAATGTCCCATACACAGAAGGGTAACTATCTGGACGGTCAGATGTGGAATTATTCTTCGTTTGAACCTGATGTGGAACGTGCAAACTTTATACATATAAGAACAAAGATAAAACCTAGTGGCCCCAAAGACACTAAGATGAATAACTACCAAAGACTGGTAGACAGAGGGTTGATAGCAACCTAAAGAATCCCACCTACCTTGGGATCGTGACCTGAACATGTCCCTAAACTGTTCTCTTTCAAAGATATTAATTGTATAAATAGAATCGTACATAATAACTATTTTTGGATTTATTCATGAAACTACTTTATACCCTACTTATTGGTGTGATTTTAACTTCTTCGGCATATGCTCAAGAAAGTGTTATCGAAGACATTATAAAGACAGACTCTACAACTAATAGTACTGTTACCACAAAATCTGATTCGACAACTACTTTGAAGTCGCCTCCCCCTTCTGCTATTTCCCCCACGATTAATACGTCAAACTCTGACCTATGTACATTCGGTGTTGCGGGTGCAGTACAAACACAAATTCTTGGTATCTCTGCGGGTACACAGTTCACTGATTATAATTGTGAGAAACTAAAGAATGCTAAGACTTTATACGATATGGGTATGAAAGTTGCAGCAGTATCAGTGATGTGTCAAGATAGACGCATATTTGATGCAATGATGAACGCAGGAACACCATGTCCGTATGACGGTATGATCGGCGAAGAAGCTAAACTTGCATGGGAAGCAGAACTTGCCGCAGGTGGTTCACCCGAAGTGAAAAGTGATAAAGATAAAGAAAAGGAGATGACCACAAATGAGAAGACTCTTGCCGCTAGTGGTGGTATTGGCGCTCTGCTCCTCTTACTCTTACTCTGAGGTCATATCCGGTACAACTAGGAACGCAACCGACTTTGGTTATAATTGGGTGATGCGAAATATCTTGCCACAACAGGCAGGACTTGAAGTATCCAGTGTGTTGTACAGATATACTGCTATAAAGAATACCGAAGATGATATGGTCGTCTATGTCCAGAACGAAGATGCTGGCGGTGACGGTTACATCTTTCGAGAAGTGGATGATTGGTCTGGACGAAGATCGAACACTATTAATAAGATAGTTCCGGTAGACAATATACTGATAGACCGTTGGGGAGATGGTTCTATCGAATGGACTGGAGAAGGTACTGTAGAAGACGCACGGGTGGTTTACAACTATAGGTACGACCCATGTTTCGATCCACAGACTAGTCCTGACTGTCCTGGCTATGTTGTACCAATACCCGATATTCCTGAACCGGACTTGACTGCAATATACGAACAAGAACAAAGATTTATCAAGGAGGAAGCTGAGAAAAAGGCAGAACTTGATGAAGAGGAACAAAAGGAAAAGGATAGAAGGAGGGTTTCGATACAAAAGAATAGGGAACGTTTAGAAATCGCAATGGGTGCAGTTAACTCAGTGTTAATGAGTGCTGATGCACAACTAAAGCATGATCAGTTACTTGCGCTTGGTTTAATACCACCAGCATATATGAGAGATATATCTGGGGGAACATATGACGAAACAATTACATTAAAAGATGGTAAGTTACCAACTAATCCTAAAGGAAAAAGAGTTGGACTTGCTCAACAATTATTACATACAAAAATGATAAATAGTCAGTATAACAACTAATCTATAGGGGATAGTTATGTTTAAACAAATTTTATTTGCCACGGTCGCATTAACTTCGACTGGCGTTATGGCATTTACAGAAGTGCCAATTACTGGTAACGTGGAGTCTAAGTGTGTTATCACTACCGACACGCCCGGAGTCTTTGGTAACCCTGTTAGCAATATTCTTAGTACTAAGTCGATAGATGGTGGGGTAGAACCTATCGTTCGATTCGATATCATTGAAGCTGGATCTTACAAGGCGGTTCTTTCGTATCCTATCGAGTTTACCACTTCACCGTATTTGAACGATGTTGTGAATTGGACAGGATTGGTTGATATTGCTGAAGTATCAGATACGTTGATGAATGACTTCGACAACACCAAAGTACTGTACAACAATGTTACAGAATATGATTTGACTGTTGCTGGTAGTATATGGTTCAGATCAGAATCTCAAGCAGACTATGGTTATGGGAAATCATTTCCTGGCGGTGTCTACCGTGCCGCAGTCAGTGCTGAGTGTATAGCGCAATAATATCATGCGTTATATTATGATGTTATTAGTCCTTATCGGTGGGTATGCGAATGCCCACCAATGGACACCCACGTACCCAAAACTGAAGTTATCTCATGTCTCTGGTATTATGAAAGTTGATATGGAACTCTTCAACAGCAGGCAGGATGTTGGTTGGTATGAAATATCCGTGTTCGATAAAGATTGGAATCCTGTAAAGTTTGCGGTAGGTGGTGAACGAATACTAAATGTTCCCTATCTAAAGAAACAAAAAGTGGAAGTGTATGTTAGATTTGGTGATACTAAACTCGTCAAATACATATGCAGTAAATCTAAGATAATAGCGGAAGATGAAAGAGTAACGGTGGTGTCATCGAGGATATGTTCGAAACTTAAATAGTGAGTGATGTAGTGAGATATTTTATAGTGATTTTAACAATATTATGTGTGGGACAGGTTCATGGAGATTCTAGTGCTTTGAATCTATCATTACCACAATCCCCATCTAATTATGCTTCAGATCAAATTAGGGCTGGTGATATAGATTGTCGGAATGCAATTGGTTCTGCTACTAACGTAGAGTTCGGTGTTGTCGGTATAATCAATCAAGATGATCCATTCAATACGATGGGCATTGACAGTAACCTATACAATAATGGTAGTGGTAAAATGAAAGATGTTGGTGTATATGCCAAGATCACCATACCTATAGGTGCACCAAAAGAAAGAATCAACTGTAATACATTATACCAATTAGAACTTACTAAGAAAAGATTAGAAGTCCAGAAGTTACAAGCAGAGTTGGCGAATCTAAGAAAACTGAAATTCGAGGGTGATGAGAAATAATGTCAGAAGAAGAAGACAAAACAGAAATCGAATTTGGAGGAATGACCTTCAAAGGTGGTAGGATGTTCGCATTGATCACCGCTCTCTCTACACTTGGTGGTGCAGCCTGGGGTGGTTTTGAATTCTACAATGACTATCGTAATATGAAAGAGATTGTGGAGAACATTGACGTAGACGCTATCTCAGCACGTAACGATATTATCGAGACCAAACTAGACGAAGCAATAGAATATACCCGTGACATTAAGTCTGGTCTACGTGACGACATCATCTCTATCGAGAAACAAGCAGACCGTGTAGAGGACAATCTAAGAATTACCGAAACTGAAGTACGTGACATGATCGATAAAGCAAATGATCGATTCGAAGACAAACGCAACCAACTACAAGAAAACTACGATACCCAACTCAACCGTCTACGTGACAAGAACGACCGAGAGTTAAAAGAACTCGAAGAACGTCTCACAGACCTAGTTCAAAAGGCATTGGATAACCCCCTGTCCGATAACTAAGTACACACCAATTCGCATATAAAGAGAATTTGTGTATACTTAATCCCCCCTTGACATCCTCCCCTTACTGTGGTATACTAAGCCTTATCCAGTCGGGGAGGGTGATTATACCTTTCCGTTATATCAAACCCCATAAAAGTGTTAAAAAAGTCTAAAAGAATCAGCTGATAAGTGTTGACTTCTTGTTATGATTATGAGATAATGGTTACCTAATTGAGTTGAGAGGTGTTTGTTATGACTTTATCTTTTGAATGTGTTACCCAAAACTTTCCATCAACAATTGGTATGGCGGTAGGTTCTACCGTTATCGTGCGGGACGTTCCCGCTTCATCTAACCCTAACGGGGTTGCCACTATTGAGGTCAAACGCCTCACTAATGAGTACTGCGATGTACAGGAGTTATAAAGACTTCGGTTCTTATACCAAAATGTTCTAAAGAAGGTGTTGACTTCTTGTTATGATTATGAGATAATACCTTTGTTGATTGAGTTGAGAGATATTATGAATAGAGAAGAACAGATTACTTACCACTGGAATGACTTGATGGTTCATTGTGAAACTAAAGAACGTTTCAATGAAGAAGAGTTCGAAAGAATCTACAATGAGATTATTGCAAAAATTAATGAGATGGAGAATTAAAATGACCGCATTCGTTAAAGAAAACTTCAGCTGGGACGGTATGTACCTTATGTATCAAGGTGAGTTCGAAGGTTCACGCACTATGGAACAGATAGCACCGAACTGTCACCCATCTTGGTATGGTAAACCAGAACGTAGGTTCATTGCGCGATTCAAGTATGGTTCGAAACCATTTAAGTCTTGGATTAACTTCCTATGTAAGAAAGTCTCGATCGAAGAGTATATCGAGATGAGTCAAAAAACTAGTCCGATGGAGACGATGGAATACTTCGGTTTCAAACCACGTAAGAAGAGGACTGTATAATGTACGGTAAAGTTGGCGAGACTATTCAATGGGAAACTCATAATGCCATAATTACAGGTGAGATAGTGTTTGTTCATGAGAATCTAGTCGATAACGATATTGATTACTATAGTATTGCGACTGGCCCTGAACCTATGGACAGACACTTTCTTGATAGTAAAATGATGAAAACCCTTAATGTTAAAAATTTATCTAACGGAGAACAATATGTCTAAAATAATGATTGAAATGGAAGAGGAACAGGTTGACGCGATAATGATCGGTGAATTGAAATGGCACCTCGAAACCTTCGGGAAAGATCTGGAACGCAGAGAAAAGGGTGAGGGTTTGTCTATATTTGATAATGACCCTAAGGCTGATGTTGTTTACCTGAATGAATATATCGAGGCCTTCGGTTTAGTGTTGGATTACTATGGTGGTAATCTAAAATGAGTAAGTCACTCGTATTGGGGATAATTGAGGAAGAGTTAACTCGACTTCATAAGGAAGCAAAAGAAAGTACAGAAACTTCTATTCTCATAATGACTGCCCACTCTATTGGACTGATGCAGAGAGTGAAACAACGTATCGAAGAGGAAGTATAGAATGACACATGGTGAATGGCATTTGTTGCAAGTGTTGATTAATTGGAGGAGTGAGTGATGAAAATCCACATTGATCGATTCACCAGCAACAACCCAGAACTCACATTTGATGATGTGGTACAGAACATTCGTATGGGTGTTACTGATAAAGGAACCGTGAATGTTCATTTCGAGACCCGTGACAAATACATAGAGGTGGAAGCCAACGGTACAGTTGGTGGCCCAGACTATAAGGGCCAGACGATTCATCTTTCTCCTCATCTATGGATTATTGGGGATGGTGGCCTAGGACGACAGTTGGACGGGACGGATGATGAGTTTTACGATCATCCAAACTTTTGGAGCGCAACACTAATAGTTGACACGGAGGACAATAAATATTATACCAGTAGTGTGATTGCATTGAAGCACGAATATTTTGTGAGTTATGTCCTCGACAGTGAAGTGATGAACCATGATTGCCTTGGTGAAGTTGAAATTATTGAATGGGTGGAGGAGAGTGAGTGATGAGAAAAAGAGGTTATAAAGACCTCTTTTTTATAACAAAATAATCTAAGAAAACAGTTTACTTTTGCTCAATTCTATTATATAATTATTACATAAATTGAGATGAGGAGTAGAGATTATGACTGAATCAAAATATGAAACCAAAACCACCGTGTTTGATCGTGAACATGCCGAGTATACCATGGTGAGTTTTGTTGATAAAGAAACTGGTGAGATCAGTCATTACGAACTCAACATCAAAGAAAAAGGCTCAACGGGTTTACTAAGCACTACTTGGAGGATGGTGGTTGACCATGGCAGTGACATTGTGGATATTATTCTCAACACTGAGAAGAAACTACAACTGATCAAACTGTTAGATGAGTTCACTCAAGAAATGGAAGGGCACAGTTACTACAGTAGCAATCCTGGCATCAGCACCGACGATTATGAAGATGTTGCTGATCGCATTCTGGAAAAATTCTTTTTGAAGTAGGAGTAGAGAAAAATGAGAGAGTTAATTATTAGCAATATTGTCAATTCTTCCAAATGGATATTATGTATTAATAACGGCCTGGAAGATGAGCTGCCTAGATTAGAGATTCAGTCAGATCAAATGTTGCTTGAACTTTACAATTTTTATGTTGTTGGATTATGAAAAACGCAAGGACAGTGAGTGATGAATCATCTTGAATACAAACGAACTTTGACTGCTGAACAAGCGATTGACGAAGAGTTAGTCAATTGCCACCTTGGCACACTAGAGTCGTTTGAATCACCTTGGGAAGCATTACACGCTCTTATGGTATGGCACCATAACGTTGGCGAATATTTTGCAGAGAAGGAGAACGATCAATGAGTGAACGACTATTAACCTCTCTCTGGAGAGAAGAACTGACTGACTGGGGTGACCATAAGACTCCGAACCATACCTACATTACCCGAGGTTCTCAGTTGATAGGGTATGTCAAACGTGGTACGACCGAGGTAATCGAGTTCAGTACACCCCTGAAGACTTGGGCAGTGACTCGCAGGAAGTTCCGCAAGTTATCCAAAAAAGAGATAAGAACCTACCTTGATATAACAAAATGATCTAAAAATAAGTGAAATAAGTCTTGCATACTTGTTATGATTATGAGATAATAGTACCCTATTGAGTTGAGAGGTGTTTGTTATGTTTCCAGTTAAGTTGAATGATTTTCGTGATTATGTCCATATGTTCTACGGTAAGGACGGCATCTACGACCTTGGTTGTAGTATCCCTGATATCCAGTCTGCGATTATGGAATATATGACTACTCTAGCAATGCACGCCCACCAAGAGAATTATATAACTTGGGGTGACGGTGACAGTCTTGACCGTGAACGTGTTCGTGCGATTTTAGAGTCTAATGGTTTCGAGGAGATTAAATAATGTATGTTTTTATCGAAGGTCGTCATAAGAATAAAGCGGTTGTTGAAAAATATGTCGATAACCTATGTCGTGCATTGCAGATCAATCGTCTTCAACGCTTATTGACCATTCGATTCAAAGGAACACTAGACGGTGGTGCACAAGGTCTGTGTCACGGTGAACATGACTATGCTGAAGTTGAGATCGGTACCAACGGTCAGACCTTCATGCGTCAGATGCAGGCACTTGCTCACGAGATGGTTCATGCGAAACAATTCTTGCGTGGAGAATTATCCTCGACCGGTGTTTGGAAGTGGAAAGGTCGTAAGGCAGAGAATTACGAATACCTTAACCAACCTTGGGAAAAGGAAGCCTACAAGTGGGAACGTGATCTGTTCTTGGACTTCTTCCCATTCGATATGGAAGTGAAATGATACGTTTTGTTTTTCTTTCAATCAGTTTCTTGATACTAGTTCACACAGTAAGTTTACGGCTTGAATTTGGTGATGCGGGATTTTGGTCTTTGGCGACTATTCCCGCATTGGGATATATTCTCCTATTTTTATCTGACATATGGAAATATATACATAGTTATGAAACAACAAAAAGGAGACGTGACACAAAATGAAAGCACTACTATTGATCGGTGCCCTTGCGGTAACCGGATGTTCAACCATATCTAACACTAGTTTTTATGATGATAATGAAAGTAAGGCAGTAGTTGATGTCTGGGTATCAGTTCAGAATTTAGATTGTTCATCTGAACTAGCGCCACTACAGGTCGATGACATTGTACAATCCAAACAATGGTTAAAGACTTATTCAACTGGGAAGGGATCTAAAGATGTCCTTGAGATGGTCAGTATCTTCGAGAAGAGTCTCGATGGACTATCTGGAAGAGTATTTGGAGAGACCTACTGCAACTTAAAAAGGAAGACATTAATAAACCAGTCCGAGAAAATGACTAAAGCAATGATGAGGAGATTTTAATGGAAAGTTATAATCAAAGAATTAAAGACATCCAATTGTTAGACGAACTGTCTACCGATGAGAAACGTGAACTATTAGAAGATCTCAGATTAGAGATTGAGATGGATGATGCTGTAAGTGATATGGAAACCAAAGCTACCCTATTGAAGACAGTTAATCTGTTGATGAAAGTTATTTAACTTTTTTTGAAAAAAAGTATTGCCAACTTGTTCTGAATATGAGATAATGTCCTTGTTGAATTGAGTTAACATTTTAAATAGAGAGTATATATTATGAGTATGAATGACATTTTACAAATCGAGACTACTGCTTCTGTTGGTTCTTCGCCATGGGGTATCGGTGAGATTGTTTCTGGTGACCTGACTCCACGTCAAATGATGGAGAAGGCAGGTTGTAACTGGTCGGTAGAAAAGGTTCCTACCTATGCCGACTATAAAGGTGACAAGATCCCTACTGGTATGGAAGCTCTTGTTCGTTCTTCGGACAATAAAGTTCTCACCCAAGTTGGTGGTAACTGGGAACCTTGTCAGAACGAGACTGCGTTTGAGTTCTTCAACGAATACTGCCTCGAAGGTGGTATGCAGATGGACACTGCCGGTTCTCTGAAAGGCGGCAAGATGGTCTGGGCACTTGCCAAGGTCAATGAGTCCTTCGATGTGTTGAAGGGTGATCGAGTTGATTCCTATCTTCTTTTCTCCAACCCACACGAGTACGGTAAGTCAATCGACATCCGTTTCACTCCGATCCGTGTATCGTGCATGAACACTCTTGCGTATGCTCTGAAGGGTCGTGCGATCAATGGTGCGAAGATGAATCACCGCCGTGCGTTTGATGCGAATCACGTTAAGACTACTCTTGGTCTTGCTCATGAGAAGTTCGAACAGTACAAAGAACTGTCTCAATTCCTTGCGGGTAAGCAGTTCAAGATGGAGAACTTGATTCAGTACTACAATGAAGTATTCCCTCGTACTTACCAAGGTAAGAACCCACCACAGGTCAAAACGTATGCTGACTTAACCACTAATGGTCAGAAGGCATTCGATGTGTTGGAGACTCAGCCCGGTGCAGAGTTTGGTGTGGGTTCTTGGTGGCAAGCACTGAACAGTGTAACCTACTTGACTGACCACCAGATGGGTCGTGAAGCAGATTCACGTATGACATCTGCATGGTTCGGTTCTAACCAAAACCGTAAACAACTTGCGGTATCAAAAGCAATTGAATTTGCGGAGGCTCTATAATGTGTGGAAGTTACTCGGGAGAACATGAAATGAAACTTATTCGTAATGCGCTACAAACGCCTGATGGCACAATCATCGAGTCAATGCATCGTCATGACTACGTGACTTATACAGATGCCAATGGTAAAGAATACATGGTCGATGGTGGTCTTGCTTATGTAAGACGGTCTATTCACGATGATCAGATTGACCTGAGTGAGTATGATGATGCGCCTCATGAACGACAACGTGAGGTACTTACGTGGGGAACATACGGTATCAATGGCGACCAACCATTGCAGTATAAGACTATCGCAGAAATGGAAACAGGACACCTCGAAGCAGTTATTGAGATGGGTGGGGTATGTCCTATCAGACGTGCTTGTATGCAAAAAGAATTGGAGTTACGAAATGAAAATTGAAGTAGAGTTAGACCACGAAAAAACTGATGAGATTGTTATTGCGGATTTGCAACAACATATTGACAACTTAGAAGAAGACGGTGCGGACAATGAAGAATATCTTTCGGCGTTTCGTTTAGTGTTGGATTGGTACGGAGGATAAGTGATGAAACGTAAAGATCCTATATTTGATTTGGAACAACAGATAATGGAAGCTTGGGGTGTTGTTGACGATGTTGATATGATCACCACACATTTCGTAGATAGTCCGGATTGGGCTGGGCATCACTTCAGTCCCGAAGCGACTGATGCGATGATGAATAAATATTTCGCAGTCAAAGAACTGTATGCGTTAAAGTTTGAAAGATTGTTTCATACGTTTGAGGCAGTGTGTAAAGAATATCATAAACGTGGAAAGATCGATGCCGACTTATAGTTACAAGTGTTCGAAGTGTGATGTCGTCACAGATGTCCGTATGAGTATGAGTGAAACTGAACGAGAGATGGAACTTCCGTGCACGGCCTGTGACGAAGATACTCAACAAATTAAAGTGATTACTCAGAGTGGTGGATTCCAACTCAAGGGTAATGGATGGTTTAATAAAGGTGGATATTAATTATGACAATGCCAAATGAAAGACGTAATGCTGTTAACCGTACTCGTATATTCTTACTTGACTTAATGGATCCTAAGAAGACACCACGTGTACCAAAATCCATAAGAAAAGAAGCGGCAAGTTGTTTGAGACATTATCCAGGCGAATACTATATGCTATTAGCTTCGGAACAGGCACCAAGAGTATTTGGTGAATGGAATAGTGGATGGCCAGACCTAGACCTAGAGAGTGACCCCGTTATGGCGGTAATAGACAAAGTTTTTGAAGAACACGGTAAGTAAAACGATGAGTGATTATATACCACACAATTGGGTTGTTTTAAAAATAACTTATAGTGAAGAAACATTATATAAGGTACTCGGTGGATGGTCAGGTGGGTATCTTGATGGTGACGCTTGGCGTATGAACAGTGGTATCAACTTAGCATTTGAACACAAAGAATATATAGACTTCTATGGTCATTCGGGTAGTTGTTATCACTGTCATAGAGGAAGTTACCGCTTGACAATGGCCACCTCTGGAGTGTATAATCAAATTAAAGAACACTTTGGTGATAGAGTAGAGTTGATGCCTGAAGACACAAATTGGATGGAGATTGAGTGGTGAAGATTTTTACAGTGATTGCGAATCGTTGGGGTGATGCTGAAAAACATACCTATTTTGTTGGCGTGTATGATGATGTTGTTCGTGCGTATCGTGCGGCAATCGCTGAAGAGTACTGGCGTGGTGGTAAGTATGAATGTGTCGTACACGAAAGCGAACTCAATGCCAAGAACTTCAGTGACATTCACGGCGAAAGTATAGAAGAATGGTGTGAGAAACGGTATTTCCCCGAAGGTCATTATGAGTTAGACATTATGACTCGTGTCAATCAACATTATGATTTGTATAACATTACAGCGGATGAGAATCCATTGGTGAAGAAATGAGTATTCAAGTAAATAAAAGACGAGTAGTATCTAGTGAACTGAAACCGTATTGCCATCACAGTGGTGTTAACGATTACATGGAAGTCACTCAGTGGACAAATGAAGAAGGGTTTGTCATTGTCATTGAGCGCGATCAAAGACCTGAAACGTTCAGTCTTACATATGGTGAGTTTGAGTTGTTACAAGTGTTGATGAATTACAAGGCGAGTGAGTAATGAATTTAACAGATAAAGAAATACTAGACTTTGTAAGAGAGAATCTAACACTAGGTAAAGATGAGAACGGTCACTACATACTAAAAAAAGTCAGCTGCAATGTTGTAGGAGATGTTTTTGGCGATGTTTTTGGCGATGTCTACGGCGATGTCTACGGCAATGTTGTAGGCGATGTTGAAGGTGATGTTGAAGGTGATGTTGAAGGTGATGTTGTAGGCACTGTTGAAGGCACTGTTAAAGGCACTGTTTTAGGCAATGTTAAAGGCACTGTTTTGGGCAATGTTAAAGGCAAGGTTAAAGGCAAGGTTTATGGTGGGGGACGTAAATAATGTTTAAATCTTTACATGTTGAATCATTTGGTGTACCGGAACATGATAAGTTCATTGATGAATTCAAAAAGGAACTACATCTTCGGATCAATGACGATATCGAACAATCACTTCATGACGAGTTGGTCAAACTTGGCTGGACTCCTCCTAAGAAAGAGAATGAGTAGTGAGATATAGGATAGTTGAGAAAAAGAATTGTTATAACGAATCCATCTTCTATGTTCAAGAGAAGGGTTTGTTGTGGGGGTGGAACTATGTTATGGATCTCCATGACATGATACTCACTTTTCGAACCAAAGAGTTTGCTTTGAAATCTATCAAAGAATGGTATGGTTACAAATACAATAAGATCGTCAACATCACAGAGGTGTCGAATGAAAGACCGGATTAAAGAACTTGCTGTAGAGTCAAGAGATAGTTCGGGATATGAAAACTGGGAAAGGTTCGCCGAGTTGATTATTCAGGAATGTGTAGAGGTGGCATCAAGAGCAGATGATGCTAAATATGAGTATGCCGCATGGTATTTGATTGAAAAACATTTCGAAATTAGGAGTGAATAACTATGAAAGACCGGATTAAAGAACTTGCTATAGAGTCAAGAGGTAGTTCGGGATACGGCAAACCTTTCCCATGGCGAAGCTTCGCTGAGTTGATTATTCAAGAATGTGCAGAGGTGGCATCAGGAGCAGATGATGTTAACGAGGATTATTCCGGATGGTATTTGATTGAGAAACATTTCGAAGTGGAAGAGTAAATGATAACGTATAGCACAAACTGGATGGGCCCTGTATCTACTCGTTGGTACGAAGAACGAGATATACCTTTCGAGTTGAGAATGACTTCTGGCAAATTCATCCAGCCACCGCGTGAATACAAACACTATCTTGAATCTTATTCGTGCGGTCGTATCGACATTCGTGGTTTAGACGAAGAAGAAAACTACAATGGGTGGGGCGAGTATAGTGTTGCTCCTATGCGTACCGAAGACTGGAATGCGTTCAGTGATTGGTTGGATGAGTTGGAAACTTACGAGATGACTACATACGAAGAACTGATCGATCAATTCGAGCATTACAACGGGAAATCGATAAGATGGGCAACTGGATTATTAAAAGGCGAAGATGAGTAAGATACTATGTATAGACTTTGGTCTGTGTAACTTCCATAATGTAATATCTTTAGTTGAAGATGGTCATGAGGTTGTTATTGTCTCGGGGTTCTTTGATCTACCTGTAGAATATTACAGGAGTTTGGGGGTGGAAGTTCTATCCATCAATAAAGATAGCGTTCTTGATAAATGGGTGGAGTCGAATAAACCTGATATTGTAATATCAACTAATCCGAGTCTTTCTTGCGAAAGATTCTCTGAGAATGCAGAATTTCTTGGTTTGACTAAAAGAGTCAATAAATTAGAAATTTATAAAATGAAGACTCGAAATAATGTCAGGGGTCTTGGTATAAAGGTACCTAAGATATTAACTGGAAAGGATATAATAGCACCTTGTGTCGTCAAACCTAACATTTGTGGAATTGTGAATGACACTGCCAGAATATGTCTTACTCAGAAACAACTGGATCGAATTGGATATGAAGATTGTTATGTCGAAGAATACATTGAAGGTGCTGTAGAGACCAATGTTGCATATATGATTGCAAAGGGTAAATGGTCTATCTTACATACCCAAGAGATACTCGGAGAAGATGTCGCCAAGGTAGCAGGAAACTTTACTCATTGGACACGAACTTCAAGTTTCAAACATCTCTCTCCAGAGAACAATGAGATAGTCTTAAAGTGGGCAAAAAGATATCTCGACTGGGCTTCAAAGGAATGTACGGAATCTTCGTATGTGGGTCAACTTACCGGACTGTTAAAGGATGGTGTTTGGTACTTCTGTGAGAATAATGTGCGACCAGAACAAACTAATAGTCTACCGATTTTCATATCGGGAAATGACTTCCTCGAAGCGATGCGAGGCAAACCGGAAATATTAGGAGACGCCTTTCCTAATGACGCACAGAAGATGATTGTTATGCCTGTAGAGGAGTATTCTCCATATCCATTCCATCTACATGAAAAACATAATGTATCAATTCCTTGTGGTCTTGATCTGGTCGATGGTGTATATCGAATATCTGATACTTTCAAGCATAGGTCACGTGATAGAAGAATTGGTATAGTTATATGCGACCGTATTATACCTCAAGAGTTTGTGGATGATATTGTTTCGGATGGCAATTTCACAATCACTACTCGACTGGTCTAATGAAGATACTGTGTATCGACTATGGGTTGTGTAACTTTCACAATCTCATTTCTCTTGTCGAAGATGGTCATAAAGTTTATGTCCTAACATCCGAAAAATACGAACTGTGCCCCACGACTTTATATAAAGAGTTGGGTATTCATATATTGGACATTGACCGGAAAAGTGTTTTAGATAATTTCATAGAATCCGAGTCTATAGATTTGATGATATCGACAGATCCTACTATCGACATGATCAATTCATATCAACACAAATTAAAGTATATCGGACTGACTCCACGATCCTCTAGGTTAGAAACCCATAAATGGATGACCAGATGTGAAGTTAAGAAGTTAGGAATAAAAGTCCCTGAGATACTTCCTCGACCTATTGCTCCCTGTGTCATAAAACCAATAGTCACCAAAAAGGGATTTGACCGAGTCAACATATGTCTGACCGAAGAAGATTTTGGAATCTTCGATGATAATACATTCTATGTTGAAGAGTATCTTACTGATACTATAGAGACTAATGTCGATTATATAATGTCTCACGGTAAATGGTCTATACTACATACCCAACAAAAGATCGGAGAAGACCTCGGAAAGATGTCGAATCGATTAATACACTGGACTTGTACTTCCAGTTTCGGGAAACTATCCAAAGATGATAATGATCTGGTATTGGATAACGCAAAGAAGTATCTGGACTGGGCATCCATACAATGTAATAGATCCTCGTACATTGGACAACTGACCGGTTTCATTAAAGATGGGGAGTGGTACTTCTGTGAGAATAATGTCAGACCTTCACAGACCAATAGTGTACCCTATTTCGTATCGGGAGATGAATGGTTGATGGCCATGTATGGTCACCCTGAGATAATAGGTGAATCCTTTCCGGTAGATGTTAATAAGATGATCGTGATGCCAATGGAACCAGACTCACCATACCCGTTCGATCTACACCTAAAACATAATGTTGCGATACCCTGCGGACTCGATATAATCGATGATGAGTATCGTGTATCTTTGATGATGAGAGGAAAATCTACTGACAATAGGATTGGGTTGTTGATATGTGATGATAATATCCCCCAAGGATTTGTCGATGATTTCCGCACCGATGGTAATTTTTCCATTACTACATTCATATAATGAATGGTGACTATTCGTGAAATGGATGACGATAGTTGTTGACTTCTTGTTTTGGTTATGAGATAATGGCTGTACAAATTGAGTTGAGAGGGTTTTATTATGCAGATTACATACAAAGGTTATTGCGCTCTGGGTGGCGCATCTAATCCAAGACTTTACTCACGAGCTGTGTATTTGGGTAAACACTATATGCACACCGCTTATTATATGATGGGACGTTAAACCATGAGAATTGCTGACTCTACTCTTTATGAGATGTATCTTGAAAAACATAAGAGAGCACAGAACAAAGGTGCACGTGTTCCTTACCACACGTTCTCTTACAAAACTAGAGATTCTGAACGTCAAAAGACTTACAATGCAGAACACTTGTTTCAAAGACAAATCGAGAATCCCACGTTCGAGACTCTAGAAGAAGTTCAGGAATTCTCACGTAAAATCTACAAGTCTAAGACTTGGATCACGTTATGGAACAAGTCAGTTGAAGAAGACGTGGGTCGTATCTTCAATTCACAACCAGAAGTAGTACAGATGAACTCCCGTACTAAGAAATTATCGGGTTTCACTGATGGTTCTAGTGTAACCCTATGTCCTATCACGGGTTTCAACAAGTACGTTCTACTGCACGAACTTGCTCACACTCTGGGTCATATGCACCACGGCCGTTCGTTCCGTCAATGTCTCCTGAGTCTGGTCGGTACCTTTATGGGTGCTGATGAGAAGAAGATTCTGAAGAACGAATTTAAAAGAAAAGGTCTTGCATTTGGAGACGCTAAAAAACCAATGACTTTCGAGAATTGGGTATCACGTAAACAACGTATGGAAAATATGAGGAAAAAACTATAATGTCAATTGATTATATAAAAAACGGTATACCGTTTATTGTTGTAATATTAATAAGTTTCTTAATAGGTTCGATGTTTGGTTCTACTTCCGTACAGAGTTCTTGGCGACTCGATGCAGCTGCAACCGAATGTGCACAGTTTAATCCGTCCAATGGACACTTTGAATGGTTGACAAATGAAGAAAAATAATGTAAAATGGTATAACCAAAACAGTATAGACTGGTACGTAAAATGGTGTGCTACCATAATCATTCTAGTCTCTGTTGTTTTTCGTAATGCTGGCTTTGAATACCGCATGTTTGATTTGTCTTTCGGTGTAATGGGCACGATACTATGGTTATGGGTAAGTGTGTTATGGAAAGATAGAGCACTCATAATATTGAACGCGGTTATGTTTATGTTACTTGCATCCGCACTACTAAAGGAAATTAATTAATGTTTGAACATGTACCGGTCGAATTGACTGAAATGAATGCCGTGACCACTGATACTGGTCGCAAATACAAAACCCCCGAAGGTGTCAACCTTCCCTCTATCACTACAGTCCTTTCGATTCTGTCACGTGACAGTATTGCCAAGTGGCGTAAACGTGTAGGTGAGGCAGAGGCGAATCGTGTCTCTTATCGTGCGTCTACTCGTGGTACCTCGGTTCACGAAATCTGTGAGAAGTATGTCAACAATGACCCTGATTGGGACAAGTACATGGCAATCGACCCCGACAATGGGGAAACGAAGTTGACCAAGCGTACTCCTGACCTCATCCAATCGTTTCTTGATTTGAAACCAATACTGGACGAACGTCTGACTAAGGTCTTCGCACAAGAAGCCCCACTCTACTCCAACCATCTTGGTGTTGCGGGTCGTGTGGATTGCGTGGGTATCTTTGATGGTAAACCGTCAATCATCGATTACAAAACTTCGATGAAACCCAAACGTCTCGATTGGATTAAGAACTACTTCATGCAAGAGGCTGCATATGCCATCATGTGGGAAGAACGTACTGGTCAACCTATCACTCAGTTGGTTACTATAATCTCAGTAGACCAACATGAACCTCAAGTGTTTATTGAACATCGTGACAACTGGGTTCGTCCATTAATCGACACTATTGCACAATATAATGAGGAAAATTCTACTTCCCTTTTTGTATAAATAGTGTTATAATTTGTTTGTATTCACTTTTTAGGAAATAGGTATGATAGGGTTCGGAACCTTTTTATCTGAGGCATCATTAACTTTCGGAGAAATTACTCGTGAGGATAGACCTGACCGAATAGATATTTTTCTGCGCAAGTACAAAGGTAATGAACCATTCGAATTGGTTGGTGGTGACCAAGTAGTCTTTAAGTACAATGCAGAGATTGAGAAAGCTGTTAAATCAGGAAACTCTAAACTCGCACAGTCAATTGGACTCGAAACCCTAGATGGAACTAAACTCGCATTCGGTAAGTTATCTAAGACTGCCGAGTTCGGGGGTGGTCGTGGTTCGGGTGGTGGTGCAGCCAACACTCGTGCAACTGAATCTGCACAATGTGTTTATCTACAAGCAATCTGGGATAACCGGACAACTAAGTTCAGTGCGGACGATATACGTAACGCATATCCCAAAACGCACACAGATGCGTCTCTAGATGAAGTACTTCTGGGTGATGAAGGATGGATCTCCTCTTCTATCGATATCGCAAGACTTCTTCACAAAGCTCTAGGTAAAAAACAATACAGTTTCCATCGAGGATCTGGTTGGGTTGAGATAGTAGAGAAGAAGTTCAAAGAACTGAATCGCGTCCAGAAAGCATTCGGTAATATCAACAAATGGTCTCCTGCGGACATCTACATGGTCGCAAAGGGTGCAGAGAACAAGTATGATATAGAAGGTGCAGAGTCACTAGAATACCTGAACAACGAGTTGATGAAGGCATACACTGCACGTGATATCATCGGTGTGTCTTTGAAGAAATTGACCGGTAAAGGTAGACTTGCCCAAGTTAACTATAAGAAACCATTCAAAGGTGCAAAGTTCACCAAGTCATCTTATGGTAAGAGGGATTTCTTCAAGTCCAAAGATGGTTACTTGTTCGGTGACGGTGGTATTGAGATGCAGTTCCGAACCTTCCCTACCTTTCAGTGTGAGATTATCGGTAAGGCTGCTAAACACGGTAAGGTGTCTCATGGTGGTATTGATGCGGCTCTCTATGCCACAAATCGGGATAAGACCGATAATCGTAAAGAACTTGAATCATTTATAAAGAAAGATCGGGATTCATTCCTAGATAAGTTCTATGGGTTCTATGATGGTGCAGTAAATAGTCCGGTAGACAAAGAAACCTTTAAAAAGAATCTGGAAGGTGTGACAACCGAATGGTTAGTCTCCAAGTACTATGTAACTTCTATTTTCGTAATGATAAAAGGTAGAGAACAACAATTCATGGATTATTTATTCCGTATAGCAAAATCACAAAGTCCGCTATCTGCGGTACACCTAAAGGTACAATAAAATGGCAATATCACGATATATGGAGGGAGACAACAGCATCAATATTGCTCGTGGTCTTGTTCTCGATACAACATACGAACATAAATTTGGTGCGGTACTTTCAATGTCAGTCTCTGAGACCGGAACTGTTTGGGATGTCGATGATACCCTATACCCTTGGTCTGCATGGGATACTGCCGGAGTTTTGACTATCCCCGCAGTGAATGCTTCGGACAATGGTGGAACGGTAACTGTGACTGGTTTAGATGCGAACTACGATGTGATAAGTGAAGATTTCGTAGTATCCAGTTCGGGAACAACCACCGGCACCAAAACATTCAAACGTGCGTATCGTGCATTCTTTACTGATGGTACATCTAACATTGGTAATATAACTATTCAACGTGGTGGTACGACTATCGCATTGATCAGAGCAGGTCAGGCACAAACACTCATGGCGGTATTTACTGTCCCTGAAGGACACACTGCATATATGTCTAAAGTCAGTATGAGTATCGAGGCCGGTGGTGATGCGAGTGGTAACGTGTATTCTAGAATTCCTAGCCAAACATCATTTCGTATTAAACATACCTTCGAGATCGGAGATGGTGGTCATTACCTATATGACTTCACGGTTCCATTGAAATTCGATGCAAGGACAGATATTGATTTTAGATGTAGTATGCGAACTAACAATTCACGTGCCTCTGCTGCATTTGATATGATTCTTATCAAGGAATAGTAATGAAATTTGTAGATTTTATAACCGAATCCAAGAACACCCATATGACGCATATCGAAGATAAAGTCATCTATGGTGGTGTTAATGGTACACGTCAAGCAATATTTGCATTACGTGAATTGCGTGATATGCTTGCGGGTAAAGGTACTGCGGGACTGTCCACTAAGTGGGATGGTGCACCTGCTATCTTCTGCGGTCAAGATCCTACGGATGGTAAGTTCTTTGTGGCGAAGAAAGGTATCTTCAATAAGAACCCCAAGGTATACAAAACCGATGCAGATGTTGAAGCAGATACTTCTGGTGACCTCGCAGAGAAACTCAAAGATGCATTGAAGTATCTACCTGAACTTGGTATCAAAGGAGTCATCCAAGGGGACTTCCTATTTGGTCGAGGTGATCTGGGTAAGAAGAAAATTGATGGTGTGCAGTATACTACATTCCATCCCAATACTATCGTATATGCAATACCATTTGAACAGTCGAAGGAAGTACGCGATGCAAAAATCGGTATAGTGTGGCACACTACATATAAGGGTAAAACATTTGAATCGATGACAGCATCCTTCGGTGTAGATGTTTCTAAACTAAAAAAATCTAAAAACGTATGGTCACAAGATGCAATGTTGCGATCTGTAGATGCGACAATGACCCAACAAGAAACGGAGCAAGTAAATGAATATCTTTCAAAAGCTGGTAAACTTTTTAACCAGATCAGTGGAACAACCCTCAGAACCCTTGAAGGAAACCCCGTCCTCGCCGGAACAATCGAAACCTTCAACAACACCTACGTCCGAAAAGGTCAAACGCCCGGCGACTCGAAAAAGCACGCCCAAGCCCTCATCAAGTACATCCAAGACAAGTACCAAAAAGAAATCGACAAACGCAAAACCGAGAAAGGCAAGAGCGCCCAAGTCGAAAAGCGAGACGAAATCTTAAAGTTTTTCTCTCCGAAGAATCTAGAATCTCTAGAAAAGATGTTCGATTTGCAGAAAATGATTGTACTTGCGAAACTAAAACTTATAAATAAACTTAATAGTTTAAAGAAAATTGACACATTCGTTCAAACCAAAACGGGTTACAAAGTGACTGGTGAAGAAGGTTATGTAGCAATTGACAAACTTGGTGGTGACGCAGTGAAACTTGTTGATCGTATGGAATTTTCATACAACAACTTTTCACCCGATATATTAAAGGGCTGGGACAAACCTAGTCGTAATTAATGGGATAAACCAGAGGAAAACAAAGTGGCAAAGAAACCGCTTAGATTCAAAGATTTTACATCTGTAGATTACACTCAGTCGGGTGATGATCAACTTGCGCACAATGCTAAGAAACGCAAGAAAGATATACCTACCGGAAATACCGGAGAAGAAGTAGAGAACGAAGCACTAGACATGACCCAACGTCTTGCACGTGGTCGCATGTTTAAAAAGAACAAGGCCAAGATTGCAATGGGTCGCAAACGTGCTCAACGTAAGATTGCCTCTATGGACACTCTGAAGAAACGTGCACGAAAGGCTGCACGTAATATCCTACTCAAGAAACTTACCAAAGATACACCCAAAGGTGAACTCTCATTGTCACGTAGACAGGACATAGAGAAGAGACTCGAAAAGAAGAAACCAGTTATCGATAAGTTATCTCGTAAACTACTACCCCAAGTACGTAAAAAAGAAATGGAACGTAAGAAAGGTGGTAAAAGTGCCGATTAAGAATTTCACCCAATACCTGATCGAAGAAGATCGTGAAGTTTATTTTACCTTTGGTAGAATGAATCCTCCTACTATTGGTCACGGTAAAGTGATGGATGTACTTGCCAAGAAGTCTGGTAAATCAGACTATAAAGTATATGTCTCACAATCACAGAATCCCAAGAAAGATCCCCTATCCTACACAGATAAAGTGAAACATGTACGTAAGATGTTTCCTAAACATGCACGTCAAGTAATGTTAGATAAGGATGTCAAGTCCGTATTTGATATTGCAGTAAAACTATACGATCAAGGTTATACTAAGATCAACATGGTTGTTGGTGCAGACCGTATACGTGAGTTCGATGTATTGTTGAATAAGTACAACGGTACAAAGGCACGTCATGGTTTCTACAATTTCAAGAAAATCAACATTGTCTCTGCGGGTGAACGTGATCCTGATGCGACTGGTGTTGAAGGTATGTCTGCGTCTAAACAACGTGAGAATGCAGCAAAGAATGACTTCGTTACATTTGCACAAGGTGTACCGAAAGGAATGTCCGATAAAGATACACGGAAGTTGTTCAATGATGTTCGGAAGGGAATGGGTCTCAAGGAAGAGTTTGAATTCAAGAATCACATTGAACTGGAAACTGTTTCTGAAACAAGAGAACAGTATGTTCAAGGTGAATTGTTTAAAGTAGGTGACACTGTTGTTATCAAAGAAAGCGATGAAATAGGAACTGTATCTGTATTGGGTGCTAACTATGTTATCGTGGAAACAGATAACGGTAAGTTGCGCAAATGGTTAGATGCTGTAGAACTACTAGAGAAACAAGACTCAGATATCAAAGATCGTAAAGGTACACAACCTGCACGTTATCACTCGGGACTGAAGAAGTCCACCAAAGTTGCACGTGATGCACACTTCAAGAAACACGGTAAGAAAGCAGACGATGATGACTCTGCATACAAACCCGCTCCAGGCGATGCAACAGCAAAGACCAAACCTTCTAAGTACACCAAACAGTTCAAAGACATGTATGAAGAAGTATCTCAGAAAGAACTCAATGACCTTGAAAAGTTTGCTGACCGACTACTGAACAAGTTTGATGTGGATATCGAATTTACTCGTCACTTCAAAGACCGTATGAATGACAAACGAAACAAACCTGCTATTAGTGTTGACGAGTTAGAACGTCTGTTCAAGAAGATGGCTGATAACAAGGGTAAGAAGATTAAGAAACACGGTAACAGTGAAGCGATCCTCAAGGATATGCAGTCTGACCTGAACCTACCTGTAGTTATCAACTGGAAGAACGGCGAGTTCGAAGTTGTTAACAAAACAATTATGCGTAAGAAAGCATTCAAGTCACCTGATCCCGAACTGAAGTATGAGTCTGTCGAAGAAGACATGGCTCCTCGTTGGATGAAGGATATGATCGGGTCTAAACTCAGTCCTAAAAAATACCAACATGCACTGGATGTTCTTAGTAAGATCATTGACCGTAAGAAGAAAGAAACCGGCGGTAACCTTAGACACGGTGTTGTTTATTATGCTGGCCAGGTTGCAAAACAGTATGACGGTGTTGACGCTAGGAATCTCGCTAAAGCATATGAGAAGAGTGTTAAAGAAGCGACTGATCCTGTAGATGCTGCCTCTCAGAAGATTGAACGTGAGAAAGAGACTGATAAGAAGAAACACGACCGTATTCTAGACCGTGCAAGACTCGCTCGCGCAAGACAAAAGAATAGGCAAACTAAATGATTAATTTTAAAAAATACCTTGCCGAAGGGCGGTATTCAGTGTATGATACACTTGACGTTAAAGAAGGATCGGATGGCATTGCAGCTAAGTCAAAGAAGTCTGGTATCTCGGTAGATACACTGAAGAAAGTATATAACCGTGGTGTTGCTGCATGGAAGACGGGTCACCGTCCTGGCACTACCCCGCAACAATGGGGACACGCAAGAGTCAATGCGTTCATCGTCAAAAAGAAGAAAGGCAATTTAAACCACGATAAGGATCTTGCATAATATGAAAACATTTCAACAAATCAGAGAGAAACGCGAAGTAGTCACTTTAGGTGGAACATCTAAAACAAGTGGTGAATACTATATGGGTGATGAGGGTATCAAGAAATTGGTTGACCTATCTAAAAAGAATCCCAATATCGAGTACACTGTTAAGTCAGATAACTACGGTGACTTCAAAGCACACTGGTTGAAGAACGGTAAGTTCGCAAAACAAACTGTTGCCAATATTAACTTCGATATGGATAAACATAAAGTACGTGGTGTACCGAAAGGTAAGACTGTCAAGGACACTATATTTGTGGTGAGGTACACTAAGTGAAGTCGTTTAAAGAATTGAGAGAGAAGACTCTCACTGCCGCAGAGAAAAAGAAACGGGAAGAGATTGCAAAGGCAATTGAGAAAGATGAACCTGATATGCCAATGGACAAGAAGATGGCAATCGCAACTGCGCAAGCAAAGAAAGTTGCGGAAGGTGCTGAGAAGTACACCGTCAAGAAAGGTAACATGACCCGTAAGGTCGATGGTGCGACTGCCGACAAGATGAAACGACAAGGTTGGAAGTTGATTGCGACCGAAGGACTTGAAGAAGGGAAGATGAAAGACTTCCACGATATGGTAAAGAAAGGTATGACTGCTGCACAGATTGCTAAGAAGATTGGCATGAAAGAGAAAGATGTTGCCGACTTCATGAAAGGTATGAAAGAGTCGGTTGAACTTGAAGAGAAGATGAAAGATAAACCATACGAAAAACAAATCGGTATGGGTGATTCTCGTAGCGAAAAAGAAATTCGTGATCAGATTAGTGGTTTGAGCGATGGCACATTAAAGAAATGGGCAAGTAAACCAGCAGGACGTTTTGGTTCTAAGATTGCTAAATTACAAGATAAAGTGGTCGCTGCCGAGATGAAAAAGCGTGGTCTTAAAGAATCTGTCGAAGAAGCACGTAAAGACTCGTCTGCCGATTTATACTTCAACACATACTCTGCCGCAGTACAACACGCAAAAGCACAAGCAGAGAAGAAAGGTTTTGAGGTAGTAGAAGACGATTGGTTCAACCAAGTAACTACGGGTAAAGGTAAACCTGGCCGTGGTAAGACTACACGTCATACACTGAAGTTGACTAAGAATGACAAACCAGTACGTAAAAGTCTTTCCATTCAGGTATACAACCGTGACACTGATAAGAACCCATACGAACTTAACTTTTACGTGAGTTGATATGAAGAAGTTTAATCATTACAACGAAATAGATGAACACTGCGAATGCACTGACCTGTTCGAAGACTTGGTAATAACCGAGTCCGAGTACCAAGGTAAGACGGTCAAACTTAATGACCCCATTCGTACATCCGAGAACCCTAACAAGAAGTTCAAAGTATATGTAAAGAACGAGTCTGGTAAGGTTGTTGTGGTGAGGTTCGGTGATCCCAATATGTCAATTAAAAGGGACGATCCAAAACGAAGAAAGAGTTTTAGAGCACGACACAATTGTGCAAACCCTGGCCCAAAATGGAAAGCAAGATATTGGTCTTGTTATCAGTGGCGCGGGGGATCTAAAGTTGACAATTAGTATAAATACACCAATAGATCAAATGGAATCCATGATGCCCAATAACGACACATCTAATCACCGATTAGATAGAATTGAACTTAAAATCGATAAACTTGCCGAAGCTATGATTAGTCTCGCACGTACCGAGGAAAAGATCCTTTCTATGGAAAGAGAAAATCAAAATCACTTTGAACGTATGAATCGATTTTCTCAGAAATTGGATTCTATTGAAACTAAAGTAAACGAAAATGCTCACACCGTGAGTATCATCAACAGACTATCATTTGTCGGTGTCGCTGCAATAATTGGCGCCATCGTTAAAATGATGTGGTTCTAAAACGGAGACTAAAAATGTCAAATGAACTAAAGGGTACAATGGAGGCATATTTGTCAATGGTCTCCGAAGCAAAAAAGAAACTTGATCCAGTAAGCGATGCAGAGAACGATAAGAAGTTCAAAGATCGTAAGGACAAGGACATCGATAACGATGGAGATGTTGATTCTTCGGACGAGTTCCTGCACAAGAAACGTGCCGCAACTGATGACGCGATTGACGGTGGTAAGAAACCTGCCAAGGGCGTGAAGGAAGAGAAGGACGAAGAGGAAGAACCTAAGAAGAAAATGCCACCCAAGAAAGATGGTGATGCAGACGAAGGTGAGACCGAAGCAGAAAAAGAAGACGATGATGCCGAAGAAGTAGAATCGGACGGTGAAGGTGACGCAAAGACACCAATTAAGAAGAAGAAGGCGACTGATACCAACCCTAAGACTTCTGATGCTACCGCAGAGATCTCTAAGATCGAATCTGTCAACCGAGTAAACACCCGTGAAGCATTCATCGAAATGTGGTCTAAGGTTGAAGAAGCTGTCAATCAGAAGAAAGGTGCAACTCCACCCGAAGAGATTGATTCAAAAGAATCACCCAAGGGTAAAGAGTTCAAGGCAAAACACAAAGTGGATAAGATTTCCCACGATGAGTTGGAAAAGATCGAAGAACCTAAAGAACGTACTGTGAAGAAAGAAATGAAAGAGTACGAAGTCATCCGTCAAATCCTTTCTGGTAAAGCACCGGAATAACGGAGAGTAATTATGCAATGTCCTAAATGGTGTAAGAATGCAGTCCCAACCTTTCGTGGTTGGGCTGACCCCAAGACAGGTGAGTTGTTTGTATCAAAACGTTTCACCCAAGATCAGATTGACGAATACAATAGTGTTTCGTTGGTAACCGAAGAAGTTGTTGTTGAAGAACCACAATTACTTCAGGAAGCGCCCGCGAACAACAAGTCTCTCGAAGACATGACTAAGACTGAACTGCAAGCAATCGCAGAACAATCCGGTGTCGAAGTAAGTAAACGAGCTACTAAGAAGACCTTACTAGAACGATTGATGCTTAAATAATATATAAGGTATATCATGAAATTCTATTTGCTAACCTCTAATTCTTTAGAGAGTCTCATACGCAATAGTGAAATTATACATTCTGAAGATCTGGTAGTTGTCATCAATACTCGCGATGACAACTACCGTGACTACGCAGAAGAATATTGTATAGAAAACGATCTCGAATATTATATAACCCCTTCTGATGGCACTCCTGCCACCGGCAAGAATTCTGTGATCAAGTTATTTCTGGAAAGTGACAATGATTATATGGTTCAGATAGACGGTGATGATTTTATTACTCCTCTTGGATATAGATTGTATAAGTCAGTATCACAACACCCAACTCCTCCCGATATGATAGTTCACTATCGACAACCAAGAATAACTACTGGATTAGATCCGGACTACATTCTAAAATTGTGTGAAGATTTAACTAAGTTAACCGAAGAAGATATTAAACTGACCGAGTTGACATATCCCTGTGACAAATCGAATCCTCAATATGCAACCCAAGTTTATGAAACTCTCCTATGGCATTTTATGACAAGGGGACATATGGATGCGCCGACATCACACAAATGGTCTGTTGATAGAGTTGAGTTCAACCATCTCATGAACAAATTTTCTGAGGTTAAAGAATATATGACTAGAATGGTTTTCTATTCTAGAAATATCGCTAAAGAAATTCATTTCGATAAAGAACTGATAATTGGAGAAGACACTCTACAGTTTTTGAAGGTGAAGAAAATGGCTCTTGACGGAAAATATAATGTGGTTCGTAGAAAAGAAAATCGTTACCCCACATATGTGACAACTGAAAATGACCAATCGGTAACAAAGATCAGAAAAAATAGTTGGGAATGGATGAGACCACTTATCGATAAGATAAATATTCTCAAAGAAAGAAATGAATTACCCCAACCTCATATGTCTTTACCAGAGTTTATAGATGATACTTACGCATAAAACATTTACAATATACGCAGCGAAGAACTATTACAATCCCACTTGTATCGATAGTGAAGAGTTCTTTAATGACATTAAAAGATTCAAGTATATAAAACGACTGTTGAATAAGTACACACTTTCTGGTGAGTTGTCGGAGAGACTGGTACTGAATCATTTGATAGTTATATTTAACTGTTGGGGATTCGAATCTGGTATTGAGATGCTTGCACTCAAGATTGATCCTCCACACTGGAATGCACTTAAACCATTCCTAATATTCTTGAAAGCAATAGACATCAACCAAGACCTGACAGGTATCAGTCTTGATCCGGTGATTGTTGAAAAACTGAGAATGATATGATATCCCCCACAGAATCTCGATGCGGAGATTGTACCGTTTGTTGTGAGATCATGGGATATACCGGTGAGTGGAGTTTTGCAGATAAGTACAAAGAAGCTAATAAGTATGGTGTAGTGTATGGTGAGTGGAGTTCATGCAATAAACTCTGTGAAACTGGATGTTCGATCCAAGAAGACAAACCACGTATTTGTGATGAGTTCTTCTGCCACTTCATAAAACATGATCTGGAGGATGAATATAGACCCGATAAATTCGGGTTTGTCGCACGTACCAAAAAAGGTGTCGTTGATATATTATCTACGGATAAAACATTACCACCAGAAATACAATACGATAACAACAAAAAAATGTTAGATAACCTAATAGATGACGTGTCTTTATTTGAAGGAACACTCTACGAGGTACATCTATTTACATCACAGGGGTCGATGAAACTAAGATGAAATTTTTTATATGTGAAGATAATAACAAATTTTTTCAACCACCATTTTCCGTAAAGAGTTATGGCAAGTGGCATTTCTTCCATGACGATAAAGTGAAACTCTATGAGGGTAATGGTTATATTGTTCTCTATTGTGGGTACTTGATAGAAGGTGATATCGAAGGAGCTTGTGAACGATGGAGTTTCGATGATGAGAATGGTAATTTCTTTGCAATCAAATTAACCGAGTCGGAATTTGATATATCTGTCGATTACTTCCAGAATCATAAAATATTCACTGCATCAAAGTATGGTCAAGAGATTAGTAACTATCTTCCTTATATGACAATCAAAGAAGGTGATGTCTGTAGAAGTGGTCTAGAATATGACCAACATGCTCGAGAGTTTTCCGAAAAACAGAATACGACATTCTACGATCATATCAATTCCTACATTCCTCCTTATGATTATGTGGGTGACTGTAGACGTGCATTAGAAGAAGAACAATGGACTGACCCCGAAGCACTTGCTGAATATATCCATGAATGTATGGAACAACACTCGAATCTAATTAAGTCTCGTTATGAAAACCGGTTCATCTCTTTAAGTGAGGGAATGGATTCTGCACTCCAATCCCAATATTTTCGTGATGATCCACAGTACATGTATAGTATAGATTTGTGTTATGCGGGAGAGGATGGTAAAAAATATAAGGATATAACCGCTAAGAACTTTTCTGATGTCACTAATGAAGTGATGACAGTGGATGGTTTTGGTTGGGCGACCCGAAAATTTCTGAAAGACAGTTCTACCAGATGGGCCACCATTCTACCAACAATGAAACAGATTTTTGAATCTGGAGATCCTGATATTGTACTGTATGGTGTAAACGGTGACGAGATGTTTCTCCGTGATTTGATACCACATATGCACCTGTTGATGGTAAGTATGAAAGGAGAGGACAATCTTAAAGAATCCCTCCAAAAGAATCTGGATAAAAAGAAAGATCATTATGGTGCCAGTTATACTCTAGGAGATCATAAAACTCCCCAAACATACATCGATGCATGGATGGAAAAATGGATTACCGAAGATATAGATTGGGATGCGGCCGAATATAACATGTTGAAACTCTTAACTCCTAAGTTATACACTCGTGCAATAAGTGCCAATAATGATGTGATTGCCGCATCACTATATAATGATAGAAGAATATACCACGAAGTTTTCAAGACATCGATGTCATTTCTTTTGGGGAATTCTATGGATTCACCTATCCAAAGAAAGATATTAGAGAAGTTCAACTACACATTTATCACACCCCATAAAGATGTCTTGTATTGTGATTATCAAGGTATTTTCAACAATATAAAAATGGCGACACGTAGAAGAGATTTTGAACAGTTGATCTAGTTAAATAATTTTAGGTATAAATAGAAACATGGGAATATTAAAATCAGCAGCAGACCTCGTATACACGATACGTTTCTTGAAACTGTTAGTCACACCGTTTGACAAAACAGATGCATTCAAGGCAGGTATCATAGACGAAGATGGTCAAAAGAACAAAGACTTCAACCTGAACTCTATGGATGATCGGGAAGCTTACCGTTCGTATTACACTCCGTTCCACAGACTTGTTTTCAATTTAAAACGTCTGATGGCAAAGGTGCCTGGCGGACAGTCGGTTGTTGCACGTTATGGTGCGGCACTCGCACTCATCAAAGAACATGGTGAACTCTCTGACAAGAACTTAAACAAGATTCATACTGAGACTGGTATTGATGTTCTGGACTGTCTCGCCGAAGAAACTAAGTGGTTTATGTTAGAAGGCAATGAACTATCGCCTGGCATATACAAAATGAAGAATGAATCAATCACCACTAAGTGTGAAGAAATTGTGAAGAAAGGTGATCAAATTAGAATCTCAAAGACTCATCCAATCGATGAAGTACTCGGTCTACAGATTTACGAAGCAACACATTTGAAGTCCAACCAGAATCTATATATTACTACTGCTGAGATAACCAAATGACTTTACAAGATAAGTTCGATGAACACTTCCCCAACTTGAAGGTGAGGGAAGGTCATATGTTATTGACGGATATTACCGTAGAAGCGTTCACCTCTATCTTTGATACTATTGCACCCAAAAAAATACTAGAGATAGGATTTAATGCGGGACATTCCGCATTTTGTTTTCTGGAAGTACTCCCCGAAACAGTAGTACATTCTCTTGACTTGGGTAGACACAACTATACTCGACCATGCGCTCAGAAATTAAAATCCATATTCGGAGAAAGGTTTAAGTTTGGTATAAAAGATTCACACCATCTAATTCCGGATAATATCATAGGTGAAAATTATGATATGGTATATATTGATGGGGATCATAGTATAGAAGGTATAATGAACGACTATGGCTTATGCAATAAGTCCGAGATTGAGTGGATCTTAATAGATGATGTTAACCTCTTTCGACACATTGAAGCATTAGTAGATCATGTCCATACAAGTTCCCATCATCCGTATCGGATAGCGGCAACATTACAATTTGATAATAACCAACTGATCAAGAATCCCCAAGCGAAAATAAATGATAGGATGACAACAGCTATGTTACTACAAAGAACAGGAACTACCGATGAAAACGTTCAATAAATTTAGCGAAGACACAACCACATCTTCTGTAGTTGGTACCGGAGACGATTCCGATACTGTCATCGTCCGTAAGAAGTACGACAAGAAACGTAAACGTAAAGATCAAATTGCTATCCTCAAGCGATTGATGGGAAAGATCAACAAAACTTCTTGACACCCCACCCCCACTCTGTTATAATTACCCCTATACATTAAGGAATATATCATGAAAACGTTTGAACGTAAAGGGGTCAGTGTCTCTGTCTTTCAGGGAGACGAAGATCTGTCTGACCTACATATCCTACAAGACAATTTGGGACTGGCTGGTCTCGAAAAAAATAAGATAATCTACGTATCTTTAGAAGGTACCGATGATAAATACCTTCACCCCGACAGATTTATAGTCAAAAATTACACCGCGTCTTTAATAAACCACTTCATGTGGGAGGGTTTACTGACGCAGAAAGAACAGGATGAACGATTATATCAGATGATAGATACCTTTATAGATACAGGTAAACAATATATCATTGAGGATTACGAGTTTGTTGAAGATGAACCATTTTACGATTACAGCGGCGGCAGAGAATAAATGAGAATAGATAAGAAGAAAGACGCTTTATTAGAAGATTATGCGATTGGTATGTTGAAGGACTTTTACTTACAAGATGGTGAGAAGAGTCCACAAGAAGGTTTTTTACGTGCAGCGAAGGCTTGGTCAATCTACAAAGAAGAAATGGACGAAGACCTTGCAGAAAGACTTTATGGTTATGTTAGTAACAAGTGGTTTATGTATGCGTCTCCCGTTTTATCTAACGCACCTGTTGTTGGTAAGAAATCAAAGGCAATGCCTATCTCTTGTTTCCTTACCTATGTACCTGATACCCTAGAAGGATTGATCGAACACACCGCAGAACTGCGTTGGTTGTCGGTCATGGGGGGTGGTGTAGGGGGTCATTGGTCGGATGTCCGTACCGTGTCTGACGTTGCGCCTGGCCCTATGCCATTCATACATACCGTAGATGCTGACATGATTGCGTACCGTCAAGGTAAAACACGCAAAGGATCTTATGCTGCATATATGGATGTTTCGCACCCTGATATCATCGAGTTCCTGAACATGCGTATCCCTACGGGTGATGTACAGCGTAAAGCATTGAACCTTCATAATGCAATTAATATCACCGATGAGTTCATGGAAGCAGTTAAGTCGAACAGTCAGTTCGATCTACGTGATCCAAAAGATAATGGGGTTAAAGAATCGATCAATGCACGTAAGTTATGGGAACGTATCTTAGAGACTCGATTCCGTACAGGTGAACCGTACTTGAACTTTATCGATACTGCAAACCGTGATCTACCGCAACCACTGAAAGACTTGGGTCTCAAGATCAATGGTTCGAACTTATGTAATGAGATCCACCTTCCTACAAACGCAGATCGTACTGCGGTATGTTGTTTGTCGTCTTTGAATCTTGAATACTTTGATGACTGGAAAGATACTAACATTGTGGGTGATATCGTGCGAATGCTCGATAACGTCCTAGAATACTTTGTAGAGAATGCACCAGACTCGATCAGTCGTGCGAGATACAGTGCACAACGTGAACGATCTATTGGTTTGGGTGCGATGGGTTTCCATTCACTTCTCCAGAAACATGGAGTTGCATGGGAGTCTGATAAAGCACGTGAAATGAATGATGTTGTATTCTCACACATTAATATACAGGCAGTCGCAGAAACACAGAAACTGGCCCTAGAACGTGGCGAGTATCCTGATGGGTTTGGTTCGGGTAGACGTAACAGTCACTTGATTGCGATTGCACCTAATGCATCATCTGGTGTTATTTTGAGTACAAGTCCTTCTATCGAACCATTGAAGGCATGTGCATATACACATCGTACTCGTGCGGGTAGTTTCTTGGTTAAGAACAAATACCTTGATCGACTACTTACCGAGAAGGGTCAGAACAACGAATCGAACTGGACTTCTATTATCACTAATAAAGGTTCGGTACAACATCTTCCGTTTTTGACCGAAGGTGAGAAGTCTATATTTAAGACCGCACAAGAGTTAGATCAGAACTGGGTAGTACAACACGCAGCTGATAGACAGAAGTATATCTGTCAGGGTCAGTCGGTGAACGTATTCTTCCCTGCTGGTGCACCTAAATCATACGTGAATAAGGTACATCTCAAGGCGTGGAAGGAAGGTCTTAAAGGTCTATACTATCTACGCACCGAGGCAAAGTCTCGTGCAGAGAATGTATCGGAGAAGGTAGAACGTGTTGCATTACAAGAAGATAGTCGCAGTATAGTATACGGTATTCCCAACTGTCCGTTCTGTGAACTTGCAAAGGAAGAATTGACCTTACGCGGTATTAATTATGACTATATCGATTTGAAAGAAATTGGTAAGTCTGCGGCTGAAGTGACTGGTCGTAGTGTTAAGACTGTTCCACAGATCTATATCCAAGGCAACTATGTCGGTGGTTACGAAGAACTGATGTTGTTCTTGGGTAATGCGGACTCACCAGCACAAGAAGATAATGAGTGTAGAGCTTGCGAAGGTTAGTAGTATTTGGAGATAGTTTTGTAGAAGGTTACAATGCCATGCCTGAAGTGAAAGTGACACGTTTCAATATGTGTCACTTTTTAGAAAGGGAACTTGGTGTAGAAGTTGTCAACTGCGGAAGGAGAGGGGCTGGCAACGCATCTATCGCAAACAAAATATTCAGATATATACAGTCCAACGATATGACCAACACATCGATCTTGGTGGTTTGGTCTGGGGTAGATAGGTCTATGGAATTGAATCATGAGTATATAACTACTGATGACAAGTTCATGGACTTTGATTATCTCGACTATATAGTTGGTGGAACAAGACAGTTCGAGAAAGAAAGACTTGAACTTGAAGAGTATCGAAATATGTCTACACTACGATTGCAGTCAGAAATCTCATACCATTCGGTAAGAATGATTTGCCAAGACTATGATGTACCTGTTATAATGACCAATAGTTTCGATAATACTCTGATCGAAAGGAAACGAATGTATCAGAAAAGAGTCCGAGACATTAATTTTATTCACGGTAAAATAAAAGACTGTTGGATAGAACCAGAACACTCCTCTAATACTTTACTTGATATAATTATAGGTGAGTGGTTAGAAGAAATAGATGACAAACCAATGTGGATACCCCAAAGGGTAGAAAGAGCAAAACATATAATTAGGTCAGACCCTAGTAAATATCCTAATATTACACTTTGTATTCACCCGTCTGATTCGGGTAATGAACTTATAGCAAAAACATTAACACCATATATACTACCAATATTACAGGAATAAAAATGGCACTACTAGATTTTTCGAAGACGTACAAACCCTTCCAATACCCATGGGCTGTAGAACTGACAAAGAAACACGAAGAGATTCACTGGGTTGAGGACGAGGCAGAACTGTCCGAAGATATTCAAGACTGGAGAACCAAACTCACCGAACAAGAGAAAGAGTTCATCACTCAGGTACTACGATTGTTCACTCAGTCGGATGTGCAGGTAGGCGAGAACTATCACGAACTGTTGATCCCTAAGTTTAAGAACAATGAGATCCGTAACATGTTGTCATCCTTTGCAAACCGCGAAGGTGTACACCAACGTGCGTATGCATTGTTGAATGATACTCTGGGTCTGCCAGACGAAGAACACTCTGCCTTTATGGAATACAAAGAGATGGCAGACAAGATTGACTTCATGAAAGAGGGTAACATCAACTCTCACACAGGTCTTGCACTTGTACTTGCACAGTCTGTATTCAATGAAGGTATGAGTCTGTTTGCATCATTCGTAATGTTGTTGAACTTCCAACGTTTCGGTAAGATGAAAGGTATGGGTACAATCGTTGAGTGGTCTATTCGTGATGAGACTATGCACGTACAAGGTAATGCGAAGTTGTTCCGTGAGTTCTGTGAAGAACATCCACGTGTAGTAAACGATGAACTGAAGTCTAAAGTATACGAGATGGCAAAGAATGCTGTTAAGTTGGAAGATAGATTCATCAAACTTGCATATAAGTCCGGTACCATCGAAGGATTGACTGAAGCAGATGTTAAAGCATATATCCGTCATATCGCAGACAGACGTTTGTTGCAACTTGGTATGAAGCCTAACTTCAAGGTCAAGGATAATCCACTCCCTTGGTTAGACTGGGTACTGAACGGTGCATCACATGACAACTTCTTTGAGAAACGTGTTACCGAATACTCTGTAAATGGTATGGATGGTGATTGGGATTGGGAAGAAGAACCACAGGTCTGTGGTCTAGACGGCGAGGGGTGCGCTGCATGAAATTAAGATATGAAAACATCTGTCCTATATGTGACATAGAAAGTACTATCATAGTACACTACGTTGACGATAGACCACAACACTGTCCTATGTGTGGTGAAGATGCGGAATTAGAACAGATTGAAGGAGTTGAAGAAGATTGATTTCTACCTTCCTAAAATCCAAATTGCATATGGGAACCGTCACTGACTGTGAGTTATGGTATGACGGTTCTGTTGCTATTGATGAAGATTTGGTTGTTGCCGCAGGGATGCGGGAGTATGAACAAATTGATATCTATAACGCAACTAACGGAAAACGTTGGACTACTTACATAATACTTGCACCCAAGGGTTCGGGCACTATTTCCGTGAATGGGCCCGGTGCGCGTAATGCAATGGTGGGTGATCGTGTAGTTCTTTGTACATATGTATCTGTTGATGCGCACATGTTTACCCCCAATCAGATATATCTGAATACAGACAATACCATCATAAGTTAAGTGTCTTATATATAAGTCATTAGACCCCTTAATGGCAGTTATATAAGACAATGTGGTACATCAAGAATACAGAATACAATCCTACCGAAGACGAACTCAGCGAATACGTTGGGTTCGTTTATCTTATTACAGAACGTGATACCGGAAAGAAATATGTCGGTAAGAAGTTCTTCTGGTCTACTCGCAGACTACCACCATTAAAAGGTCAGAAACGGAAACGCAAGGTTACCAAACAATCTGACTGGATGGACTACTATGGGTCATCCGAAGAACTCAAATTACTGGTAGAAAAGAAAGGTGGTGAAGCATACTACCGAGAGATACTACACCTCTGCAAAACCAAAGGTGAGTGTTCCTACCTCGAAGCTAAAGAACAATTCGACCGTGACGTTCTGTTACGGGACGACTACTACAATGCGTTTATTGGATGTAAGATTCACGCAAAGCACCTCCCCAAGACACTAGTCCAATCCGGACATCAAATAGAACCTTGGCACAATCGACCATAGTTATACCCACTATTCATGAAATAAATGATAATAGTTGTTGACTTCTTGTTATGATTATGAGATAATACTTGTACAGATTGAGTTGAGAGAGATTATATTATGAATGACGAACTTGCCGAACTATCCATCCTTTGGAATGACCTCGCTATGTTGCTTGACGCCCAAGAGTGTTACAACGAGAGGTACTATAATTCAGAGTACAAGAGAATCATTGGTCGCATAAATGAAATTGGAGGTGTGAAATAATGAATGTAGATACACTAGAGAAAGTTGTTTATATGTTGATTGCAGCTGCAATTGCGGTTCTCACGCTTGTTTATGTGGGTGACAATATTCTGGATCAACCAGACGTGCACTTCAGTAATTCTACTGGCGAATGCGTCAAGGTTATAAACTATGGAGATGATGAATACTCCTGTGATAATATACCAAAACGTTATAACCATGTATGGGTCTTATAACAAATTGTTCTAAAAATAAATGAAATAGTTGTTGCATTATTGTTTTAGTTATGAGATAATGTCTTTGTTGGTTGGGGAGTGTCCCCGTTGTTTTTACTTTGAAAGAGACTATATTATGAAAAATGAAATGATTGCTTTGTTCGCGAAACACGACCTTGTTCTTACTATTGACGAAGAACGTTTAGTTGCCAAGTGCGACCGTCCTGCTCCCCGTGCCCGTCTTGGGTTCAAGAATGAGTACCACGTTCGTTACCGTACTATTGAACGTATGTACGAAGCGCAACAAGAGTTCATTGATAATCGTCTTGCCACTATCGAATACCGTGCCAAAGCGAAAGAAGAACGCAAAGTCAAGGCAGTAGAACTTGCCGCCAACGTCAAGGTCGGTGACTTGTTCGTTGACTCTTGGGGTTACGAACAGACTCAAGTTGATTGTTACCAAGTCGTTGCGAAACCTACAGCGAAAACTGTCATTGTCCGTGAGGTTGCCACCGCAACTGTTGAAGGTAGTGAAGGAATGATGTGTCAAAATGTTCGTGCGGTTCCCAACTCTTTCGTTGGTGAAGAGATGAAGAAACGAATCGACAACTACGGTGGCTTCAAGACTTCTTCTCATTCTTTTGCTCGTCCTACTACTGCGGAAGCTACTCACTACAACAGCTGGTACTACTAAGGAGATTTTAAAATGAGTGATTACGTTTACTACTTAGAAGAGGATGGCGAGTTTCTTGCCGAAATGATCTTCGACAGTGAACAGGATGCAATCGATTATGCCGAAGAAAAAGCAATGAAGAACTACAAGATTATTGAGTGGGACTGTGATTAAACCAACGTTAAATTGGTAATGATTCCTGTGAGGGTTTAACCACGTTCGCTCTTTTCCCCCGAGAAATCGGGGGTTTTTTTACATATAGATACTAAGTGAAAACACAAAAAACCCTATATAGTTATAGTAAAGGTGAAATATAATGGCCAACAATAGAACCCCCGACATTTTCGAAATCTTCGAAGAGTTTGGGAAACAAACAACTAAAACCAAAAGAAAGGATGTTCTGTTGAAATATCAGAATGTTGCTGCTTTAACAGATGTCCTCCGAGGCACTTTTGATGATACTCTTCAGTTCATCTTGCCCGCGGGCACTCCTCCGTATACCCCAAATAGACCTGAGTCAACCCCTTCTAGTCTCCTACGACTACATAAAGAATTCGGTTATTATGTTAAAGGTGGGCCAGGCAAAGATATGCAGGCGTTTAGACGCGAACTCAAATTCATGCGACTCTTGGAATCAATACATCCAAAAGATGCAGAGATAGTTTTGTCGATGGTGGCAAAAAAGTCACCAGTGAAATACTTAACCAAAAAACTAGTACAGGAGACCTTTCCAAAACTGATCCAGAAATAACCATCCCTTTAACTAACAAACGAGGTGTTGATGTCAGAAAAACAATTGGAACGCTTGAAGCGAGACCGTCAGGAATTGGATTATTATATCCAACGAATGAAGAAGAAAGGAAGAGATAACTTGGTTTATAAACTAGCAAAGAAACAAGAGTATCTCAATCAAACTATTGTTGAACAACTAACGACTCAATAAGGAAGGTGATCCGTATCTCTTCACCCCCCCACTCGGGGGGTGTCGTATGGAAAACAATAATAAATTATGCCAATATATGAATTTAAAGATAATGAGACCGGCGAAGTAATCGAAGTCATGATGAAAATATCAGAGTACGATGACTACCGAAAAGATAACCCCCATCTAAATAGATGTTTCACTAAAGCGCCCGGTTTAACATCGGGAGTCAAATCCGCATTGACAATGGCTGGTAGCGATTGGCAAGAACACCTAGGCAACATTAAGAAAGGTGCGGGTAAAGATAACAACATCAAAACATAGAGAACTTAATGCAAAAACCACAAACGTTAAAGATCGATCATCTTTTGACAGTCGATCCAATGACTACTGGCCAAGAACAAGTGTTCTCTGCCTACAAGTCTGGTTCGCACTTGGTACTGAATGGATCTGCGGGGACGGGTAAAACTTTCAGTGCACTGTATCTTGGACTAGAGACTGTACTTGATAAAGGTAACCAGTTTTCATCTGTAGTTATCTGTAGGTCTATCGTACCTACCCGAGAGATTGGATTCTTGCCAGGAACTCTAGAAGAGAAGATGGATGCATATACCGCACCCTACAAATCAATATGCGCGGAACTATTCGATGATCCGGAAGCATACCGAAAACTTTCGGAGAACAAGACGGTTGATTTTATCTCAACGTCACATATTCGTGGAACTACAATCAACGATGCAGTTATCATAGTGGATGAGATGCAGAACTTGACATTCCATGAATTAGATAGTATCATTACTAGAGTTGGTCAGAATTGTCGGATCATATTCTGTGGTGATTATTATCAATCAGACTTCGTAAAAGAAGGTGATAGGAAAGGTATCGTGAAGTTTATCGAGATACTTGAGTTGATGAAGAACTTCACTGTAGTAGAATTTACATGGGCAGATATAGTACGTTCGGACTTCGTGCGAGACTATATAATGACTAAAGAACTAATAGAGGAAAAGAAATGAACAGACAAGAAGTATTCGAAACATTAAAAGTGGACGAAGGAGTCGAGTATGAAATCTATAACGACCATCTTGGGTACGCAACATTTGGTGTCGGGCATCTCGTACTTGAAACTGACCCCGAACACGGACAACCGGTCGGAACCCCAATCAGTGAAGACAGAGTTGCCGAGTGTTTTGACAACGACCTCAATACAGCAATCAGCGAGTGTCATGCTTTATACGGACAGGGCGACTTTGATTCGTTACCAGACGGAGTACAAGGTGTACTTGTCAATATGATGTTCAACATGGGACGTACTCGTTTGAGTAAGTTCAAGAACTTCAATGGTGCAATTGCAGAAGGTGATTGGAAACGTGCAGGTGTAGAGGGACGTGATAGTCTCTGGCATCGACAGGTTACAAACCGTGCAGAAAGACTAATGGTAACCTTAGAGAACGTATAAGTAATTAGTATGGCCAAGTACAGTCGTCACGATAGTAGAAACAAGAAACGTAATAAACATAAACAGATGACCTTGAATGGGAACTCTGATACACGAAAAGTGAGAGATAATGAGAAACGCGATTTTTCAATACATGATCGTCAACGACAAGGTTGATGAACGTGGTGATATCGAAGGTAGAAAGAGAAGTCAAGTGTATCGAGAGTGTGCGGATATATCTCGCAATTCATTCTTACAGTACGCAGATCACGTAGATGCGGATTATCACTATTCCGATGAAGCGGTGTATTGTAAGGACGATCATTCAACCGGAATATTGTTTGAATGTTTACGCGTAATCTATGACCCGATGTTCGACCAGTACGACAAGGTACTCTTTGCTGATACTGATATTGTAGTAAACACCGATGAAAACATCTTCGACATATGTGAAGACGGAGATGTTTTCGGTGTACTTGAGAGTGATATCGTCACCGCTGATGGTGGTGGATATAACTCTTGGGATTATAAACAAAGTACCTATCTCGACTTTGTAAACAAGTTCCAGATGCACGGCATTCCGGTCGTGCCTTCTATGCCACCTAGCAGACCATCCAAAATAACCATACTGAATACCGGTGTGGTTGTATGGACACGCGAGGCACGTCTACGTGCACGTGAGTTGTTTATGCCTTGGAAAGAATGGTTCTACGCTAAACCCGAATTCCATATGTCTGTAATGAATGATCAACCATACATCTCTGGTCAGTTGATGCAACATGAATTTGATCTGGTCACCATAGACCAGACATGGAATGATTCCCCCCACTACGCCACAGAAGAAGAGTTCTTTGAGAAGGCGAAGTTCTGTCACTATACTGGCGGAGGATGGAAGATCCTCATGCTAGACCACTATCACTCAAACAAATTCCGACTATCACCAAAACAAATGTAAATAAGTGTTGACATCTTGTTTTAACTATGAGATAATGGGTACCTAATTGAGAGAGAGAGGTGTTTATTATGAATTATGTAGAAACTGGTGCCATTGTTACAAAGATGATCGAACTTATTCGTAAGGATAACGATAATCCAAATTATGCAATCGGTTACCTAGAAGCTATGATGAGAACTCTATCTATGAAATATCCCAAAGTTCTCGAAGAATTTATCGAAACTATTGACTATTTAGAAAATAAGGAAGTAAAGTGAATAAAGAAAATGTAATATTAACAGACATCGATGGTGTAGTTCTTAACTGGTTCTACGCATTCGATATCTGGATGAACGAACACGGTCACAAGTTAGCTGACCCAACAAACCTAGTCTATGATGTCAGTGAAGCCTATGGTGTTGACAAGGAGACTGGTAAGATGTTAGTCCGTGTGTTTAACGAGAGTGCCCATGTCGGGTTCCTTCCACCACTACGTGACGCAATGCATTACATGAAGAAGTTGCACGAAGAACATGGTTATGTGTTCCATGCGATTACTAGTCTGAGTGACAATCCTAATGCGCAGAAGTTGCGTATCCTAAACCTTCAGAAGTTGTTCGGTGAGACTTTGTTTGAGAAGTTCATTATCCTTGGTTGTGGTGATGACAAAGACGAAGCCTTAGAACCTTACCGTGACACCGAATGCCTGTGGGTAGAAGATAAGACTGAGAATGCCGAACTAGGTGTTGAACTTGGTCTGGAGAGTGTGTTGATGGAACATGGTTTCAACATGAACCACCCAACTATCCCTTGCATGAAGAACTGGAAAGAGATCTACGAAAAACTGGTTGGTTAAAATGTGACTAAATATCCTCATACAATCTATGAGGTATATTTATGCGTTACGTTGGTTTCAGTGAGTATTATCACGATGCAGCACTATCAATTATAAACAAGGACGGTACTGTGGAGTTCGCTTCACAGGCCGAACGTTTTTCTAAGAAGAAGAACGACCCTATCATTCCCGAAAGTCTCTGGGAATATGTTAACGACAACGATCATGTATCATTCTATGAAGACTATGCACTTCGAGAAAAATACCGAGATACTTATCGAGGTTTAAAAGGCAAAACACTCCAAAGAGATGTTTCTTCACACGAAGAAATACCAATCGGTGAAAGTCTTGTCTATGACAACTTCCACGAACATCACATATCACATTGCGCAACCGCATTCTACACCCGCCCTTGGAAAGACAAAGAAGATACTGTTATGGTGTCTATCGATGGTGCAGGCGAATATCAAACTGCGGTCATCTACGACCACAACTTCAACCTAATCAAAGAATGGCATTACCCCAAGTCTATAGGACTAGTCTACACTAGTGCAACAAAAACGTTGGGTTTACGTCCACTTGAGGACGAGTATGTTGTTATGGGATTGTCATCATATGGTACCGCACCTCCAGAGATGGTACAATGGTTGATTGATTGGTGGGAAGATACTCCTGATGTTGCGACCGGAGTAGGTAAAGAGGTTTTACTAGATCATCCGGATAGTCCGGAGTATGTAGGATTTAAGAGGATGCGAAATAAACTAATCGACTTCGCTAAACAGTACGGAGATAAAGATTTCGCAGCCGGTATTCAGAGGTTTTCAGAGTATGGTATTATGCAGATCATGCATATTGCAAAACAACACGGAAACAAGTTAGTGTACTCTGGTGGTTGTGCACAGAATGTTGTTACCAATTCAATGATACACGAACTATTTGATGGTCAAATGCATATTGCAGTTGCACCTACAGATGCAGGATCTAGTCTTGGTACTGCCGCAATGACATGGGCAAAGGAAACAGGAAAGGATCGATTGATTTGGTCGCCCTATTCTGGTTACAACATAGATAGAGAGGTAAACGTACAGGAAGTAGTCGATCACCTCTTAGAACACCGTGTGTGCGGTCTGGCGAACGGTAAAGCGGAGTTTGGCCCACGTGCACTAGGTAACAGGTCTTTGATCGCAGATGTGAGGTATGACGTAAAGGATACGGTGAATGGTATCAAACGTAGACAGAAGTACCGACCATTCGCACCCGCAATCCTAGAGGAACACGCACACGAGTACTTCGAAGGGCCTATGAATGAGTACATGCAATACACCTCTATAGCAAAACATCCTTATACGTCAGTCACTCATGTAGATGGTACTGCTCGTGTTCAGATAGTAAAGAAAGATTGTCCGTCTATATTCCGTAAGATTATCGAAGAATATTACGCAAGGACGGGCGTTCCGATGTTACTAAATACCTCATTGAACATCCGCGGCCGTCCGATGGTCAACGATGAACATGACGCAGAATTGTGGGAACAAAAGTACGGAGTGAAGGTTTTTTAATGCAGTACATACGCAAATATAAAATTGATGATTGGGAAAGTGTTCAGGACAAGATATTACTTGCTATCGAAATGATAAAAGATAACAACGTATGTGAATATGCTAACATGTCTCATTCTGATTACAAGGTTGATGCAAAACCTTTGTATTGGGAAGTATTCGAGAATGCTGTTCGGCCAAGTCTAGAGGAATATATGTCTAGTTGGAAGTGTACCGACATACGCATAGGTAATATGTGGTTTGCAGAATATAGTGAACATGGTGCAGACTTCAACTGGCACACCCATGAAGGTGCGAATATGTCCGGTGTCCTTCAAGTAGTATTAGAAGATCCGGAAAACGGAACACAATTATTAGGAACACCAATAGATTTGGAAGAAGGGGATCTTGTAGTATTCCCTTCGATGTTACCCCACAGAAGTCCTATGATAACCGACAGTAAGAAACTTGTTATCGGTTTTAATTGGGACATACATGGTAGTGAATTACACGAACATTAAACTAGGAGAATAAAATGTCAGAAGAAAAAAAGAAGGTACAACTTACCGCAGACAGTGATGGGTTTTTAGCGGGAGCTGATGCGGACGGTGATGGTCACATTACCGAACAAGAACTACAGATGCACTTAGAGTTCAAACGAAAGGAACTCGAAGACGCAGATGCTATGCGAGATGCGCAAAGAAACATGGCCTGGTTTGCACTTGGCGGAATGTTACTTTATCCCTTCGCTGTAGTACTGGCATCTTTGATAGGATTAGACCAAGCAGCAAATACGTTAGGTTCTATGGCACCGACATACTTTGTATCTGTTGCCGCAATTGTCGCAGCGTTCTATGCGAAGGAAGCTGTCGGTAACAAGAATAAGTAATGGAACTTATTACTTGGCGAGGTACGCCAGGAGTTGGTGATTTCATGTGGGCACTTAATTGTGCCCATAACTTTTCTTACAAAGAAAACAAGAAAGTTACTTTAGAGTTTCATTGGGAACATGAAGAAGACCATCTACACCACTTCGAAGATCCAGAAACAATCATAGAGAGACTAGAGTACATCCATAACTTCTATCATAGAAAGGATGATGTGACGGTCATACACGTGTATAATGAACGGACACGTTACAGTGATTGGAGATATAACGATGATGTTACCAGAGAGGACGATGGTAGTCTCAGAGTCATGGCCATAAGCCGACCCAAAAAGAATAGGTTTTGGTTTGAGAGTGGAAAGTATTCGGATGAGGTAGGCGGAGATATTCCCAACAGTGATTGGATATTCCGGAAGGATGCATTCCGAAAAATTGACAATAATAAGATTGTTATATGGAGACCGCTGTTTAATGCAGAAACTCCAAAAACATGGAAAAGACAGTTGACAAATGACAAATGGGATGTTATAATAAATCAGTTGGTTGCGGCGGGATTACATATAACAGAATTGACCTATAGAACTCCTGTTTCCGAAGCACTCTATCATATCTCTACATGTCGTCAAGTCATATGTTATGATGGTATGTGGCATTACATTGCTCGTAACTTATATAGACCTACGATAGTTATAAGTAATGAGGGTATAACGCGTTATCATACGCCTCATTGTGTACGAACTACACACGATGAAAATGAAGAAATGAATATATTTTGGTGGGTGAATAATATCCCTGAGATGTTAGGTAACACCAAGAGAAAAGCAATAGAACATGAAACTAAAGCGAGAGGATTTTTCAGTGAAAGAAATAAACATAGACAGAGCAGTAATTGAAGTACAGGGCGGCTGTAATTTTGATTGCACAATGTGTCCTCAAGATAAACGTACCGGAGGTAGACACAAAGGTTTCTTAACCAAGATGTCACTGATCGAGTTCGAAGATAATGTTCAAGACTGTGCACGACATGGACTGAACGTTGTCAACCTAGATGGTTCGGGTGAAGCAACCATGAATCGTAACCTACCAGAATATATAAAAATCGTTAAGAGGTATGATGCAAAAGCAGTCATCTTCTCTAATGGTTTTCGTATGCATGGTCAATTCATGAAGGACTGTGTGGACGCAGGATTGGACTTCTTCCGATTCTCTTTCGTTGGTTCTACACCAGAGAAGTATCAAGAGTGGATGAATAACACTCGGGGTAGCACTTATGAGTTGATAAAGAAACATGTAAAAGAAATGATGGATTATGTAAAGGAGTCTGGGTCGGATTGTGTTGTGGAGACATACCACCTGATTACAGACAATGATAATATTGAACAAGAACTAGAACAGTACAAGGCCTTAGTAGAAGAACTTGGTTGTAAGACCGAGATCTGGAAAATGCACAACTGGTCTGGTGCATATGATATAGGTGAAACAAATGCTAGAACTGGTAATGTCAAAACTTGTGGTCGTCCTTTTTCTCCTGACGTTGTTATCCGTGCTGGTGGGGTGGATGGTCATCGGGGTGCAGTTCATCCGTGCTGTCAAGTACTTGGTCGGGATGAAGAAGCAGTTCTCGGACATACATCCGTCAATACGATAGAAGAAATTATTCGAGGTGAAGAGTACTCTGCATTACGCGAGTCTCATAGAACTGGAGAATACACGGATTATTGTAGAGATTGTGATTTTCTACTTGACACTCCGGAGACATTGGTGTATACTAATAACTCAAGATCAGAAATGAAAATGATTGGAACTTCTTTCGATCTTAATGATTATAGGAACGTTTAGTTTGAATGACTCTAAACCACCAGTGTGGATGATCGTGATGAGTGGGAATCCCATTTCCGATTACTATAGAAAACTTGCATTACCTTCTTGGTTGAAAGCTGGGTTCGATGTTAATTTTTTCGAAGGTGTTACACCCGAGACTTACAAAGATCATTTTGATTTGCTCTTTGGGAACAAACATAGTAAAAGCACTCCGGATGGTGTAATGTTCACTGTCTCTGAAAAGTGTGTGTGGTACGGTCATTACTATCTTTGGAAAAAATGTATTGATACTGACACTCCTATGATAGTGTGTGAACATGATATTGAATTGGTTATGGATATTCAACCTTCAATATACACTACACCTATGGCGTGTTTGGCTCACGATCCTCCGGACATACGCAAAGAGAAACGTACATCTCTTGCGGGTGGTGCATATTATATAACACCAGATGTTGCAAAGGTGTTAATAAGAATAAACGAGGATCGTATTAGAATCAACTCTGATGGTTGGGTCTGGGAAGTGTGTAAGGCGCATGGATACTTTCATTATGACAAGTGTTCACATATAAAAGATTATTCTGTCGGATTTACGACCAAACATAACAAGAGTTAAACAATGTATAACATAACATTCAAACACTATCGTACTGGCGTTGAACTCACCTTGACTGGGTACCCAATGGATGACTATAATAAACGCAAAGATTCTGAGATGTTCATATTCTATGATACTCTCAATGAACGAATCGAAGCCATTATAAGGTCATCCATTGTGTCCATGTTGGCATATGAGGATGAGTTGTGAAAAGACTGATATATCAGGTTTGTCTGGGAAAACAGATAGATTCTAAGTTGTATGCGAAATGTATCGAAAGTGTTTCTAATTATTGCCAAAAGCATGATATTGTACATTATACGCAACAAATTCCCAAGTTAAAAATTAAACCCGATCCGTTCACAAGTAACCGTAGTACCGAGAGTTGGCAGAAACACGGTGGGTTCTTACCTATCTATGAGAAAGAGAATGCGTTTGATCTGTTAGACGAATACGATCAGATTGCAATCATCGATGCGGACATTTATATCCGTGAAGACGCTGAGAATATCTTTGACCATATGTTAGACGAATATGCGTTTGGTTGTGTGTTTGAACGTGAGATGCCTATCACCGCTAAGTATGCAGAGAAAATCAGAAACTACTCTCGTATGCAGTACGAACAATTACAGAACTATAATCGTACACAATTTAACCCTAATCATCTGGGTTATGAGTTTGCCAACATGGGTATGATTGTGTTAAACTGTAAGAACTTCAAACCGTACTTGCAAGGACAGACCGCAAAAGAGTTTCTGACTCGGATGGAGTTCAAAGACTTTGTTGATGGTATAGGCCCTTGGAAGTGGTCAACAGACCAAACTTTGTTGAATTATTTTCTGAAGAAGTATGATGTACCAACTCAATCCTTACACTGGAAGTGGAATGGACTATATGGTGCAAACACTAAGATCGAAGAGTGTTCCTTCATACATTTCTTCTTGAAAGACTTGTTACCAAATCAAGGAGAGAACGTAGAGGAGTTAATGAAGAAGATATGAAGTTGTATGATTATGAAAATTACAAAGAGTATCGAGAACTACAGATAGAAGCGAACAAACAAAAGTTACATGCTGTCTGGTGTAGTGAAAGTACTGTTGAAAAGGTGTGCGAGATGTACCCCAACAGTAAGAATATATTGTGTCACGGTGCACGTAATGGTAGAGAAGTTGAATGGTTTATTAAGTATTTCCCTGATGCGACTGTGACAGGAACCGACATATCTCCGACAGCGAATGAATTTTCTAATATGTTTGAGTGGGATTTTCATGACAGAAAGGAAGAGTGGGTTGGTAAGTTTGATCTATTGTACTCTAACTCATTCGATCATTCTTACTATCCAGAAAAGTGTTTGAAGACATGGACAGATCAACTGACCGAGGAAGGTATTCTTTGTGTGGAGTTGATGGTTGGGGACAACAATGTTTCATCTCGCATGGATCCCCTACAGATAAGTAAAGGTGAGTTTCTGGGGATTATAGATGACTTAGGATTCGAAGAGGTTGTTGCCTTCAACGTGACAGCTAAACATGGTTACAGTAGAGTAGTGGTGTGTAAAAGAAAATGACTAAAGCATATGTGATAAGAATTGATGGACAAGAGAAGTTAGTTGAGAGGTTGTCCGAGAGTATCGTCAAGACCGAAAGTGATATCGATCTGAACATCTTCGAGGGAACTGTACCGAAGACCATACAGTCTCACCTAGAACGAGAGTTCACGTCTTTCGATACTTCTAACTATAGATGGAACTGGCCCAAAGATCCTTCGGAAAACCACATGGATTTGCGGACTGGTATAATGAAGACTGCGTATCTCGCATCGAATCAAGAGAAAAAAGAGGCATGTTCGATCAGTCATATGCGTCTATGGGATCTATGTCTGACTATCAACGAACCTATAATTATATTTGAATCGGATGCCCTCATGACTCGAAAGTTTGATGTCAGTGACGTGGAAGGATATAAACTGGTTGGGTTGAATGATCCTAGAGGTGCGACAAGACGAGCAGGATTGTTTCACCAGATCGTTGCTTCTACACCAGATGTCCAACCCGCACCACGTATTAATGATCTAGGTGAGATGTCTCCCCAAGGTATTGCAGGTAACAGTGCATACTATATAGAACCAGATGGCGCATCTATGTTACTTGAGAAGGTCAAGGAATATGGAATGTGGCCCAACGATGCGTATATGTGTCGTGAATTATTTCCTTGGATACGAGTGGTGTATCCATATTATACTAAGGTGCAGGGAACTGCATCTACAACAACAAGGTGATTTGAATGAAAGTTTTACACGATAATGTTTTATTGACAGAAGATGATGCAAAAGAAACAACTACTGCCGGTGGACTGATTCTTTCCGCAGATATTACGACAGGTAATAAACCTGCTCGTGTTGTTGCGATGGGACTAGAAGTTGCAAATAAGAAAGAGATTGCAGCAGGTGATAAGGTATATTGTAATTGGTCAGAAGCAATGCCAGTAGAGATTGATGGTAAGAAGATGGCGATTATTAAGTACGAATTTATCCGGTTGAAAGTGGACGGATAAATGAAGTCTCTCGTTATTACGATTGGAGACAATCACCTATCCCAACAAGCTGCGGATAGGTGTATTGCAAGTGCCAAACGATACGGTATCAAAGTTGAGAAGTGGTATGCAGTAACACCTAGACATCCAGACTTCGAGTCTATGGTCAAGGATGCGGGTCTTCAAGTTCATATGTTTCAGGGCGGTTATTCCAAGACCGAGAATGCACTTGCGTGTTTCCTTTCACATATGTCACTATGGAAGTATTCAGTCGAGACCAAACAAGATGTGATGATATTAGAACACGATGCAATATTCACTGGTCGTGTTCCGGTATTGTTTGGATTCCATAAGTGTGTCACAATTGGACAACCTAGTTACGGTAAGTTTAAGACACCGATGACACTAGGTACGTCTCCGTTAGTACAGGCAGATTATTTTAAGGGTGCACACTCTTATATTGTCAGACCTTCTGGTGCAGAAGAGTTTCTAGAAAAGGTCTCTGACTATTCTCGACCCACAGACATCTATCTTAATATAATGAACTTCCCTTGGTTAGAAGAGTATTACCCATGGCCTGTAGTGGTCGATGATTCTTTCAGTACTATTCAGAATCAACAGGGTTGTTTAGCAAAACACAACTATGGAAAAGGGATACACTTGGTAGAAGCATGATTAACTTAATTACTGTATGTACAGATCAATATCCTATGGAGTATGCCCGCAAGTTGATCACTCGATTCAAAGAGTTGAGTGGTTACAAAGTGGAGGCATGGTGCATCACCGACCGACCAGATGAGATTTCGGATATCGCAAATACCATCGAACCAGCTTTTGGTGCAGGTAAAGGTTGGTGGAATAAGATGAAAGCATACGATTCATTCTATGATGGATATGCTGTCTATCTTGATATCGACACTGTTTTAATCAAGAACTTTGATGATGAGATACGAGAGGCAATCCTTGCACTAGAGAGTGAAGTTGTTAAGGTCGCATGTGTATCCGATGCCATTGGTTGGAAAAATAACAAGTTTAGTTCTTCGATGATGGTTCTGAAGAGTGGTAAGATGCAAGAAGTGTATGACATCTTCTCACTAGAAAGTTTGAGATCGTTTGAATATGAATATGATGGGGGTGACCAAGTATGGACGGGTCGTCTACTCGAAGAGTGGAAACCAGGCGGTTACTCTGAGATCTACTATATGGACGAAGAGTTCAATCAAAACCTCAAACTCAATCTGAAATTCCATCTAGGAAGTAAGGTATTGGGTAATTGGATATTCCCTAAATATATCCCAAGTGGGTGCAAGATTGTAGATTGTGGTGGTAAACCAAAACCACACGAACTAGAATACTTACCGTATATAAAAGAGGCGTGGCACGATGTTCAGTAAAATATTATTAGGAGTGGTACTTTGTATGGGTATCACGTTTGCAGGATTCTATCAGTTCATACACAAACCTTTGTTGGGTCAAGTTGTACAACAACAGGTACTTCTTGCGGCACAAGAGTTACGTGAACAAGAACAAGTAAAGACGATAGAAGCGTTACAGAATAACCTACAGAAGACTTCCGAAGCATTGAATGCGATGTCCTCTCGTAATGCAGAGATTGAGGCAGAGTCTAAACGATACCTTGCAATCTTTGCACGACATAACCTATCACGACTTGCAGCTGCAAAACCGACTCTGATAGAAACAAGAATCAACCGAGGAACTAAAGATGTATTCGACAGTATCGAAAACGACACTGCTGTTATTGATAACACTGATAAGTAGTGGTTGTACAACACTAGGTAACTGGGGTAAAGTACCAGAACCTATACCAGTAGAGATTAAGACGGTAGAGATAAAGGTTCCTATTATCCATCCCCCAATGCCTAGACAGATTGACCTCAAAGATCCTCGGTGGTATGTGGTCAGTGACAAGAACATTGACACTTTTCTAGAAGATATTACGAAACGACACGAAGGTCAGTTGGTCTTTATTGCAATGTCGGTAGGTGATTATGAGTTGATGTCGTATAACATGCAGGAACTAAAACGATATATAAATCAACTAAAAGAAGTTGTGATATACTATCGCACTATGAATACAGATGAACCAGAGGTTGTAGAGAATGAGAAAACAGATAATTGAGTCGTTGACATCCCATGCGGTGGGTAAGATTAACAAACATAAAATGAACGTGGAAGTTTACTTGGCCAATCCTACCGGTATTGGTGAACATCCTGATGTGATGGGAGCGATAGAACACGAGTTGAAGATCATTGCGGACTACCATGAACAGTTAGAGATTTTGGAGAGGTACTTTTAATGTATGAATATTCTTGCAAAATTGTTAGAGTTGTTGATGGGGATACTGTGGATATTGATATCGATCTCGGTTTCGGTATTATTTATGCTAATCAGCGTATTCGTCTGTACGGTATTGATACTCCCGAATCTCGTACTCGTGATGCTGTCGAGAAGAAGTTTGGTAAACTCGCCGCCAGATTCCTTGCGGAATCACTGGGAGAAACATGTGTCCTCCGTACAAGACTCGACAGTAAAGGAAAGTACGGCCGAATCCTCGGAGAGTTCCTCGTCTATGACGCAAAAACCGACCGACAAATGACTGTTAATGAGATTATGATTCGAGACCATCTTGCGGTTGCGTACCACGGACAATCCAAGGATGATATCGAAGATGAACATTTGCGTAATCGTAAAATATTAATTGAACAATATGGATTCGAAGCATGAGATGGAATGTCTTAGGTAATGGCGATAATGCCTTTCAGTATGAGAGAGGTACGCCGGGTAAACTTCTTATTTGTAATATGCCCCCATTCGAGATTCCTAACAATGAAGTCTTTGCTACATGTATGGTTGACTATAAGATGATGGTTGCACTTGCTAATAAACATATCAAGTTGGATATGTACGATTGGATACTGGGTACCCGTCCACGTCACTGGATGGAAATGCAACCACAATTCTATCTGAAGTATGCGCAGAAGATCAAGGCAATGCACACACATATCCCGTCTTATGCGAAACTACAAGGACAGAACGAAGCACAGGCTGCGACAAATTACTCGTGTGGTCATATGGCAGTAGACTACGCATGTCGTGTACAGAAGGCGACTGAAGTCCACATCTACGGATTCGACTCGATGTTCGATACAAGTCTCCGTAGTTATACCGACTTGTTATTAGAATCAGATCGAAGTTCTCAGAACACACATCGTCTCGCAAATAACTGGAGACCTATTTGGACAAAGATGTTCGAAGAGTTTGACAATACACAGTTTTTCCTGTATCATAGTCATAGTAAACTGAAATTCCCTGTAGGGGATAATGTCAAAATAGTTGTGGAGAAAAAATAATGCCTAGTATAGATGATGTGATAGAAATCAGTAAAAAGTTCGGTGAGTTTATAAAGTACACTTGTGTTGATTTTAAAGCTGTTTGGGAGTTCCGACCCAACGTACTTATTTGGTGTGGTATTGCATTCTTGATTGCCTGTTTTGTATAAATACACTTATAAAATAACATTCGGGAACATAATTTAAATGCAATCTTTTAACACATTCTTAAAAGAAGAGACCTTCCTCTCAGAAGAATCGGAAGCGTTACTTGAAAAACTCATTACCTTTGGTGGTAAAGCATACCCTAAGTTTGGTAACATTGTTATCATGGCCGGTGGTGCGGGTTCTGGTAAAGGATTCATTCTGAGTAATCTGGTAGGTATCGAAGGAAAGACTTTCGATGTGGATGAGTTGAAGAAACTTGCAGCTAAGACACCTGCGATCCAGAAACGAGTCAAGGACGAACTCGGTGTGGACATTTTTAAATTGTCACAGAACCTAAAAGACCCCAAGAACGTAGAGAAACTTCATGAAATCATTGGTATCTATCTAAAGACTGATAAGTCCAAAGAGAGGTTATTCTATCGTTCTGTATTGACCGCACCTGTTGATCGTAAACCAAACATTATCTTCGACATGACCTTCAAGGAATTGTCTAAGTTGGAGAAGGTTGCGAATGATGCGTCTAAGTTAGGTTACGATAAAAAGAACATCCATATCGTATGGGTTGTGAATGATATCGAAGTTGCGAAGGCACAGAATGCGAAACGTGCACGTGTTGTACCTACCGAGATTCTTGTCAATACTCACCGTGGTGCAGCTAACACTATGGGTGATATCATCAACATGGGTAACAAACTCAAGAAGTATATGGATGGGGATATCGTATTCGCATTCAACAAAGTTGGTGTAGATGCGAATCTGGAGAAGTCTGGTAAGGGTGGTTCATACGTCAAAGACGCAAACTACTTCTATGTCAAGAGAGCAGGTAAACCACCTACTCCCGTTGACCAATTAGATAAAGATATTCGTTCTAAGATTGCAGGTTATGTACCTAAGAACGTAGACTGGAACTAACCTTTGTGACACCGGATCATGTCATTGAGTATCGAATATTCAATGGCACGATCCTCTTCTGACATTTCTCTGAACTTACTGTCCCAAATAGAACGGTTCACAAACACCTGATTCAACCATTCACTATTCTCTTCTATCGCGCCTTCGATATACTTTGCTTTGTCTGGGTCTTGATAATTGATATCTATTATATCAAAAGATTCATCACAGTACGGTGCGAATACTGATTTCACATGATGATAAGTGAAAGCAGTATCTTCGGTCTCTTTGGGAACACCTGCAAGTATAACACAATCATATGATGTATCTGGTGGTGGTGATAGTCCAATAGTTTCTTGGCCACCTTTGTATTGTTTATCTGCCGGTATCAAATCGATTTCATATCTTTTATATAAAGAGTGCATCAATTTTCTATGTCTGAGTTCGGTTGGTACTACAGTATGCATTTCTATGTTATATTTGTATTCCATCTTAACAATGGGAATAAACTGTGTCCACACGTTGGGATCTACCATAGTATCTTCGAGAGACTTCACTGAAGGAGTCTTATGTATCTGGCGATCACTACCACGTTGGAATGTCCAACTAGTCTGTGCCGAATTGTAATGACCGACAAACAGTATCTTACGGTAACCCTTTAGTGCGATATAGTTTAATATCATAGGGACATAGTTAAACACGTCATTGACAGTATTTGCATCCGCGTCATGCCATCTCAGGTTCAAATCGTTTTTTCTAACTTCGCCCCCTATCAGAAAGTTGAGTCTACCCCACACATCCTTTTTCATGTCACGGTGAATATATCTACTCATAGATGTACTGTTCACTCTAGGTGAATTGATAACGAGCTCGTTTGCTGTCCTATAATACATGGGTTACCCTTTATAAATGTTTTGTATATGGTCTTCGAATTGTTCTATTTTCTCAAGACGATTAGGCCACAGAATATAATCTTTCTGGGGATTCTGTTTCAAGTTGTTTAGTAGAGGTTGTACCGCATTGAACAGATTGTCTAAACGTTTTTCGAGTTCGCTAACAGTTGTAGAATTCTCATTGGCGGCTGTCTGCGCCTCTTGAACCGCATCCAGTTCATCCTCGTCAACTATAGTGAAACCGAAATCAAAAATGTCGTCACTCATATTTATACCTTTATTTTTCATTTTCTTTTATTTATATGTTGCCTTACCTACAGAAATACTATATAATTATCTAAGATAACTGAGGAAAGTATTATGTCTGCAATGGGTACATTAGTATTAGAAATTCAAGAGTTTGTAGATCCACTCGTCTATATGGGTGCAACAAACGAAACTATCATGGAACAGTTCGAAGCTCTCTTTAAGAACCATCCACACTACAACTACATGAAAGAAACAATTCAGAGTCAGATCGGTGTTAGACAATTCTTGAGAGAGGGTTAGGAGGTATGAGTAAGTGGTGGAGAATATGGGCGAAGAGTCTAGGTGAAAAGGTCGGAGAAACTGATACCCAAGCTAATACTGTTGCTGGCATTAGGACTGTGTGGTGGTGTACTCATATGGCGACTTGTATCGTTATCATCCTCAATGCTATAGCGAATCACGGGTGGGGTCTCATTGGACTTTGACGTTGAAACTATTATCGTTCCATATTCGAAAAGGTTATAAGCATATAACAAAATGTTCTGAAAAAGGGGTTGTGCGATACATAGAATGGTGGTATAATAGTACCCTATTGAGATGAGAGAGAAAACGATTATGATTAAAGTTGGTGAGAAAGTCTACTGTAACTGGGGTGCGATGCATCCGACCGAAGAACGTACTGTCTTAAAGATTGACGGTGATCGTATGTGGTGTGACGAAGGTTTCACTATGTTACTTGCCGACTTACGTGACATGAACGAGAACTACAGAAGTCCTATCGGGGTTTATCGGTTATGAGAGAAGTGAGTAGATTTTTATTTCAGTTGACAATCATAGTGATAGTGAGTGTCCTCTCCCTTCAATATCTATAGAGGATATGTTATGAGTAAAACAATTAAAAAGTTTATAGCAAGAGCGGATCATGGCGGTTGTTACTTTGAAGTTGAAGCAGAGACATTTGATGAAGCAAGAGAACTACTCAAACATGATGGATTCAGCGGTTACTTGTACGAAGAAACATATCAACTGATTAGCACAACACCGCACATAGTTGGAGAAGTAGAGAGATCGTTCGCACAATATAATTATTAGGTATATGCTTAGAACAAAATGATCTAAAAATAAGTGAAATAGTTGTTGCATTATTGTTTTGGTTATGAGATAATAGTACCCTATTGAGATGAGAGAGAAAGTTATGATTAAATATGTATTGAGAAACGTTGTTAATGACCAGTTAATAAACTGTAAGATGTTCGACACTATGGTCGATGCCCTTAACTACAGACATACTTATCTTGAACGTGATGTTGCTTGGGTCGATCAGGTGGAGGTGAAGTAATGGTGCTCTTAAAAGTTTTCTTAACTATTGTACTGATTATTATCTTTTGTGTTATCGCTATAGGTGGTTCTCTGGCTGCGATGTATGAAAGAGACGAAATTCGAAAAGGTATGCGTGAAGGTAAAAACGACTACTATGGTAATAAAATTGAAGAGGAAGATGAATAATGTTTAATAATTATACTTGTAATGTTGTGTACGGTTCTACTGGTGAACGTTCTATGTTCATGGGAATGGACTTAACTTGTGACTTCAAAGTCTCTCATGCACTTGGTGAACGCCCTGTCGTTGACAAAGAGATCCAACTCGGTCGTGAAAAATATAAAGTTGGTGAACTTTTGAATTCCGCAATTGGTTTGAAGTATGACTTGATCCTCCGCATGATGATGCGTGACGGAACTATCGATTACGACACGGTTGTTCGTGTTGGTTATGTTGGTCGTCTCCGTGAAGTCTACGTTGTGAAAGACGAAGAAGCATACCGCATCTTTGGTAAGACTTACTATGGGTTGTATAACAATGATTAGTGGTGAGTTTCTTTTTTCTGATATTATTTCTCTTGCCATATTCTGTTTACTTATGGTAGTATGGTGGGAGATAAAGGGGATGGGGGATGACGAATAAAAAGAAACATGGATTGGGTAAGACCTCCAATCCTGTCGCTAAGTTCGCTAAACGTTTCAACAAGTCTGCGGTTATGGTTGACCGAAAGAAAGAAGAGAGACGTACTGGCGGACGTTGGAACCTTGATGATGGTTTTTATGATTCCGATGGAGGAAAAGAATAGATGAATGTATTTCGATTAGATGATGATCCCGTGAAAGCTGCGCAGTTGATGTGTGACAAACATGTAGTCAAGATGGTTATCGAGTATGGTCAACTACTGTCTACCGCACACCGAGTCATAGACGGTACCATGTACCTCGGTAAGACTAAGAATGGTCGTAACATCAAACGATGGAGACTCGATGGTACAGCGCAAGAGGAGGTCTTATACAAGGCATCTCACGTGAATCATCCATCAAACATCTGGTGTCGTGAGAATGACAAGAACTATCGTTGGTTATACAAACACTTTGTGGCCTGCGCAAAAGAATATCAACATCGTTATGGACGTGTACACGCGACCTTCGATAAACTCAATGGGTTTGTGTGGTTCGCACCTCGCAAAATCAAACAGACCGCTCACGAGTCCGTGATGCCACAGTGTATGCCTGACGAATGTAAGCGGGATAGTGTGGTTGAAGGATACCGTACCTACTACGTACAGGAGAAAAAGTACTTTGCCAAATGGACAAAACGCGAGACACCAACTTGGTTTGTATCTCCTTAGAGTGATGTTAATATTTTGGTTGGCGTTTAGTGTAGACAATGAGGATGACCTATATGGAGTGATGTCGAGTATTCGTAGATTGAATGAATGTAAAAAAGTGGTAAATTTAACTTGACAGTGATAAGGAAATGATATATAATGTCTAAACAAATGAGATATCTTAAACTCAGATCTGCGCAACAAAGATTAGAGAGTCAAAGAAGATCACGAAGAATGCTAATTATGCATGAACAAGAAATTAATAAAATTGAAGGAGAAGACCCGTTATGTCCTACACAGAAAAGCAGTTCAAAGAAGACGTTGAAGTAACTAAACGTATTCTGAAAGACACTTATGTCAATAACATCATTTACGTCCAAGAACGTATTAAAGATGGTGCTGATGAAAGTGAGTTAAAAAACATCGAAGATCTTATCATTGCAAACGAACGATTAATCGTTTACTTTGATGAAGGTGATGATTGGGTAAAACAACTACATGAAGAGGCCTCAGGGTCAGGAGATGATAATGGAACAAGCAGTGAACGAACTAACACCGGAGATGATGAAGAAGCAGTCGCTCGAATTGAAGAAGCAAGGAATAGTTGATGCTTTGAAACAGGGTCTTGTCCACCTACAATTCAAGAAGGTGAACGGTGATCTTCGTAATATGATTGGTACTTTAAGTCCCGAACATATTCCAGAAGACAAAGTACCCGAAGAAGGTAAAGAGCGTAAGAGTAACGAAGAACTTGTTGTTCTGTTCGATGCCGAAGTCAATGACTGGAGATCTTTCCGTACCGAAAACCTTGTAGAATATCGGTGTGACGCATGGTAGTAAAACGCAAACGTAAACCAATGTCCGAAGAGCAACGTGCAGCTGCGAGTGAAAGACTCGCAAAAGCACGGGAAGCTCGAGGTCACGATGGTTCCAAATCTGTCCATCCTTTATTGTTGGATATGGATGAGGATAGTCCGATACATTGGAGAAAGGTTCGCGAGTGGGTCAAAGAGATAGGTGTGGAACTTCGATCCAAGAAGGCACAACGACTGTCGAAGGATTCTAAGGAAAGACATGAGTATCAGACACTAGAGGTATATCTCGGAAACCTGAAAAGGTATCTTGACTCTAGTATCTGGTTAGATGCACGTTATGGAAGACATCGAGAAGGTAAGATGGGTACTGTCGTTCATGCTATTGCATACTTTCCTAGTGGTCGTCCCAAGAGAGTTGTGGGATGGTTTTATAAAGATATCGGTGAATACACCGAGGAGATGAAAGAGAATGACGATAGAATTTACGGTACCGAATCTGAGTACCGAAGAGACGAACACAAGCGAAAACTTCATGAACAAGAAGAGGTTCTCGAAGATGGTGGAGAGGACGGTACGTAGTTCCGGACTTAACTATATGGACTCGATTGTTCATATGTGCGAGAAGAATAACATGGAAGTTGAAGATGTTAAGAAGTACTTGACGCCTTCAATTATAGATTGTCTTGAAACCGAGGCGATGAATTTGAACTTCCTAGAGAAAACTAATTCTCTGGATGTTTAAATAACACTTGACTTATGTGTATAAATAGGTTAGAATACTATGGTACAATCAAGAAACAATTGAAAATACGCTGTGTAAAAAAACTGTAAATAAACTGAAAACGCTGAACATACTGGAGAAAACATATGTCTTTTGCAAACCTAAAAAGTCGTTCTACCGACATTTCTAAATTAGTATCTGCCGCTCAAGAAGCATCTGGTACTAACACCAAAACCAATAAGTACGATGACGAACGTAAGTGGAAACCAACCGTTGATGATAACGGCAATGGTTACGCAGTAGTCCGTTTCCTTCCTGCAATGGAAGGTCAAGATATGCCTTGGGTACGATATTGGGATCACGGATTCAAAGGCCCTCAAGGTCAATGGTACATCGAGAAATCGTTGACTACCATCGGTCAGAAGGATCCTGTATCCGAACTGAATTCACGTCTGTGGAACTCGGGTATCGAAGATGACAAAGAAACTGCACGTAAACAGAAGCGCCGTCTTCACTACGTGTCCAATATCCTTGTGGTAAACGATCCTGCAAACCCATCGAACAATGGTAAAGTATTTTACTATGAGTTTGGTAAGAAGATCTTTGACAAAATCATGGATCTGATGCAACCACAATTCCCTGGCGAAACTCCTATCAACCCATTTGATTTTTGGAATGGTGCTGACTTCGAACTGAAGATTCGTAATGTTGCGGGTTACCGTAACTATGATAAGTCGGAGTTCAAGTCCACTTCTGCATTGTATGAGTCGGACGAGACTAAACTCGAAGCCACTTATAATCAACAGTATGACTTGGGTGAGTTCGTAGATCCTGCTAACTTTAAAACCTATCAGGAATTAGAGTCACGTCTGGAATTGGTATTGGGTACTGCGGTAGGTGCTAACACCACTATCCGTAATGAAGCATTAACTCAGACTGCGGAATCGAACGTTGGACGTTCTGCACCACAACCTGAGATCGTTTCTGCTCCTGCACCAAAGGTAGGTGCTGTCGCGGAGGAAGATGACACACTATCTTACTTTGCGCAGATGGCACAGGAAGACTAAAGATTAGGGGGACGAAAGTCCCCCTTTTTTATGATAAAGCATAAGTCCTATCGTTCTGATCAACTGTCGGTTGATTCTGTGACATAATCGCAGCAGTACTTGAGTTGTTATTATTAGTAACTGAATTAGAACTCGGTGCATTTACTAATACTGCATTAGCACCTTGTTCTGATTTTAACTTAGTGTTCTCACTTTGTGCCTGGGTAAGACCATTGTCTCTAGGTGATCTCATTGATCTCGAAGAAGATCTTTCGACATTAATTTCTGGTGATAACTTGGTGACCTCAACCTTTGGTTCTGGTTTAGATACACTTTCAAGTTTATCAATTTGTGCTTGAGTCTTGTCTATATTCAATGCAGCAGATGCGGTACCTGTTTTCTCAAAACGTGCTTCTGCTCTTTCGAGTTTCCTTTCTAAATAAGCAAGACGTTCCGCATCTCTGGATTGCACCACAACTTCTACTTCTTCTTTGACTTGTGGTTTATCGACAACTTGCAAGACTTCTTCTTCCTTATCGGCAACGGTAGGTGTATCAGGTAGAACAGGCACTTCTGAATATGGTTGAGTACTTGGAGTAGTTTGTTGTTTGGTTGTTCCACCATCGTCACCATCAAATCCGAAGAAATTTCCTACGGATTCTAATGCACCAGATGCCATATTCTTGATATCATCCATACTAGGAATCAACCCCATGACAAACTCCTTGATATCAGTAATCATTTGATTGATAGGTTCCATCAAGTAACCAATCGGATCTTCGCTCTCCATGAAACCATTCCAGAACTCTTTGATACCTTCGATCATGGAAGTGACTTTGTCTGGTATAGCACGTATCATCGACTCCATATTCATCATAACTTCACTGAACATCTCTGAGAACGAGAAACTGTCCAAGAAAGTAGAGAAGTTTTCGAAACCCAACATACCTGATATCCAAGAGATACCGTCTTTTAGGAGATCTACTAAACTCAATACTGCACCATTGATCGCACCGGTCATGAATGCGTATACGCCACCGATGATATCACCTGACTTGAATTTACTCAGAGATGCTTTAATACCTTCGTACAAACCAATAGCGATTGTGAGTGGCCAACCAAAGAATCTACCTAGTGCACCAAACACTTTGAAGATATTAGGCGCAATTCCTCGCATGTACGCGACGACATCCTTCATTGGTTTTACTATCTTACTAAAGGAATCTTTGATACCTCCTGCGAATTTACCCACACTAGCAAATGATTGACCTGCTGATCTGAATGCTCCAATAACTGTCTGGAATCCAGTTGTGATAGATGTACCGACACTCTTGACGAACTTTACAGAATCGGTAAAGATTTTACCCATACCTCTGAATGTCTTTTCGAACATATTCAGAGAACGGAAAGTACCGGTTACAGATTGTGATAGTCCCTTGACACCATTCATACCTGCTTTGAATGCATTAGATATATTACTGAAGGCGTTAGTGATAGGTTTTACAAAATTCTTAAAACCATCAACATATAACTTCACCCCTATCTTAATATCAGTGACAAGTGATTTGATGCCAGTACCCAAGTCTTTAAAGACCTTGACCACACTAGAAGCAAAGTCGGTAACCGGTTTGAAAACATCCTTCAATTTCTTCACGATATTACCACTTGCAAGTTTAACAAGATCGGAAATTTTTTTTCCTAATGGAGCGAAGAAGTTTGTAATAGGACGTAATAGAAACTTGACACCCGACAGAATAGTCTTGAAGGTTCCTGATATAACATTCTTTATAAGTTTTGCGGTGTCTGTAATAGCCTTCATCCATCCTATCGCAAGACCTTTAGCAAAACCAAGAACCATGGTAGGAATACCGATGAGTAAATCTAAGATACCGCCAGTCTTCTTATCGAGATCTGGACGTTCGGGCCCGGTTCCTCCACCTGTAGGAGATGTTCTACCAGAATCTCGACGGGCCTCTTCTCTGTCACCAGCCTGACCTCTGAACTCGCCCAGAAGATCCTTCATAGTTTTCTTTAGGTCATCAACACCTTCACTTGTTGTTGCAGTGTTCTTGATGACCTGATCAGATTGTTTCGCATTCTCTTCTCTTAGAAGTTGAATCGAGGTTTGTAGTAAAGCATCTGCCATTTTAGTTTCTCATCTGTTCTTGTTTAATACGATCGTTTTCTTCTTTAACATATTCAACTAACATAGCAACGTAGATCTCCCTCTCCCACGGCAACATCATTTCAATTTCAGTCAAACTATAACTATGATGTTGTATCAGTGAAAAATTAGTTTTATAATAATTCACTAGACTATCATGAGAAAGGTTTAGGATAAAAAATCCTGCATACCTTTCAAAGTCACACTGTTCTGTTCCCCACAACCTTCACACGCAAATGTCTCGGTGTGTATCATTGCGGGCATTGCTTCAAGAAATTCACCTAACTTCCTGAATTGTCCTTGGGTCATAGACTCGATGAAATCCATTAGTTCTTCCTTCGATGTGTCACTGGAAGAGACTCTTTCTTCTTCGGTCAAGATTGCATTGATACATGTGGCAACCAAGTTAAAACCTACTGTAAGTTCATCTCCGGTCAAATCACTTGACTGGATATCAACATACGATGGATATTTCATTTCAACACTAACACTGTCTGTCAATTCTATGACGTTACTGAGTTCACTAGTAGACACATCAATTGAACCAATATCGATAGATCTTTCGTTCTTATGATCACAACTAGAACATTTCAACAACACTGTCGCGGATTCGCCCACAGACTTCGATCGTATCTGAGTAAACAGATATTCAATATCGAATGTTGTCAATGCATTAACATCGATTTCATTTTGAATACAAGCGTCTAATGTGTTGACAATTGCATTCAGTGCTTCTTTTTGATCGCCAGTTTCAAATGCGATCATCAATACCTTTTCTTCTTTGACCAAGTAAGGTCTATAAGAAACAACTTCTTTAGTAGAAGGAATCTTACATGAATACTGCGGTGATGTATTTAACTTAGGTAATGCCATTATATTCTCCAGTGTTTTTAATAATTTATTTAACCAAATAATTTTGAGAAGATTCCACCGATCGCTCCACGAGCGATGTTCTCTCCGTCTTTTGTGTAGTCTCCGACTTCACTTTCCCAATCAGTAAATGATAGTTGTACACTCAATTCCAATACACCTTCTTCACCATTACCTAATTGTTGATCAGTCAACGATGTTGGATAACACTCCAACAAAGTACATTGATATGTTTTCTTCATTTGAAAAGAAGCACCTGCATCAAGTTCTCCTTGTGCGAGATCTATAGGCCCTACTTTCGGTAATCTGTTTTTCAGGAAGGATGGGATCTTATCCGTAAACCCTAACTGTTTCTTGATTATAGAAAGTCTCAGACCTCTTTCCATAGTAGTTATTGTTACAGGATATGTATAATCATCGAAGTACCCTACTGTACGATTCAATTGATTATGCGCTTCGTTCTGCCAGTTCTCGAAGTACTGACGAACCAGATGATTGTTTGCAACCAAAAACGTCATTGTCATATCTGTGGTAGCATATCCATTTGCGAACTTTCGGTTGGTCGTACCAATCGCATGATCTATAGACATTATCTGTCTACCCGGCAACGTTGCAACAGTACAAAATAGATTCAACTCTCGTGCGTCCATTTTGAAACTTTCTATTTGGGGTAGGGTGACCATGAACTGATTACCCTTGGCAAGTCCACCTGAACCACCTATTTGACCCTTTAGGTCTTCGATTGAAAATCCTGAACTCATCGTATCATCTGCCTACTATCGTAATGAACCTTATAACTGTTTCGTTTGCGGAACTGTGCGGTTGGCAGAAAGATTGCAATCTCCCATTCTGGTGCAGGTACTTCCGCAAAACGACTGGTAACCTGAGAATTCAAATAATGTTTAACACATGGTTTGAAGTATCTCAGATTCGAAGATTTCTTTAACATTCTATATGTCAAAGAAAACTTATCATCTTCACTCAACTTACTACCTTGGATATCCATGATGTTCGCAAAGAACTGCATCCTCAACTTGGGTGGCAGATAGTGTAGATTCAATCCTAAGAATCCACCCTTCGCAGGCCCAAGAACAATCACCAATGGAAATGCATCATAGTATGGTAGTTTGTCTTTATGTTTAGGATCATAGGTAAACATGAACATACCAC
>Ga0208134_1000016_pt1 | contig 84782 bp, 75 predicted proteins | sample VirMetDEL_Mar_31_FD_184515 | JGI IMG/M metagenome (GOLD analysis project Ga0208134, IMG submission 184515) | Aqueous microbial communities from the Delaware River and Bay under freshwater to marine salinity gradient to study organic matter... | ecosystem: Environmental > Aquatic > Marine >...
CCGAAGGTCACATGACGCGATCACGAAAACGACAGGCTGCAAGTCGCACTCCAGTAGAAGAAGCAAAGGTCGGTGATACCGTTCACCTCGGACACGCCACTAAAGGTGGTTCTGGTGTCAAGGGTAAGGTCGTAAAGATTGATGGTAAGAATGTCCACATCAAGAACGACAAGGGTGCAATGTTCAAGGGTCCAATGGATCGCGTTACCGTAGGTGAAGCAATCAAGTATGACTCTGCTGGGGACTCAACAGGAACGGTCACTGGTAAGGGTAAACGAGATCGCGGACCTGGCGGTAAAGTAATGGTCAAGTATAAAGGTTCCGACACATATAAAGATGGTGCGAAACTCCCAATCAAAGCAAGAGACATTGGTAGACTCATCAAGACTGCTCGCAAAAAGGGAACCAAACCATACGATTCTCGCAATTTATCAAACCCTCGACTCACAAAGGATCATGTTGAGCATGGCGTTGATGAGGGAATGGCTGACAGTGCCAAGAGAGCAGCAAAGATTCTAGCCGCCAGAACACCAAAGAATGTTCACAATCCAGGCCGTCCAACCAAGAAGAGTGCAGGTGATATTGAGGCAGCCCGTCGAGAGAAGGCTCGTCGAGATTCGATCGATCGCCGCGCCGCAAGAGATAAAGAAATGCTCAATAACAGAGAAGGTGTTGAGGATATGACTGCCGCACAGGAGCGTGATCGACAGCACCGAGACAACCCAACTCGCAAGACAGTGGCGGGCGTAAGACTCCCATCAACTGACAAAGAGCGAGCATCCTATGTCAAGAAGTTTCAGGCAGACAAAGCAGGAAAGCCTGGCAACACCAAGCCACGAAAGATGCGAGATCTTCAGATGAGACTGAGAGGCCCTAAGTGAAAAGTTTTCTAGAGTATTACGATGACGAGACACCAGAAGAGAAGAAGCGAAGAGAGAAAAGCGAACGCGCCCTCGATGCAGAAAACTCGGATGATGCGATGGACGACCGTGTAGTTCCCTATAAGAAGGACAAGAAGAAATGAAATCATTCACCGATTACCTAAATGAAAAAATGGATCCCCGTGATCACGCCGTTGAACGAGATGGTAAGTTTGTTGTTGTCGATAAGGACGGAGAAACCGTTAAGACATTCGAGGACAAAGCAGCAGCAGAGAAGTATGCTGTGGCGAACCATGATAAGTTAATGGAGGGTTGTGGTTGTGATGGAACTAATGAAGACGTTAGTTCTAAGGATGCGGGTAGAATCGGTGCTGCTATTTCAAATAGAAAGGATCTGCCCGCTTCTGAAAAGAACGTAGCAAGACGATCTCTTCAGAGAAAGGTAGCCAGGGCCCAGAGAAGAGAAAAAGCATTTAATGTAAACGCCGATTCTGGTAGTAGATATCGAGTAGGAACTAAGCGGCCCGCCGATCCAAACAACCCAAAGCACAAGGAACTCGTCCGAAGTCGTGCAGTCAGTAGATCGATAGATAAGGATCGCAAGGCAGGGTACAGCACCGAAGCCGTCAAGCCCGCCATGCGTATGGGTGTTGACTTCAAGTATAAGGCTCCATCCGACGCCGAGAAGGCAGCCATGAAGCGAGAGAAGGAGAGGCTCGATAAGATGCGTAGCACTCCTGATACCTCTGCCGCTGGTCGTGCTGCTCAAAGAATGATTGATGCGAGAAAGAAGACAGAAGAGTCTGTCGAACTCGAAGAAGCAAAGGCAAAAGATATCGTCAAGGGTCTTACCGACATGGACGGGCCCTTCACCGTTGTTGCCATCAAGAACAACAAGGTGATCAAGCAAGAGAACACCAAGATGCGAAACATGCTTCCCGCCATCGTCAAGATGATGCGTAAGGAAGTCGGTGTCAATGTTACCATTGGTATCGAGGACAGAAAGGGAACCATTCGCAACACCTTCAAGGAAGATGTCGAACAGGTTGATGAACTTAGTGCAAAGGCATTGAAGAAATATAGAGTCAAGTCTATAAAAGATCGTGAAGATGCCGTTCGTCAGGGTTATAATCCAAACACAGGACAACTTGATCCAGAAGCAGAGAAGAGAAGAAAGAAGAGACTCGCAGGATTCTCCAGAGCGAAAAGGAAGTTAGTTGCCGCAGAGGATGTCGAACAGGTTGATGAGTCGGCAGGTAAGTTCCGAGAGGTTCTAAACAAGGGCAAGAAACTCGGCGACTGGAACATGATGTCATACTTCCTCTACGACGGAAATGTATGGATGCTCCAGTCTGGTCGTGCAGTCAACCAAGGCAAGTTAGAGGTCTTCAAGAAGAAGGCACAAAAGGGTCTTCTCAACAGTCTCAAGTTCGAGGAGACTGATCTCAAGAGGGAAGATGTCGAGCAGGTTGATGAACTCAGGGTAAAAACCTTAAGATCGTACATCAGCAAGGCACAGAAGGACAACACCCAGCGTGTCACTCGAATGGCAGACAAACCAGATCATATGCCTGCGGACAAGGATGAGATGCGTAAGTTACGAAAGCGACAAAAGGGTGTGGTAAATGCGAAGACTGATATCGCCATGCGTAGGATTGCCGGTAAAGACTACAGAAAGCGTATGGGTGAAGATGTCGAGCAGGTTGATGAACTCAAGATGCCTAAAGGTGGACTAGAAAAAGGCACATTCAAGAACCCTGCTCTCATGCTCAAACTTCTCACCACAGGTGGCAAGGGAAAGCGTAAGAGAAAGGTAGAAGAAGAGAAGAAGGATAAGATCAAGGTCAAACTCGATCCCAAGAAGAAGATTGGTTATGAGGTACGATCCGTTGGACCAGGCGGCAAGACTACCGTCACCAAGCGTAGAGATATGCCTGGTCAGGAGGACGTAGGAGAAGCGTCTGCTGCGTGGCAGCGTAAAGAGGGGAAGAACAAGGAGGGTGGACTCAACGCAGCAGGGAGAGCATCCTACGAGCGTGAGAACCCCGGTAGCGATCTCAAAGCACCCGTCTCCGCAGAGCAAGCGAAGAAGAGCAAGGGTGGTAAGGCAGCAAAGAGACGCAAGTCGTTCTGTGCTAGAATGGGTGGAATGCCTGGTGCAATGAAGGACGAAAAGGGTAGACCAACTCGTAAGGCATTAGCCCTTCGTAAGTGGGACTGCTGATTAAGGCTGAAAACCAATCTTATCAGATCCGCTTGCTAATCCATTTTTGGTTCTAATCTTCAATGCGTCTTCTTCGTCGAACTGTGTGCTACCTTTAATATCCCACTCAGGAACACCATTTGAGTTCTGTTTATAGACAACATAGTAGACTTGATTTTTAATAGAGTCTGTAAATATTTTAGTTACTGGACAAGCACCTGTTGTTTTAGTTTCTTCTTCAATTATCTTTTCACAGGCATAATTAATGGCTGTGCTTGCCACCGCTCCAGATTTTACTGTTTTATGGTTTTCTTTTATTGCCCTTTGTATTGTTTCATTAGTATCAATGAACGTAGTCCATAACTTTTGATCGTAGTTTTTCTTTTTATTAACAAAATCAGCAACTGCTTTGGTAGTGATGCCTGGATATTTTCTTTTTAGATTACTTTTTTTACTCATTAAATATCCGACTCCAGCAACACCTCCTGTAGCAATTGGATTATCGTCTAATACTCTTAGTAAGCCATACTGTATAGTTTTCGACCATTTTCTCTTAACAGTAGTTTGTCTGTTTATCAAATCTAAAACATCTTGTGGTTTTACAACATTCGTCGAACCTGGCTTTGCTTTTGCCGATATAACAATTTGACGCTCATTTGCTCCTGAACCACTATAAACAGCATAATCCATCAACGGATAGTTTGGTAGATCTGGGAACCAAGACTTAGCATTTCTTGATATATCATATTTTATATTACAACATTTTTTTAGAAGATCAAATGCGACTATTGCCATTGGACCAATCACTTCTGAAAAATCAGTTTTTACCGCGTTCACAAATGAAGTTTGTTTTTTAACTTCGTTATATGCTTCTGCTAACTCAGTATCAGAAATGTAGTCTCCTTGACTGTGGTATAATACGAGAAGATCTAGATATTCTTTTTGTGCAGGATTTAAATCATCCCTGCTTTCTATAGATTTACGGAGAGTATCTTGTAACTTATCGATTGTATACTTAGGGCCTTCTTTAATATTAAATGCTTGTGGCTTAAGGCTTGCTTGTGATGATTTAGCACTACCAGGCTTTACCATATCATCTAAATTTATTCTGACGGATTTACCATCAAACTTAACTAATGCTCTGAGTTCGTATTTACCCTCATTGATAAATGTTACCTTATCGCCTTTTTTGAATTTACCTATGCTTTTCTGACCTGTTGCATCATACATTGTGGCATTATCTTTTTTGACTGTCGTGTCAATAGACTTATGCTGCTTGTATTTGTCATTCCAGTTCGCAATACCTCTTCGTCCAGCCATGGGTAATCTCCAAAGTTCTACTTGTATTTATACGGAGAGGTGCTATACTATAGCAACAAACGCCGAGGTGGCGGAATTGGCATACGCAGCAGACTTAAAATCTGCCGTCCTTATGGACATACGGGTTCGAGTCCCGTCCTCGGTATTGATTATAAATAGTGGTGGAGGAACCACTATGAATACTCGCAAAGAGAACGAAGGAAGAAAAACTAAAAAAGAAGCAACCCATTACTGGCCAACTCGACTTCGAGTCGATGGTAAGGCTGTGTGGATTTTACTCACCGATGCAGAGGTTCATAGGGCTGCAAAGCGAGCAGAAAATAATCCAGAAGATGTTCCTGGCTTATGGACAAGAATCCGACTTGTATTTGGACTTTGACTAAAGGAGACATCAATGAGACTACAGTACACATACGAAGAGAGCGACTGCTACGAATACGATCCACCCGCAACCTTTATTAATGGTGCGCCTCCAACACGAACTGAAGGTATTCCAGTTGGTTGGAAAAAAGGATCCTTTGCAGAACAAGACGGACTAGATCTTTCCTCTTTCAATGTTCGCAACCGCCGATATAACAACAAAGCAGGTAACACTAACCTAGACGATATCAACAACTGGAACAGTGGTTACTGGGCAACAGTTTTGATTACACCCAAGCACGCGATCGGTTGTCGTCACTACTGGAGAACGGTTCCAACACAAGAACGCAAGCAGCGTTTTATGGGCAAGAGTGGTAAGATGTATTACCCCGAGTGGGAATCAACTACCGAGTTTAATGGTGATCGTATTCTCATTACATTCAAAGAAGAACTGCCTGATGATGTCACTCCTATCGAGGGATGTGATGTCGGTTATGTGCCAGTCGGAAGTAAGATCTACCAGTTGACCAATCAGGGTATGCTTCACTATATGTACACCAAGGGTGGTAAGGTTGCAACTTGGGGTAGTGGACCAACTCGCGTCTATGACTTTGAGTACGAAGTTGATCCTGTTATGGGCGAACGCGAAGCAATCTGGAGCGGTGACTCTGGTACTCCTACATTCGTCAAGGACGAACAGAACGGCAAACTATACTGGCTTGGAAACAAGTGGGGTGGTTTCCCATTCTCACGAGAGAGTAACTCAACAATGGAAATCGTTGAACACCTCAAGGGATTAACCAGCGACGATCGTCCTACTGGTTATGATTGGAAGATCGCACAACTCAGTGGTGGAGAAATGGATTATAATAATGATGGTGTAATCGACTCTGCCGATTTGGGTCATGTTCTTGCTGCATTCGGTATGGATGCAAAGGGATATTATGAACAGTTCGACCTCAACGATGATGGTAAGGTTGATTCTGGTGATATGGGTAAGATTTTTGCTAAGTGGGGCGTAACTGCCGACATGGTAACTTTCGATCCAGATAATCCACCACCACCAATTCAAGACGAAGAGAAGAAAATCGTTCTGACACCTGGCACTGGTTTTGATGCATTCTTCGCAAGTGACTTTGATACTCCTGCTAGGTTTGGTCAATCTATTGCCGCCGCAGAATATATTCAATCACAGGATGTTGATGGTAATCCCATCAAATCGAATGATGATACTTTCGCAGCAGACTCACACCCGACTCTTGCTCTCGGACAACCAAACATTTTTACCACAGATAAAGATTGTGATATTGATGTTTATACTTTTCATGGGTCAGGAATCAAAGAAGTTCTAGTTTCTGCTGATGGAGGCGAAGAAATAAATGCGATTCTTGTTCCAGACGAAACAACCGATGGTTATGGCGGCCACTACAAAATACCAATAACAAAAGAAGGTATTGGTGCTGGTAAGAATACAGAACTTCGTATCACTGCTGTTCCAGAAAATGGATATACCAGAACTGTACAGATGTTCCTTTCCTATACCGAAGGAGAAAATCGTGTTAAGGTTGATTCATCTGTTACGATCGCCGATGGTATTGGACTCGTAAATAAGTTATTCGATGAAACGAAGAGAAATATTCTGGAACTAACTGAAAGTGCAGAATATGAACTCGGAAGTGATGCAACTTTACTTCGTGACTTTGGCTGGATTGAAGTAGAAGCACCAGAAGGTATCGAAGCAGTCATTGATGTTTCTTATGGTAGTGTAAACTACGGCAAGAGGCCCAAGGTTCATCAGGTAAAATGGAACAACATAGTTTTCCGTTCTATGGTGAAGTTAAACGATCCTCTTGCTCTTACACGAGGTAATGGTGGATTCTATCTAGAAGACACTCCTCGAACCACTCGTTGGTGGTTAGATGGCTGTAGAACTGAAAGTAACTGGTTCTCTCAAACTATAGACGGAACTCCTATGTGGGAACTCACAGATGATGATGAGAATATTCCGAACGGAGCAAACATCTTCCGTAATGTTTACAATCAGCAGATTTACTACACCAACTGTTTTGATTCTGAAACCTACTATGGTTATGGTAATGCTAGACTTGTAAACAACTGTGTTCTTGATCGAAACTACATGGACGCATTGACAAATGTCAAGGCAGTTATCAATAGTAAATCAACTCGCAAGTTGAATCCTCGGGCAAAATCACGACACGCAGATCACTTCCAGCAGTTTGCGGGAAGGGCCAACGATTTCGTCAACAACCAAGGCGAAGAGTTTGTTGTTGCTCCCGTGATGAACAGACTTCTTTACGGATATGAAGGTCATGACGAGTATCAATATGTTCAGCAGTTTGGATTCTTCGGCACTGGTAAAGAATACTACTGCGACATTGCACATGTTAAATCGAAGTGGACTGGTGTAATGTCTACTGCGGGTATCGCTCAGATCGGAATCCGTTATGATCATATTCTAAACATTGGTCTTATCAGTGAAAACGGCGGATTAATATATCGAAGTGACGGAAAGCAATATGGTCCTTGTTTAATCAAGGATATAAACATGCAGTCATTGAGCAATGGAACCATCAGTCCTCTGAATCAACCTACAGGTGTAACCGAGTTTCGTGAAGCAGGTGAGATTTCACCACCCATGACTTATAGTGGAATCCCAACAGACGATAGTAACCTAATCACTAAGTTTTCTTGGTTTGTTCCACCCAAAGCACTTGGACCCGAAACTGAAATCGGAAATATGTATATCAAGGACGGTGTTGGCGAAGGTTCTCTTTGGTTGGGAACTAAAGCAAAGTCATGGACTGGCATTATGACTCCAGACTCTGAAGGTGAAGAGATTCATCTTGCAGAGGTATTTGGATTGGATGCAGATAGTTGGAACGAAAGATCGAGATTTGCATACACATACTCACCGAAAAGTATTTTGACGGGTATGACACTCACATGCTTCCCAACAAGAGAAGCAGGAGAAGAGTTTATTGCCTCTGCTGGTGAACAAGGTTGGTGGTTGAAGATCACCACTGATAAGGGGTTTGCATACTCGAAATCACCTCTTAATCTCAGAGCAGGTGACTCGAAACTTGTGAGTGTTCCAAATCTCAGTTCCGGGAGTCTGGGCGGTGATTGGTTAAATATAGAAGAAATGGTTGAATCAACAACTGGAATTCTTTTTGAATTAAAGACAATGAACTAAATAGAAAGGTAAAAGGAGATTATTATGGCTACAGTAAAGACAACAACGGATCCAAAGCCAGGTGTGAAGTCCACCGAGTTTTGGGCAGCAATTGGAATTGGTGGACTTCCACTACTTGAAGGCACGGGTTGGTTTAAGAACTGGCCCATCACAGAAGGCGGAGAGATCGCCATGTGGAGTGTAGCAGGTGCAGTGATGTGCAGTTACATTTGGAGTCGAGCATGGGTAAAGGTATCAACGAAGGGAGCAGCAGATGATATTGAGATCATTAACGCTAGCAGCCGTACTGGCAAGTAATAGTGCTTTCGCACAGGACATCGATTGTCCTCCACGAATGCCTAAACCAACTACAACGACCAGACTCCCTCAGTTGAGTGACGAAGGTGTAGAATCTATTCTCACCATTTCTGAAGGTGATGTAGGAGATCGACAGGTAGTTGCAGTTTATGAACGACCAATGGGTGATTATGTTGGACCGTTTGGTCTAGACGGTACAGTCGAATGGACGAACAGCACTTCAGTTGCTCGTACCATGAGCATTCGTCTTACCGTTCAACTCAGTGATGGTATCATTCCTATTATTCCAGAACAGTATTCTGGTTTAGTTTGTTGGGAAGCCAGCACAAAGAGAATCATTACCGTCGTGAGTCAGCGTGTAGAAGCAGGCGAAAATATCGAAGTCCCAGTTATATGGGACATCGTAACTCGTCTCGAAGGACAACTCGCAGACTTTAATGGTGATGGTTGGGTCGATGAACTTGATCAGACACTCTTGATTGGCGCACTCGGAACCGACAATCCTCTGTACGATCTAAACAAAGATGGTGTAGTGGACATGTTGGACATGGAACTTCTATTCCAAGCCATCTCGGATTCTTGGAACGATCAGATCGAGGCTGCGAACGGTGGGGGTGATGTTGACCCCACCGATCCACCTGATCCCCCAATCGAGATCACTGAGGACTTCAACCCTCTATGGGAGTCTGCTGATCACATTCTACTCTTGACTATGAACGAGACTCCGAACGACAATGCCCGAGGAGGGCATTTTATCGTCCCAAAAGCGGAGTGGCGGTTGATCTAGTCAAGGGTGATTTCGGTGTCGCAGATGACACTGGATCAGGAGGACCAGCCGCCATTTCAGCATCTACTTATGGATATCAATCTGTTAATCTATCTGATGGTGAAGTGACTGTTGATGAATGGGTTGCAGCAAACCCGAATGCAAAATGGGTCGTTGAGATCTACCGTGATGGAGAAATCATTCACCAGTTGGCAACAGACTCTGCCAACGTTACGGGGTATGCTCAAATCCAACAGCCAGATGGCAGTAAGCAGTACGGCAATGGAGTCTGGTGGGCAGCGGTGATAAAGCCTGAAGATTTTCAGGTAGGAGATGTGTGGAAAGTTTACGGGTGGAATGATATGGGGGAAAATATTTCTGCCTATCCACCCGACAGGACTTGACAAAGATCGTAGATGTGGTATAATTTGTGCATGAACAAGAAGCGACATCTCGATCAGTTCGATTTGGAAGCGGAGAAAGAGGGGGGTGCCATTCGTCAACACGGTGGCATCCCCACTTCTCGCTTAGGTAAAGGCATCACCAAGCAGCGTAAGATGCACGCTCGCGGTGAATGTATTCAGACTACTCGTATCATCAAAAGAGGAAAATGGCTCGTATGACTGACAAGACTATGGTAAAAGTTCTGCCCCGTATGGTAGAAGAATGGATTGGTATGGAAGACATTTGTTTTATTACTGGTAAGATCATCGGCAAGAATGATCGGGCCCGATGGACCGACGAGTTTGATGGTTGGATTTCTGAACGAGGACAGGAGATCGTCGAAGCAGACGCCCGTGGTCCTGCTCCTGATCCAGAGTCTCTGATCATTTTCGCAGAGTGGTATGCAAAAGACGAAGCAAACGCCGCGAACGACGAGTGGAGGCAAGGATACCGATGAGAGCATTTAGTACACTAGAACTTCTGGTTTGCATTGCGTTGATTTCAATTATGATTTCACTGACTCTGTTCTTTCGATGGGATGATACCAAGAAGGAACTGGACGACCAACAAGAGATTCAACAGGCAACAACTGAACTGTGGTTGGTTCGCATCGAAGATCCTACTCAACCAGTCTTTTGGACTTGGGAAGATAGCGAAGGTGTTCTTTGGATGCTGTCTCGTAAGGATAACAAGGTGAGGAAGGTGGGTCCATGAAAGAGGTTCATGATTTCGAGGGACCATATCAGATTCACAATACTCACGACGGACACACTTTGGTTTTCGTCAAGGGAATCTACGAGGCATTTGATTTTCAGAGTGATCGACTCACGAATATCATTGAAGGCAAAATCAGTGCGTTGAACACTGAACTGCTGAAATGGAACGCACTTAAAACTTCAAGAATGGAAGATAATGATTGAACAACAGTACGCAATGACTATGCTTTTGATTATGACCGTGACCAATGTCTTTCTTGGTATTGCAATGGTCGCAGGATTTATCCCGATTGAATACGGAATGTCGCTTGCTTTCTTTGCAATGTGTGGTATAATCTGGAAGTGCAAGGTGGATCTCATGGGCAATGTTCGCCTCTGGGAGAACCCGAAGCAGTATCGAGAACGTATGGATAATCGAATTCTCCGTGGAAGGTTTGAAGAGGATAAGTGATATATATGAACTGTCTTGACTGTAATAACGAAATTCCTGCTGCTCGCATCGAAGCGATCGGCGAAACTGACTACTGCGTGAACTGTGCAGACAAGCACGCGGCGCCCGTTGTAGCACGAATGATCTACTCGCATAAAACTGCGGGTGAAGTCTTTATCGCCAAGGGCAAAGAGAACGTCCGACGACTCAACCGAGAGTATTCTCGGGCACGGTAATATATACTTTAAAGGATATTCATCATGAAAGAAGAACTAAAGATTTCAACTAAGGTTGCTGTTCGTCAATCTAATCTACACCGCTACGGTCTATTCGCAAAGGAAGCGATCGAAAAGGGTGAGGTTATTGAAGAGACGATCTTCGTCCGCACCACCCATAGGTCGCAGAACGAGAACCGTGACCCCGCCCTTCACCACTATTCCTACGGCATCAACTGCAACTGTGAGAAGTGTCAGAAGGAAGGCATTAACTTTGCTATTCCGTTTGGTTATTGTCAGTTTACCAACCACTCTCTAGAACCCAACGCCGTTCTAGTTCACGACTACACCGAGTCCGTTACTGCTCTAACTGCCCTTGATGATATCAAGGAAGGTGACGAGATCCTTATGAACTACGGTGAAGGATTCCAGAACTGGTTAGATAAGGTTAATGAGATTCAAGAAAACATGAAGTTGGCTAACTCAGAACAAACTAAAAAGTTTGAAGAGGGACCACTCAAGTTTAGACCAAGGTCAGTAGAAGAAGCCGCTGTTGATCGAGGTATCAATAAAACTATTGAGGCCGCAAACGAAGAAGAGTGATCAAGCGGGAACGACGGGAGTATCGTCTGGCTCAACATCCTCACCACCGCCAGGTTTCTTTCCTAACTCATCACATGGTTTAGGCACTATATCGCATTTGTAAAAAACGTTTCCACAAGAACCACATTTTTTATTTGTGACCTTGGTACAGTGACCTGCTTGAACATTACAGTCCATCCACCCCGGAACGGCTCCGTCTCTAAAGAAGTAGTTCGCCCCTCCTGTTGGATCTTCCATACCACGATAGTTTGAGTGACCAATTTGATTACAGATCTTTTCTGCTGATTTTATACATCTTTTTTCTAAAGAATTATCTGTGGTCTTGCAGAAACATTCATTGAATTTTTTTGCTCCCCATCCACCAGAAAATCTATTACGCAATCTTGCCATATCACAATAACTGTCTTCATCTCTTCCGGTGCCGTCATCTGGTGGGATTGCTCCGCCTGGAACTCTATCTCTTCTTCGATTCCATATGACCCATGCGTTACATATTTGACATTGATCGTCATTGCACTCAGCCTCTGCATAGACAAGACACTTACAACACTCCATGTCTCTCTTTAACCAGTCTTTAAATGGTTTTCCAGTCATAGGAGTCGGCATTGGTCCGTAGATGGGCGGTTCACAATCCCCTCCTAAGGCACCTGTTGTTACATAAAGAACAGGTTCATAAGAAGAAGATTCTGATACAGGAGGCTCTTCTCCATAAACAGAAACAATAACCTGCTCTTCAGAGGCATCTTCTTGAACTACTTGTTCTGTTACATCAATACATTCAATACCATTTTGAGTATAGATGCTTTCTACTGTATATCGACTATTATTCTTACTGGTCTTTGCAAACTCTAAGACAGAGCCAGGTACAACACCCAAGTGACTGATAGACTGACTTGGAAGTAGGTTTAAGATTTTACTGATTGAAGTGGAGTCTTCATTCGTTTGAGTTTTAGTCCACTGGGGTAGATCGATGAAGTATCTACCATCAAACACAGAAGCAGTTGTTGATGTTATAGTAGTGCCTTTAGTCGCCACTAAGATTTTCTTTGAAACATCAACAGTTGAGATCGTGTAGGTGTCTGCGAAATTGGTTAGTGGAACACCAGTAACTTCATTGATAAAATTGCAGGTGGACTCAATACCACCATCTAGTGTTAGCGTAGCACCAGCACTAAGTCCTCGGAAGAAGCCATCAAAGATTGATGCTTCATCTCCAGTGACCTGCGAGTAGTCAAACATTACAGTTTGTCTATCAGGCTTTACAACTACACTAGGACGCAAAGAGAAACGAGTCTTCTTTTCATCTAAAAGAAAGTCAGTATTCGATGAGGCAAAGTATAGTCCATATACAGTTGCACTATTTTGTCGAATCAGATTATCACTCGTCTCTACTGCTTTTTTATTTGCAGTAGAAGTTCTCTTTGGTCTTCTTATCATATCAAGAACCTATTACATGGATTGTAGATGATCTGGAATCTGTGCGAACAAAGATCTTGGATGGATCTAAGATGCTTATGAATAACTCTTCGCCAGGAAGAAGGGGGAAACCATTACTTGTGCTATTCACAAGAGAAGTTGCACCCACAAAAATACTTCCTATATTACTAGAAGAAGATTTAATCGTCACACCATTTTGTAGTGTTGCTGAAGCAAGAGGTTTACCAGCACCAGAAACCTTAACAGTGGCAACATAAATCTGACTAGGAGGAGTAACTCGATCCATACTAGTCTTCACTAGTTTATCGTTTCCTACTGTTACTACAGAATCAGAGAGTGTCGTTAGTGAAGTGTTTGCGGTGTCTACCTTAGCACCAACTCCAGATACAGTGTTGTTGAGAGTGCCAATCTTTTGATTGGCTTGTGTAATCTGAGCGGCAGTAGTGGCACCGTGAGTCACTAGATCACCGACCACTGTAACTTGATCAGAGGCAGTTAGATCACGAATATCAAGATCGGTGGCCGAGACGACAACCGAGTCTCCCGCACCTTCTCCTTGGACCGTTACAGGGACCATTCCTGCTCTACCCTCGACTGCTAGGGTGGTTCCAGCGGTGTTAGAGACCCCGATATCGCTTGCTACATTGACTGAGAACGTAACTCCAGTGACACTATCGAACGCGACCTTCAGAGCGTCTCCAGAGACTCCTAGAGCGGTCCCTGCTGCGTAGAGATCGACTGGGAGGGTCGTACCTCCAGCAGAGTTATATACCGCTACAGAGTCCGTTCCTGCTGCGAGATCCCGTATGTCAAGATCAGTTGCAATGGCAGTAACGGTTCCAGTGACTCCCACGTTAGAGGCAGTAGTACCAACCACAGTGACAACATCAGTGGCAGTTAAGTTACGAATATCAAGATCAGTGGCAGATACGGAAACTGCCATTCCACCAGAGATTCCTTGAACAGCCACATAATCAGATAGAGTAGATCCTGTGTAGCCTATTGTTCCGCCAGTTAGGTTGCGAATATCAAGATCAGTGGCAGACACAGCGAGTGCTTGTCCACCAGAGATACCCTGTACCGCTCCAGTAACTTCTACGGCAGAGTATACTGCTGGATTACCAGCAGAACCAATAACACCTGTAGCACCCGAAGTTCCCGTTACGCCACCAGCAACGATTACCTTGAGGTATGCTGCGGTGCTTCCGTAAACAGCCATCGAGTTACCGATGTTGAATGTTCCCTTGACTTTCAACTCACCATCTTCTATAATAGATGCAGTTGATCCTCCGGAGTATCCAGAGAACAACTGAACAGGCATAGGATTGTTATTTGATACGCGAGTTGAAGTGGTGGTGTCACCAAATACGGGTTTGATGATTTGAACTTGTGCGTCTGCACTAACACCGAACCCGTCATCTGTAGCCATATTATATGTGGCACCTGAAGGTCCGCTAGCGACGATAATGTTATCAGCCATGATCTACTCCGATATGATATTCTGATCTTTAATATATATAATAGTAACCAACACCCAAAAGGATTCGTAATGATTGAAGATATAAACTTCCCACATGAGATTGAAACTTATGTGAAGGAAAATGGTGGAACCTACGTTGAGGCTGTATTGAGTATTTGCGAAGAATACGATATTGATCCCGTATTCGTTGCAAAGACTCTTACAAAGCCTATTATCGAGAAGTTGGAAATCGAAGGCAGAGATCTCAATATCTTGCCTCAACTAACCTCAGCAAAACTCCCAATTTAATGACATGAACCAGCACACATTCTCTGGATGGAAAAATAAGAATAGACGACAAGGCTATAAAAAGTCATTCAAGATAATCAAGGATGATAAATTTTATAGTGATGTAGAAAAAGTCATGAAGAAAAGAGATCTTACTCGCAGTAAGGCTATAGAGGTAGTAGAAGGCTGGAGAATGAAAGATCAACAGAGTAAAGATTATAGGCAAAATGGTAAGAAAAGAAAGAAAAATAAAATACAACCTTAGTTGACAAATGACTTTTGGGTGGTATAATAAATCTAACATTCGTGCAAGGTAGTTCCTTGCGTAACTCAGGCTAGGGTAGATCCCTAGAGAAAGGAAAAGCATATGGGCTTTTCAGACATGAAGAAGAGAAGCGGAGATGTATCTGCTCTCTCGGACAAGATGGAAAAGATGAATGACAAGAAGTCTTACAAGGATGACCGCTACTGGCGTCCTGAACTAGACAAGTCGAGTAATGGTTATGCCGTTATTCGATTCCTCCCCGCTCCTGGCGATGAGGAACTCCCGTTCGCTCGTCTTTACACTCACGGATTTCAGGGTAAGGGTGGTTGGTTCATTGAGAACTGTCCCACCACTATCGGTGGCAAGTGTCCACTCTGTGAGGTAAACAACGATCTTTGGAACAGCGGACTTGAATCTGATAAGGATATTGCTCGACAGCGTAAGCGTCGTCTCTCCTACATCAGTAACATTCTTGTGGTGAGCGATCCCAGCAACCCACAGAATGAGGGTAAGGTCTTCCTCTACAAGTATGGTAAGAAGATCTTTGACAAGATTCAGGAATCTATGAAGCCTGAATTTGCAGACGAAACTCCAGTCGATCCCTTCGACTTCTGGAAGGGTGCCAACTTCAAACTCAAGGTTCGTAAGGTTGCTGGTTACATCAACTACGACAAGAGTGAGTTCGAGGCACAGTCTGCTCTGTTTGATGGTGATGATACTCGTCTTGAGGATCTGTGGAAGTCTGAATACTCTCTTACTGAGATTATTGCTCCCGATCAGTTCAAGTCTTACGAGGAACTCAAGGCGCGTCTCAACGACGTTCTCGGTAACGACATTCGTTCTACTCAGGATGATGCTGTTACTGAAACCGCAGAGACTAGTGAGCCTGAGGTCACTACTGCTCCCGCAGCCGCTCCCACTGCTGAGACTGAAGAGGACGCCTTGTCCTTCTTCAACAAACTCGCAGCAGATGACGAGTGAAAAACAGGAGAGGGATGATCAGGGGAGTGGCTTCGGTCACTCCCCTTTTCTATTATCCAAACCTAGCAGCAGAGAATCTAGATCCACGGTTTACCATTTGAGATGCCATGAATGATGCTTCCTCTTGTGACATTGATACGCTACTAAATGTGTTGTTATTATTAGTAGTTGATGTAGATGATGGAGCAACTATGTTTGTATTACCATCGGAACCAGATGAGGACATACCTGCTTCATTTCTAGTCGAGCGATCAATCTGACTGGAGGTGTTCATCGATAGATCTCGTCTTCCTGCTATCTCTTCACCACCAGCAGATCCATTAGAACTACTTAATGATTCACTTATTCTACTCGCTGCTTCCGCCGTTGCTGGATTGAAAGTTGCTGTAGCGGTATAACCATCACCTGTTGGTTTTACATCTGTAACAACACCTGGCGGGAGAGTGCTTACTCCCATTTTAGACTTAAGATCCTCTCTGGCTCTGAAACTGGCTTTGCGTTGTGCTGCTATATCCTGACTACTGGACGATGTTCTAGGTGTAGCACTTCCCGTACCTACCATTGGTCCTGTTTGTGGTGTTGTGGATAGGTTGGAAACATCACCCGAAGACATCATACTTTGTTCATTCGTATTTGGTGATAACTCAGAACTATTGACATTTGCTGGAGTTATAGATGGAGTTTCTTCTTCGTCTAGGCCAATGATACTACCGAGAACGGGAATCTTTTCTAGCACATTATACACATTTTCTCCACCGACCCAACCAGCAAGACTACTACCAATATAGTCGCCAAGATATCCACCAGCGAAGGATCCCGCGAGGGTTCCTACTATGGGGACGGGAATCAAAGTACCAAGTGCCGCTCCTCCTAATGATCCCAAAGCCATACCCAATGCTGCACCTAGAGATTTACCTATCGCTTCTTTTTTCTCTTTAACAGATAGAGATGGATCATTTTTGATAGTATTAATATCAATAAGAGAAATCAATCCTGAGATAGCAGGACCAATGATTGGTAGTTTTTTACCAATAGCCTTTAGTATTGGTCCTGCTTGCTTTTTAAGTGCCTTCATCGCAGGTCCAGTTGCTAGATTCTTTGCGGCAGAAATTCCACTACCGACGACATTCTTTGCAGCAGAGAATCCACGACCAACAAAATCTTTTCCTGTTTTAATCGCACCCTTTGCTCGATCAAACATTCTACCAAAGAACCCTCTTGGTTTCGGTGCTGTGGTAGGCGCTGGGGGAGGAGGTGCCGGCGCACCACCTGGCATTGGAGGAGGAGTTGAGGGTGTGCGTGGAGGTGTGACTGAAGGTGTGGGTGTTTTACCCTTACCAAAACCCAAAACACTCTTGACTTTTTCCTTGATAAAGCCGCTGATGCCCAGGCCGCCGGTGAGGCTGATTCCTAATGCTCCCATAACATTACTAAAGATGGTTCCTATTATTCCACCATCACCATCTCCACCTTCTCCATCTCCACCAATATCTGGGAGATCTAGACTTCCACCAAGTCCAGCCGAAGCAAGACTTGCAGCCCTTTCACCTTCTAGTTTATTCTCTCGTTCTTTTGCTTTATCACCACTTTTAACAGAGACAGATTGTGCTATAGTTGTTAGAGATTCAGTTTGAGTTTCCTCTTGCTTATCTTCTAGTTTTTCTTCTCTTTGTTTCGATTTATCAATCTTGAGACTATCTTCTATGTTGGATAGTGATTTCGTTTGTAACTTTAGTTCTTTCTCGATGACATTTAAAGAGAGACCAGATGCAGATGAAGGTACAGGCGAAGAACTAGATGCTACACCGCCACTTACAGGACTGACTTCTGGACTATCATTAGATGAAACCAAAGAGGGCGTACTTATACCAAGACCAGAGAGTCCTGTTGACTTAGCCTCAAATCCTGCTGCTTGAAGTTGTTCACCAATAGCATTCTGTATAGCCTCATCTGGAGCCCCGCCGGCGAGTTGATCTAGCAACAACAAAAGTTCTTCTTTTGTTGTAATACCCATTTGAATCAGGGTATCAATCAGAACTTCTGATATATTATCATCACCCTTGTATGAGTTTTTTACGGACTGTATTAACTTAGCATATCCTACAGGGTTTTCTTTTTCAGATTCTCTTATTATTTTTAGAAAGTTTTTTCTTTTATTCTGTAGTTCTTCGTATGCTTTCTTTTGTAGGTTTCTTCTTCTGAAGAACTTAACAACACCTGCGCCTGGTAAATTGCCTGCGATTTCAGCACCTTTTTCTTTGGCAGTACCAACGACAACCGAAGTTAAACCTTCTGGTTTTTCTGCACCAAATTCTGTAGCAGCACTTCTAGATTGAACCCCAGTTTTCTTTAGATCTTTAAGACTCTGTTTATTCAGGTTTTTATTAGCAATACTAGAACCAGTTCTCTGGTCTCTTTGACGTTCCTTAATGAACTTCTGCATCAACTTCTGTGTACGCAGAATTTCTTTTTCTCGCTTGATTTCTTCAGCAGTTTTAGGTTTTTGTTGTGGTGTCTGTGCCATGTTTACCTTTTGTTTTTTGCTTTAATCTTTTCTTCTTCTTTCAACCAAGCCTGTAACTGATAAATATAGACATCTCTTTCCCACGGTATCCATTTCATTATGTCGTCGTATGAATACTTATAATGGTGCATTAGTTGAAACACCAATTTCATGAACCCCTCTAGATTCATGTGGGAGACACTAAACCGAAAAAATCATTTAACCCACTGATTTCTATTTTATTGCCATCTACTTCTAATGCGTGATGTAGTTGAGGTGATTTTTCGGCGTATTTAAGTAATGCCGCAAACTGAGTTTCTGTCATGCTCTCTACAAACTCTACCATCTCTTTATGTGAGAGATCTGTGCCGCTAAGAGACTCTTCTTTGATAGTCACTGTGTCTATCATCGACGCTACCATCTTGATGTAAGTATCTTGGTCTTTATTCCAAATTTTTATTTCATTTTTGATGACATCATTTAGAGTGAGTTCTCTTAACTTTATAGTGATATTTTCTGTTACACTAAAAGTATTTTTCTTTGGTCCCGTTCTCTTTGGTGCTTTTATTGTGCGAAGATCTAGATTTACAGGCTTTTTACTTGAGCCATCACTATAGATTAGTTCTAGATTCTCACCAACAGAACGTTCTCGTAGTTTAACAAAAAGATATTCTGCTTCACCTAAAGATATATTGTCTAGATTCAAATTATCAAAACAAGCAATCAGAATATTTTTGATCGCCCTTATGATATCCAGTTCATTTCCTTCTTCTGATACTAAGAGTAGATTCTTTTCTTCTTTAACCAGAAAAGGTCTAAAAGATAAATTATCCTCGACTGACGGAACTTTTATACTATAATCAGGCAGTTCTGACCTTAACATTTCAACTAACTTCATTTACCAAATCCTTTCATATTATTTCACCATTTATAAACAAATCAAAGTCACGGAACGAGAATGACACATTTCCTGTTTGATATGAGTTGGTTGATGCCATATCAAGTTCAAGCCCATTTATCGATACAGGGAAAACATCTTTTAATTTATAGGTCGTTACACTTGTCTCGTCTCGACTACTATAGTTTATTTCAATACTACCAACAAAATCATTATAATATCCTGCTCTATCTTCACCGAATATTATCTGATTACTCCATCTTTGAATGTATTCGTGGACGTTTTGTTGGTACATGTAAGATAGTTCAAAATCACCACTAAACACTTTAGCATATGGAACGTTGTAAACAGGGCCCCATAGAGTTTTTTCGTCTGTTGCTATTCTTTTGGTTGGAGTAGTGCAACTCAACGCATGAAAATCACCAGCGCCACTGGACAATATTCCTACGGCTGATGGACCAATAAGACTAATATCAAAAGTATATTTGTCGAAAATCTCTCTAGGAGTTTTCGTAGTAGACTTAACTTTGTTAAAACCTGCTTGTGACATCAGTTTTCTCCGTAGTATATATGCCCTACTTGGAGAAAATATCCAGTTCTGTGATTACAATAAACTCCCAATCCTTCTTCTCGCAGTATTCTTTTGCTGCTTTCCATTTAGCCATATTTGTTTCGTAGGTCATACACTCGCGGAGGTAGTTCCTAGTCTTCTTTTTAGGTTGCTTTGGTGGTTTGGTTTGCTTCTCTGGTTTCACTTCTACTACGAGGGTTTTCACTTCTCCGTTTTCATCTGCCTTTTCAACGATAAAGTCTGGATAGTATTTATGATTCTTCCTATCGACAGGAGAGTAGTATGGAACGTATAGTTCTTCAGAACCCCAACGAATGATTTTTGTGTTTTCATCTAGGAACCTACAAACTCTACGTTCCCACAAAGAACGGCAGATTATATTGTTTGGGTTACCTATATACTTTTGAGGATTTTGTGGTGAGTATTTTGTTTTATATGCCATACTAGTATCTATAGGGAAAGTAAATGTCTTACAGTTATCCATCTAATATAGAACTTTCAGGTGAACCTTTTCTGGTTATCAATGCCAGGGAATATGCTAGTGCTTTTCAGGTATCGGAAGGCAAGCGAAATCCTGAAATAGAGAGTTATAAAATAATCATCCCACAAAATATACAATCTGATGACAACTTTACATATGAACAAACTAGTGTTTTGGGTGCTGCGGCAGTAGCAGAACTGAGTGAAACATTTGGTAACTTATTGGCTCTTGGAGGGAGGATGCTTGAAGGGTTATCCAGTACTGCAACCAATAATACGTCAAGAGCCCTCGGTGGTTCTATCAACCCCAAAGAAGAACTTCTATTCAAAACACCTGAGTTGAGAACACATTCATTTACATTTAACATGTTTGCAAGAAGTGAACAAGAAGCAACAGTCATAGCAGAGATCATAAAAAGTCTTCGAGAAAAGGCTTATCCAACGTTCTATGGTTTGGGGACGGGAAAGTCCTTCTTTGCGTTTCCGCATGAGTTTGAAGTATATCAAGGCTTCGGAGTTGATAATGCTTTTCCTAAAATTGACGCTGCGTTCTTAACTAGTATATCGACGAACTATGCAGGAAGTGGAAGAGTTTCCTTGACTCCTGATAACTACTACCAAGCAATAGAACTGACTCTCACATTCCAAGATATTAGAATCCATACATCAGAAGATATAAATGGTGTTCTCTGAGGTAGCATAAATGTTTAATTCAAGTTTTCCAACAACCACATATACATTTTATCCAAATGGCATAAATGGACCCAGTGCTGATGTCAGAGAAGTAGTTGACATGATGAGGCGCGTTAGATTTTTAGACAACTTTGGTTCCGTCAGGAACTACAAGTCATATACGGTTAAGACAGGAGAAACACCAGAGGTTGTTTCTACTAAGTTATATGGATCTCCCGACTGGTATTGGTTGATTATGTTGTTTAATGATCTAACTGATCCGTTTAGAGATTGGCCCAGAAGTGGTTTTGATCAGACTATACCTGCCGTAACAGAAGATACAGTTCATTATCTTCCTGGCGGAACAGGTTCGTTTGAAACACTAAATCCATATGATGTTGGTGATCAAATAGTTCGTGTAACCGATTCAGGTGACTATGATGAAGATAATCCTTTCTCCTCGGTTATCACTAGAATACGACCCAACTTTTTTGGTATTGATTTAAACATTCCTGCCTCTAGTGGAGTTAGACTAAAGGTAGGAGATAAGTTTGGTGTAAACAACAATGGTAGTATTGAACATGTAAACACAGTCACTCGTCTAGAAAATCCAATCACAACGGTAGAAAAGTTTGAGGATCGTTCGGGTGGTGAAGTGCCTCCTTTCGCTTGGAGAAGTGATTTTAGTGTTCTTCTTGATCCTACCGCAGAAGGTGCGCCTTCGAGTGCTTTAAGAACTACTTTAATATATGAGTGGATTGAGGGAACTGAGGTATTTCAAGAATTCTCACGCTCTGTTACCTATCAGTTTGAGGATAGGTCTGATTCATTAAGAACAATAAAAGTCTTTCCTGATAATCTTAAAAATGAAGCACTTACTTTAATGACTTCCCTAATTAGTCAAAAGCCATCTGGTGGAAGAACATCAGTAATCCGTTCAGCAAATCAAAGTAATTTATCGTTATTGTAATCTGGAGTTTTCATGTTAGATCAATCTGCATTTATAGGTGGTGTATCTCAAGTAGAAATAACAACAGATGATTTTGAAACATCTGTTGTTGTTGATTTGAATTTAGACTTTGAAGGTCTAGATTTTACTGAAGATATATTCAGCACTTCTATGTCTGGTAGAATTATACTTAACAATACCTCTGGTTGGGATGGTACGTTAAAGGGTGTTCAGGGAACAGAATGGATTACACTTTCATTTAGTCCAAAAACCAATAAAAACGGTGAACAAGAATTTAAGGGTAGTACTCAACGATTTAAAGTATATAAGGTAAATCAATCAACGGATAGGGTAAACAGATTTACATCCTATATTTTTTACTTTACTACATATCAGTTTCTTGTGGATTCTTTAAAGTTTGAAGGTCACTTAAGTAACAAACATATTGGACCAATTTCTACAGAATCAGAATCGGGATCTTTAACAAACCAAGACTATGGATTGGTGAATAAGATTTTTGATGTTGCAGGATTTGAACTTGATATTAGTCGAGAAAATACAAATCCCATTGATATAGAATCTACTGGCAACTGGATCAACTATATCCCATCTTATCTTGATGATAGAAATACTCCTGAATCTACAAGAAGAGGATATTATTTAAACAGAGATGTAGCGGGAATAAACAACAACGATGAAAATCAAGATGCTAGACCGAAGAAGGTTTTTGAACTACTAGGTGAACTAGCAGAAAATGCTGTCTCTAAGGAAAACCCAAATGCAGCAAACTTCTTTGTGTGGCATGATCTTCGCGGATGGCATTTTAGATCAATCGATAGTTATCTCAGAGATAGAAATGAAGAAGTTGATAAAGTTTATACTTATGATATTTCAAACCCAAATGGAACTGGTGAAGAAACAAGAATTATCGAACTCAATAGTATACAACAAGTTGATTTTATGGACTTGTTAAATAAACAGGCTCTGTCGTCTAAGGTTGTTTACTACGAGTTGAATCCAGATAATGAGTTTGCGTCTTACTACGCAACACTTCCTGCCAATCTAGGAGGACTTCAAAAAGTCATTGGACCAAATGGACTAGACAGTTCACTAGGAAACACTGCTATTGAAACTCAGGCAATCATTGAAGGTTCTATAGAATATGATTACTTGAAAGATAAAGACAAATGGAACAGTGTCGAAACTTATCCCTTAATTCGTTCAAGTGAAAAACAGTTTTCAAAATACACTCAACCTAGTTTTCTTGAAGTTCCTCCCGTGTATATGCAGCAAGGTATAGGAAACTCTAGTTGGTATAACTCAAGTTCCTATGATTTAGATAATACTTGGTATGGTTGGTATAACTCAAGTTACAGAACCGTGAACTCTTTTTATCAAACAAATCCAGATGATTTCTTTAGGACAAAGTTTGCAAGACAGATGGATCTACCTGGCGATAAGTTCAGAGTTGTTCATGATAATATCAAGATGCCTATCATAGATTCTCTCAAGGAATATTATGATGCTGCAATACAGCGTTTGTATTACGAACATAATTTTGTAATCGACAGTGGATTAAACTCACTAGAAACGGGAGAGGGTACATTAGGTAGAGGCATAGGACAAGGGTTCTGTGAATATTGTAGTAGTAGGGATGAAATGCTCGACCTATATGGATCGCAAACTAGTAGTGCAGAAAGGAATGCGATTGAAAACTGGGTAAGTGAAAATTCTGAAACTGACAATCCACAAGTTCTGGTAGATCGTATTATACTGGGTGAAGCAAGACCAGATAGTCTAGTTCCAGTTTTAGAGGGATTGAATCCAGAGTTTTATGCTAAGTTCGGCACATACATTCCTTGTACAAAATTTGGTACAGATTTTCGATATACTTTATTCAGTAGTGGTTATGATGATCAGGCCGATATTTTTCCACCAGAAATAGAAGTTGATAACGTACCGAGACTCTCTCCAGAATATATTGGTCAATCATATCCACGTTGTGAAAATCAAGAACCCTTGCTTCCTTACAATGGCGATCCAGTAGATTGTGAAACACTAAAACAAAAATGGAACAACATACCATCTGAATGTGGCTTGATTACTCAGTACCTTGGAAAAGAATATTGTTCTCCTGCGATTAGAGGTAAGTTTGGAGATCCAATCAACTTCTATAATAATATGTTTTGGAATAGTTATTGGCTGAATCCACGTTTTGGTATTCCAAACACAAGAACCTTAACTAGATTCTTTGGTGACTATTGGGGATATAGTAGACGATTTGGTGGATATGGTAAACAGTTCTTTGAGACTAATATGTTTATCAAAGATTTCAGGACAACTGAAGTTCGTCCCAGTAATAGTGAAGTTATTCCACTCAATTATAGTTCGTATGCCTATAACACTTTTTGGTTCTATAACTATGATTATTATGATGGTGGAATAAGTGACCTATACAGTAATACCGAACTTGTTCCTTCCCATTATATTTTTGCACCAAATTCAAGTCTTGAAGTTACCGAAGTGGTTAATATTCCTAGTAGTTTTGTAAACGCAAAAGGTGAGACAATCCAAGTAGAAGTTGGGCCTGGATCAACTAGAACCTTCGAGAGAAGTATAGATGTTTCATATCAAAATAATCCCGAGTATTCGATGCTTAAGACTTGTGCTATTCCTAGATTATGTGGACATGTGGATGTTGCGGAAGAAACTCTTGATATTCCATATGTGAGTAAAGTCAAACTAGAAAAACCTGAGATCGGAGCAGGGGCGTTTATTGGTTTTGATTTAGTGGATATACAAGTAGATACTGTCTCTGTTACCTGGCCTGCCTTATATGGTAGAGGTAATCCATATGCATACTCTGCCATAAGTACACTCCCACCCACACTAAGTGAAGATGGTGTAACAGAGTTTCTTCGTCAGTTCTCTGCTGGTTTGGTTGCTCAGTTTGGTGATGATGATTACTTCAACTCATATTATTGGGGTTATTGGTATAATCGAGGTGAGTTTAATCAACCCGTCGCGGCCACTAGTGAACAACTTTACAACAGTTATACTCAAGGTAACTACTATCCTAACGATAAACTAGGGTTGACAGACGGTAGTAATCCAATATGGAACGCCAAAGATTGGCAAAATTTCCTAGACTGCAATGGTACTTGTGTTGGACTAGACAATGCTGTAACTGACACAAGTAGGTCTGTTGAGTATGCTAAGTATTGTTCATACGCTTGGAATAGATATTGGTCAACACCTAAAGAACAACCGTTATATAGAAGGGCTCAAGTTGCTCTGATTCAATCTCAAGAAATTGAAATAGTAGTTCCAAACGACATGGATATGTCAATCGGAAAACTTGTTCGTGTTGATACTGGTAGATCTCCAGATACGATTGATGATAATCTACTAGGAAAAGTTGATAAATCAGATCCACTTGCAGGTAAATATTTAGTTACAGGTATTCGCAGAGTGTTCGATAGAGATAACTCTAGTATGATGAGAGTAAGATTAAATAGAGATAGTTTACCCTACGATCCATCAGAATAAAGGCATACATAAGATATGGCTAAAACAGATAAGTTTAGATATTCCGATCTCGATTTTAACTTCGCTCAATCCACGACTAAGGATGTTGCTCGAAAGTTCGATAACAATGCAATCAAGCAGTCGTTAAGGAATGTGGTCCTTACTAACTTCTATGAAAGACCTTTTCGTCCATCGCTTGGTGCCAATCTTGTTGCTAAACTTTTCGATCAACCATCGCCTGGTATTGTTTCCGAAGTTCAATCTGATGTAAGAAGAGCAATCGTGACATTTGAACCCCGAGTTAACTTGATAAATGTTTTGGCTGAATATAATGATATAAATCAAGAACTAAAGGTACAAGTAGAATATAGTTTTTTAGATGAAGATGATGTACTAGACATAACCATAGAAAGAGTAAGATAATGCCCGATTCATATATCAATCTTAGTAAAACAGATTTTAATCAAGTGAGAACCTCTCTTACTGATTTTATTAAAACTAAAGATGAGTTTAGTGATTATGATTTCAATGGATCTGCTCTATCTACTTTAATAGATCTGTTGGCATATAATACAACTTTCTTTTCTACCTATACAAACTTTCTAGCCAATGAAAGTTTTATAGATTCAGCACAAAAGAGAGACTCTCTGGTATCATTAGCAAGACTTGTTGGTTACACACCAAGATCCAGAATCGCTTCTAGAGCCGAACTAAATGTAACAATGAGTAGTGGTAGTGGAATCGAAGCAGGCCGAGTATTTTCTGGTGGAGATACTGGATATGATTTCATAACGATAGAAGATCAACGTTTCGGATCATCCACGGGTAATATAATTGTATATCAAAATCTCTCTGAAAACAGATCAGTATCTACAACTTACTTTAATGGGAGTGTCACAGTACCTGAGACTGCCGATATATCTTCCCTAAAAGTAACAGTTGGTGGTAGAGAATTTACGAAGGCAGATAGAATCTCAGTTCTATCTGCCTCTTCTGAAGTTTTCTTTGTTGATCCTATTTACTCTGGAGCATATGAAGTTTCCTTTGGTGATGGCACCTATGGAGTGAAAGTTCCAGAAGACTCTAACGTCGTGGTGTCATACTTAACTCCCAACGGAGTTGATAATGCAAATGGTGAAAGAAGTTTCACACCACTGAATGGAGATGGACAACCTAGCATTACAGTCAATGAAGTAGTAAGTCCTTCATACGGAGGTGCAGAAAGAGAAGACAGTGAAAGCATTAGAAGAAATGCTCCATCATACTTCCAAGCACAGAACAGAGCAGTTACAGCAGAGGATGCCGAGATTGTGTTCAAGGTAGAAAACCCCGAAGTCTTTGATGCCACTGCATGGGGTGGTGAGGATAATAATCCTCCTCAATATGGTCGTTTGTATCTTGCATGTGTAAAAGATGCTGCTGGTCTCACATTTACACAAAGTGAACTTTCAGTGTTTGCTGCTAAACTACAAGAGAAAACTGTTGTTGGCATTCTTCCTGAGTTTGTGCAACCAACTTGTTATGACTTAGATATTCTTAGTGGAGAGATTATATACGATAGAGTAGTAAATATAGATGGATCTGGTTTGAACACTATAGTTCAAACGAAGATTTCTGACTTTGATCCTGCATGTGGATTTAGAGAAGTCTTTCCATATTCAACTGTTGTTTCACAACTTGTAGAAGAAAATAAAGCAATAAGATCTGTAGAGTTTAATGTACAAATGTCATCAACCTTTAAGGCTGAAGATTATCCTAACGATGATGCTTTAAATAGAAATCTATATATCTCCTTCGTTAATAATATTGTAAAAAATAGCATCGAAGGTAAGTTTCAGTTAATCAACGACTCCGTTAGATTTGGTGATGCTGATGAAAATATAGGATATATTGATGATGACGGAAACGGATTTTTAAGATTTTACATACTAGAAAATAATGTAAGAAAATATATCAACTATAGAATCGGAACTGTAAATTATCTAAAGGGTGACATTAGTATATTCGGTCTAACAGATTGGGATGCTGGGATTAGAGATTCTGATCTTATAATCAGAGCAAATCCTAAAAGTAATTCAGTTAAATCAAGCAAACAAGCAACCTTTAGAATAGGTAAAGTAGATAATCTGGATGTCAATGTATGATTACAACTACAAACCAACAGGCTAGTGTTTTTGAAGAAAACAAAGCACAGGTGGCATTTGACCGTCAGACAGAAAGAACTTCTTCTGCCCCTGATGTTATTACTCCAAGGTTTCCTTTCTATGTTCGTGATAGACTTCCTGTTCATATTCTAGAAAACCATGAACTGTATGTTAAGTTCATTGAATCCTACTTTGAATGGCTAGGTATTAGCAACAACATCAATCAGATTCCTTATCTGATGGATCTTAAAAATATACCGAGTAATCTTTTGATTCATCATAAAGAACTATTCGCTAGTCTCTTTCCAGAAACCTCAGTTAGAAATACATCAGAAGAAGAAGACAACGGACAAATCATTTATAACTGGCGTGATCCTGATAACTCACTAGTGGATATTAGACGTTTTTTATCTTTCATTCGTCAGTTCTACTTAACCAAAGGAACCGAAGAGTCAACTAGATTTCTGCTCTCATCTTTGTTTGGTATTAATGCAGGATCTATTGATTTCGATTATCCTAAAGTTCAACTCTGTATATTATCTGACTCTATCTGGGTTCCAAACCTTGACGGGGATACTGATACATTAGGCAATCTATACAATGGATACTGGGCAGATAGTCGAACAACACTAAGTGGTGGTGTTAGACTTCAAGATGAATACTTTCAACAGTTCTCATATTCAGTCACAGCCATAACGCCTTTAGAAAACATTGCAGATGGTAATATAGATGAAGACTATGAGTTTACAACAAAACCAATAAAAGATATAACTCACCCCGCAGGGTTTAAACTTTTCAACAATGTTGGACCTGATTCTTATCGTCCTGCTCCGCCAGGACCGATTGATACTGGTTATTCAGAATCACCTTTGATTGGACATTACTTAGCGTATAGATTTGATACTACTCTAAACGGAAGAGAGCCTTTCCCTGCTTTGTGTAATTTAGTTGATTTGTTCCCTTGTGGTTTCAATCCATATACAACCAATCCATTAAACGGCTCAGTAAACTGCTTTACCCCTGCACACAATCCAAATGGGTTTCCGATTGGTTATACTTATGGTGCGGCCGCTGAAGCGGCGGGTTACACTTACACAGCAGATACATACAATACAGCAGAAGATAGAGGATATACGTTTTGGGTAGTATATAATCACCCTGCTTCTTGGGTTGAGGATATTCCGTTAGGTTCTCAGTTTGGTGATATGAGGTTAGGTAATTTAGTTGATCTCACACCAGATGCTGCTAAGGGATATAATGTTTCACCCAATGATCCAGTCGAGGACGTTAGCACTTGTACGTTAGCATAAGAGGAATATAAATGGCATCAGTTAATAATACAAACATATCCAACAGAACTATTGAAAATACAAGTTCTATAAAGTTTCGTAACTTGATTGCGAAGAATGCTATAGATAATCTATTACAGCAAAATCAAGTGTTTTTCTTTGCTGCACATGCGGGTTTCACAGGATCATCTGGAGCCTCTGCTGATTCTTCATTTCAAGATGAGATCACATATGAAAACATTACTATTCTAGAAAGAGTTACTCCTAACGATGTGGCTATGTGTGTTCCTCGCATTGACTGGACAAGTGGAACAGTATATGATCCGTTTAACCCATACAAAAACGACTATGAGTACACAGTAGACTTCGATGGTGTAATTACTTATCTAAATAAACCTTATGTATTGAACTCTGAGTTCGACGTATATGTTTGTATCAAGAACAGTTCGACTGGTTTAGATAGAGATAAAGTAGGATCAACAGTAGAACCAAAAGGACGAGGGACTGAATCATTCGTAACAGCAGATGGGTATACTTGGAAATACCTATACTCGATCGTAGATCAACTATTTAAATTCCTGACAACTACTTGGCTTCCGGTTCCTACTCCAACGACCGAACCAACTACGGGAATCAACAGTGCCAAATACAGACAATACCAAGTTCAACTTGCTAGTGACCAAACTAAAGGACAGATCAATGATGTCGATATTAATATCGGCAACAGTAACGTTTACTTCGATTCAGAACCAACCGCAACTGTGATTGGACAGGGTACTGGTGCTAAGATAAACATTGGAACTGCATTTGATCCAGTAAAGGGCTATAAGTTAACTGGGTATAGTATTCCAGCAGGCGGAAATGGCTATATTGGTGGTGCTGTGAAACTAGACATTTCTCCAAACAGTAACTCAGATATCACGAGTAAATCTGATCTAGAATCTCTAATCACACCACAGGCATCTTTTGGTGGAGCAGACCTAGATATTGGCAGTGATGCGACCATTGCATTACAAGCAAGAACTCTAATGTTTGTTGGTACTATGAGCCAGTCTGACGACACAATCGGATCATTTCCTGATGGAACTGTGATGGGGTCATTTGGTTTGATTGCCAATCCAGTCTACGCAACAGGAGACAACGCAGGGAAAGTTGTTGGTGATGAACTAGGCAAAGGAACGGATACAAAACTAAACATTCGACAGGCAGCAAAAGTTCAAATCAAAGACAACAGCGGCACTGGATTTGAATTCACAACTGCCAAAGCAATCGCGGATTCTCGATTACCTACTAATGGAAAAGTTTCTTTTCTGACTTCAGATACAGACGCAACCACCGTTGACCTAAGACCATTTAACTACACAGGGCCTGGAACAAGTAATAGAGCAGATCTCTTTATTACAGGACAGAAAACATTACCAGTTGCAGGAGAAACAGTGCGATCTGGGAGCGATGATTTTGAGGTTGAGCAGGTATTCCCCTCGGAAGTTCAAGTAGGCTCAGGGAATATATTATACATAATACAGAACATTTTCACCATTCTAAAAGAGACAAAATATATTGTGAAATTCTTCATCCCACTATGATAGGAGTATAAATGGCCTTTACAAATACATCTTGGAACTTTTCTATGTTTGGAGCCGGTTCTGGTTATGGTGATGACTGGAATCCTAAATCCAATCATATTTCTATTGGATTTATTCCAGGCTATGCTCTACAATCCAGAGAACTTTTAGAACTACAAACTATTCAATCATACCAAACGTCTACAACAAATAGATGTTTGTTTCATCACGGACAACCTCGTATCGATTTAGAAAGAGAAGATATTGGGGATCCAACAAAATCTCCCGTGGTGCTTGCAGAGAATGGCAGAAATCTTAGAGTTTACAGAAATGCTGAGTTCTTTACTAACTTTACTACTACTGCCGCAGATCGGTCTTGGATTCCTACTGGATTTTGGATAACATTCCCACCATATTTAAACGTTGCGTCTCAACTTATGAAGACTGCTATGGAAGAAACTATTCCAGACACTATGGCAGTTGGGGATTATCTTGGATTTAATGTATTAATAAGAATAGTTACTGGAGACGGAACAGAGTTTGATCAGTTTGGAAATAAATATTTATTCACAGATCCAGCCGTAGGAGTTCAAAACTCGAATGCTATTGGAGCAGGGCGACTAGTTTATGAAATAGTAAATCAGAGTAGAAATCCCGATAATCCACAAGCATTGGTCCGTCAACCAGCGAGTATAGGAAAAAACCCTGAAATAAGACCAGATAACAGTGGCGGGGGGTTATATACTGGTCTCTTTGTTCCTATTATCAAAAAAGAAACAGAAGGTTATAACTTCGCCTTTGGTGATGAAACAGTAGTAGTACAAACAGAAGCATAGTCTAGGAAATACTAAATGTCCGATATAACAAAAAATGATTCACAAATTTCAGAAGTGTCACTTGGTGATACAATCAATGATTGGCGTACTCTTACGAACGATCAGATTATTGCTAAGTTGAACCTAATGAGAGTTTATGATATTAATGGCGGCACTGGTCTTTCTGTAACTGGTGGTTTCGCCGGCGGAGGAAGTGGTGGTACATATGAAATGGAAATCTCCGATACGATTGGTAAAGGTATTACCATCGGTGGTGATCTTGTTGTCACTGGTAATGTTAGTTTTTCTACGGCTGGTGAAGTCTCCTTTCCAAACGGACTTGTAAATGTAAATGGTGATGATAGTCCAGTCGCAGGTTATGCCACTGGTGGTATTGTTGTAGGATCATATACTGGGCCCGACTTCAACACAGGAACAACTGCTCCATTCTTACTGAACCTTGGTGGTGCTTGGTTTACTAACCAAGACTTAAAGATGATTGGTGGAGGAACACTCGCTAATGCCTCAATGCAGCAGATTCTTTTCGGAGAGGCAAACGGAAAGACTCTTGCGTTTAAACAGAACGTAACAGATCTGATAATCGGCAATGGTCACACTCTAGATACAATCCCTGTAGGATCAACTCTTTCTGGTGAGATCGCTAGAATCAGATCCTACGATGGTCGAGTTGATATCCTTAGAGGTGTGAACAAGAGAAGAGTGTCAGGTGTATCGCACGACTTCCAGTTTGGTAATGTAGTCAGGGCATCTAGTGCCGATGCAAATGGATTTACCTTGGCGTTCGGTGGTGGGGGATCTACTTTAGCAGAAGCAGTTGGTATGATTTCTAGGGACAACGGAGACTCTGACTTTGAAGTTACGTTTAATGGTGAGGTCGAAGGAGACTTCACAACAGTTTCTGGTGGAGTCCTCTCTGTTGGGTGTCCATACTTCCTTTCTCCTTTGAGTAAAGGATTTATTACAACGGTAGAACCAAACACGCCTGGACACGTTTCAAAACCTGTCCTCATTGGTCTATCAGCAGACAGAGGTTTGTTTGTAAACTACAGAGGTCAGGAAGTAAATTCATTCGCCGGCGGAGGTGGTGGCGGTGGTGCTACTGGTAACGGTCGATCTATTAGAATACCTAAACCTAGTGGATTTGCTGTTGGTGATCTTGTAGGAATAAACGATAGCGGAACTTACATCAAGTTAACTACGGCAAATAACGCATTACAACATATATCAAGAACACTGGGTCTTGTAGTTAATGATTCCGAAATGTTACTACATGGTGTCACAGAACCAACAGACACATTTGACTTGGCAACAAATATTAGAGTGTTTGATTCTGATGGTGATCCATTGTATTATGGTGGATATGAGACTGGTCAGTTGTCACAAAGACCTGAAGTTTTTCCATCGACTCCACTTGCTATGCGTCTTGGAGCATCTAATCAGATCTACTTCTTCAACACAAGGCCAGGTCAGGGTTATAGTAATCCAAGTCAGGGAGCATTAGACAATGTTTTACAAGATCCAGATGCCTTTACTGCGGAAGAAGTTAAAGGTGGTATAAACGGGGCTCAAGTAGGAGGTGGGGGACTTGCTGGTTCTAATACTGTAGGTCAAGGAATCAAAAATCTACTAGTCAATGGTGGTTTTGATATTTGGCAAAGAGGTGTTGGTGTAGATTCTACACATACAGGAACCGCAGACACTTACTTCGCTGACAGATGGTATAGAAACAAACGACTAACTTCTCCTGTTGGTAAGGACATAGCAGAGATTGAGCGTGGTGTATTCTCCGAGGGTCAAACTGATGTTGGAGGTAATCCAGAATATTATGCCAGAGTGAGGGCAAACTTTGCGCCAGGTGCAGGCGAAACCGCAGTTGACGGTGGTGATTTTATCTCTTGGAATAACGTGATTGAAGATGCGAATACCCTAGCAGGACAACCTGCTGTTGTCTCCTTTTATGCTAAAGGTGCAACTGGAGTCACAGGATTCCTTGCAGTTGAATACACTCAGTATTGGGAAGGAACTACAGGAGGAACCTCAAGTAACCAGATTCTACCTCTAGTTTACTTGGATGGTGAATATAAATGGACAAGATACTCAATGAAATTTGCCCCTGTCATCGGACCAACAGCATCAGGTCTAATAAACAGAGATGAGAGTTGGGCACAACTATCCATTTTCCCATATAGGTTCCGAGGTATGTCTGGTAATACAGGTGCTGCTGATGTTCTCTATGCAGGAGAGGTTTCTCTTGCCAAGGTTCAAATGGAGTCTGGTTTTATAGTCACCGATCCTTCGATAGTTGATATAGATCAAGAGTTGAGAAGGTGTAAGAGATTCTATCAGACTTCATACAAGGTTACTGATTATGTCGGAAAGTCAACTATGCTATCAACATCTTCACCGGATGAATCAACACCAAGTATTAGCATGATTAGTGGTTCATCTAGGTCACTAGTTCGGATTCCCGTCGAACTAAGAAAGGTTCCAACTAGTGTGAAGATATATTCACCAAAGGGAACTTCAAATATGGCATTTAATCTTAGTGCTGGTAGAGAGTTAGATAAAACTTCAGGAACTAGAGGTTATAACAATCAGGCTCGTTCATGGGAAAGTCGTGCCTCAGTTTTTGGAACTTCTAGTTCAACAACAGGTTTTGGTTTCAACTCGCTATTCGGGTGGGTGTTCGGAGATGTGGTGGCTTTCCACTATGTTCTAAATTCAGAGTTCAATACAGGAGTCAATGAATGACTTGTAATTCATCTAGTTCAAATATTTCAGGAACTCCTATTGCTGGAGAGGTAACTCAGGTTGGATCACAACTTAAAGTTGATGTGGTTCAGGCTAGTCACGGTTTTACATCAGGTAATGTAATCAGATTTGATGTTGATTCAAATGGTTACACACTAGCACAAGCAGATAGTCCAGCAAACGCAGAGGTATGTGGTGTTGTTGCTGAGGGATCTGTCTCTACTAATATCTTTGGCTACGTTATGGCTGGTGATATTATAATGAACACCTTTGCGGAAACAGGTGCGATTGCTGGTTCTACTGCGGCAGAAGTTTTCTTCCTTAGTTCCGTAACCGCAGGTGTGATGGACAGCACCCCACCAAACGACGCAGGATCCGTTCTGAAGACAGTTGTGGTTCGTCTCCCATCTGTGAGCATTAATGGTGTAACACAAGATAAAGGTATTGTTAAAAACTATGTGGGTAACTATCTAGGGGGAGATACTGCTGTTTATATGAGCGGAGTTAACCCAGTTGGATCTATCCATGCCTTTGCTGGAGATGCAACCAAAGTTCCGACTGGATGGGCTTTATGTAATGGAAGTCCAATCAGTGCATCATCATATCCAGATTTTGCTTCAACGATTAACAAACTATATGGATTCCGTGATAGTATTACATTTACATCAACAGAGCCTCCTCAATGTGATACTGTAGAACTAGGTAATATAGTGGCAACTGTAATAGAAAGTGGAAACAATAGACTTCTTGTTGAATACACATCCTTCCGAACATCACAAAATATCGATGGTGTTCGTGGTGAAAATGGTCAAGCGTCATTTACAGAAACTTCTTTAACTCCTGTTGGATTTCAGGCAGGCGATAAAGTTAGATGTATTTCTAGAGGAACTTTTGTTGAGGTAACTGTTGATACAGTAACTCTTGACTCTGTTCTTACACCCGATCTCCGAAATAAGTTTATAATGGGAGCAACGGGAGACTTAACTAACAGTGGCTTGAATAAGCAAGGTGGTTCAGAAAAGATAGAGATGAATCTCATATCAAATCAAGATACAAATATAAACTTTGGAATCTCAGAGACAACCGAGAGTGGTTTGACTTCCATTGAAAACTTGCCTCCTTATGTTACGACAAACTGGATCATTCGTCTTGGTGATTCGAGTTATACTTCATTCCTAAATCAACTCAGTCTCAAGACCCTTTCTCTTACAGACCTACCTACTTCAGATCCAGCCGTAGCAGGATCTTTGTATGCAGGTGTGGATGGAATAGTCAAAGTATCAGCAGGATGATAAATGTCAAATAGTGTAATCGGTTATAATATAGGTGAGATTGGTCCCACCGGACCCACTGGTGGCACAGGACCAAATGGAGAAACAGGGCCCACAGGCAACACTGGCTCTATTGGTGTTACTGGAGCGAGTGGTTATACTATTGACAACATCACGATTGCTGATTTCAATGATACTGGAACTTACCAGGCAAGAACAACATACACTAATGATGATATTATCACCGTTGATCTTGAAATCTCAACTACAATAGATTGTCTAAATCCAAGAAGATTAGGGCCTCAAGGTGAAGTTGTCTTTGAGGTTTATTCTGAAACAACAGGCCCACATGAACCACTTACTTTTACTGGTGATTGTGAAGATAATAAAATATATCTAAAAACTATTGCAGGAACTGGTGGGTTTGTAGTAACCCAGACGGACGACGAAATCATCGTTCGATATACTGGTAGTGGAACTATTCCTGTTCCAGTTAGTGGAGCAACTGGACAGATTGCCTACATGGGTGGATCTGGTGGAAACAGTGCAGAAGCAACTCCACTAGTTCGAGGTGCAACAGGTTTTGAGTATAATCCAGAAACTCAAAACATTAAGGCAATCTCTCGTAGTTACAATGAGGTTGGATATCGTTTCGGTCTTACTGAGGTTAGTGGTGGATCGATTGTAAATGGAACAAGAACAATAGAGTTTAATGTAAATCCAGGCCTTCATCTTGGTAGTTCAACAATACAAAGCGACCCATATGGTTCGTCTGCTGGTTGGGGGAATGTTTGGGTCATTGATGCTAACCAACTTTATCGAGATGAAACAGGAAACACAGATGGGGACTTGGGTACAAAGGCTCCTTTTGTTAAGTTCAATGATATCACGCCACTGACCGCCGAGTTCAAGGATTACTTTGGTGGCGACAATACAAACAGAGCATCTGCCTTTACTCTAATAGTAAAGGGTGGTGACTTCACACGAAGAGATGATGGAGCAACCTTGGATGGTGATACTTTCCCACCCAACTGGATTTTCCCATACAACGAAAGACCAGTTCTCACGAACGCAACTGACATATATCAGTTTGTTTCTTATGGACAGAAAAACGATAACGGCATTATTTGGTACGGAAGTCCTTTGAAATCCAATCCAAATGTAGATATATTCTTTACTACATACTAGGTAAAAAATCAGGACTTTAATATGGCCAACTCTTCCATCTCTACATTAATGGGTCCAACAGGACCAAAGGGACCAACAGCACCAGATGGTTCTGTTGGAACTACAGGAAACACTGGAAATACTGGATCGACTGGACCAACTGGGGCAACTGGTTCTGGTATCAGTGCTGATGCTGGTCTTACAAACTGCAACCAAAGATTACTAGTAAATCTTGATGGAGAGTATTTTGTCATTGGTCCTATCGCGGGAGCAACTGCTTCTTCTAATGGTGGAGTTGGTGGTGTAATATGTGATAGTTGTTCTGCTGGATTAGAGTGTCCTTCTGGGGGTGTTGGAGGACAAGGTAGTTATTGTTGTTGTGGAACATGTATTCCAGTGGGAGATCCTTGTTTACCTGACCTTGGCTCTCCTTGTAATCCTAGACTTGACATTGATGTTGTTGGAACGGGTGCTAGTATTCTGAGAGGAATCAGCGGACCCACTGCCTACTTTAAATCAATAGTTACAGATGACCCAGATATTACAATCGAAGAACTCACAACTCCTGCTGGATTAAAAATCTCTGCACCTGAAGGATCGGGTCAGCAGTCACAGATTGTTGGTGGTACAGGAGAACTACTCTATTATGGAGGAGACAACTATATTGTTGGTGCCACTGGAACATTCTTCAAAGAGTCAAATGGACTAAGTGCAGAATCAGATTCTCTTCATGCCATTCTAGGTGACTTTAAGGAACTAGTAAAACGTCACGATCCTGTCGCGGGTGGATCTGTTACGCTAGACACTAACGAAGCAAACACTCATTATATTGTAGGTAAAGAAAACTTTAGGATTACTTCTGGAACTGCAAATACAAATGCTTCTTTGTCTGCTCTTAGTGCTGACGGTGTTACATATGGTGAGTCTGTTAACCTAACAATGATCATCAAGAATGGTGGATTGTCTAGTCAAGGAAATCCATTTAACACTAACCTCAATCCATTCAAGTTCTATAGGACTCCATCTCTAACAACTTCTGGAACTGACATTGTAAACTGTATCTCTTTCGATAAGGGGGTAAGTTGGCAATGTTTTGTTGCGGGACTAGATTATGGTGTAACTTTTGGAACCCGTGATAATGAAGTACGAATAGGTGCATGTTGTGAAGATGGAGATTGTAGAGACTATGTTTTCGGTAACGAATGTGAAGGAACTTTTTTCAATAGAACCACTTGTTTCTCTGAACCATGTGCTGAAGAGTTTGGTGCCTGTTGTGTAAACAACACTTGTTACAACTTCTCTAGAGAAAAATGTGCAACAGTTGGAGGACAGTTCTTCTTAAACACGGCATGTGGAACATTTACATGTCCTGATCCTTGTGCAAATGTTGGTTGTTGTTGTGTTGATGGTGTACCTTATAGTACAGATCAAGAAACTTGTAACGAACTTGGTGGAACCTTTGTAAGTGACACTCCATGTCCTACCGAGGAAGACGCACCAGATCCATGCGTAGAGTTTACTAAAGGTGCTTGCTGTTTAACAGATGAGTGTATAGGCGGAAAACTACCAGAAGAATGCCGACAAGACGGCGGTATTCACATGGGTGCTGGAACCACTTGTGGTAATGTAGATTGTTGTGCAGGACAATCTATTCCCCTTGGAATCTGTTGTACAGAAAATGGGTGTTCTCCCTCATATCCCGTAAGAAAAATAGAATGTAGTGGTACATGGGTTGCAGGAGCAACTGGTTGTGATATATGTGCTGATTCTATTCAATGTGACTGTAATACAACTAATACACCAACCTTTAAGAAATGGAGACTTTGGGTTGATGGAATCACAGGAAGTAATTCCGACTTTGATCTTAAACTTCTACCTCTCATTGATACGAATTTTGTATCTGGACCAACTGGTTGTGATAGAATGTCTGATGGTTATCACAACACATACTTTGAGCGTTATGATGATCAAGGATTAGAATATAATCCAGACAGAGAAGCAATGCCTTGGGCCAAATCTTTCAATACAGAAGGAATGGCAGCAGAACTGTTTAGATATATTCCAAGTGCTTCTGAGATGGCGTATCTGGTTTACACAAATAAACTATACAATAACGTATTATTCAATGTTACAGACGAAAATCCGCAATATTGGACATCAACCAGATCTGAGGGAAATAAGTTCTTTACAATAAACGAAAGTGGATTCTCTCAGGTTATCACAATGACTAGTTCCACAGATGTTGGAAGAGCATTAGCAGTCTATAGAGAACTACTACCAGACGATGCCACAAGCGATGAATATGTTATTGGTCAAGTTGTAAATGGTGCCAGATATGCAGGAATATTTGCCACCAACTGTTCATTGAACTTATCAGATTATCTCGATCGAACATCTCCTCCTACTTATTCATGTGCCAGTCCACTAGATTTTGGCTACTGCTGTACGAATGATTTACAGGATTGTTCAATCCAGAATGAATACGATTGTATTGATCTTGGGGGCGTATATCAAAATGATAATCCTTCAGCAGATTGTGCTGTAAGTAGTCCATGTGAAGAACCAGAACCACCAGTATTAGAAAAGAACAACTGTGCTAGAGCAGGAGTTCTTTCTTATGCAGTAAATGAAACTGCTTGTGCCAACGGTCTTGCCGAGCAGATGTATTACTACGCGGGAGACATCGATACAACAACGGGGGAGCCAGTCGGTGCATACGATCCTCTAGGTTTTGCTTTGCCTGACTTTAATATAAGTCCAACCACCGTTCAGAATGGTGGACCTTTAACACAAGGATATTGTGTTGGTCACAACAAGGTAACTACATGTGAAACTGATGTTAACGTCTTGTCACCAAACGTCATTGCTGCTGGAACACTTAAAGCATATTGTAATGAACTTAAGATATACGGTGTTGATTACGAATGTAACGATGATAGTGTTTGTGAGGGTGTCAGTCAGTATGATCAAACTATTGATGATTGTTTCTTTACTCACACTACTGGTTTGTGTGGAAAGGGACTCAGTGAAGATTTTATAGTTCGTCTGAATGATAACCCAGAATCAACATGTGAACAAACAGAATGGCCTGAAGATAACTACTTCCCATGTGGAGGAAGTCCAGATTGTAATGAAAATATTAAAGTTTGGCCAGGAACAGCAACTAGTTGGCCAAACGCTACACCAACAGATACATTTAAACCTGTCTTTTCTTGTGAACCTTGTTTGAACTCTTTCTGTGCTTACCAAATGAGTATTGGTGACAACACGGCAGAAGCATTAAAGTGGTGTAAGCGTGGTGGTGCGTGGGATGAAAATGCCGCTCTTCTTTACGAAGCATACTTCGATGAGGTTTATGCGGGAGAATGTAGTAATCATAATCCATTCTGTGGTAATGATGTTCGGTGGGAAGATGTTGAAGGCCAAGTACAAAACTTTGGTAGATTCAATCCACAAGATGTACAAAACTTTAAAGACTCTTCTAACGAATGCAGAACTAGAATCGAGAACACACGAAACGAAGTTCCAAACTGTGAGGAGAACATCACCGGTGATTTTAAGGATCTTCTTTATGCGAACTTTAGAGATAAAGTAGAACATCCAAACTTATTGAATGATAGTGATGATAGTGATCCCACAACACCCAATAAGAGACAGGTGCCTGGTGGTTTGGCGTTTAGTTTCGTTCCAGTTCTATGTCCCCTCACTGGTTCATGTATAGCAGGTCAACGGGATTTACCTTCTACTATTGGTAGTAGTAACGACACCGCAAGATACACCGCATTGATTTATGGTATTGATAATCCAAATAATCCAAATGAATCACTAGTTGGTAGCACAAATAATCTTGGTCTTTGTTACAGCGGGAACTGTGATAATAATTTGCCCGTTAGAACAGGATCCAGAGAAGACAGAGTTGAAACCACAATCAGACTCAACAAGGGTGTAGGAAATAACAACAACCAGTTGTATGGATTGATTGTTACTGATTGTCAAAACAGAGTCTTATGTCGTGAAGGTGATACACGAACGGCATGTTCTGTTTGTGGAACACCTAGCGTTATAGAACCATTTGATCCACCCACTGTAGGATGTTATAACTGTCAGACAGGTAGTTGTGTAGATCGTTTAGTTTGCAATCTAGGAGAAACTTTAGGTCCAGACTGTTCAGAACAACCACAAGAAAGTCTTTGTCCTATCGGACAGTGTTGTTCTGACGATGGTTGTGAGCCGTTGAGATTATTTGAATGCAGAAACAAGGGCGGGACTTGGACACAACCAGATGTCATCTGTGAGTCTCTTGCTTGTGAATGTGGTAGAGAGCCCTTGGGTAACTGTTGCACACCAGTCGGGAACGGTCAAAATGAACATTCATATACATGTGAAAAGAAGTGCTCCGGCGGAGGTGTGTGGAGCGGTCCGGCAGACGAAGACACGGAATCATGTCCCCCCGATGAGCCTGTTGGATGTTGTTTTCAAATCATAGATAATGGAAACCAAAGTTATAGAACAGAGCAAAATCCAACCACCCAGGCTATGTGTCAACTAAGTGGTCGAATCGATGGAAACCTCATTATTTATGGAACATGGTTTATTGGTGATTGTGCTGTTCCAACTGGTCGTTTGTGTGATGAAAGTGCCTGTGAAATCGTAGAGATCAACGATTCTCGTGTTGTTATCCCCTCTGGAGGAACTTTTATTATTAATGAAGAAGAGTTTGCTCAAGGAGAAAGTTGTGTTTCAAGCCCATGCGAACAACCGCAAGAGTTTACATGTTGTGTGGGAATACCTCTAGGTCCAAATAGGAATGGTACATTCAGTACAGAAAATGCACAGTATGATTGTTCAGATGCCGTGCTTATTGGAGAAGAGGGTTTTTGTTTAACCTCTACTGTGAACGGACCACAAAATACTTCGGCGGCCGCGGGTAGTGATAATACAGTAACGACCACATCATGTGATGTTGATGCAACTTGTATGAATCAGGAAGGCTGGGGATACTGCTGTCATAGACCAGATTCGGCTGGACCTCCAATATGTCAATATAATATCGGTAGGTTTTATTGTGAATCTACACTGAATGGTACATGGGGTGCGAGAGAGACTGTATGTGAAACATGTGTAGATCGTCCAGAACCAACCTTAGTGAAGTGCTGTTTTCCTACGTTCCTTGGTGAAACTAGATGTGTACATGTAGAACAAGGTAACTGTAATGGTAACTATCTACTTAATACTTGTGGTATTACGGGAGTGATTGTTGATGGTCCTCAATCACCACAAGAAACTGGCGAAGCACCTGAAGGGTCCGTAGAGTGTACAGATTGTGCTAATACTGAATCATGTTGTTTCTGTGGCCAGTGTAGTTCCGCCACGATCACGCCGTTCACCTGTCTGGAGAGTGCTGGAGGCGGTCCATTTGAATGTCCTGATGCAAACACATTTGTAGGATTTGATGAAGATAGTTTCAGTCTATTCCCAGATTCGGGTACATGTAAACCAGATGTTAAAATACTTTTATGTACAGGAGATGGAACAAGATGTGCGATTCCCTTTGACGACATCACAGACTTGTACACAGAGAATGGTGGGTGTAATGATGATCCTGATGAAAATAAATGTTGTCAAGACGTAACAGCAGACTTTATTCAGGGACTCGATCCGCCTCGATTCAGAACCGTTCAACTTAGTACGTTGTTCTCTGGGAGTCCAAACGTCTTGCAGTCTGATAACCAGTTTTACATTCGTACTTCAAACTGTGATGGAATACATGATCAGCCGATCGGAAGTGTATTTACTTATAACGGCGACGGTATTGGATGTCTGGATAACCAGCAGCCTATTGGTGAAGAGGTAGACTGCGGCACGATACCTGTATAACAGATATACATAACTAGAGGATTATATGGCATATAGTACATTTCAATCAGTAACAGGACCAACTGGACCCGAAGGTGTAAAGGCCGTCGGAGTTATTGGTGTTGATGGAAATACAGGTCCAACTGGTGATACCGGACCAAACTCACCACACTTGATTGAATATGAATATCCATATAATAATAATCAAGGAAAAGCAAAATTAGTTTTTTCGGATTTGAGTTTTGTAGTTATTGATGCCGTAACAGGGCCGAATGCTTTCCCCACACGAGAACAGGATCGTCCCACAAATCAAAGAACTACAGATGGTTTGGGTTCTTATATTGGACTAACCGCTGGAGCAGAAAACATTGGATCCTCTGGGAGAGTTTTCGTTAGTCAATCTGACGGGCCTGGAACAGGAACAACTTTTCAGTTTAGAGGACTGACTGCTGGTGGTGATCTTCAACTTTATGTAACAGACACAGAGATTTATATTGGCGGTACAGGTGGTATCACAAGTGGTTATGTAGATCGTGGAGCGACTGGAGAGTTCTTACACCTAGATCCTCGTTGGAAAGCACAAGGTGGATATGGTACATTTTTCGGCGCATCAGGTGATAATACAGGAACAGGCGATTCTATTAAAGTTAAGTTCCGTAACGTAATCGATGAGGTTACTGATGAGTTTGACTCTGCCTTTTGTGGAAAAGTGTTTAAGGTAGGAGAACTTGGCAATGATAATCTAAGAGAGTATATTTTAGATGTATCCTCCATATGTCGATACGTTGATGGTGATGGTATCACATACGGAAATCTGTGTATAAGTGTCACAACAGAAAATCAAGAAGATCGTATTGTTTTACTAAGAACAAAACATCCAAATACAACTATAACAGAGAAACTTAAATATCCTTTATGGGGTGCGACAGAGATTAACTTTGACGATCCTCTTTCGGGAACTGTATCTTTCTCTGATGAAGGATATGGTGATGAGGAAACTAGACGAGATATTGTTAACTTCAATACTCCATACATCAACGCATCAGAAGGATATTTTTCTGGTGATGGTTTTGAGTCTAATGTCCACCCACAAACTTGGAACGTAGCAGATTCAGGCGATCCGATTCCTTGTCCATCTGATTCTGATACTGATCAAGGTCAACACCCAACCATAATCTATGATAGTGGATGTAGATCCAACGATGATTTCATAGGAGCAAAGTTCAGAGGCAAAGATTTCTGCACTGCTGGTCCACTTAAGATTGCAGGATATACTGCCGCATCTTATTGTTTACGAATCACCCAAGACATGTTCGAGTCTGAGAATACTTTAGATCCTTGGTATGGTAAGATTCGTATGGTTGTTATGCCTTCTTGTGGTGAAGATCAAGTCGATCTAAAGCCTGAGTATGGATTTCAGATTGGTTGTAAATCTGTTTGTGGTTGTGACCATACTGAAACTCAGTGTTGTACTAATACATGTGGTTCTGCAACAACTTCAATAGAAACAGTTACGGGTAGAATAAATCTAGATATCACAAATACCAACTTCTTTCAGGTGCAAGCACCTTTCCAGATCGCAGGTATTACTTGGTCATACGAGCAACGTCCTGGCCTTTCACTCGCCGCAGATGACGGTCTTGATTATGCTGAAATGAAAAACATCACCATAGTCGTAGAAGGCGGACCAGAAAATATAGCATTCCCTGATAATGTTTTCTTCGCAGGAAAACCAACTTTCACTAGTGGTATTGATATTGTAAACTTAGCATCTATTGATAATGGTGAAACTTGGTATGCAACAATGACTGGTTATGGGTGGGATGTTGATGTATTCAAGACTAGTAACTTGGGTTCTTGTTGTAATAACTTGAACTGCGTTGATTTTGTAAGTGAAGAATATTGTGATCGTCTCGGTGATGGAGGATCATTTGAACTAAATGTTGCATGTGCAAATAGAACAGATGATGTTTGTGGTGCGGGCGAACAGGGTGCATGTTGCACTGGTGTAGGAGAAACTACAATAGAATATGTTTGTGATGATAGTGATGGGCCAGTAAAAGATAACTGCTATTGTGTAGATAATCCAGACGATCCCGATTGTCAGCAGATTGACGGCGGCACCATCGACTGTCCCGATCAGAATCCAGTATGTCAGTCATGGGCTTGTTTTGGTGAATGTGGTAGTGAAGCAAATCCTCTGTCCTGTTGTCCCGATGGAGACTGTGGTGTTTGTACGCAAGAACTCGGATCTTGTTGTTTGTACGACGCAAGCATTCCAGACGGAGGACATGTTTGTGTTAATATCAGTGACAGTTGTCAACGTGATCAGTGCAATTTTTTGGATGGTGGTTATATTCCCGGTGTGGTTTGTGCAGACCGTGGATCCCCCATCCTACCCCCTAGTAGTCCCAACGCTGGTGAGCCAGATTTCTGTTTTACGGGAGGTAACAGTAAAAAATGTTGTCAAGACTGTTCAGTTGATGGTGCGTGTCTAACAATATATGGAAATCTTCCTGATGATATTACTTCGGTTATATGTCCTGGCGGAATCAAGGACGACTGTGCAGATTGCGAAGGTGTAGTATTAAACACAGTAGCAAGACCTATATGTTTGACACCAGCAACTGCACTTTCTTGTAATCTCATTAATGGTTACTTTGTTCCAGAAAGTAGCGTAATACCTCCACAGACTCCTTGTGATATCTGTGATGGTCTTGACGCTTGTCAGCCTTTTGAGTTTGGTACTTGCTGCAACGAGTTCTCTGGTGAATGTTTCGGAATCACAACAAAGGTTCAATGCGATGTATTCAGTGGCGAGTGGACACCAAATGTAGAAGACTGTGATATCTGTTGTCCTCAGAAAGAATATCGAGGAGCATGTTGCCTTTGTGTGGATCAGTGTATTGATGATATAACACCACAACAATGTTCCGCTGTTGGTGGACTGTTCATGGGTGATGAGTCACAATGCGAAAGTGTAAGTTGTTATCAAGCAGGAGAATGTCCTTGTGACTGTGTAGAAGATGATTGTTGTGACTGTCCGCCTGGACATCCAAATCGAAGTCCTTGTTGTGATCCGGATGCAGGAAATGACTGTTGTGATGGAGATGATTGTTGTGATGATCCACCGGGGTGTGGTTGTAATGGTCCCGTGGATTGTTGTGAAGAAACTGGACAACCGCCAGGTCCGGACGGTTGTGATGATGATGATGATGATGATGATGGTATCAAACCAGAGAGAGATAGTGATGGTTTTGACTTCGCAGGATTCGGAGGCTTTGGTGGCGTCGGCGGCGGAGGTGGCGGCGGTGGAATAGATCCACGCAGCGACTGGTTAACTGGTTCTTGCTGTTTCTTTGGTGGTAACTGCTATGATGGATCTTTCATCGTATCAAGAAACAACTCAGCCTATAACCCAAACACTAATACAGGATGTAAGGGGAAGTTCAGTACTGATCCTTGCTTTATGTCTGGTTGTCCTAAAACTAAGTTCATTGGTGCATGTTGTTGCATGTATTGGACTCTGTTCTGTCCTAACAACGATGTATTCAGTACTAGTAATGCGAATTCGTGTGAAGACTGTATAGTGGATGATATTAAAATAACTTGCAGTAACTGTGATTTTGATGGTGACATTCCAGGCTGGAACCGACCTTGGGACGGTAGAAGTGGTCCATATAAACCAAGTCAATATCCTAACGATGTTTTTGATCCAACGGATCATAAGGTAAGAGAAAGTGGAAGACCTTATGTCACTCCACAAGGTCTTGAACTTCCCTATAGATGGCAAGATTGTTGCAAGAACCCTGGCGGATGTAAGGCGAAACCATGTCCTATGGAGGATAGAGTAAAACTAGAAGAACTTGGTGTTTTCTATCACAAGACAGAGCAATGTGGTGACGGTGGCGGGTTCCCATCCGCCTGTTCAAACAATTTGAACGATATTACTGATTGGTGTAATATTGTAGATGGTAATACAACTGAACCTGCCGCTTGTGTAGATCCAGTTCGTGAAGCAGAGAGTGTATGTGGACAATGCGATAAGCAGACCATTTGCGAACAGGACGGTAGACCATGTGATCCGTTTAAAAACAATACAACGAAAGCAACAGCAGGAACTCTAGATGATATATCAGAACTCACAGCATGTGAGGGTTGTAACTGTCTTCCCCCGCCAACATTTAGTACTTGTCCCGATGGTCCATGTGAACAATACGTCTTTAGTAGTTGCCGATTTATTCACGACAGAACAAAAGCACCCAAAGGTTTTGGATCGGATCAAGTTGGATCGAGTTGTCAAGGAACTCAACCAGCATCCTCACCAATAGGAGTTCCTGCTACTGGAGGAAATGGTTTGGGTTCAAACTCAACCGCTAGTTCAGGTGGAGGAAATGGAGTTTGTAAGGATCGTGCAGCAGAGGTGTGGGGACCAGCAATCAAGGATCCCCGTGTTCCTTCGGAGTGGAATAATCCGTTTACTACCAACAATCCCGGGATTCCAAGACTTCCCGCCGGCGGACGAGATTTTAGACGAATAAATACTGATGTGAAGATTTTAATTACACAAAGAGACAATGTTTACGAAATGAGATTTATCTAAAGGTAGATTATGGCTATAGAGTTTAGAACAAGATCAAAAGCAATTCAACCAAACGGCAACGATGTTGGCGCTTGTTGTACCGTAGATGAAACTAATAATACATTTGTTTGTGAAGACAATGTAAAGTACCTTGATTGTAAAAGAGACTTGGGTATTTTTAGAGGTAAAGATTCTACATGTGAAGTTCAAGGATGTCCTGGCGGTGATGCAATCAAACCACCAGCACCATTAAACTCAGACTTACACGGAGCATGTAAAACGTGTAGTAGTTGCACTAACAATATTTTAGAGGCAGATTGTATAACTCAAGAAAATTTTGATGCTGAGTTTTTTGAGGGTAGAGTTTGTACCGAAGTAGAAAGAGAAAAACTATCTTCAATCAAAGATCAAAAATATGCCTGCTGCATCGGTGATGGATCTTGCTTCGACACTTGTAACTCTGATTATTGTGCCTCACTTGGTGGAGTATTTCACGATGGTATTCAAACAGGAACAGAACTTCAGTGTGCCTCCAATCCTTGCGGTAACTTAAATAATATTACAGAAACCAGTGCTTGTTGTAGGGCTGGAGTTTGTATTGGTCAAATGACAGAAGCAGATTGTGTTACTCGTAATAATGGTGAGTGGATCATCAATGCAGATTGTTCTATCGATTATGATTGTAGGACAGGAACATTTATAGAGGAAAGACGAAGAGAAATCCCTGATCAACAACAGAACAGAGATTCAAATGGTAACTTCGGTGGTGGACAGTTAGTATGTTCAAGACCAACTCCCAAAAAGTACTATTATGATTCAAATGTAGGCGGTGAACCAACTTCAGGTAAATGGAACGGAACTCCCGGTCCAACATATTCAAAAGAACCTGTATGGGTTACTTTAGTTAATACCGCAGGAGAATGTCCCGGTGGTATTATATCATCAACTGATGGTGATATAAGTAAGGCAACTATGTGGGGTGGTTGTCAATATCCAACCTCAAATGGACATTATCTTTGCGAATCAAAAACATCAGAAGAGTGTTCACAGTTAGAAGGAAAATGGTGGCCTGGAATCTATTGTGATGATATACGATCTGCTCCCGCTTCTGGATTACTATTTGATACCGTTAAACCAAGTGGAATCGGTGATAGATATTTAGCAGGTTCTTGTCGCCTCGAAGACTCTGTACTTTCTGATGGAAGAAATCCAGACCTAGAGTGTGGTGACATGAAAACAGAGTTTCAGTGTTTTAATGCCCTACAAAGAAGGCGTGATTATTATCTACAAGTATTAGAGGCACAAAATAACGTCAACTGGAATGAGAATGATATTAATAATAGGTTAAAAGTAACGTGGAGACCCGGAAGAAAATGTTCAGATCCTAGTTGTGGAAATGAAGTAAATCTTGATTCAGATATCACTCTAGGAAGATGTGAGATCAGTACAACAAAAGATGGTACTTATGTTGACGGCACAGGTAGTAATAGAAGTCTAACTAACTACAGGTATAATACAGGCAGACAAACCGCCTGTCTCGACAACTTTACAAAACCAGACTGTGAACTTATTCACGGTGAATGGCATTCTGGTTGTCAGACTTGTGATGATGTAGGATTAACCAGACCAACAGAACGAGGTTCTTGTTGCACCGATGCAAATACATGTTTAGATGGTAAAACTTATCTAGAGTGTCAAGGACAGCAAGGATTTTTCCACGGGCCTGGAACTTCATGTGCGAATAGAGATTGTGGTATGGTAGCGTTCCTAGAACCAGTAACTCCAGAAGAAAATCTCGGAACCGCTTCGTGTAAGTGTGTTGTTGATGAAGAACCAACTGAAACAGCCTTGAGAGTTTTTGCAAGACAAGACGGACAAAATGAACGAGATATATGGGCAGGATCTACTTGTGGTGATCCCACAGTAGATGCTATTCCGTATTATGATGAAACAAACTTCTCAAAGAATATCATGGTTACTTACATTGATCCACCCAATATAGGTGGCCCGTTTGAAAATGAAGAAATATACACTGATAGTAGACCCATCGGTGATTTAAAGTATAACTATTCCAATGAACCATTTACAACGTTTATCGTATCTGCTCTGGAAGACGGAACTGGAACGTTCTTAGATGATATTGTTATTCAAGATTCACAACAACTTTTCTTCAGAGTAGATAAACAAGAACCATTTACTATTCCATTCTCTTCAGAAACATTACGAGAGATTAAGGGTGTTACGTTAGAAACAAATCAACCCCGTGATACAATCACTAGATTGATTTTGAACTATCCTAGTTTCTATTGGACAGGTGGATTTGGACTTCCTGAAGAAAATAGAAAAATTAAGTATGTTAACTTTATAGGAATGAATCAACTAAGACAACTAGGACTCCAAGGTTCTTCTTATGAAGAGTTACAAACTGACTTCGAGGTCGCAATCTTCCCAGAACTAACTGCTTTAGATTTTAGAAGAAGTGGATTAACAGAAGAACTGAGTCTTATTGGGTGTCCAAAACTAGAAAGACTTGCACTGAGCGATAATGAGATTACTACTTTAAACTTATCTAATAACCCTAATATCACAAGTGTAGATGTCACATACAATAATCTGAGCAGCCTAACTTTTGCAGATGATAGTATTTATCTTGCGGATCTAAGAGTAGGATATAATGAAAATCTATCAAGCATCTCAGGATCATATCCACAACTGGAAACATTCTATGCACAGAGATGTAACTTCAACACTTTAGACTTTAGCAATATGCCTTTCTTACTTGAAGTTCAACTACAAAGAAATAGTTCTCTTTCTAGTTTAGATTTATCTTCTTGTCCATCGATTGATTATATTAATCTAGATGACTGTGTAACTGCATCAACTGTTCTTGATTCGTTTGTATTACCTAATCAAACAAACAGAACGATTAGAAGTCTTCCTGATAGTATATCAGGTGCAGTGATTCCAGATACAAACCCTGCATTAAACAGATTTAGTTTCAGAAACAATAATGTTCAAGCAACAGGTTATGATGATTTTGTAAAGAAGATGGCTGATACTATTGCTATAACTAGATTTACTAATCTAAACAATACTACCTTTAATGCCGTTGGTAACTTTGAAAATAGAGGGGATAACCCCGTGTACTGTGAAACAATCGATCTGAGTAATGTAATAGATACAGTTGAGGGTGATACTGCTAGTGTCAAGAAGATACTTGAATATATCTTTGGCGGTATTACAAACGCTGATCGGATTCAACATACCGAAAAAATAAGAATAATCTTGACTGGTATAAATAGTAGTGTAGACTATAGTAGTCTGAGTATTATTCAACAAGTCTTAAACAGAATGTCCTTTATTATCTAGTGGAGTCTCTTTATGTCCAAGGATGACATCAACAAGCGAATCGAAAAACAAAAAGCAAAGAAGAAAGCAAACGAAAAAAAAGTAAAGTTTGCCCCTGCAAAAGATGTAACAAAGAAAAGTCTTAAAGATAGAATAGGAATGGTTGGTTCCTTTGCTATGGCTATGGCTTCTAGAGGAATCAATAATAATAGGATTGATAAGAAGACTAAGCAACTCCGTGTGTTGTCTTGTCATGGTAAAGGTGAACTACCTCCATGTGAATACCTACGTCAAAGTAAGGTAAATCCTAAAGAAAGTTTTTGCGGTGGTTGTGGGTGTGGTGATCGTAAACAAACATGGTTAGTTTCGGATGGAAATGAATATGGTAAACTTGATTATCCGAAGGTATCATGTCCTCTAAAGATGCCTGGATTTACCAACTATGAACCATCATCACCAGATGAGGCAAAATCTCCTATTACTAGAAGACATTACATTGAACAGATGGATATGAAAGATGTTGATAGTGTTAATGTGACAGTCAATGGAACTCCTCTGGATACAAACAAAAAGTAAACCTTTCTAAAATCTAAACGATCTCCTATGTTCTTATACATACATTAGAACATAGGAGATTTTTTAATGGCATCACCCGCATCCAGAAGTCAGTTGATTGATTATGCCATGCGTAAACTCGGTGCGCCTGTTGTTGAAATCAATGTAGATTACCAGCAGGCAGAAGATCGACTAGACGAAGCGTTGGATTATTTTACCGAACGACACTTTGATGGTGTTGAACGATGTTACTTTAAACATCAGATAACACAGACTGACATCGATAACGAATATATCTCAACTACGTCTTTACCACCCGTTGATGGTCCTACTGGAAATGGACCTGATGGATCTGATATTGTTTCTGTGGTTAGAATCTTCCGCATGGAATCTTCTTCATCAAACATGTTTGATGTTCGTTATCAGTGGGCATTGAACGACGTATTTGGTATCAACACAGGAAACGCCTTTGGTGGAGGTTCTGAACCTCTTGCTTCTTATGATATCTTTAAACGTTACAATAGTCTGATCAATGACTTCTTCAATCCAGATAAGGCTATACGTTTCAGTAAGGTTACAAATAGACTACACATCGATATGGACTGGTCTACGGATGCGGTTGTTGGAGACTATATTGTAGTTGAAGCGTATGCCGCTCTGAACCCAAACACCTTCACTGAGATTTTCAATGATCGAATGGTGAAGAAATACTTTACTGCCTTGTTGAAGAAGCAGTGGGGTATGAACATGCTCAAGTATGATGGTATTCAGTTACCTGGCGGAGTCAGTCTCAAGGGTGGAGAGATATACCAGCAAGCAGAGCAAGAGGTCGAACGTCTTGAAGAAGAGATCAGATTACAATACGAACTTCCTATCGACTTCATGACAGGGTAATAAATGGCAACAAATCCATACTTCAACTTTAAAAGCACTTCCACTGAACAAAATCTAATGGAAGACCTAACCATCGAAGCAATCAAAACGATGGGTATGGATGTTCTATATCTTCCCCGAGAGTATGTGAAGAAGGACAGACTATTTGGTGAAGATGTTCTTAGTCAGTTTGATAAGACTTATGAAATAGAAATGTATCTACAGAGCGTTGATGGCTTTGAAGGTGAAGGTGATATTCTAGCAAAGTATGGACTGGAGATTAAAGATAAAGTTGAAATGGTTGTTTCTAGAAGAAGGTTTATGGACGAGGTTGGAAACCTAGAGCCACTATCAAGACCACGGGAAGGTGATTTGATTTACTTCCCTCTTGGTAACTATTTGTTTGAAATCAACTTCGTTGAACACGAAAATCCATTTTATCAGTTAGGTAAGAATCAAACTTATTTACTTCAAGCAGAACTTTTCACATACTCACTAGAGAAGTTCGATACTGGTGTTTGTGGTCCAGACGAGATGACAAACACGAAGGAATATGCCACAGAGTTTACCGTAAGCACCGCAGTAACCGAAGGATCTGGATTCTACTTGGGTGAAACAGTTTTCCAGGCTGCTGGAATCACAGGAGCAACACTAGGACAAGCCACATCAACAGGAACTATTGTTGGTTGGTCACTTGATACAAGCACGTTAACTGTGTCTAGTATAAGTAAAACTCCATTCGTTGTCGGTGCTACGCAAAGTATTCAAGGTGAAAAGTCGGGTACAGAATACTATCTAACAGGAAGCACATTAACAAATCTTGTCGTACCAGAAAATGTCGTAACAGATACTCCAGATGGAGATGCCGATACATTTGGTGTAGAGAAACAAGGTGTGTTAGACTTCTCAGAAACCGATCCATTCTCGGAGGGTAACTACTGATGTTTAGCACTTATTATAACGCTGCGGTAAGAAAACTGGTTGTTGGATTTGGTAGTCTATTCGACAATATTGTTATTCGCCGTGTAAACAACGAAGGAACACAAATCGATCGTATTAGAGTTCCTCTTGCTTATGGTCCATCAGAAAAGTTTTTGATGAGACTAGATCAGCCTAGTAGTATCAATGAAAATCAAACCACAGTAGAAATAACATTACCTCGAATGTCCTTTGAGATTACTGCTATATCATATGATCCAACTAGAGCAAAGAATAGATTAAATCGAACTTGCACTGCCACAGACACAAATGGAAATACTACATTTTCATATTCAGAAGTGCCATATAATATAACATTTTCTTTGTATGCTATGGTTAGAAATATGGATGATGGATTCCAGATTATGGAACAGATTCTTCCAATGTTCTCCCCAGATTTTACCATCACAGTAAACTTCACCGATTTATTTAAGAAGGTAGATATTCCTATTGTTCTTAATGACACAACTTTGGCAGAAGACTACGATGGTGATTTTGATACTCGTAGAAATATTCTATTAACATTCGACTTCACAGCAAAAACATATATCTACGGACCAGAGAAAACAGGTAAACTCATTAGTGATACCAATGTTCGCAGTTGGAACTATATCACAGGAAAGTCTGGTGCTATGGAGTTCTTCGAGACAGGTGTTTCTGGTGGTATCTCAGGATATACTTCAGGTTCTACCTTCGACACATATGAGTATAACTATGAACTAGGAAACTACGGCGTAACTGGAGCGATAGATACTTACGGGAACTACATTGGTCCCACTTATGGATAGGAATTATTATGGATCCCAACAAAAATCTAGCAAAGGCGTTAGGCGTGGATTTTGAAGAAAAAGAAAAGAAAGAGATAGTAAAGAAAAAACCAACTGAGATCAAAGTCGATCATAAGGATATTCAGGATCCTGATCTCAAGAAGGACTATCTTGCTACACGAAAGAACCTAATGGATCTTATCGACAACGGTAAGGACGCCATTCAGGGGATTATGAACGTAGCAGAAGAGGGTGAGCATCCTCGGGCATATGAAGTCGTTGCACAACTCATCAAGACTGTTGCAGATGTGAACAAAGATCTTATTGACATTCATAAGAAGGTCAAGGATGTTGAAGTCACCAAAGTTGAAAATAATGAAACAACTAACAATTCAATCTTCATTGGATCAACATCAGAGTTACAGAACCTGATTAATGCCAATAGAAGCACGAAGAAGATCGTTAGTGAACTAGTGGATGAACCAAAGGATGACGGATAAGAAAAGTGGTTATCTGGGAAACCCCAACTTAAAAGAGTCGGGGCGTGAACAGAACTTTACAAAAAAGCAAGTCAAAGAGTACATGAAGTGTGCCCAAGATCCAAACTACTTTATCAAAGAGTATGTTAAGGTTGTCTCTCTAGATGAGGGTTTGATTCCATTTGAACTCTACGATTATCAAGAAGATATTATCAATAAGGTTCACAATAATCGTTTTGTGATTGCCAAATTACCGAGACAGAGCGGTAAATCAACCACGATTGTATCCTACATTCTCCACTACATTTTATTCAACCAGTCAATGACTGTTGGTATTCTCGCCAACAAGCAGGCTACCTCCCGCGAGATTCTATCTCGTCTTAAACTTGCATACGAGTATCTACCCCTATGGCTACAGCAAGGGATTGTGGAATGGAACAAGGGATCTATCATTCTAGAGAATGGATCCAAGGTTCTTGCTTCTGCTACATCATCATCTGCCATTCGTGGTGGTTCGTTTAACATGATCTTCCTTGACGAATTTGCTCACGTTCCAAATAATATTGCCGAAGAGTTCTTTAGTTCTGTATATCCCACCGTGACATCTGGACAGAACACAAAGGTGCTTATGGTATCCACTCCAAATGGACTGAACATGTTCTATCATTATTGGAAGCACGCCATCAAGGAGGTGGGAGAGTCTGGAAAGAATGAATATATTCCGATCGAGGTCCATTGGTCTCAGGTTCCTAAGTATCCAGGCGGTCCTCTCCGTGATGAGGCATGGATGAATGAAACCATTGCCAACACCAGCGAGCAGCAGTTCCAGTCAGAGTTTGAGTGTGACTTCATCGGCTCCAGTAACACCTTGATATCCTCACACAAGATTCACTCCCTTGCTTGGGTGAAGCCTAAGATCAAAAACGCAGATGGACTTTGTGTTTATGATGATCCTGTAGAGGGACATACCTATGTGATCACTGTGGATACCTCCAGAGGTCAGGGAAAGGACTACAGTGCGTTCTGTGTGATTGACATAACAAATCCCCCATATAAAGTTGTAGCACGCTTTAGAAACAACCTTATTTCACCTATGGTTTACCCAACCGTCGTTAAGAGACTAGCAGAGCAGTATAACAACGCATTCTGCCTGGTTGAGATTAACGATATCGGTGGTCAGGTAGCAGACGTTTTGTACTCAGATCTTGAGTATGAAAACGTGTTGATGTGTTCCCACCAAGGCAGAAAGGGACAGACCATTAGTGGTGGTTTCGGTAAGGGAACAGTTCAGTTTGGTGTTCGGACATCACAGGTGGTCAAGAAACTAGGCTGTTCTGTGTTGAAGAGTCTTATAGAAGAAGACAAACTACTAGTAGAAGATCAAGAAATCGTGGGAGAACTCACCACGTTTGTGGCAAAAAAACAGTCATATGAGGCAGATGATGGACACCACGACGATTTGGTGATGTGTTTAGTGTTGTTTGGGTGGCTCACACGACAAGAGTATTTCAAGAACCTCACAGACGTTGACGTTAGAACAGATATATACAAAGAAGACATAGAACAATTAGAAGAAGATATGTCTCCCTTTGGATTTATTAGTGATGCTGGTGGAGAAGACAGCGTTTGGGATGGAAAAGATAGATGGTATTCTGATCAGAATACCAATGATAGTGGTCTTTTCTAAATATGTAAAAGTATAAATAAAGTGATTACGCAGCGTATCTAAGGAGAACAGAAAATGGCATTTACTTTAAGTCCCAGTGTAGACGTTACCGAACGAGACTTCTCGGGTATCGTATCACTTGTCGCTACTACACCCGCTGCCTTTGTCGGTCGTTTCGACAAGGGACCAGTCAACGAACGTATTTTAATCAGTAGTGTCAAGGAACTACAGGAAACATTTGGTACTCCAAGCGTTGAGCGTTATGGCTCCGATTGGTGGACCTGCTATAACTTCCTACAGTACGGAAACAACCTAACAGTCGTAAACGTCGCAGGATCAGGAGCAACTTCTGGTTCTGCTGGTTTGACTGCGGAATACCCCGGTGGACCAACATTCTTTACATTCAGATCAAAGGATGAAGGCGCACAGGTTAACGGCGCTCTTGAAATTCAAGTCGTAACTGCTGGTATGACATATGACGCAGGAACAACCACTGACGCATTTACATTCAGACCAGCAACTTCCTCATATGCTGCTCGTTTCGGTGCTAGTGGTGATGAACTTTCACTCGCCGTTATTGATCGCAAGGGTGTTTATGGTCCTAGTGGTTCTGTCTTAGAACTTTACGAGGGAATGAGTTCAATCATCAACGCAGTTGACGACAACGGAACTGCACTTTACTACAAGTATCAAATCGCCAACTCAGATTACATCAAGATCGACGATGGAGTCGGTGAGTTTGAGAGTATCTTTGGATTCTCTGGACTCACTGGAGCCTCTGCTGATTATAGCGCCGGCGCCATAGGAGCCATTGGAATTACTTTAGGTGTTGATGTTACAGTCGGATCTGCTGACTTGGACGCAAGCGGAGCCCTCGTAAGCACCAAGACCAACTTCGATAGAGTTCCTCTTGACGCACACGAAGCGACCACAAACGCACGCAAGGGTATTGTTAATCCATACACCTACACACTTCAGGGTGGTGCATATGGTACTGCGGTCACTTCTTCCAATAAGCAAACCGCATGGGACACTTACTTCGCCGATCCTGATGTTGCTGATGTGAGTATCCTCATCGCAGGAGACGCAGACGACGCACTTAACCGGAAGGTCATTGATATCGCTGCTACTCGTAAGGATTGCATGGCAGTCATCTCGCAGCCAGTTGGTTCTGGTTTCGCCGATACAGCATCACTCGCCAACAAAGCAACTCTATCAGATGTTACCTTCCAGACAGTCATTGATTCTAGGAACAATGATCTCAATAGAGACACTTCATACGCTGCAATGGATGGTAACTGGAAGCAGCAGAGCGATAGTTACAACGGTATCACCAGATGGCTTCCGCTAAATGGTGACATCGCTGGACTTCTTGCCAGAACAGAAACCGACTTCGGTGCTTGGTTCTCGCCAGGTGGTTATGCTAGAGGTAGCATCTTGAATGTCAATAAACTAGCATTCAACCCATCCAAGGCACAGAGAGATCTTATCTACTCTGCTGGAATCAACAACGTCGTAGCCTTCCCTGGCTCTGGTACAGTTCTCTGGGGAGACAAGACACTTCAGACTAAGCCAAGTGCCTTTGATAGAATCCAAGTAAGAAGACTCTTTAACATCCTAGAGAAGTCCTTTGCTACATCAGCAAACTTCATTCTCTTTGAACAAAATGATGCGTTCACTAGACGTAGTTTCGTGAACCAAATCGATCCAGTTCTAAGAGAGGTTCAAAACAAGAGAGGTCTTGAAAACTATAGGATTGTTTGTGACGAATCAAACAACCCAGGCTCGGTCGTAGATAGAGGTGAGTTCGTTTGCGACATCTTCCTACAGCCCACCAAGTCAGTTCAGTTCGTCAAACTCAACTTCGTCGCAAACAACTCAGGATCATTCTTCTCAGAAGGCTGATACATACTAGAACAAAGGAGCGTTTAAATGGCACTAGGAGATTTTAAAGGAAAATTTGGTCAAGGTATCAGACCAAATCTTTATACAGTCACATCAAGTGACGGCTTTACATTAACACAAGACGAAAGTCTTTTAATCAAAACCGCTGCTATGCCTTCTGCTTCACTTGGTACTGTCACTGTACCTTTCAAGGGAAGAGAAGTAAAGAGAGCAGGAGATAGAACTTTCCCTGATTGGACTATCAGTGTTCTTTGTGATGAAGAAAATGCTATTCATGAGAAGTTCATCGAATGGTCACAAACATTCATGGGTCTAGAGGATACCACAAGAGGTTTGGCTTATGCTCAGTGGACTGTTGCTCCTTTGAGTGTCGCTCTTGCTAACAACACTTCTCTAGGTAGTGATATTCCCGCTGGTAAAACAATCAAACTCATTGATTGTTGGCCAATCGAAGTTGGAACCATTGATCTTTCTTATGACACTACCGATGCAGTTGCTGAGTTTAGTGTTACAATCGGGTTCGATCACTGGACCTTTGATTGATATTTGATTTATTTATTATTGAACGGAGAATCTAGATGGCAATTGATTTATTTGGTTTTACCATTGGTCGTAATGGAAAACTAACAGGAAAATCAACAAATGGCGCTGACTCAAAAGCAGCGTCATTTGTTGGTCCAGACGAATATGATGGAACATTCACCGTAGATGGTGGTGGAGTTTTTGGTCAGTACGTTGACTTTCAGGGTGGTTTCAAATCAGAAAATGATCTGATCGCCCGTTACAGAAGTATGGCACTATATCCCGAAGTCGATCTTGCGATCGATGATATTACAACAGAGGCTATTGTTCACGGTCAAGACAGAACAATAGTCTCTATTGATTTAGATAAAGTTGATATGCCAGTTTCTATCAAAAATAAAATGAAGGATGAGTTTGAGGGAATACTTAGACTACTCAAGTTTAATCAAAAAGCATATGAAATTTTTAGAAGATGGTACATCGATAGCAAGATCTATTACCATATTATTCTAGATGAATCAAATAAGAATAAAGGTATCATTGAACTTCGTGCTATTGATCCAGCAAAAATTAAGAAAGTTCGTAACGTTCAGAAAGCACAAGAGAGTGTGAATGGAACTCAAGTTGCCGTTGTTAAAAACGTTCAAGAGTTTTATCTTTATACAAACCTAGACAAGCAGTCCTCCTTCCAGACATCACAGTCAGGATTGAAGATCGCTCCTGATTCTATCTGTTATGTTCACTCTGGTATTATTGATTCAGGAACCAAGCGAGTTGTTGGATATCTTCAGAAGGCAATCCGTCCATTGAACATGCTTCGACAGACAGAAGATGCCACTGTAGTTTATCGTATCTCCCGTGCGCCAGAGCGTCGTATCTTCTATATTGACGTAGGTAACCTACCCAAGCAGAAGGCAGAACAGTATCTCAAGGACATCATGAATCGATACCAGAACAAGTTGGTCTATGATGCCAGCACTGGTGAGATCAAAGATGATCGTAAGCATATGAACATGCTTGAAGATTATTGGCTACCAAGGCGAGAAGGTGGTAGAGGAACTGAAATCAGCACTCTTGATGGTGGACAGAACCTCGGTGAGATGGAAGATGTTGATTACTTCCTCAAGAAAGTATATCGCGCCCTTCATGTCCCTACCTCCCGAATGGATGCAGAAAACGGCTTCAACATGGGACGATCTTCTGAAATCAGCCGAGACGAACTGAACTTCTTCAAGTTTATCGATCGTCTTCGTCAACGTTTTTCGGATCTGTTTATTCAGTTGATGAGAACTCAATGTCTTCTCAAGGGTATTATGAAAGAAGATGACTGGAATAGGATTGTTCAAGATATCTACTTTGATTATCAGAAGGACTCTTATTTTACAGAACTCAAAGAAGCAGAGATTATGCGAGAGCGTCTTGAGATGCTTCAAAGCGTAGAGCCATATCTCGGAAGATTCTACTCAGATAACTGGGTACGAAAGAATATTTTAAAGCAAAGTGAAAAGGAGATGGAAGAAATCGCTAAAGAAATGGCGGCGGAACCACCTCCCCCTACAGAGGATGAACTATGAAACCAGCAGAAGAACTATTAAAGAGTATGCTTGACGACAACATGGAAAAGTTTCAGCAAACATTTGGTGATACTTTCAAGATGAAGGTTCAAGATGCCACAGGGGCAATCACCCCAGACGTTGTGGCAAATCTAGTCACCAAGCAAGAACCAGAGGTCGAAGAACCCGAAATCGAAGAGATTGAGGACGAAGAGCGAGAATATATTGAAGTTGATGACAGCGAAAGCGAGGATCCAAATGAAACCGGCTGAAATTATAAATAATTTACTAGATAAAAATTACGTCGAAGCAGAGAAAAATATCAAAGATATTCTATATGCCAAGATGGCAAATGGTATTAAGAGTCAATACCCAAGTCATGATGAGGTAGAAGAAATCGAAAAACCACAAGAAGAGGAATAGCACATGCTACTTATCACCGAAACTACAACTGATGATGTCCGTATTATCACGGAAGCAACAGAAGATGGCAAGAAGAACTACTTCATCGAAGGTGTCTTCATGCAAGCCAACAAGCCTAATCGAAACAACCGCATCTACGAAAGAAACATTCTTTTCGGAGAAGCAAAGCGTTATATCAAGACTTATGTTGATGAGAACAGAGCGTTCGGTGAACTCAACCACCCACAAGGTCCAACCGTAAACCTTGATCGTGTATCACACATTATCAAAGAACTCAAAGAAGACGGCGATAACCTTGTAGGTAAAGCAAAAATCATGGAAACTCCTATGGGTAAGATCGTAAAGAACCTTATGGATGAGGGTGCCAAACTTGGTGTATCCTCTAGAGGTATGGGATCACTCAAGGAGAGAAACGGAATCAACGAAGTCCAAAAGGATTTCATGCTTTCCGCAGTAGATATTGTGGCAGATCCTTCTGCTCCTGATGCCTTTGTCAACGGTATCATGGAAGGTAAGGAGTGGATCTGGGATAACGGTCTTCTCAAGGAGAGAGATATTCAGTCTTTCCAAGAGGATATTGAAGATGCGTATACCACACAAAGAAACAGAGAAACTAAACTGATGGAAGTATACGCTTCCTTCATGTCAAAACTTGGAAAAGTATAAATAATGACGCTAGCAACGAATAAAAAGGAGTCCCTTTCATGAGCCAGAATCCCGTAGACACAGCAAGAACTATTCTCGAAAAGATCGAGTCAATCGACGAAGAGAAACCAGTTCTTGACTCAGAAACATACAACAAGGACGCCACCGGCAAGGGTGATGAGGTTCACACCGATGAGGGTCCAAACAACGCAAAGAAGAACAAGAAGAGCATCGACGCTAAGCCCTCTGCGGCCAAACCCGAGAAGAAGGTTCCTGAAGTCCTCCCCGCTGGTGGAAACCAGGCTGGTGGTGGCGTCACTGAGGATCTAAGCGTTCTCTTTGATGGTGAAGATCTTACCGAAGATTTCAAGGTAAAGGCAATCACCATCTTCGAGGCTGCTATTGCTGAGAAGGTCTCGGCCGAAGTCGCTGAACTCGAAGAGGCATATAACGTTGCTCTCGCCGAGGAAGTTGCTGAAGTTACCGAAGAACTCACCAACAAGATTGATGAGTATCTCGATTACGCAGTCCAGACTTGGCTACAGGAGAACGAACTCTCTGTTGAGCAGGGCATTCGTACCGAAGTCAGTGAGTCATTCATGAATGGACTCCACCAGTTATTCCACGATCACTACATCGAAGTTCCCGAGAGCAAGGTTGACCTTGTTGACGAACTCGCTGAAGAGAACGAGGAACTCGTCACCAGACTCAACGATGAGATCCAGAAAGTTATGGATCTATCCGAGAATCTTCTTGAGTTCCAGCGTGAGATCGTGTTCCACGATATGTGCGAAGGTCTTGTTGACACTGAAGTCGAAAGATTCAAGACCCTTGCAGAAGGTATCGAACATGCCGACATCGATGAGTACGCTGAAAAACTCAATATTGTCAAGGAATCATACTTCAATGATGCCGTCGATACAGAAACTGTTGCCGACGACAACAACGAAGGAACACCTACCGTAACCGAGACTAACTCGATTATGGAAGGTTACGCAAACGCAATCGCTAGAACCCGCTGAATCAAATAAACTAACAAAGGAGAAGTCAAAATGGATTTCGATAACATCACACCAATGGATTCACTTGAAGAAAAGTGGACTCCCATTCTAGAACATAGCGATCTTGAGCCAATTCAAGATCCTTATAAGAGAAAGGTCACCGCTGTCCTTCTCGAAAACGAAGAGAAGGCTCTTCGTGAGCAGAACCTAACCGAAACCCCCATGAACGCTCTTGGTGGTAACCTCGGTGGCGGTGCTGTTTCAGGTAACTCCAGCAACTACGCTGGTTTTGATCCCGTTCTCATCAGCCTCGTTCGTCGTGCTATGCCCAACCTAATGGCATACGACGTTTGTGGTGTGCAGCCCATGTCTGCTCCCACTGGCTTGATCTTCGCAATGCGTACCAAGTACGCTAACATTTCCAGTGGTAATGCAACCTTCGGTGAAGAGGGTCTCTTCCAAGAGGCCGACACCCGTGCAGGTCATACTGGTGGTGACTTCGCCTCAGCCGCCTCCATCAGCACCGATCCCTTCGGTAGTGGACATGCTGCTAATAGTGCCGCCCAGAAGCCTGGTATGCTTGTCGCCAACTCCGAGCGTCTTGGTGAAGGAAACGACCAAGCATTCCGCGAAATGGGATTCACCATCGAGCGTGTTGCTGTTGAAGCAAGAACCCGTGCCCTCAAGGCTCAGTACACCACTGAACTCGCACAGGATCTCAAGGCTGTTCACGGACTTGATGCAGAGACTGAACTCTCTAACATCCTCTCCACCGAAATCCTTGCTGAAATCAACCGCGAAGTCATTCGTAAGATCTACAACAATGCTAAACTCGGCGCTCTACAGACTGACCTTACCTTCTCTGGCACCAAGACAGAGGCTGGTATCACTAATGATGGTGTCCTAGTCACACCCCACGTTCGTCAGGGTGTCACTGGTGGTATCTACGACATCAACAGAGATGCTGATGGTCGTTGGTCCGCAGAGCGTTTCCGTGGTCTCATGTTCCAGTTAGAGCGTGAAGCCAACGTAATCGCTAAGGAAACTCGACGCGGTAAGGGTAACTTCTGCATCGTCTCTTCCGACGTTGCTTCAGCCCTCGCAATGGGTGGATTCCTCAACATCTCACCAGCACTAAACGTCAGCCTCAACGTTGACGATACTGCTAGCACCTTCGCTGGTGTTCTTAACGGTAAGATGAAGGTCTACATCGATCCCTACGCTGGTACTCGTAACTTCGTCTGTGTCGGTTACAGAGGTTCTTCGCCTTACGATGCTGGTATGTTCTACTGCCCCTACGTTCCACTACAGATGGTCCGTGCGGTCGGTGAGGATACCTTCCAGCCCCGTATCGGGTTCAAGACCCGCTACGGAATGGTCACCAACCCCTTCGTTGGAACTGCAAGTACCAACAACATTGAGACCACTGGTGTCAACCAGTACTACCGTATCTTCGAGATTCTTAATCTCCACGGTCAGAACACTGCACTCTGAGTGTAGTTCAAAGGTAGCATAAAGCACAGCCTCCCTCACGGGGGGCTGTGTTTTTTTATATACATACTTTATTGGGAGAATATTATGTCAGGTAAAGCACCAGATTCAGTAAACTATCTGAAGAATAATGGCTTCAAGTTTGAGATTCCGAGAATCCCAAATGTAAACTTCTATATTCAGCAAGCAAATATCCCATCGATAGATGTTGATAATATAGAAACTAAAAGTCTATATGCTCAGCCTGTCTATGACACAGGCGGAAGGATTACATATGGTTCATTGAATCTCTCGTTCATCGTTGACGAAGACATGGCTAACTATATGGAAATATACAACTGGATAAGAGGTCAAGTTCCCGTAGAAGATAGTCCTCCACTCAGAGATGCAGATTCACTAGCAAGTGGCATTCTTATAGTCATGGACAACAAGAGTAGACCCAATATTGAAGTTCAGTATCAGGATATTTTCCCAGTTAGGCTAGATGAAATCGGATTTGATTTGACAACCACCGATCCAGACCCTATAATCATAAGTACAGAATTTAGATTTACTGGATTGAAAATCACTAAACTATGAACCTAAATGATATTCGTGAGATGGTCAACAAAGACCTAGAGATGGATCGAACCGAACTGGATATCGAGTCCATCAAAACACCCCAACTCCACAACAAGTATCTTATCCTATTCACGGATGAGACGTTGTTGTATAAGAAGATGCAGGCAGAATACAAGACACTCCGCAAGGATAAGTGGCTTTACTACACTGGTAAAATGGGTGACGACGAACTGAAAGAGCGAGGGTGGGAACCTTTCCCTCTCAATGTTCTGCGTGCCGATATCGATCAGTTTATAGAATCAGATCGTGAACTGATCATTCAGTCGCATCGTCTTGCCCTACAGGAAGAAAAGGTCAAGTATCTTGAAGGGGTAGTAAAGATCATCAACAACCGACAGTGGTATATTCGATCCGCAATCGACTGGGCTAAATTTTCTAACGGCGGATAACTCATACATATAGTGTATGAGTGATATTTCTGTTCTACATTTAGATTCTGTATATGTGAAATTGGATTGTGAGAGGTGGATAGCAAAAGAGTTATCCGACTTCTTCACGTTCAAAGTTCCAAACCATGAGTTCAGTCCCGCTTACAAAAAGAAGCAGTGGGACGGCACTATCAAGTTATTCAACCTATACAAGCAGACTATATACCGAGGCTTACTGGATTATGTAATTCAGTTCGCTAAGGATAGAAAATATAGTATCCAGTTAGAGGAAACGCTGAAGGACTCTCTACCGTCCTCAGAGTTCTCTCAGAGCGACGTTACGGACTTTATTGACTCCCTGTCCATCGTAGCAAATAATAAAGCAATTAAACCACACTTACATCAAGTGAATGCTATTCAACACGCATTGAATACCAAGAGATGTCTCCTGCTCTCTCCTACTGCGTCTGGGAAGTCGCTGATCATCTATACACTGATGCGTTACTATATGGAACTGCTGCCCCCAGAGAAGAAGTTACTGATCATTGTACCAACCACAGGTCTAGTATCACAGATGCTTGAGGACTTCAAAGACTATTCGTCTAACGACGACTGGGATTGTATGTCTAACTGCCATCAAGTGTTCAGTGGGCAGTCGAAAGAAACAGATAAGAGAATTGTCATCTCAACTTGGCAGAGTTTATACCAAATGCCAAAAGAATATTTTTCAAAATTCGGTTGTGTGTTTGGAGATGAATGCCACTTATTTAAAGCCAAATCACTCTCGACGTTAATGTCGAATCTAGATGACTGCTACTATCGAATAGGAACTACAGGCACACTCGATGGAACACAGACACACAAACTCGTAATTGAAGGACTCTTTGGTAGGGTGTTTCAGGTTACGACAACCAAGAACTTAATGGATAAGAATCTTCTCTCAACCTTATCAATCAACTGCATTTCATTGCAGTATACTAAGGACGAGAAGGAGTTTATGAAGAGAAAAAAATATCAGGATGAAATAGAATGGATTGTTACTCATGAGAAGAGAAACCAGTTTATTGCCGAACTAACCAACAGGTTAAAGGGTAATACTCTAGTCCTCTTCAACTATGTGGAGAAGCACGGGAAACCGTTGTATGAATTGATTAGTCAAGGAGATAAAGAGACTTTCCTCATACACGGAGCAACAGATGTCATACAACGGGAAGAGATTCGCAAGATCGTTGATAGGAAAACTAACTCGGTTTTGGTTGCGTCTTACGGAACCTGCTCTACTGGCATTAATATTAGGAATATTGATAACATTGTTTTCGCTAGCCCTTCTAAATCTGTTGTAAGAGTTCTTCAAAGTATAGGCAGAGGACTACGAAAATCAGATAGGAAACAGAAAGTAAAGTTGTTTGATCTTTCAGATGATCTTACCATAGGAAAATATGAAAATCATACTTTCCGACATCTTGGAGAAAGAATCAAAATATATACTAGTGAGAAGTTTGATTATGAGATATCGAAAATTCATATAAGGAGATGATTATGACTGATGAGATTACGAGCAGAATCATCCGATTGAAAAATGGAGATGATGTGATAGCAAAGATTGTAAAGTCAGATCGAAAGAAACTGACTCTACATAAACCCTTCTTATTCAGAACACAATCAGTAATCGATCCGATGAGCGGCATGAAGAAAGACGTTACCATGCTTCAGAGTTGGACCGCTTTTGCTGATGGTGATGAGATTACAATTCAACAGGAGAATATTCTTGCCTTTTTGAATCCCACTGGGGAAACAGAAAAACTCTATACTATAGAGAAGAAGAGGGAAGAAGAACTCAAGAAGAAAAGAAATGTAATCAACTACAATGACGAAGAAAATCCAAACTCACCCCCACTAAAGAATCCTTTGGGTGATTTGTTTGATGTGAACAAAAATGTTGACGATGCCATGAAAAAGATGTACGACGAATTGGCAGATCAACTTGATGGTGTAGATGGACTGGATGATTTAGATGAGGATGAAATGCAAGAGTTCATCGTGATGACTCTAATGATTCCACCTGAGATGTTAAAGAAGATGTTAGATCAGGGTATCATTAAGCCTGATCAGATGTCTGAGTTCTTATTTGAGAACATGAACTCAGAAAAGATCACAGAGGAATACACTGGGGATGATAAAAATCATCCAGACTTTGGCAATAGATTAACTGACTGGAGTTCGGACATCGACGATTACCTTAACTAATTTGGAGACCACATGGATCGAGAAGTCTTGCTCTTGAACGCTTCTGAGGAAGTATTAAATGTGATCGATTGGAAAAAAGCAGTAGCACTTTTAGAATCTGGAAAGGCAATAAAACCTTATTCCTTTTCCAAGACTTATAAGATTAAAACACCAAAGGGAACATATCCACTACCCGCAGCACTAGTACTGATTCGATATGTTCTCACACCACATCAATCACATCTACCCACAAGAAGAAATATCTTCAAGAGAGATAACTGGACTTGCCAATACTGTGGTTTGAAATCGAAAAACAATAAGACATTAACAATTGATCACGTTATGCCTAGATCAAGAGGTGGTGATTCTTCTTGGACAAATCTTACAACTGCTTGTGCGCCTTGTAACTCAAAGAAGGGAAATCGAAAACCTAAAGAATGTAAGATGCCCCTGATCAACAAACCAAGAAAACCAAAGCATCTAGAGATGCAGTTGGCTGAGATACAAGATGAGTTGCTTCGTATTTGGAAACGGTGGATACCAACCTAACAGTATCCGGTATCCGGAGGTATCCCTTTTCCTCTCGACAAGTCGAATTATATGGGGGTTTGGAAAACTGTCAAGGAAAAACTTGACAATAATTTTTTAGAGGGTATATTATGACAAAAGGAAGTGATTCACATGGCGAAGAAATCAAACCACTATATCGATAACAAATTGTTCTTCGATAAGATGTCCGACTGGAAAGAGCAGGTAGTCCTTGCCGAAAGTAACGGAGATCCCAAACCTCCCATTACAGAGTATATCGGTGAGTGCTTTATCAAGATCGCAACCAATCTTGCGATGAAGCCTAACTTCATGAACTACTCCTTCGTCGATGAAATGATCGGCGATGCGATTGAGAATTGTATTCTATATGCACACAATTTCAATCCCGAGAAGTCGAAGAATCCTTTCTCATATTTCACTCAAATTATTTACTATGCCTTTCTCAGACGTATCGAGAAAGAAAAGAAGCAGTCATACGTTAAGTTCAAGATGATTGAAGAAGGTGATCACGCTGGTCATATCCACAAGTGGTTCAAGGAGAATTACTTTGATAAGAATCCAAATGATGCAATGAAAGAGTTCTTTCAGTTAAATGATAATGACTTGAAGAAGTTTGAGCCTAAAAAGAGTAAGAAGAAAAATCAAGCCGGTTTGACTTCATGTTTTGAGGATGTAAATGAAGATAGCAATAATAAATGATACTCATTGGGGTGCAAGATCAGATAGTCAAATATTCCTAGAATACTTCACGGACTTTTTTCGTGAACAGTTCTTTCCGTATTTGAAGGAGAACAACATTGATACTGTTCTTCATTTAGGTGATCTTATGGACAGACGAAAGTTTGTCAACTTCAATACACTGAATACTGTTCGTAGTGAGTTCATGGAGCCACTGCTTCGTGAAGGCATCGTCGTTCATTGTATTCTAGGCAATCATGATACGTTCTATAAGAATACCAATGATCTTAACTCGGTTAACGAGTTGTTCGGTGATCGTTATTCAAACTTCTTTATCTACCAACAGCCGATTGATCTAGAATTTGATGGCGTAAAAGTTGGTATGGTTCCGTGGGTAAACAGCGAGAATCGTGAGAAGACTTTAGAGTATCTAAAGAATACAAAGAGCAACATCATCTGTGGTCACTTTGAACTCAATGGGTATGAGGTGATGCGAGGACTGCCTTTTGATGGTGGTATGTCGGATGAACCTTTGCGAAGGTTCGATATGGTTCTGTCTGGACACTTCCACAGCCGTAGCGTCCAGAACAATGTTACATATCTTGGTACTCAATATCAGATTACCTTCAGTGATCTCAACGACAGAAAAGGCTTTCATGTCTTTGACACAGAGACGAGAGACTTGGAGTTTGTGGAGAACCCACGAAAGAAGTTCTTTAAGATCTCATACGACGACAGCCAAGACTTTGACATCAGCAAGTTCCCATTCGGCGAATACAAAAACGCCTATGTCAAGTTGTTCGTTGACAATAAAACTAAACCATATTTGTTTGACAGGTTCCTTGATAATCTATATGATGTACCAGTGTCTAATGTTACGGTAGTCGAAGACTTCGGTGGCGAAGATGAAATTGAAGAGGACGTTGATCTGTCTTTGGATACTGTTTCAATCATATCGAATGAGGTTGAAGATATGAAGGAACTGAACCAAGAGCAGAAGACAAAATTAAAACTGATGATTCGTGATTTGTATATGGAGTCGTTGTCTGTATGATTGAATTTAAAACTGTCCGATTTAAGAACTTCGGTTCTTTCGGAAACTATTTCACAGAAATATATCTCGACAAATATTCTATGGTTCTAGTGTCAGGATCGAACGGTCAGGGTAAGTCTTTTGCCCTGCTTGATTCTATTACATTCGGTCTGTTTGGTAAGCCGTTTCGTAAGGTAAACATTCCTCAGTTGGTCAACAGCATCAACCAGAAGCATTGCGTGGTTGAGGTCGAGTTCTCGATTGGTAAAGATGACTACAAGGTTCGTCGTGGTCTGGCACCAAAGATCTTTGAGATCTACAAGAACGATGTAATGCTACATCAGGATGCCAAGGCGAAAGACTATCAGCGAATGCTTGAGGAGCAAATCCTGAAGATGAACTACAAGTCATTTACTCAGGTGGTGATTCTTGGTAGTTCATCATTCGTTCCTTTCATGCAGTTACCTGCCGCAGATCGCAGAGAAGTGATCGAGGACATTCTAGATATCCAGATTTTCTCCACAATGAATACACTTATGAAAAGTAAATATTCTGAAGTGAAGGAAAGTATTGGCATTATAGATCAAAAGATCGAAGTGATTGTGGAGAAGGTTTCTGTTCACAAGAAAATGATCGAGACGCTACAGAAACAAAACGAAGACAACCTCGAAGTGATCATGACCGACATCAAGAACACAGAAGACAACATCAAAGAACTTGAATCTAAGATTGAGGTTCTACAAGTAGAGGTTGACAGCCTGTTGCTCGGTCTGAGTGAACAGGATGAAACTAAAAAGACATTCAAGGAACTGACAAAGAAGTTGAATCAGACTGAGCAGATGTTAAATCGTCTAGAAAAAGAGATGAAGTTCTATACAGAGAATGACAACTGCTCGACTTGTCGTCAGCCAATCGCCGATGATCATAAGGATAAAATTTGTTCGTTGATTACAGAGGAGCAGGACGAGAAGAATAAAATTCGAGTTGAACATGAAACAAGCATTGATGCTGTGGAGAAGAAGTTAGATGAGTACACGGAAACACTCGGCCGAATCCGCGAGAAAGAAAAGGAAATTAGTAACCACAACACGACGATCCGAGCCAACCAGAGTTACATCACGAAGAACCAGAAAGAGTATAGTAGGCTCATGTCCATCGATAAAGAGAACCTCAAGGAGAAGGACATCCTTAAGAATCTTGCGAAGGAAGGCAAGGAACAAGTAGAGAAGCAGCAAGAACTAAAAGAGGAAAAGGTTCTCGCCGAGTATGCTATGGCACTATTAAAGGACAGTGGGATCAAATCTAAGATCATCCGACACTACCTCCCAACCATGAACAAACTCATTAACAAGTATCTAACTGTTATGGATTTCTTTGCCCAGTTCAATCTAGACGAAAACTTCAATGAAACTATCAAGTCAAGGCACCGAGATGACTTTAGTTATATGAGTTTCAGTGAAGGCGAAAAACTTAGGATCGACTTAGCAATACTATTAACATGGCGAGAGATTGCTAGGTTGAAGAACAGTGCCAACACCAACTTATTGATTCTTGATGAGGTGTTTGATTCGTCTTTAGATTCAGGGGGTACAGACGAGTTTATGAAACTACTTCATAACCTAGGCTCTCGATGTAATGTTTATATTATTAGTCACAAGGCAGATCAGTTAGCAGATAAGTTTAATAACATGATGGTATTTAATAAGAAGAATAACTTTAGTAAGTTGAAGATAGTATGAGTATAATAACATATAATGGAGATGTTAGATGTCTAGAGGATTGATGCCAATAGTGCAAATTACAATACTAGTAAGAGACATGGAAAATAAATTGTCCATGTTTTTAAAGTGCGTAGAAAATATTGATTATGATCCTGAATATCTGTCGATCTATGTTCATACAAATAACAATAGTGATAACACCAACGTAAAACTTAGAGACTGGTGTAAAAAAATAGATGAGTCTGGAAAGTATCGTTCGGTAACTTTTCTTGAAGAATATTTTCATGAGTTAGATGGTGTTTCGGCTGGTCCCGGTGGAGAAGAGGCGTGGTACGCAGAAGGTGGGATTAGACTCAGTACACTCGGGAAAATAAGAAATGCAAGTATGTACCATGCCTTAAATACTGGGTGTGACTATTACTTCGTTTGTGATGGGGATAATTTTTTCCCACCAGAAACTATAAAGTATTGTGTGCGTGAAAACAAACCTATTTTTGCGCCTATGATGGTGCATAATGATGGTGCTTTTCCTAGAGGATTTTATTTGAGGTGTTCTTCAAATGGTTACTATGATGGTTCAGAAGAAAATAAGAATATGTCTAGACCAATATGGAATAAAACTCTTATTGGAACTTTTGCTGTTGATCTAGTTCATATGTGTTACATGATTAGAACAGATCAAATTCATAAAGGATTAGATTACACCACGGACGGTGTTCAAATGGAGTATGTAACTTTTTCTGCCTCTGCTAGAAAAAATGGAATACAGCAGTTTGTAGGTAATGAAGTTCAGACACTAATAGATCCCACCGATGATTATGATATGAATGTTAATATCTGTAGGAACTTATGTTATCATCTATGATCGGAGAAAAATGAGTCTATTCACAGAGACAGCAGAAGACTACTTAGAGATGATCGGTGATTGGACGGATTCCCTCCCTGCTCCCATCGTGGAGGAGCATGAGGGGATCCTCGTCGTCCGTGATGATCTCATCGGTGGTGGGTCGAAGATGCGATTCGCCGACTACCTGATCCAGTCACAGCCTGAGATTGATGAGTGGGTGTATGGCAGTTCACCTGCCACTGGTTATGCTCAGATCTCACTTGCACATCTGTGTGGCAGGTATGACAAGAAGGCGGTGATCTTCATGGCAGATCGTGCTGTCGAAAAAAGACACCCTTATCAGTTGCAAGCAATCGAAGCAGGTGCTATAATGCACTGGATCCCAAACGGGATGCTTAGTGTGACCGAAAAAAGGGCAAGAGATTATGTTGCAGAAGATCCAAAGCATCGCAGATTACTTCCTATTGGTTTTGACCATCCTACTGTTATCGCTTCCATCATTAGGGTGGCTCGTAACATGGATGTATGTCCAGATGAAGTTTGGACGGTAGGATCAAGTGGAACACTCACCAGAGGACTACAACTCGCATGGCAAGGATCCTCCTTTCACTGCGTCCGTGTGGGACATAGCGGCGAGTACGGAAAGGCTAAGACCTACCAGTCGAAATACGCCTTCAACAAAGCAACCAAAGTGTTGCCCCCATTCCCGTCCGCACCAACCTACGACGCAAAAGCGTGGGAGTTTATCAAGGATCATGCGTCACCTGGCGCACTTTTTTGGAATGTAGGAGCATGAGATTTTACGAACGAAATGATGCCATCATTAATAGTGATGTCAATGTAAACTTTGAAGACCTTCTAGAGATGACACCCGATCAGTTCAAAGATTGGGTGATTCAACTTCGTGAAGAGTTGACTGCCGCGTGGGACAACAACGGCTGTCCTCCTCGAACGGGAAAGAACGAAGAGGATATTGTTACTGCGTTCAACCGCATGTCGGAGTTTCCTACTCATCAGTTTGAGTTCGATGACGAACTAAGTGACACACCGAAAGATGTGATCATCAACAAGTCTCGACTTGGTGTTGAAGCCGATCAGTTCTTCGACAATATGTTTAAGACAAGAATCAACTATACGGAGAAAGACAATGGACACTCGATCTACGATCTTGTCGCCAACCCAGACTATTTTGATCGAGTGTATAAAGGTTCTCTTCGGCACTTTCGTAGGGACTCTTTTTATTCTCATGCTGTCTCCACCCTCAAGCGTTCGAGGAAGCATAGCGTTGTATCTGTTGATTCTGCTAGGGATTGGATCCTCGCGTTTTTTGAGAATCCGACGATGTTTGCGGGCAAGGACTTCCTGCTCGAACAAGTCAAGATCCGAGAAGGACTGAATACAGGCTATCATCAAGTAGAGCAAACAAACATTCTTCAGTTAACAAAAGAAGAAGTCGAAGAGTTCCGCGATCGTCTGGAGTATCGACACCACTCGACGTTTGACATCGACAACATGGACGATGAGTCTGTCTATGCCATTCGTTTGTATGATAAAGGTAAGAAGATTTTTCCTGGCGGGTTCAAGTCGTTTCGTATCGGCTACATTCAACCCGCAGTAAACTTCCCACCGATGACTGCTAAATACTTGTATGAGCGATTCACTAACCACATCAAAGACAGACCGATTAAGATCTATGATCCGAGCAGTGGCTGGGGTGGTCGTATCCTTGGGGCTATGGCTGTCCGTGATGATCGCACTCTGCATTACATTGGCACTGACCCCAATCCTGATAACTTTAATAATGATGGAAGTTCTCGTTATAGTGATCTCGCAGATTTTTACAACACAAAAACATACAGATCAAACCCATTCTTTTCAAGCACACATACATACGAAGTCTTCCAACTAGGTTCCGAGGAGATTCAGTATGACAAAGATTTTCAAAAGCACAGAGGCGAGATTGATGTGGTCTTCACTTCTCCTCCTTATTTTAATCGAGAGGCTTATAGTGAAGATGAAAACCAGAGTTACAAGAAGTATGGAAGTTCATATGAGTCATGGCGTGATGGATTCTTGCGACCGACACTTTCCACTTGTGCTGAATGGTTACGACCAGGCGGCTATCTCCTATGGAACATTGCAGATATATTGATCAAGGGAGAATATCTGCCTTTAGAGCAAGACTCTATTGACATACTGGGTGAACTTGGTGTAGAATATAAATACAAAATGAAAATGGCACTAGAAGGAATGCCTGGTCAGAACCGCGTGGGTGAAGACGGCAAACCAAAGTGCAAAAACTTCTGTCAAGTGAACGGCAGATATTTGAAGTATGAACCTATCTTTGTTTTTCGGAAAGCATAATGAAACAAGACACCGAATTTGGTAATATTCTTGAACGATTCTTGGACGATTATATGGGTAAACTCTCTGATGGTGGTTCGATTAGAAAGCCCAACTTCGAGAATGCGATCAAGTCTTACAAACCAACTAAAAGAGAAATCAAACTCCTAAGAGATCACTTCATTGAAGTACGAGGTGAGATCACTGGAGCCATCAACAAAACCGACGAGGACTTGGTGGAAGGTTACTCGTTTCTTTCGACTACTAAGTTGAAGAAACTAGACGAATATCTGGACTCTTTGATTGAAGTTCTAGAAGCGAAGTCTAAGATCACTCGACGCAAACGAAAGGTCGATCCCAATAAACTCGTGAAGTCGGTTCAGTATATGCCTGAATCAAAAGAGTTCAATCTAGAATCGATCGATCCTGTCAACATCGTGGGTGCTAGTGGCCTTCTCTGTTTCAACACTAAGACCAAGAAACTAACTCTGTTTGAGGCTAGTACTAAGGAAGGTCTTAGTGTCAAGGGAACTACTATTCAAAATTTTTCTGAAAGTTCTGTTACTAAGACTATCAGAAAGAATAACTTGACTCTTCTTAGTAATATAACAGAGGGACGTATCGATTATACCAAGCGTGTTATCAATAACATTAAAACGAAAAACGCTATCCCTACAGGTAGAATCAATAAGGATACTGTGATTCTGAGGACATATTCATAACATATATACTAGGTATTCTTTATGGAAGAATCCTATGGGAAATAAATATCGAGGTTATTACAAGGCAGTAGATGCAAACGGTAACCTAATAACTTATAATCCCGGTGATGTTGTTAGAAAGAATGGATTATATTATCTAGCAACAGATACTATCATCGGTCACTCACCCGAACACGGCACCCGTGTTGGGTGGGTTTCACTTGGTGCTGGTGGTAGTGGTGGAAGTGGCGGGAGTGGTGCTGACGGACCCACTGGACCCACTGGACCCGCAGGTGTGACTGGAGCGGATGGCACAGGTGACACATATGTTGCTGGTACAGGACTGACTCTAAACGGTCCTACTTTTGCGGTTCGAGGTTGGACTAGAGGTGGTGAAACATTCCCAGATAGTCTTGGTGGTATTGTAGCAGGAACATCATTTAGTGATGGAACTACTGCCATTGAAATCTTAGAAACTTTACTCTTCGCATACCAACCAGTTTCGTTCTCCGCCTTTGATATTGGACTTTCTTCTGGACCATATGAAGTTGGACAAACCGCTGGTAATACAACGGTAAACTCTACTTGGTCTACTGCTGGTCCAAACGCAAACTGGGTTGCTGGTTCCCTTTCAATCTCTGCAAATCAGAGTGTTGGAACTCTTGTCTCTGGTTTGAACTACGATGGTTCACCTCAATCGATTTCTCATGGGGCGTATAACTTCAATGTAGAAAAAACTCTTACCTTCACGATTGAGGGTGAGCAGGCAAGTGGAAGTAATCCAACTAAAACTGATACCATGAACTGGCGTTATAGATACTTCAGTGGTAGAACTGCGACTGGTTTTGATGGGACAGGTTTAACAGCACAAGGTTTTACTGATACTCTCAGTAGAACATCCCCAGATAACTGGACTTTCACTTTCCCTGCTGTCTCGCCTGGGAATAAAGGTTTCTTCATACTACCACAGAGTGAGTATTCAGGAACTTTAACGATGACTAATACTGCAAATGGATTGGGTTTCCCCTTTGGTCTCACTGGTTCATTTACACATACAAATGAGTATGGTCTTGATATCCTTTATGATATTTGGGAATCTACCAATAACTTTGCGGGTGAAGTTTCAATGAGGGTTAATACATAATGGCAAGTATTACAGGAGGAGTACCAGTAGGAGGATTTATTTCTCCGACAGACACGGAGGATACCTTCGCTGTTACCGACCCAACTTATGGGTTGGGTGGTCTGCGTAATGTTGCTTCAACTACTGAACGCGATGCTATTTCTGATGATCGTCGTGAACAAGGTATGTTGGTTTTTGTTGAGAATGAAGGCCAGTATTATGGTTTGTCTGGTGGTGTTAGTAACTCCGACTGGGTTGTCTTTGCACAGGGGCCTGCTGGACCAACTGGGCCTGGTGGTGGTGAACAGGGAGAAACTGGACCTACTGGTCCCACTGGAAACACAGGGCCTATCGGTAACACTGGTCCATCTATAACTGGTGAAAAGGGAGAGACTGGACCTACTGGTATTACTGGATTTACTGGTAACACAGGGCCTATTGGTAATACTGGTGATACTGGAAGTAAAGGTGAAACTGGTCCGAGTGGTCCTACAGGTGATCAAGGAACTAAGGGCGAAACTGGTCCTACAGGTGACCAAGGAACTAAGGGCGAAACTGGTCCTACAGGTGACCAAGGTATCAAGGGTGAAACTGGTCCTTCTGTAACTGGTCCCACTGGCGATCAAGGTATCAAGGGCGAAACTGGTCCTACAGGTGACCAAGGTATCAAGGGTGAAACTGGTCCTTCTGTAACTGGTCCCACTGGTGACCAAGGTGTCAAGGGTGAGACTGGTTCTACTGGTGATCAAGGAACTAAGGGCGAAACTGGTCCTACAGGTGACCAAGGAACTAAGGGTGAAACTGGTCCTACTGGTGACCAAGGTGTCAAGGGTGAAACTGGTCCTTCTGTAACTGGTCCCACTGGTGACCAAGGTGTCAAGGGTGAGACTGGTTCTACTGGTGATCAAGGAACTAAGGGCGAAACTGGTCCTACTGGCGATCAAGGGACTAAGGGTGAAACTGGTCCTACTGGTGACCAAGGTGTCAAAGGTGAAACTGGTCCTTCTGTAACTGGTCCCACTGGCGATCAAGGGACTAAGGGTGAAACTGGTCCCACTGGTGACCAAGGTATCAAGGGTGAAACTGGTTCTACAGGTGATCAAGGTATCAAGGGCGAGACTGGTTCTACCGGCGATCAAGGTGTCAAAGGCGAAACTGGTCCCACTGGCGATCAAGGGACTAAGGGTGAAACTGGTCCCACTGGTGACCAAGGTATCAAGGGTGAGACTGGTTCTACAGGTGACCAAGGTATCAAAGGCGAAACTGGTTCTACCGGCGATCAAGGTGTCAAAGGCGAAACTGGTCCTACTGGCGATCAAGGTATCAAGGGAGAGACTGGTGCCAACGGCATTGACACATACGGTATTGAGTATGATTTTGATACTTCAACAACTGCTTCTGATCCCGGATCTGGAGGGTTTAGGTTTAGTATTGACTGGACAGTGGGAATAATTGGAAATGCTTATAATGCTTATGTAAGTGAGACGGATAATAATGGTGTGGGTATAGATCCGCTTCTTGATACACTGACAGATTCTTCAAATACAAACAAAGCACTAATTGTGCTTTACAAGAAAGGAACACCATCAGTAAATGCTAAGTTCTATGTAACTGGGCAGACTGATAATGGTAGTTGGAGAACCTTAGATATTAAGTATATTGATAGAGATGCGTTTGGTACTGTTGGTAATGGCGATGAAGTGATGATGACTATCAGTATTATTGCTGATCAAGGCACTAAGGGCGAGACTGGTTCTACAGGTGACCAAGGTATCAAAGGCGAAACTGGTCCTACAGGTGACCAAGGTATCAAGGGTGAAACTGGTCCTTCTGTAACTGGTCCCACTGGCGATCAAGGGACTAAGGGTGAAACTGGTCCTACTGGCGATCAAGGTATCAAGGGCGAGACTGGTTCTACAGGTGACCAAGGTATCAAGGGTGAGACTGGTCCCACTGGCGATCAAGGTGTCAAAGGCGAAACTGGTTCTACCGGCGATCAAGGTATCAAGGGTGAAACTGGTCCTACTGGCGATCAAGGTATCAAGGGCGAGACTGGTTCTACAGGTGATCAAGGTATCAAGGGCGAGACTGGTTCTACAGGTGACCAAGGTATCAAGGGTGAAACTGGTTCTACCGGCGATCAAGGTGTCAAGGGCGAGACTGGTTCTACAGGTGACCAAGGTATCAAGGGTGAAACTGGTCCTACTGGTGAAAAGTTTGGTCCGAACTATGTTTACACATCAAGCGCCCTTGGAGGTATTGCGTCATCGAACGGAGAGATTCTTCATGGAACAGGTGGTAGTCAGCAACTTTCGATCTACAAGTTAGATTCTGACGGCGGTGACTTCAGAGATACACTTTCTCAATCTGTAAATAATAGTGGTAGAGTTGTACTTGGATTTACCGATCTTAATATAGAAAGATCATTCTATTATGATAGTGTAACTTACAATGGAACTGCTTTTACATTCACTCCAACTGCGGTCGTTCCAGATTTAGATACAGGCAGTGGAAAGACAGTTAAGGTACAGGTCATTGTAGATTCTCCAGCGAGATCTGCCTCTGAGTATTTTGGTTTCCCAGACGGAACCGAAGCAACATCGATCGTCACATCTTTCAATGGTGAAACAGGTGATGTGACTACTGATGCTATGGTACTAAATGTCGCTGGTATCTCTGCCGATGGTGGTATTACTGCCTCTGGTAGAGTGTTTGGTGAATCGGTTTCGGTAGATGGACATCTACTAGTCAAAGATGGTTCTCAACTACAAATTAAACCCAGTGGGTTTTTAGTAACTGCTATTGACGGAAATGGAATCTATACTTTTGGTAGATACTATGCTACCAGTTATGTCCAATCTGGGTCGTATGTTCACGCTGGAACTGGCGTGTCTCTTGATGCAGGTGGTATCACCTTCGCTGATGGAACATTCCAGTCAAGTGCCGCATCTGGATCTGGTGTAACTGCTGGTGCAGGTATGGTCCTAACTGGATCTACTTTAGGTATTGATCCAACCGCCGTAATCCATGTCGCTGGTATCTCTAGTGATGGTGGTATAACCATGAACGCTGGTGAATATCTGCGTTGGACCGATAACGATTCTATCCGTAGTGTTGGTGGTGTTTTCAGGTTCAACGCTAGTGGAACTAATGTCCTTAACATGACACCTTCAATGTTGGACATAAAGACGAATATGAATGTAGAAGGTCTTGCACACTTTGAAGCGGGTATCTCCTCTGACGCTGGTATTACTGTTGGTAACTTAAATATAGATGGTTATAGAATCAAGGATTTCAGCAACACCACCGATTTTGTTGACTTCGGTGCGAATAGAGTTGATTTCTATCAAAATAATGATAGAATGCTTAAGATCAATGGATCTACATCGGTAATAGTTGGATCTTCCAGTGAGCCCAAGGCTTTACAAGTCTTTGGTACACAGAGTATTTCGGATCTTCTCACCACATCCGCAGGTATCTCAATGGATGCCGCTGGCATCACCTTCCCTGATGGAACATTCCAGTCTACCGCCGCTCCTACCACCCTAACAGATTCTTACACAGGACAGATTGAAACTGCCGAAGATAAAACTTACACTCTAGATCCAAATGTTTCAACAGCACGAACGATTACTGGGTATTACATTAGATGTGGATCTGGTGGTGTAACTGCTGCTTTACAAAATGCTGGCAATCAAGTTGCACAAACACCTGTAACTACTACAAGCGGAGGTTATGTAGGGTTCTTTGCAAACACCTCCGTTGCAGCGGGAGCGACTCTAACTATTGTTACAACTGGAAACAACTCTGCTACAGATGTTGTCTTTAATGTGGAGTATACAACAACATTATGACTCCTCCTCATTGGTTATTATTTCCTACTCCTGCTGGCGTAAAACTACAACTCGACGCAGAGTTAGTGGCTGCCCGTGGTTTTTTTAATCTAACAAATTCAACACTGTCTGGTACTGATGATGTGGCAAACAATTATGAACTTTATAGTTCCACGCCTTTACGGAAAGACATTAGTTCTACTTACATAGAGTGGTTACTTAGAGTAAAATCATCTGGCGACTACGTTAACGCCGGAGCATGGGAGACTGTTGTGACTAATGCTGGTGGTATCATTACCGCAGATAGCACTTGGACCCATGATGGAGCAGCCTTTAATGCTACTTCAATAACTCACACTTTTGGTTCTAATTCGGGTACAATTTTGAGGGTTCGTTGGAATGGATCTTCTACAGATGTAATCAACTTTTGGAATACATTGGCTACCGGAGAAACAACACAAATTAAACTTAACTGGGCTTAATCTAAATTATCACTTGACAATTCCGTGAAGTGAGATATAATACATATTGAAATGGAGTTTATAAATGGGACGTAACCCAAAAGATAATCCTTATAGAGAGGATAGTGGACCTAAAAATGGCACCCGCAGTCAGAAGAAACAGGCTAAAAGATCTTCTCGACACAACACAAAGATTATGATTGACAAAGTTAATCATGGTCTTGTAGACTCTAATGATCTAGATGAGTATCTAGAATTTGATTCATATGATGATTGAACATCCCAACTGGAGATTTATTTGTAATGGTTATGACAAGCACTAGTATTTCGCAAGAAACACTCTCGATTCTGAAGAACTTTTCTCAACTCAACTCTAACCTTCTCGTTCGTCCTGGCAATGTGATCAACACGGTCACTGGCGCCAAGAACGTTATGGCACAAGCAACGGTTCAGGAAGACTTCCCTGTCGAGTTTGGTATCTGGGATCTGAACAAGTTTCTCGGTACGCTGTCACTTTTTGATTCACCAACATGTGTGTTTGGTGAAAAGTCCGTGAAGATCTCAGGAGAAGGTGGGCGAGCAGTTACTTACTACTACTCTGAACCCAGTCTTCTTACTACGATCAACAAGCAGGTTCAGATGCCTGAGACTGTAATCAATCTCAGTCTGACTCAGAGTGTGTTCGCTGATCTTCAGCGTGCTGCTTCTGTTCTTCAACTTCCCGACCTTTCGTTTACCTCGATGGGTGGTGAGAACATTCTCGCTGTTGTTCGGGACAAGAAGGATCCTACATCCAACGACTATTCTGTTGCGGTCGGTGATGTTCTTGGAGACACTCCCAACTTTGAGTTCAACTTCAAGATTGACAACCTCAAACTCCTGCCTGGAGATTATGATGTTGAGATCTGTGAATCTGTTGTGAGTTCCTTTACGAACACGAACACTGATGTCAAGTATTGGATCGCACTGGAAACTGATTCAACTTACAACGCTTGACTAAGGATTGATAATGACCGATGTGAAAAACTATCTGTGGGTGGAGAAGTATCGCCCACAGAAGATTGATGATTGTATTCTTCCAGTTGAGATCAAAACCACCTTTAAGCAGATGGTAAAGAACGGAGAAGTTCAGAACCTTCTGCTTTCGGGTGGTGCTGGTTGTGGTAAGACAACTGTAGCCAAAGCGTTGTGTAATGAACTTGATCTTGATTATATACTGATCAACTGTTCAGAGGAGGGTAACATTGATACTCTTCGCACAACCATTCGTAACTTCGCAAGCACTGTCTCGATGACGGGACAGAAGAAGATTGTGATCCTAGACGAATTTGACTATAGTAATGCCCAGAGCATTCAACCAGCCCTTCGTGGTGCAATCGAGGAGTTTGCTAACAGTTGTAGGTTCGTTCTCACTTGTAACTACAAGAACCGAATCATTCAACCGTTGCACTCCCGATGCACTACGGTGGAGTTCAAGATTCCTAACAATGAAAAGCCGACGCTCGCTGTTGGTATTCTTGAGCGAATCGAAACCATCCTCACGGCAGAGGGTGTCAAGTATGAGCGTCCTGTTCTGCTTGAACTTATCAAGAAGCACTTCCCCGACATTCGTAGGATTCTAAACGAACTCCAACGCTACTCGGTTTCTGGTGTGATTGATACAGGTATTCTTGCACAAATCGGCGAGATCCGCGTCAAGTCTTTGATGAAGTCGATGAAGGAAAAGAACTTCACCGAGGTTCGGAAGTGGGTGGTTGAGAACCTTGACAACTCACAGGAAGACTTGATTCGTAATCTCTACGACTCGATGTATGAGTACATGAAGCCAGGATCGATTCCGCAGGCGATCCTAATCTGTGGTGAGTATCTTTACAAGGCTGCTTTCGTTGCCGACACAGAGATCAACATGACTGCGTGTCTGGTTCAAATTATGATGGAGTGTGAATTTAAATGAGTAGTTTATATGTGACAAGAGGAAAGGTAGCCATCAAAGAGGAGGCTGCTAAGAATGAAACCACGAATGGTATCATCTACCAAGAGAAGGAAAGTAAAGTTCATGGGATTGGTGTAGTGCATAGTATTGGTTCTCCAAGAGTTCTTTCTAATGGAACGGAAGTTCCTCTGGGTATTGATGTTGGAACTAAGGTTCTTTTCTCTAAGAAGGATGGGTATAGCACGTTTGGTGGTTTTGTTATTCTAAACCAAGAGCATGTTCTGGGAGTCGTCGGTGAAACTGACTGAGTATCTCAACGCCATTAACCACAGCAAGGAGCCTCTTATGGAGACTGACGATGAGTCGGTTGAAAAGGAGTACCCTCCTTTTGTGGTTAATCGGTGCCTCTCGTTCTTCCCTGATACTATCTACTTCGTTAATGAGATGAATCATTATCATACGCTACCCAAGAATATGCAGTTTGATTTTCTGCGGTTAGGAATTAGGAAGAAGAAAAGGTTCAGTCCGTGGTTGAAGAAGACAAAGGTTGACAAGATTGATGTAATCAAGCAGTATTTTGGTTACTCAGATACAAAGGCAATTGATGTCGCCGACATCCTTACAGATGAGAACATTGAGTCTATGCAGGCTGAAATGTATACTGGTGGTACTCAAAAGATGAAAAACCCTAAATAAAACAGTTATAATGGTTATTTCATTGAGAGAGATCACATGGAAAGCGAAGATTTATTTGAAGGTTATGGAGTAGAGATTACTCTCAAGGAAAGAGATGACTTTCTCAAAGTGAAAGAAACTCTTACTAGACTTGGTGTTTCGTCTCGTAGAGAAAATAAACTATATCAGTCCTGTCATATCTTGCATAAGCGAGGAAAGTATGCTATACTTCACTTCAAAGAGTTGTTCTCTTTGGATGGGTTGAATAGTGACATTTCAGATACCGATATAGGTAGAAGGAATACGATAGTGAAACTCTTAGTTGAGTGGGGACTGGTTCAGGTAGTTGATGATGAAGAGTATGCCGAACCACAAGTAAGTCTCGCTCAACTAAAGATTCTACCTCACTCCGAGAAAAAGAACTGGGAATTGATACCTAAATACCATATAGGTAAGAAACGCTAACTGAGGACTTTTTTATTATGAAAATGATTGTGAAAATGGCTACCCGTTCTCGTCCCAAAAAGTTTATAGATGTGATGCAACGATACTTTGAATACCTATCTGGTAATCACGAAGTTCGTTTTGTTATTACATGTGATCTAGATGACGAGACTATGAACAACGAAGAAATGAAGTCGTGGTTTTCTAATGCAAAGAGAAAAAATGACATTGATGTTTTCTATGGTAACTCCAAGAGCAAGGTCGAGGCCTGTAACGCTGATCTAGAAAACGAAGAAGCAGATGTTCTTCTTTTGGCTAGCGATGATATGGTTCCTGTTGCTAAAGAATATGATGATTACATCGCTGTTGCTTTTGATAAAATTTTCCCTGAGTATGATGGAGCAATAAAGTTCAACGATGGTTTACGTTCTGATATGCTAATGACTCTTCCTTGTCTTGGGTGGAAACTATACAAGGCAATTGGTCATTTGTATCATCCAGACTATACATCAGTTTATTGTGATAATGAGCAAACACAGGTTTGTTATAAACTAAACAAATTAGGTGCTTCTGAACAATGTATTATCACACATCGTTGGGTTCCTGGCAATCATGAATTTGCCGATGACTTGCATCAAAGAAACGAAAATCCAGAGATGTACAAGAAGGATAGAGATGTTTTTATGTCTAGACAAAAGAATGATTTTGATATAGAATCTGTTCGTGCTAAACTTGAAAATGTGAGTGTGTGATGTTGAACTTAACTCTTGGTAATGAACTGATCAAAAATACTATTGAATCTGATGAAACTTTGGCTGCTGGTAAAATGGGTATGTCTGAGTATCGTGGTATCAGTAACTTGATGATGAATCAAATACTCGCACCAAACTCAGAGTTACTTCACATCAACGCAGGTGTTTATCCACCAACCCTAAAAAACTTTATTAAGTTCCGTGACACTTACCTTAAGTCACTAGACAACATGAATGTTTTGGCCGAGTGGATTCAAACACCATATGGTAGTTACGGCGATGGAATGTTCTTTGATCAGTTTGCTCATCTATCAAAGCGTGTTCATGCTCGATCCTTAGAACCTTTCTATCATGAAGATCCGTGGTCTAAAACACTAGAAGGTAAAAAGGTTCTTGTGGTCAGTCCGTTCCAACAATCAATTCGTATGCAGTACAATAAGAGAGAACTACTATGGGAGAACAAAGACATTCTTCCAGAGTTTGAACTTGATACAATCAAGACTCCATTCTCTGCTGCTCTCATGGACAAACCAAAGTTTGAAACATGGCACGATGGACTTGATCATTTTAAGAAAGAGATAGAAGAAAAGAAACCAGAGTTTGTGATTGTCGGTGCTGGTGCGTGGTCTGTGCCAATAGTTTCTTTTTGTAAGGAGATTGGTATTGATGCCATTCATATGGGTGGCGGAACACAAATCTTGTTTGGTATCAAGGGCGGTCGTTGGGAAAGTCACGATGTGATTAGCAAGTTCTTTAACGAACATTGGATTCGACCGAACAAAAAAGAAAGACCACCCAATATGAATAATATGAAAATTGATAATGGAGACTACTGGTGATTACTACATTTTATACAGACAGCCATCAAACATTCCTTGATGATTGGTTTATGAAAACCATCGTAGAGAAAGACAAAGTTCAAGTCGAAAAGTTCGATCAGGAATGTTCTACGGGTGAGTTCATGAGTTCTGGTTGGAAGAACACCATGCTCAAGAAGGTAAATTATATTCGTGATTGTCTTCGACAAGACGAGCCTTTCTTTCACCTAGACTGTGACATTCAATTCTTTGATAGTTTCTATGACGACTACATCAAACTACTGAATGATAATGATTTAGATATGCTTGCACAACACGACGGGAACGGAACTATTTGTTGTGGCTTTATGTTGATTAGACCAAATGAAACCACTCGTAAGTTTTTTGATGATGTTCATAAGCAAACAAAGAATGATGTTTATGGTAACGATCAATTAGCCTGTAACGCTTTGCTTCCTCAGTCTGGAGTTCGTGCAAAGTTACTAGGTGCAGATGCTTTTAGTATTTGG